>Ga0194048_10000987_pt1 | contig 14109 bp, 19 predicted proteins | sample JunL225m_MetaG_FD_161685 | JGI IMG/M metagenome (GOLD analysis project Ga0194048, IMG submission 161685) | Anoxic zone freshwater microbial communities from boreal shield lake in IISD Experimental Lakes Area, Ontario, Canada - Jun2016-L222-5m | ecosystem: Environmental > Aquatic > Freshwater >...
TCTTATGGGGTGGTGAACTATTCTATGTGCCATCAACCGCATTCACAATTACGGATACTGCGGTTGCAGTCATCTCAACATCATACGTTGTTGGAGTGAATGCTGACCCTGTATTGATGACTGATGGGTCGAATAAAAATGTGCATGAGATTAGAACTATTGAGATAATTGATGGCAATAGTTTATCTCCTAATTATGTGGCAGACTTTTCGCAATTCGTATATGGAAATGGGAATTCACAATGGAAGACTCATGTGATAGTGGCAGGGGACATCACCAATTTATCGGGTGGTTCATTTACATTATCGTCGGGACTATTTGCCTACAAAATAGAAAGAAAAACAGTAATAATAAATTTGTATTTATTAGGAACACAAAGTGGAGGAAGCACGTCTACCTATCGCATTGCATTGCCTCCCGACATACCTTCGACAACTTCGGTTGGATATTATTCCACAGGGTATGATATATCCACCGACAAAGCACTAAGTATGGGAGTGGCCGTTAATACTCTGAATCTTTCAGGAATCTTTGCCAACGGAAGTCACAATATTACAGGACAAATTACATTCGCAATTCAATAACCGTTCTTTGCATTCATAGGTCGCTTTCTTGCCTCACTTGACATATTGTCGAATGTTTCAAGAAGTTTCTTCTTCGTATCATCGGGAAGTCTGTCGACAAAGTCCTGCAATGCATACGATGACACATCGGAGATTGACCTCTCTTTGGAATATGCCAATGCAGTCAATATCTTCTTAACATATGCAGGGGGATAAGTCCGAACCATTCGCATCTTGATGTAGTGGGATTTATCAGGTCGTGTCATTTTGGTGGCTTAATTATCAACCAAAGATACTCAATTGAAACAAAACAAATTTAATTTTGAATTTATGTACACGCTTGACCCTAATGCACCCGAACCAATCATGTTGCTCGATGAAGCAATCGGATATGATTCGGACTTCCCGAATGACCCGTACATTGATGGCTCACTATTCGCTAAAGAATTGTTGATGCTTGACTCTATGGGGAAGAAGGTCATCAACATATGGATTGCAAGTGGTGGTGGCTCTGTCATTGATGGGATGAAGATATACAATGCTATACTTCAGACAAAGGCAAAGGTCAACACACACATCATCTTTGCAGGGTCTATCTCTGCGGTCATTAGTCAGGCAGGTCGTGAACGCACGATGGCTGACTTTGGCAAGTTGATGTTCCACAATCCAAGTGGAGGTGATGACAAAGGATTGAATGCAATCAAGGATTCCATTGTGACCATGATTGAGAAGCGTTCTTCAATGTCATATCAAGACATCAGTAAGATGATGAGTCGCACAACATGGATTGGCTCAGACGAGGCACTTGCTCTCGGCTTATGCGATACCATTGAGCATTCTGATTCATTGAATAAACCACGAATGATTGGTGATGTCACAGAGATGGTCAACAATGCGAAGGCATATGTAAACAAGGCACTTAATAAAACAAATAATAAGATGAGCAATGAAGTAGCAACTTCACTCGGATTGACTGCGGATGCATCATCTGAGGAAATCGTGAAGGCAATCGAGGAATTGAAGTCCTCGACAAATGTCGAAACAACAGAAGCAACTGAAACAACAGAGGCAACTGAAACAACAACAGACTTGCAAGAAGTTGTCAACACTCTACGTGCAGAACTTGATGCAATCAAGAACTCAACGAAGGTGGCTGAGAATGTTGCATTGAAAACAAAGGCAACGGAACTTGTTGACAAATACACAAACAAATTAGGCAACGTAACGGATGAGATAAAGTCATCATGGGTGAACAAGGCAATCGAGAACTTTGACGAAACTGCCTCCATGCTTGATGCACTTCCTTTGAATTTCAAAGCACCTAATATTGATGTGACAAACAAAGCAACAGAGGTTGAAGTTCCAACAACTGCACTTTATATGTCGGCAAAATTAAAGAATGAATTAAAGAAACAAGGTCGCAAAGTTTATCTCGGCTAATCAACACAACAAAATCAAACTTAAAAAAATAAGAACACAATGGCATTAGTAATAAACGACACACAGTATGCAGGTACATTTGCCTCATACTTTTGGTTACCTGCGACATTCTCAATGGATACAATTCAGAAGGGAATCGTATATGTTCAAGATGGAATAAAGAAGAAGCACACCATTGGTCGTGTTGACTTCTCTGACCCACTTCAACCACGCACACCAACACCATCATCAAGTGGAACATTCACGGTTGATGGTCGTACTTTATATCCACAAGATATGATGTGCTATACTGAATTTAACCCACGTGACTATGAGCAACATTGGTTGGCGGAGCAATTATCTCCAACATTGTTGGCTCGTGAATTACCTATTACGGCAGAAAATTACATGATGCAAATCGCATTGAATCGTACATTCGAATCAATCGAAGGTGGTCTATGGATGGGGTCAACGGATTACGCAGGTGCTTATCCATTAGGAACACCACAATATCAATGGCAATTCTTTGATGGCTACTTGAAGAAGATGGTGAATGATATCGGCATATTAAGACCATCAACTCCCGAAGTTTCTCTTGATGCGACTAATGTTGCAGATGCCTTTGACCAATGCTTGAACCTTGTTGCGGTTAATAAGAAAGCGTTGTTGTCGAAGCCGACAAGATATGACAAGATGAAGTTCTTGGTGTCTATCAACACAGAGCAATTGTACCATACATTCATCACAACATCTTTAGTTTTCAAAGGCGTGAACACGACTGATAGAGGTATCAATTTATACAAAGGTTATGAGGTAGTTCCTGTTGCAGGTATGCCTGACAATACGGTTGTATTCTGCGAAGCAACGAACGATGTTACTTCTAACTTATACGTGGGTATGAACTCAACAGAAGATAACAATCTTCAGTTGATGAGATTGCAAAACAACTCGGAATTATTCTTCTTCAAAGGTCTGATGAAGTACGATACGCAATATGGCTTTAGTGAGCAAATTGCATTGTACACAACATTAGTCGCAGGGGATTTCGAATAGTCCCATCATTTGAACTGCGAGAAGATGGGAGTAGGGAACTACGAGAAGATGGCAGTAATGAATTAAGACAATAAGCATGGCTAAGAATAAGAACAGAAAGGTGCAGGTGGAGGCGAAACCATCCCAAGAAGTTTCGATTGAGAAACCAACTCAGGAAGAAGCAATTCTTCCTGCACCTTCTTATCTTGACATCTTCAACGAATATCCAAAACAAAAGAAGTTGTTCATTGATGTTGATGGAAACATCCATCGTGATGCCTTCAATGTAATGGGTAAACTTATATCGGTCAACGGAAAGAAAACAATCGCAGAAGTGATTGAAAGACCAACACAACTTTAAAAAAAACAATCAGCCAAATGGCATTGAACGATATTACAATCAACAGAGGACAAGGTGGGTTGGGTCGTGCATTAGATGGTGAAGATTATTATTCGGGTATATTATTCTACACGGACAACAATCCCATCGGCACAACTCAAGCACAGATATTGTCACTTCAACAAGCAGAGGACTTGGGAATCGTTGGGGACTACTCCGATGAAACAACAGCAAGTGTAACATTCATCGTTGACAATAATGGTTCAACGGGTGACACGGTGAAGTTGATTTCTCCTGAACCATCGGGCAATGTTACCATCTGCAACGTATCATTCCCATCGAGTGTGAATGGAGATGGTAGTCTTCAAGCATCATACATTGCAGATGCAATCAATAGTGGAACAAGGACTCATGGATATAATGCAATCGCAACGACTTCTACGGTGGAGATATTCTATCGCAAAGGTCTTGGAATTTATCCGAATACAAATCCAATTTTCTGCCAACAAACGGGAGATATTGATTTCCTATTTGTCAGCACAAACAATGGAATTGCATCGGAGAAGGCGGTGTGGCATTATCACATAAGCGAATATTTCAGACTTCAACCAAGTGGAAACCTTCGTGTGTACTTCGCACCATTATCAGGCAATGCATATGACTATGCAGAACTTGGAGTGATGCAAGGAAGCGCAACGGGTAAACTTCGTCAAGTAGGAGTATATGTGGCAAACACGGGCGCACAGATTGTGAGTGATGTTGCAAGTGTCATTGGAGGTGTTCAAGCACAATGCAACACTCTTGAATCATTGCATCAGCCGATGTCAACGGTTGTCGCATTGGATATGTACGGACTTGCAGACCTTACGACATTGGTTGACTTAGGGGCATACGATTGCAGAAGCGTATCGGTGACCATTGGTCAAGATGGTGCAAATCTTGGTTATGTGCTTACAGAAGCAAGTGGATTCTCAATGACCAATCTTGGTGCGGTGCTTGGTGCAGTATCATTGTCTGCGGTCAACGAAGACATTGCATGGGTGAGCAAGTTCAACATGACCAATGGAACGGAACTATCAGTTCCTGCCTTTGGCAATACTGAAGTTGTGGACATGGTAGGTCAAGCGAATCTATTGAATCAACTGAACAATTATAGATATTTATTCCTGCGCACCTTCGTGGGCATTGCAGGAGTGTTTGTCAATGACAATCATTGCGCAATCACCGAGTCATCTGACTACGCATACATCAACGACAATCGTGTCATTGATAAAGCACACCGACTATTGTACGCAGGAGTGTTGCCTTTCTTGAATGGAGTCATCATCTTGAATTCGGATGGTACAATGACAATCAACACTACGGGCTATGTTCAAGGACTTGCATCGACTTCGCTTGATGCGATGATTCGTGCGAATGAGATATCATCATATGAGATTCTTATTGACCCTGCACAGAACATCCTTGCAACAAGCACTCTCCTTATTACTGCCAACATCCTTCCAACGGGAGTGGCAAGACATATCACAATCAATCTTGGATTCGTAACCTCAATATAAAATGTCAGCACCACTAATCAACGGAGTCAACTACTCTTGGGCGAATATCACGTTGTCATTATTCGGTGTTCCTGTTAAGGGAATTACGAAGATTGACTATACGAGAAAACAAACGAAAGAAAATAATTACGGAGCAGGTTCAGAGCCAATCTCACGTGGGTATGGGAACATCGAATATGAAGGTTCTATCGACATATATCTTGACGAATGGAAGGCGATATGCAGGGCATCACCTAATGGCGATGCATTGGCAATTGCTCCCTTCAATATCATCGTGACCTTCGGGGTGAATCGTGCGACTGCGGTCATCGATACATTGCAGATGTGCGAATTTATGGAAGACCCATTGTCTTCTTCGCAGGGCGATACTAAAATTGTCGTGACCATCCCTCTTATTATCGGAGGAAAAGTATCTTTGTGATTATGATATCACAAGAAGAACTAACAAAGAAAGCACAAGACCTCGCATCCAAATTGGGATTCAAGGTGCATCCTCTATCCTTCACAGATAGTGAAGGGAATCAAGTCATCGGATTCATGCGTGAGCCAACTCGTCAAGCGAAGTTGTCTGCGATGGATGACATGATGAAGTCACCAACACAAGCAGGAGAAACAATCCTCAATGCGTGTCTATTGGTTGACCATAGTGATGCGAAGATTCTCAATGATGATGATGTGTATGTAAGCGCAACAATGGATTGTCTGTCAATTTTGAAAATCTATCAAAATGATTTAAAAAAAAAATAGAACAATACAGACTTGACAAGGAAAGCCCTGCACTTCAATTGATGGAGAGCAGGGTTTTGTTTTATACGGGAATCATTCCCGAATCATTGACAGAAGATGAACTCATTCAAAATCATGAACGCATTATGTTTGCACTTAAAGAGAGAGGGGAAGCCAAATGAGTGATGTAATACAATACATTGTCAAACTCAAAGACGAGATGTCGGGCAGTTTGAAATCCATCGAACACAATACTGATTCATTGAACAACACAATGAAGAAAGTGGGTCTTGCGATTGGGACATATTTTGCAGTTGAGAAAATTGTCGAATTCGGCAAAGAATCATACAAGGCATACTCAGAAGCACAAGTGAATGTCACCAAGTTGACAAGTGCGGTCAAGACTCTCGGTGGCACATCCTCGGATGTTGAGTCGTTGGTGGCTCAGAGTAGTGCGTTGCAAGACAAAGGAATCTTCTCGGATGATGCGACTCAGCAGATTCAGACGATGGCAATTCAATTCGGGTTGACTTCCAAGCAAGTGCAGGAGATGACTCCCATTGTGGAGGACTTCGCAGCGGCAACGGGGCAGAGTACAGAGTCGGCAATGCAGAGTGTGTTGATGGGGACAAACGGAATGATGCGTGGAATGAAGGCATATGGCATTAATCTCAAGGACACGGGTAACAAGACCAAGAATCTTCAAGCAATCATCGGAGAACTTGGAGTCAAATTCAAGGGTTCAAATGAATTGATTGCTAAGACTACGGAGGCAGGAAAGATGGCTCAATTCACCAATCAGATGGATGACCTCCACGAAGTAGTTGGTGAAGGATTGGCAGCCGCTTTCTCCGTTGTGATGCCTTACATCATTGACTTTGTTCGAACACTCAAGGAGGCGTTGCCTAAGTTGATGCCTTACGTTCAGATTATTGTCGATGGCATCTCATCATTGATTGATGTTTTCAAAAATAACTCAGGAGCAATCGCATCTTTCTTTCAACCTATCATTGAGGTGGTCATGGCGTTTGTAAATCAATTAAAGCCCGTTATCGCACGATTGATTGCGTCTGTAATGGAATGGATGCCTCAGATTCAAGCACTCCTATATGGGTTGCGTGATGGATTTGTGTGGGTTCTGAAATTCGTTGAAGACATTACACTCACATTGATTGATATGATTTCGGTGATTCTTGATGTGGCTCATACATTCTATGTCCTACTTGACAAATTGGGAGTGATTGATTTCATCATTGGATTGTTCAAGATGTTATGGTCATGGGCGAAGTTAGTCGGAGATATGTTCTTGTGGGTTTACTCCGTTACGTTGAAGCCAATACTTGATGCAATAGGATGGGCATATGACAAATTGAAGGACTTACTCGGATTAACTTCCAAAGCAAAGGTCACGGTTGAATCAACAACCAAAGCGGTTGGAGAAACTAAAGCACCAACAACTGCGGTGGCAGGAGCAGGAATGGTGGCGAATAATGTTACCAAAGCAGGAGCAAGTGAATCAAAAGTCACGGGGTCAAAGAATACGACTATTCAAATCACCATACAGAAGTTCATTGATGGAGGCATCAACATAACCACAACAACACTCAAAGAATCGGCATCCGAGATGCAGTCGATGATTGCGAAAGCATTATTGAATGCGGTGAATGATGCTCAGATAATAGCAACACAATAGACATGGATAAGTTTCAGATAATTAATCAGAACGCAATTGATTTGGGTAAAGTTGTGACCAATGCCATTGTCATCAATTCATTGCCACATCCCAATGTTCCCAACAATCAATATGATGGTAACATCCCCAATACGTACAATCCTGATGAGAGGGTGGCAACATCCATGCTCGGCACTCCTGTATATAGCGACTTGAATATTCAAGGAGGTTCATACACGGATAATGATGGCAACACAATCACATTCCCTGCGGTGCAACTTGACACTATATTGTTTGTAGTAACACAATCGAAGAACATTGTCATCACGAATGTGCAGGGAAGGAACGGAAGCATCAAGGAATATATCTCAGACGATGACTACAACATCACCATAAGTGGAACAATTATCGGAAGCAACAATGTCTATCCGAAGGATGATGTTCTTGGATTGAAGAAGGTACTTGATGCACCCATATCACTCAATGTCAACTCATGGTTCTTGAATCAATTCGGAGTGCATGGCATTGTGGTGAAGGATTACAACTTCCCACAAGTGGCAGGGAGAAATTCTCAGCAAGAATTTACCATCTCCGCAATAAGTGACTTGCCTGTAATCTTGCAAATACGATGATACGACCACGCATTCGAATCACCATCAGTCAGCAATCAACAACTGACTATCCATCACGCAAGGATGTGTTCATCTTGAACTTCGTCAATGATGTAGAGGTGAACTCTTCATGGAAGAATCTCACCGATACTGCACGATTCGTCATCCCCAAGAACATTGTCTTCAACACAAGCAATGGTGGGTCATATGACTTGTCGGGTAAGGGAAGGAACATCATCGCAGGTGACCATCCTCCATTCATCTTGAGGGGTGACAAGATATTGATTGAAGCGTGTTATTGGTATTATGATGCGGAGGGCAATGAACAACGACCTCCATTCACTCCAATATTTCAAGGATTCATAACGAAGGTAAAGGTCAAGATTCCGATTGAAATCGAGTGCGAGGACAATATGTATATCTTGAAACAAACGACTGCACCGAATAAGGTCTTCAAGGGAACGATGGAGGACATGGTGCAAGAACTTATCAAGCCACTTGGATTCACGATGGTAAAGCATCCGCAGGGCATCACAACGAATGTCGGAATCTTCCGCACTCAAGATGAAACTATCGGGGAGGTACTTGATAGATTGCGCAAAGACTTGAGAATTGAGTCATGGTTCAGAGGCAACAATCTGCATTGCTCTGCCATCGTTTACTTCCCAAATGAGATTGCTAATCCACGACAAGTATTCGAATTTCAATCCAACATTGTTGGTGATTCATTAGACTATCAACGCAAGGATGACATTGTACTTGGTGCCAATGCCATCAGCGTGAACAAGACAGAACTCACTTCATCCAATGATACGGGAGGGAAGAAGACGAAGAACAAAAGAATCGAGGTCTTTGTCGGAACGAAGGGAGGCGAGGTGCGGACATTATACTTTTTCGATGTAACTTCGAAAACAACATTGCAGAAGATGGGAGAGGATGCGTTGCGTAAGTTCTACTACACAGGTTATCGAGGGACATTCACAACTTTCGGAGAACCATTCGTCAAGCATGGTGACATCATCACCTTGCGTGATAAAGTTCTACCCGAACGTGAAGGAGATTACTTCGTGAAGTCAGTCAAGAGAAAGTTCAGCGTGACAGATGGCTATCGTCAAGAGATTGAGATTGACTTGAGGGCGGATGTATTTTCAAAAGCAGAAATCAACAAAGGACTATGAGTGACAAGAGGCAGATAAGTGAAGCCATTCAGAGGTTGAGTGGTACATTCATGCAGGATAGTGTTCGACTATTCTTGGCGGAGGTGGATAGTGTTGACGAGGGGCAACGCACTTGTGTGGTGACTCCCATCAATGACAACGCAACAACTTCTTATCCCGATGTACTATTGATGGCAGAAGCCAATGATGGAATACTCATCGTTCCTGCCATCGGAAGCACGGTGATTGTCAATGTAAGCAAGAGAGGGGTGGCATATGTGTGTATGTATTCAGACATCGACAAGTTGACTATCATCACCTCCACATTAACAACATTAGTGAGCAAGGCAACGCAATTCAATGATGGTTCATTCGGAGGACTTGTGAAAATTCAAGAATTGGTTGATAAGATTAATCGATTAGAAAATACATTCAACACACACACGCATACGGTGGCATCTTTTGGGACTCCATCCTCTGCTCCTGCCTCACTCATTGCACCTATCACTATGGTTATAGATATTGAGAATAAAACAATAACACACGGACAATGACAACTATCTTCCAAGACATAAGATGCAACGACTCGGATGCCGACTTGTTCATCAATAGCAATGCAGGAGATTATGATATCAACTTCAGCGACAACCAACACATTGAAGATATCATTCAATCCTTCAATGGAGATTGGAAACAATTCCCAATGGTGGGTGTGGGAGTATCATCATACCTTGCATCAACAGGACAACAACAACAATTGACAAGGGAAATATTAATTCAACTGAAGGCGGATGGATTCACGGTGGACAATCCGATTGTGAAGATTGTCAATGGCAACATCACGGTCAATCCTAATGCTTATCGTCAATGATTAACACCAACACAACTATTCCAATCTCATTGAACTCGCAGGATGTATCTGCGACATCGATGTACGGACTTTACTTCACCCAAAGCGGTCAATCTATCTATGATGTGTGTCTTCAGTTGTATGGAACATTAGACGAATTGGTGAGCATGATGGCGTTGAATCAAATTGGTGGTCTATCAGATAGCAATATTCAAGGGCATTCCATTATTTTTGAAATGGCAAAAAGACAAGATTCACTTCTTGGTCGCAACAATTTCCAAAACAACATAACATATGCAACATTGTATGTCAATGCACTTCCCATCACCTTCTCGTATGAACTACGTGAGGAAGGGGGATATGAATTGAGAGAGGATGGCGGATATGAATTAAGATAAATAAATATGGCAGACAAGAAAGTATCAGAAGAATCGGACTTGGGTTATGGCGGTATTGATGGCACGGTTCAATATCGTGTAGTCAAAGCAGGAGGAACGTATCGTCAATCATACGATGACTTGTTCACCTACATTGATGCAAATGCGACACCGAACACATTACAAGAAGTCATTGACCATGACCACTCATTGACTTATGACCAATTCTTTGCAGGAACGAATGCAGGAGCAGGAGTGTCAACAAGTCAGCATCGGTACATCGCTATCGGTGAGGGGGCAGGAGCAGGTAATTCTGCAAACCAAGTGATTGCACTTGGCTACAACGCAGGGTCACAAGGATTTCAAGAGATTGGAAATCTGATTGCCATTGGTTATATGGCAGGAAACTCAATCAATAGTGGTGGAGGACTGACTGCGATTGGTGATGGTGCGATGATGAATAGTTCATCCATCCAAAACTCCATCGCAATCGGCACTAATGCCTCGTTTGAATCGGGCAATGATGCATCAATGGGAGTGGCAATTGGATATTGTGCAATGCAGCAGAATCAAGGGTGGCAAGTCATAGGTCTTGGATTACAGGCAGGGAAGAGTAATCTTGGGACTGAGTGTGTATTAATTGGAACAGAAGCAGGAACAGAGAACACATCCGACAATGTTGTCAACATTGGAAACCAAGCAGGAATGTATAATCAAGGGACAAATGTTGTATCTCTTGGTGCGAGGGCAGGGATGAATAATATGGGAAGTTCATCCATCTTTATGGGAGAATATTCGGGATATGATTCAGAGGGAAGCAACGGAGGTAATTATGGAAGTAGTGTTTTCGCATTTGGCTATCAGTCGGCAGGGGCAAACATTGGAAACAATGTGATTGCTATTGGTGACAATGCCCTATACTACAACAATGCATCCAACGTGATTGCGTTGGGCGATGGTGCAGGGTATGGGAATCAAGCAGAATATCTCATCGCCATAGGGCAACAGGCAGGGTACAACAACAATTCATATAATGGGGTAAGCATTGGCTACAACGCAGGGTCAGACTATGTAGGTGACAATTCAATATCAATTGGCAACTACGCAGGTATTCATGGCGCAGGTGTGGAGGTGATTAGTATTGGGATAGATTCGGGTGGCGGAAGTAATGGTCAGAAGAACATCTTCATCGGCACATCTACGGGCAACAATAACAATGGTGACTATGTCATAGGCATAGGTGAGGGGGCAGGGTATAACAATGCCACATCTTCTGCATTTATCATTGGCAATAATTACCTGCAAGAATTTGCAACGCAAGTCGATGCAGTATTATATTATTCAACTCACTCATTGTCGGCAAATTCGACATACATATATCTTGACTTATCGGATAACACATTGAAATATTACAGAACCTAATGGAAATAACATTCAACAAACCAACTGAAATATTAATAATTTCAGAGAGAAAAATATCGGTAGAGAAAATCACCATTGTAGAAGTGGTTGACAATCCAAGTCGGAAGATAGTATGGGCAACCACAAAAGAGGTTGGCAAAGTAATCTTATGGAAAGATGCCGACTATGATGCAATAGGTCAATGGACAGATAGCAATGTATCGAATCGTGTGATTGAACTATACGGTCAATGAGATTCATCATCTCCATCATGATTGGTGTGATGCTATTAAGTTGCACACACAAGCCCGATGACATAGGTCAGCGTGTTCAATATCCGTGCGAATTAAATTCACCGAATCCAACATATGCAGATGTGAGGACTATCATCAACGATAAGTGTAATGGATGCCACAACAATCAATCAATCGGTAACTATCATCAATATGATGTGCTGAATGAATCGTGCGTGAATGGGTCATTTTTTCAAAGAGTATTTATCAAGAGGACAATGCCTCCAAGTCACACACTTGACACTTGCGACTATCTTATATTAAAGAGATGGTTTCGCAATGGTCATCTTCCATTTTAATTCATAAAACAAAATAGACGATGTCGAAGATATCATCGTATTCAGCAATGAGTGATAGGGAACTATTACTCGTTGTTGTTGAGAGGCAAGAGAATCAGATTGAAACACATAAGATGTTGGCAACGAAAGTCGATAAAATTGAGGAAAAGATTCTTGAAGACATTGAGAATCGCATCCGACTGCTTGAGAATAAGAACAACGAATTCAAGGGTGCGTATAAGTTGTGGATGTTGGTCATTGGAATAATCTCCGCATTGTCGTTGATACTTAACATCAACTCAAGATGGTCATAGGCAAGTTCCTCACATTGGCGGAATGTTGCAAGAGTGCGACTGCCATCAAGATGGGCATTGATAATGTTCCCAATGAGATGCAGGTTCAGGCAATGAAGGATTTATGTAAATTTATTTATGACCCGTTGTGTGAACATTTTGCAACGAAGATTCCCTTCAATTCATTCTTCAGATGTGATGCGTTGAACAAGGCAATCAAGGGGGCGAAGGGAAGCCAACATACAATGGGCGAAGCCATCGACATGGATTTTGATGGAAAAAACATTGGAGTGACCAATCAAATGCTATTTGATTATATACGATTCAACATGACCTTTGACCAATTGATATGGGAATTTGATGGAGCATGGGTGCATTGCTCATGGAGTGATTCTCATCAACCAAGAATGCAAGTATTGAAGGCGGTGAATAAGGGCAACAAAACAACATACCAACAACATGGCTAAGATTCAGTTAAAGAAAAGTTACTACACCGAGCCGACTGCGGTGTGGATGCGCATACTTGGGGACTTCTTCAACTACATTGGAGCAGGAGCATCGGTGTCTGCCATCGTGCAGGGAGAAAAGAACTACGCAATAGTCTTCATTGTCGTGGGAGCATTGGGTAAGGCAATCAGTAATGCGTTCACGCAAGGGCAACAAGTCGAATCTCCGACCAATGAACAAGGATGATGACCATCGCAAGATGGACTTGTTGTTGTGTTTTCTTATTATTCTTCACATTATGGTCACCATATACTGCCAATTGAAGGGACTTAAGTGAAAGTTTTTCGCTACATTATCAATCAGTTACAATCATTTTAATAGTGCAGGGAGAAAATATATTCAATTTCCCTTGCTTGGTATATAGCAGATATAGTACCTTTGCTTTATCAAACAAACAAAAATATGAACAACATCATGAACACATCAGACATCTACGCAACACGATATATCTGTCGTAAGAAGTCGGGCAATTACATCATCACAACATCCCCATTATCTGCATGGGAGATGATTGACAAGGCGGAAAGTCCTTCGGAATTGATGCAGAAAACATCAACTATCAATGGCAAGTTTATCCTTAACGAATATTCAAAAGCGCAGATGACAACATTTGGCGGATTGACTGAGAGGCAATCCTTGTATTGTTTTGGACTTGGGTATTCAAAAGAAAACCTTCAATTATATTTTGCCAAATAGTATATATTAACTATATTCGCACCAACATCACAACATCACAATGGACAACTTATTCCGCAATATCATGTATTGCCTTGCAGTCACAATCTATCCTCAATTGAATCTCATCAAAAGGACATTGTATGGCATCATTGCCTTGACATTATTCTCGACCTTCCTCTACATTCTAATACATTGCGAGGTCATCAACTCACTCATTATCTTCTGCACCATCCCAATCTTCCTAACCTGCCTTGTCTTCGCAACTGCATCGGCAACAGGGTATGGATTGCGATACTTAATTCAAGAACTTAAACATCAATGGTAACTCCCAAAAAAAAAAAAATAACTCCAAA
>Ga0194048_10000990_pt1 | contig 14074 bp, 16 predicted proteins | sample JunL225m_MetaG_FD_161685 | JGI IMG/M metagenome (GOLD analysis project Ga0194048, IMG submission 161685) | Anoxic zone freshwater microbial communities from boreal shield lake in IISD Experimental Lakes Area, Ontario, Canada - Jun2016-L222-5m | ecosystem: Environmental > Aquatic > Freshwater >...
TCACTTACCGCGACGAACGGCAGTTGATCAAAATCCAGTCGCTGATTGCCACCCACCTGCCCACCCCGACTCCCATCAGCTTTGTCGCCGGAGGTGAATCGCGTCAGGATTCAGTGCTGGCCGCCCTGAAAACCTGCGAAGGCCACGTCGGCCTGGTCCATATTCACGACGGAGCCAGGCCGCTCGTTTCGGGCGATGCCATTAAGAAAGTACGCGCCAAGGCTGCCGAAACCGGCGCAGCGATCCTCGCCGGTCGTTCGGCAGATACCGTTAAGATTGCCAAGACCGACTCGTCGTCGGTCGCCACCTCCCCGGATCGCGGACTGGTTTGGACGGCCGAAACCCCCCAGGTCTTCCGTACGGCCATTGTGCTCAAAGCCTACCACAAAGTGGCGGAACTTCAGCGCAAAGTCACCGATGATAGTTCAGCGGTGGAATTCGTCGGCCAAGATGTCTCCTTGGTCGAGAACCCCTCGGTGAACCTAAAACTCACGCGGCCAGCGGACTTCGTCCTGGCTGAGGCGATTCTCAAAACACGCTGAACGGAATCAGAAGCCGGCAGAACGGAGAGCGGCATCCAACTTGGTCTGGAAGTCGGCGATATCCGACTGCGAGGGACGGTAGCCCTGCACGCGTGCGACCATGCCAGGCTGACCCTGGTGATCGATATACCAATCGGCGATCTGACCGTCGGAGAAAGTCACCTTGCCGCTGACCATCGCATGGGGCTGGGCAATCGTATCCACCTCGACGGTCACGGCACCACCAGCGGCGGGGGCGGTGGCATCGGCGGGGGCAGGTTCGGCAGCAGCTGCCTCGTCGACAGGCTCCTCGACCTTCTTAGGTTCCTCTTTTTCGATAAGGGCGAGATTCAGGTCATCGACCAAGAAGCGCACATCCATGTATGTCATGGAAACTTCTAGCTCGGAGGAAAGTTTTCCTTGGATCTGTGAAAGGGTCGCCCCTTCGGTCACCCATTGGGAAACTTTGGAGATTTGAGCGGGAGTCAGTCTGGCCATGCCCTCAAACTGTGGCACCTATTCTCGTTTTTCAAGCGTCCCCTCGCTTATTCATTGGAAAAAATCCCGGGCAGCACCAACTTGGGGGTATGCAGTCCGACATGAGTTGGCAAAAATGCGGAGACTTTACGGACATCGTCTATGAGAAAGCCGAAGGGATCGCCCGTGTGACCATCAACCGTCCGCAGCGCCGGAACGCCTTCACCCCCGATACGGTGGCTGAGATGCTTAAGGCCTTCTCGGACGCCCGGGATGACGCGACGATCGGAGTTGTCCTCCTTCGTGGAGCCAACCCTCAACACGATGGAAAATTCGCCTTCTGTGCGGGAGGTGACCAAAAAATCCGGGGAGATAAAAAAGGTGGGTATGTCGGCAAAGATGGCGTCCCGCGCCTCAATGTGCTCGACCTCCAGCGGCTCATTCGCTCGATGCCCAAGGTGGTCATCGCGCTGGTAGCTGGCTTTGCCATCGGCGGTGGCCACGTGTTACATGTCATCTGCGACCTCACCATCGCCGCGGACAATGCGGTCTTTGGCCAAACCGGACCGACGGTGGGTAGTTTTGATGGCGGCTTCGGGGCATCTTATCTCGCCCGGATTGTCGGCCAAAAAAAGGCGCGCGAGATCTGGTATCTCTGTCGTCAATATGACGCGAAAGAAGCTCTCGAGATGGGCTTGGTAAACACCGTCGTGCCCTACGCGCAGATGGACGCTGAAGGCGTCAAATGGGCGCGCGAGATCCTCACCAAGAGCCCGCTAGCCATCCGCTGCCTCAAGTCTGCGTTCAATGCCGAACTCGATGGCCAAGCCGGCATCCAAGAGCTGTCCGGCAACGCCACCCTCCTCTATTATCTTTCCGAAGAAGGCGACGAAGGTCGCTCGGCCTGGAATGAAAAACGTCCGCCTAACTTCCGAAAATTCCCTTGGCTTCCCTGACCCCTATCCGCGTCACTGAGCGAGCCCAGAAGCTCGCCCAGGAGATTCTCCACCCCGGCGACATCGCCATCGACGCCACCGCAGGCAAGGGACGGGATGCCGCCTTCCTGGCGCAGTGCGTTGGATCGACGGGACATGTCCATGCGTTCGACATTCAAACCGTGGCCATGGATGCCAGTCGCAATCTCCTGACCATCGCTGGACTGATCGATCGGGTGACCCTTCACCTGCGTAGTCATGCCGAAATCACGGAAGCCCTTCCCGTTGAGCAACACGGGCGGGTCGGTGCCGTTCTGTTTAATCTGGGCTACCTCCCGGGCGGCAGCACTTCCATCATCACTCAGCCGTTGTCCACCGCGAAGGCACTCCAAGCAGCGCGGGCAGAATTAAGGGTCGGCGGGCGGATTGTATGCGTCTCGTATACTGGCCATCCCGGCGGAGAACAGGAATCCGACATCGTTAAGCAGTTTGCTGACCAATGCGAAAAGACGGGTGATGCGGTGCAACGCCTAGGCCTGGATCCCAATCCTGGTCGTCCCTGGGTGCTAACCGTCACTCGTACCGCCGCCTGAGACTCCCTGACGGAGAATGGCCCACTCCTGACATGAGCGAAAACCTTAAAGTCATCCTTACTGGGGCGAATGGACTGATTGGCAAAGCCCTGACCTTACGGCTGAAAGAACTCGGCTACACTGTCGTGACACTACGCTCACGCACCCTTGGCCCTAACGGCATGGACGTCGCGTCGGGCTGGATTGACCGTGCTTCACTCGACGGTGCCCACGCGGTCATTCATCTTGCAGGTGCCCCTATTGCCGGACGATGGACCAAGGCTCGCCGGCAACGCATCACCGCTAGTCGCATCGATGGTACGAAACTCCTCGCCTCGACCCTGGCGGAGCTCAGCCATAAACCCGCTATCTTCCTAAGCATGTCGGGCATCAGCCGCTACGGCATTCAGCGCGAAGGGTTCCTCGATGAAGCTTCGCCCGTCAGCGAGGCGGGCTTCCTTGGCAAACTGAGCGCCGAATGGGAAATGGCCACCGCCCCAGCACACGCGGCGGGCATCCGCACCACCGTCCTTCGCTGCGGCGTCGTCTTAGCCGCCTCGGGGGGTGCCCTGAAGCTCATGCTCCCCGCCTTCCGGCTCGGCCTCGGTGGGCGCATCGGCGACGGGCTCCAAAAGTTCTCATGGATACGCCTGGGGGATCTGGTGGAACTCATACTTTGGTGCCTGCGCAGCCCCGCCTGCCCGCCAGTCATTAACGCTACGGCCCCGGGTGTAGTCCGTCAGGGAGAGTTCGCCCGTGCACTTTCGACTCAGCTTCATCGACCTTGCTTCTTACCCGTCCCAGCGTGGGTCGTCAGGGCGATCTTCGGCCAGATGGGCGTCGAGACCTTGCTTTCCGACCTACACGTCGAGCCCATGGCCGCCGTTAAAGCCGGCTTCCGGTTCGCCACACCGACACTGGACACCGCTCTGCCCCTTGCCCTCCGGGAATGATTTGAGATTGAAGGCATCGGGCCGGACGAAGATTGTCCCTTCATGGTTCGTGCTGCCTTTGCCCTCCTCGTCATCCTTCTCGCCGGTTGTGACGACGCCGTTCGAACGGAAAGCCGTAGCCTCGATGTCGAGGATCCGGAATTCCGCCAAGGCCAGATGTTCACCAAGCAAAACGAGAAACGCCGTGCCTTGGAATGTTACCTCAAAGTCATCGACAATCGGAAAGGTGCCGCTGAAGCCCACCTCGAAGCCGGACGTATGTATAGCGATTTAGAAGACCCCCTGCCGGCTATCTATCATTTTAACCAGTATGTCCGACTTAAGCCGACTTCTGAGCAGACCCCCATGGTCAAAGGGATGATTCGGACGGCTGAAAAGCAATTCATGCAACAACTGCCGGGGCGTCCCATGGAGCCTGACGCCCTCGGAAGCGTCGACATCAACGCGCGCCTGCGCGTCCTTCAGATTGAGAACGAAAAGCTGAAGCGCGAAGTTGCCGACCTAAGTCGCAATCAGAAAACACCGGACACTAAAGCGGCAGTCGGCACGGGCGTTCCCGTGGCGACGCCCGATAAAAGCGCACCCGAAAGCCGCAACGGCCGGACCCGCCCATATACCATCGTCAGCGGCGACACCCTCTCCGTCATTTCGAATAAGATGTTCAAGGATAAGAATCATATCAAAGCCATCTTCGACGCCAATCGCGACAAGATGACCTCACCGAATACCCTGCCGAAAATCGGGACGGTGCTGCAGATTCCTGAATAATCTATGCGCCTGACCCGCATCCGGGCGGCTGATTTCCGAAACCTCACTTTCGCAGATGTCTCGGTCGATGCTCCGCGCGTATTTTTGATTGGGGAGAACGGACAGGGTAAGACTAACTTATTGGAGGCGGCGGCTTTGATTTCATCTTTTCGGTCATTTCGAACGACGGAAATTTCACCCCTCATACGCGCTGGCTGCACAGAGGCTAGGCTACGCCTCGATGTCCGCGTCTCCGCCCATGAACAGGCGGAAGTCGAACTCCGGTTAGCCAAAGGTTCACGCAAAGCCCTGCTCAATGGTTCAGCGGTGACCTCCGTGGCTCAGCATCTGGGGCAATTCCCGACCATCGTCTTCTGTTCCGACGATCTTCGCCTCGTACGGGGCTCGCCTGCCAATCGTCGGCGCTGGCTCGATGCAGCCATCGGCGGTACCGATGCGGCCTACCTGAATGCCTTACGAGATTACACCCGAGCCCTCGAAGGTCGGAACGCTCTCCTCAAATCTGAAATTCGCTCCGACGAGGAACTCAGGGCTTTCGAGAAAGCGATGTTACCCCCAGGACAACTCATCGCCACCATTCGGGCCAAGGTCATACCTGAACTCGCCGAAACCCTGCGCCTAGCCTGTGCTCGGGCGGGCTTTCCTGATAAAGGCGCCGACCTCATCTATCAGCCAGACACCGTCGCTGAAGAGCTGGAGGCAACTTGGACGCGCCTGCGCAATGCCGACCTTGCCAGCGGGACGACCTTAAAGGGACCCCAGCGCGATGATTTCGGTATGATGTTCGGCGGACAAGACGCCGCGGACTATGCCTCCGAAGGCCAGCAACGCCTCCTGGTACTAGCACTTTGTTTAGCCCGCCTTGAACGCGACACCCAGCGTGCCCCCACCCCGCCGGTAATTCTGGCCGATGATGTCTTAGGCGAACTTGACGATGTCCGACGACGGGCCTTCTGGGCTGAGGTCGGTGATTCCCATCAGGTTATCGCCACGGGTACGGTACCGCCTCCTTCCGGAGATTGGCTAACCTACCGAGTTTCCGGGGGTTCCTACGTCCAGGCCTGATTTTGGCGTTGTTTTATGCCCCATCGACCCCTTGGATGAGGGGATGAAGGACTTTCTTCTCTATGCCTCAGTACTGGCCCTCTTCGTCGTCTGCATCTTGGTCGTATTGGTCATCTTGATGCAGCGCCCAAGCGCTAACGCCGGAATGGGATCGGCCCTGGGTGGCGGCGCTGCTGAATCCGTCCTTGGTGGCGGCGCGGCCGATTGGATGTCGAAGTTCACCACCATCCTCACCGTTTTTCTATTTGTGCTGAGTTTTGGCCTCTACCTTGGTTTTCTTGCCCGCAATACGAAGACCAAGTCCCTGCTAGACGCTGCGGCGACTGCGGACAGTAAGGCTACCGTCAATAAGGTCGAACCTGCGAAGGCCACCACCGCCGTTCCGGCTAACACCGCCACGACCGCTACTCCCGTGGCCACGCCCGGAGCTAAGCCGGCCGCCACCCCTGCAGCCGTACCTGCCACTGTTCCAGCGAACAAGGCGGAGCCGGTCAAGCCCGTCGCCCCCGCTGGGGCTAAGTAAGTCTTGGTGCGAAATGCCTTACTCAGCCTGTCGGTCCGCTGGGTCGCGTGTTTTGCCACCATCCTTACCTTTGCGCAGTCGAGAGACTTCGGCGGGGATGAGTTTGCCCGGCTGAGTCCCGTCCAGGCCGAGAAGACCTTGGTTGATTTTCGTGACTCGCGACTCGCAGGCGACCTTTGCCTGCGTATCGAAATCACCCATAAGCCACGCCAGGGAGAGTCGTCTGCTCCGATCAAAGGTATTCTTTGGGCTGGCTTCACGGAAACGGGTCAGCAGATGCGCGGAGAAATCCACGACGCACAGGGCAACCTTCGACTCGCTTTCACTTCAACCAAGGGCGCCAAGAGCAACTCCGTCTGGATCTCGCGCGGCGGCCAAAGTGCCACGCCATCAAGTGATGCTCAATTCGCTCAGCCATTGGCCGATGGCCTACTCCTCTCGCCCTTTGATTTGCACCTCCCCTTCACCCATTGGGGGGACACGCGTTACCTTGCCACCGAACGCTCGCGCGGCCGGCCCGTGCATCTCTACGAAGCACTCAACCCGCAATCACCCGAACCCAGCAAGGTGATCTTCGCCCTTGATCGGACTTACGGCGCGCTGGTGCAAGCAGTCTGCAAAAATGCCAAAGGCGAAGCGATTCGCACCCTGCAAGTCGAAGAGTTTTCCAAGGTAGACGAACAGTGGATTCTCGGTGGATGTAGTGTCCGCGATGAGGTGTCGCGCGATGCGGATATCCTCCGCGTGACCGACGCCGCCCTCGGCCTGAAGCTCCGGCCCGAAATATTCCGACGGGAGTCACTGACCAGCCCAGCCACCTTGCCGTTGAACTTCAAAAAACTGTGAAAGCCCTCGTCACCGCTAGCCAAGTAGCCCGCTTTTGCGACCTTCTGACTAATCGCCAGAATATCTCCGACTACGAAGGAGCACGCAACGGACTCCAATATAAAGGTGATCGCCCCGTTCGCAAGGTCGGTGCCGCGGTCGATGCCGGCGCCCACGTTTTCGCCGAAGCCGCCCGTCGGGGCATTGATTTCCTGATTGTACATCACGGCATGTACTGGCGTCCCGTCTCGCCCGAAGGCCAAGTCCGCGCCCTCCGCAAGGCCGCCCTCAAGAAAGCAGGCCTGTCGCTCTACTCCAACCACCTACCCCTCGATGCCCATCCCTTGATTGGCAATAACGCCCTCATCGCCCAAGACCTCGGCCTCAAAGTCGTGGATTGGTTTGTGGACTACGAAGGCCTACCCATCGCCTGTATCTGCCGCGGGATCTCTCGTTCGACGCTGCGTAAACGGCTCAAGACCTCCTACCCGCAAACTTACAAGGGCATCGAGTTTGGCTCCGCTAACCCCAAGAAGATCGCCATCCTCAGCGGGAGTGGCCGGAGTGCCCTCGACCACTTAAAAGCGGAAGGCTGCGATACACTCATCACCGGCGAGTTGCGCGAAGAACATTTTAATGAGGCCCAAGAACAAGGCTGGAACCTCTACCCTTGCGGACATTACGCCACCGAGACTTGGGGCGTGAAAGCCCTGGCCACCGCCGTGGCAGCAGAGTTTGGAGTCAAATGGGAGTTCGTCCCCACAGGTAACCCTCTCTGATGTACCGAGGTAGGCTTGCACCGACCCCTACGGGCTTCCTACACCTCGGACACGCCCGCACCTTCGCTTTAGCGGCCAAACGCGCCCAGGAAGCCAGCGGAACATTGGTCTACCGCACCGAAGACCTGGACGGGAGCCGCTGTCGGCCCGAATTCGCCGCCGCAGCGATGGAAGATCTAAGATGGCTGGGTCTACATTGGTCCGAAGGGCCAGACACGGGTGGCCCACACCCTCCCTACGTGCAATCGCAACGGCTGCCATGGTTTCACACGGTCTGGCAGCAACTCCAAGCTACGGGTGCCGTCTACCCATGCGACAAGTCCCGCCAGGATGTCGAACGGAGCCTCACCGCCCCGCACTCCGAGGATGATGCTGAGCCCATCTTTCCGCCCGCGCTCCGCCCAGCCACCGATGCGGGGCGAGGAGCCCGTGAACCTGGTCTGACCAACTGGCGCTTCCGCGTTCCAGACGGCGAAGCAATCGCTTTCGACGATGCCTTGCAGGGTCCCAAGTCATTCGTCGCCGGTAAAGATTTTGGTGATTTTCTCGTTTGGCGGAAGGATGGTTTCCCCTCCTATGAATTGGCTGTCGTCGCGGACGACCATGCCATGGGCATCACGGAAGTCGTCCGGGGCAGTGACTTACTGATTTCGACCGCTCGACAACTGCTGATCTATCGTGCACTCGGATGGACGACTCCGGCGTGGGCCCATGCCCCTCTCGTGCTCGATGCTGCGGGGAAACGCCTGGCTAAGCGCAGCGCTGGGCTTTCGATTCGGGAACTTCGAGCAAAAGGTAAAACCTCCGCGCAGATACTCCAAGCTCCGGTCAGCGAGCTACTGGCCTGAGCGCTAAGGTCTGAAAATCACTCTTTAAACTTACGCGCATGCTGCGCCCTGACTTCAGGCAGCCACGTTGGAACTAAGCCGTTGCCCGGGATCGAACTGTCTTCGCGACGTTTTAAACCTAATAGACGCCGGTTAAGAAACTCCACGATTGCCCAGAAATTAAGCCCATCGAGTATCGGGTTCACGAGGTTGGTAACCGGACAATAACGCACCTCCTTGGGATTTGTATGGTGAATTGCGTGATGAGCCGGTGATTGGAATACCAAAATATCTTGCAAGAAACTGATGGTCCGGCCGTTTTCTGCACGTGTTCGATGTGCCCATTTGTGAACTTGGTTCGCATTCGTACCGATGACGGCAAAGAGCCAGACATGCCAGGTCAAGTGCCCAGTCAACTTCATGGTGATTACCAGCAGGGACATCAGTAGCAAGAGATCCCACGAGCTATGCCACCAACTATGGCGCGCCATGTACCTTGGAAGGTGATGGTGAATCATGTTGGGCTTACCCAAAAGGAGCCCGACCAGCGGCGTATCATCCCGAATATAGGCATCTTCCGCCCAGTGAACGATGCCGGCGATGAAATCCGCCAGCATGATGGTCAGGATGGCTTGGATAAATAGGGTAAGAAGATGGGGCATGGGGAAGGGGTGACCTTCCCTCGGGACGCATGCAGACAGACAAACGGTTTATTTTAAAGACTTAAAATAAAACGCCGTTGGAGGGGGCGGCCAACACTTGGCCCGACCCTCCTTACCGCTGAGGCTTAGGCGCCTTTCTTCGGGTCAGCGGGGGCTTTCGGCGCCGCATTAGCCGGAGCAATCCGGGAACGTAAACCGTTAATGTTTTTCGTCATCGCCTCATCCCCTTCGGCCAATTTCTGAGCTTCATCAAGAAACTTGAGCGCCTGCGCTTTTGCGGCTGGGTCCACCTGGAGTTGAAGGCGGGCTTTATTGAAAAATAGCAGGGCACGACGGTCACTCGGGGCGTCGGCAAAGATTTCCTCCAGAGCGGCGTCGGCGGCCTTAAAATCCTTGGCGGCAATGGCCGCGGTGATCTTCGCATTCAGCTCCTGATTCTTGGCGGAACGGGTGGCGTTCTTTTTCATTTCATCATTTAGGGAAGCCCGCCCCTCAGGCGTGTTCTTAAAGGCGGCTAACTTGCTGAGATAAGCCTTGGCCGAGTCGCCTCCAAAACCGACGGTCTTACCGAAGACGTCGCCACTCTTGGCGTCGATTAACAAGACGGTGGGGAAGCCGGTGATACCGAATTGCTGCTGCAGCTCGCGATTCTTGGCCTTCAGCTCCGGGGGTTGCGGAGTGGTGCGAGGGTAATCCAGTTCAACGAGCACATACTTAGAAGCTTCCGCGGCGAATTCCGCAGACATGAAGACATTCTTGTGCAGCGCCTTACAGGGAGGACACCAGTCACTGCCGGTAAAATCCACGAGCACGGGCTTACCCTCTTTAACACCTTTGGCCTTAGCAGCATCGAGGTCAGTGAGCCACTCGGGAGCCGCCAGCGCGGAAAGGGCGAGCAGGCAAGGGACGAGACGAAGGAGTAGTTTCATAAAATAAGCGGAGAGATTTAAATTATGCGGCCTTCGCCGGGTTCGGCTTGGGGGTCTTGGTGTCGGGAGCTGGTGTATCTGTTTCGGCGCCCTTGAATCCACCAATCTTCTCCAGATACACCTTGGGTCCAGACTTCGGGGTATAACCGGTTTGGCGGCCGAGCTCTTCGCCGGCGGCACTCAAGATAATCACCGTAGGGAAACCTTGGACCTCGAATTTATCTTTCACGGCGGCGTTCTTGGCCTTCTTGGCGGCGGCGAGAGGCTTCATCCGCGGGAAGTCGAGTTCAACCAGGACATAGTCTTTGGCGAACTTCTCGAACTCGGGTTTTTCAAAAACCTCTTTGTGCAAGGCGATGCAGTAACCGCACCAATCACTCCCAGTGAAGTCGACAAGGATGGCTTTCTTATCCTTGGCTGCGACCTTCTTGGCTTCATCAAGATCCGTCAGCCAGGTAGCCTTGGCGGAAGCATTCAGAGCAACCAGCAGGGCCAACAGAGGGAGTAGTTTCTTCATGAGGGTATAAGTTATTTCTTGGGCTTATCTTCCGCCTGGGCAGCGACGACTTGGGCTCGGAACTTCTTCAAATCATCCAAGCCAGACCAATCTCCGGCCGCAGCAATGACTTCATCGATCGCCTTGAGCGTCGCCGCGTGGTCGCCAGGCTTACAGGCTTGAGCGCTGCCGATCCTGGCACCGGCCTCAAGGGAGGCGCGCGCGCCGCCCTTGAGGTCCTTGTCCTTGATGAATTGCGTGATCGCGGCGTTGGCAGCCGATAGGTCTTTCTTGGCCAGTAACGGATCGAGGATTTTTTCAAGTTCCTCTCCGAGGACGCGGGCGCGGGCTTCATCAGCCTTGTTCTGCAAGAATGCTTTCCGGCCGGCGGGCGTGTTGGCCTTGGAAAGTTCATCGAGATGCTCGAGATACTTGGCGGGACCGCCGGCCTGATAACCCGTCTGTGCAAAGGGCTCACCCTGCGCATCCAGCAACATGATCGTGGGGAAGCCCTCGATGTTGAACTTCTTCGCAAGTGCGTCGTTCTTGGCCTTAGCCTCGGGGGCTAATTTCTTTTTCTGTGGAAAATCCAGTTCCACGAGGACGAACTTCTTGGAGGCAACGGCGAACGCGGGCTGATCAAAGACTTCCTTTTTAAGTCGGATACACCAGCTGCACCAGTCGCTGCCGGTGAAGTCGACTAGGATAGCCTTCTTCTCGGCGAGGGCGACCTTCTTGGCTTCATCCAAGTCAGTCAGCCAACCATCGGCGGCGGTAAGAGAGATGACGCTCAGACAAAGGGCGACGACGGCGAGGAAACGGCGGGGCATGACCTAAGGAAACCATCGAGCCGAAACGAGGCAACCCGCAATCAGCCAACCCTGCGTTGCAAATAGGCAGGATATTGCTCACTTAAGCCCTATGGCTGGCACCCGCATCCTCCTCGTCGACAATGGTTCCTACGAACCAGCGGCTACCTTGGCCCTGCGCGGACTGGCTCTCGAAGTCAGTAAGCTCATCGGCCAACCCGTTCTGCCGGTCTCGACGATGCACTCGACCAAGATTGACCCTGCCCTGCTCGGCGGCGTCCCCGCGGTCATCTTCGAAGGCGCCGTCCAGCAGGCCAAACTCGATGGCATCGACGAACTCGTGGTGCTTCCGCTCTTTATCGGACCCAGCCGCGCGATCACCGAATACCTGCCCAAAGTCTTCGCCGACGCCCAACCGGGCAAGATGAAGCTCAGTATCAGAACATCGCTCTTCGGTGACGCCGGCGCCGAGCTCACCACCATGCTCGTCGACAACCTGAAGTCGACCGGCTGGACCAAAGGCAGCGGCACAGTCCTGCTCTGCGACCATGGCTCACCGATTCGCGAAGTCACGGTCTGCCGTAACTCGCTCGCAACCCAGCTACGAAATCAACTCGGCCTTGAGGATGGCGAGCTGATCGGCTGCTCAATGGAACGGCGCGAGGGACCTGAGTATGCCTTCAACGAACCATTACTCCAAAACGCGCTCCACCTGACAAAACTGAAAGGGGATACCGTCATCCTGATGCTCTTCCTCCTCCCCGGCCGACATGCCGGCAGCGACGGCGACGTTGCGACGATCGCCAAAGAGCATGCGCCTGACGACCTCCGCTGGAAGCTCAGCCCGCTGCTCGGCACGCACCCCGCCCTGCCGGCCCTGCTCTTCCGCCGTCATCTCTACTCGCCGGGGTTCAAGCTGACCAAGATCGCCACCATCATCGCGGTGCTTTCCGTATGCCTGCTCCCCGTGCTGATCGGTGCCCTGTCCCCGAAAAGCCTGGGCATGCCCGAACGCTTTATGATCTGGGGCGGCGGAGTCGCGACCATCTTCACCGCCCTCTTCTTCTTCCTGAAGGCGAAAGTCTGGAAGAAGGCCTGAACTCAGGCGAACGCCGCGATGCGGCCCATCAGGCCAGCATGACGGGGCGGAGCGACGACGGCGCCGACGACCGCGATGAGCGGCGTGGGCAACACGGACACGTCGACCTTACCTGAAGCAAGATCGGTCAGCGTGGTGAGCACGTCCGACGCGCCATCCTGCGAGACCTTTGAAAGTAAACGGATAGGCAAATCAGCCTGAGCGCCGGCAGCGATGAGCTTCACGGCGACCGACGGCAGCGCCTTCGCACCCATGTAGAGACAGAGGGTCGCACCAGTCTCGATGTGAGCCTTCCAATTCTGATCGGTGCCATCGGCGCAGTGGCCAGTAAGGAACGTGACGGAGGCGGCCTTGCCGCGATGCGTCAGAGGGAACGCGGCATCAGCGCCGGCAGCGGTCGCGGCAGTGATACCCGGTACGACTTCAAAGGGAATGCCATGGGCAGCGAGATGATCCATCTCTTCGCCGAGACGACCGAAGATACCCGGGTCGCCTCCCTTGAGCCGCACGATGAGACCACCCTGACGCGCTTCACGCACGATCACGGCGTTGATCTCGTCCTGAGTCATCGAGTGGACTCCGCAGCGCTTACCGACTGGGACGATTTTCGTCGTCGCCGGAATCTCTTCCAAAAGGGCATCCCCAGGGAGGGAATCATGGATGACTACATCCGCCTGCTTCAGCAGACGCAGCCCCCTCACGGTGATCAGGTCGGGGGCTCCCGGTCCTGCACCGACGAAAGCCACCCGGCCGATGTCGCAATTTACCATTTCTTTAAACTTGACCGCTATTTATGTAATCATTACTAATTTTATCAAGTATTAAATAACCCATGGACACTCCCTCAGGTAAGCCCCTCTCCAAGAACGAACTACTTAAGGCCGATAAACCCGACCTCTCTGGCAATATCCGCGAAACCCTGGCCAACGCTGAAGCCGATCGCTTTAGCGGCGACGATGAGCAGTTCATCAAGTTCCACGGCATCTACCAACAGGATGATCGCGATAAGCGCAAGACGGGCAAGGAATACTCGGTCATGGTGCGCACCCGCCAGACGGGCGGCATCGTCCCAGCCGCTCAATACCTCGTTTACGACGAGCTCTCCGGACGCTTCGCCAACGGCACGCTCCGGATCACTTCACGCCAGACCTTCCAGTTCCACGGCGTACTCCAAAAAGGCATCGGCTCACTCATCAAGTCGATTAACGACGCCCTCTCCTCCACTCTGGCAACCTGCGGTGATGTGAATCGCAATGTCACGGCGCCTTCCAACCCGCCCGTCGACACCATCGCCGTGCAGGTCGATGAAGATGCCTTCGCGATCACGCGTGCCCTCCTCCCTCGCACCACCGCTTACCATTCCATCTGGGTCGATGGCGTGCAAGTCGACCTCGGTCTTGGTGACAAAATCGCCAAGGCTCGCGCCGCCGTTGATCAGGCCAATCCGTACATGCCCCCGCCCGCCGATACGGATGATTCCGGAGCCCCGGTGGATCACCTTTACGGCAAGACCTACCTGCCTCGTAAATTCAAGACCGGCTTCGCGATTCCTCCGAACAACGACACGGACATCTTCACGAACGACATGGGCTACGTGGCCATCATCGAAAACGGTAAGTTGATCGGCTATAATCTACTCGTCGGTGGCGGCCTCGGCACCTCCCACGGCAACAAGGCCACCTACCCTCGTCTCGCCGACGTCATTGGCTTCATCACCCGCGAACAAGTCGTCAGCGTCGGCGCTGCCGTCGTCGCCATCCACCGTGATTGGGGTGACCGCACTGATCGCAAGCACGCCCGTATCAAGTATGTGCTTCAGGAAAAAGGCGTCGAA
>Ga0194048_10000991_pt1 | contig 14073 bp, 7 predicted proteins | sample JunL225m_MetaG_FD_161685 | JGI IMG/M metagenome (GOLD analysis project Ga0194048, IMG submission 161685) | Anoxic zone freshwater microbial communities from boreal shield lake in IISD Experimental Lakes Area, Ontario, Canada - Jun2016-L222-5m | ecosystem: Environmental > Aquatic > Freshwater >...
AGCGGGCGCTAACCGAACACTATGTCCGTCAGGTCTCACCGGCCGCGGCGGCCGAACGCAAGCAACTGGCTTCCGCCAAGGGCAAGCTCGCGGCGCTCAAGCCCGTGACCGTGCCGATCATGCAGGATCTGCCGGCCGATAAGCGCCGTAAGACCTTCGTGCAGCTCCGCGGTAACTGGCAGGCCCTCGGCGACCAGGTCGACGAAGGCGTGCCGACGCACCTCTCGCGCTGGGACGATGCTTATCCTAAGAACCGCCTCGGCCTCGCCCGCTGGATCATCAGCCGCGACAACCCGCTCACCGCCCGCGTGACCATGAACCGCCTCTGGGAGACCGTCTTCGGCGTCGGCATCGTGCGCTCGAGCGAGGAGTTCGGCAGCCAGGGCGACCTGCCCGTCCACCCCGAACTGCTCGACTGGCTCGCCAGCGAGTTCGTTGCCAGCGGCTGGGACACGAAGAAGATGCTTTCGCTCCTGCTGAACACCCGCGCCTACCGACAGTCCTCCGCCAGCGACGCGAAGAGCAACGAACGCGACCCCGATAATCGTCTCGTCGCCCGCGGCCCACGCTTCCGCCCCTCCGGCGAGATGCTCCGCGACCAAGCCCTCGCCGTGAGCGGCCTGCTCAGCGCCAAGATGTTCGGCGAACCCGTCCGCCCCATGCGTCCCAACCTGGGCCTGAGCATCGCCTTCGGCGGCTCCGGCGACTGGATGACCAGCACCGGCGAGGACCGTTACCGCCGCAGCCTCTACACCGACACCCGTCGCAGCACGCCTTACCCCAGCTTCGCGACCTTCGACGCACCGAACCGCGAGACCTGTGTCGTCCGCCGCGACCGCTCCAATACGCCGCTCCAGGCCTTCGTGACGCTCAACGATCCCGTCTTCGTCGAGACCAGCCAAGCCCTCGCCCGTCGTCTCCTCAAGGAAGGCGGCACCACCGATGAGTCGCGTCTGCGCTTCGCCTACTCGCTCTGCCTTTCCCGCGAACCCGACGCCAAGGAACTCGCTACATTGAAGACACTCCTCGCGAAGTCCGTCGCTCAGTACAAGGCCGACGCCGCTCTCGCCCTCAAGATGGCGACCGACCCGCTTGGACCGGCTGATAAAGGCGCCGACGTGCCCACCCTCGCCGCCTGGACCGCCGTCAGCAGCGTCATCATGAACCTCGACGAGTTCCTCATGCGCCGCTGAGCCTAACGACCCACCCCTGCCCCTACCCCTAGCCCTAGCCCTTTTAAGATGATCCATCCTCTCCGCGAAGCCCAGCTCAGCCTGCAGACCCGCCGCACCTTCCTCAGCAGCGTCGGTCAGTTCAGCCTGGGCGCCATCGCCCTCCACGCCCTGCAGACGGATGCCCTCGGCGCCCCTTCCGCGAACGATAACCCGCTCGCCCCGCGCAAGCCGCACTTCAAAGCCAAGGCCAAGCGTGTCATTTACCTACACATGTCGGGCGGCCCACCCAACCTCGACATCTTCGACTACAAGCCGGAGCTGGTGAAGCGTAACGCCGAAGACTGTCCTGATTCCTTCCTGAAGGGTCGCACCTTCGCCTTCACGACTGGCGTGCCCAAACTCATGGGCACCCCGCGCACATTCAAGCAATACGGTCAAGGCGGACTCTGGATGAGTGATGCCGTGCCGAACTTCCAGAAGATCGCCGACGACGTCACGATCGTGAAGGCGATGCATACAGACCAGTTCAATCACGCCCCTGCAGAACTCCTGCTCTTCACGGGACATAACCGCCAAGGCCGTCCGTCGCTGGGATCCTGGGCCACCTATGGACTCGGCACCGAGAACCAAGATCTCCCGGGCTTCGTCACGATGATCTCCAACGGCGTCCAGCCCAGCGGCGGCCAAGGCTGCTGGGGCTCGGGCTTCATCCCGTCGGTCTTCCAAGGCGTACAGTGCCGGAGCAAGGGCGACCCTGTCCTCTTCGCTAACGACCCGCCTGGCATGACCCGTGACCTCCGTCGCGCCACGCTCGATGCGCTCAAGGACCTTAACCAGCGCCAGCAGGACGAACTTGGCCACGCCGAGACCGTCACCCGCATCGCCCAATACGAACTCGCCTTCCGCATGCAGACCAGCGTGCCGGACGTCATGGACATCTCGAAGGAGAAGCCCGCGACGCTTGAAGCCTACGGCGCCAAGCCCGGCGAATCGAGTTTCGCCAACAACTGCCTCCTCGCCCGCCGACTCGTCGAGAAAGGCGTGCGCTTTGTGCACCTGTTCGACTGGGGCTGGGATTTCCACGGCCTCGGACCCAAGGAAGATATCCGCGATGGCCTCACCGCCAAGATGGCCGCGACCGACAAGCCCGTCGCCGCGCTCATCAACGACCTTAAGGAACGCGGCTTACTCGAAGACACCCTCATCGTCTGGGGTGGCGAATTCGGCCGCACGCCTTTCCGCGAAGGCCGTACCGCCAAGAGCCAAGTCCTCGGCCGCGACCACTACCCTGATTGCTTCTCGATCATGATGGCCGGCGGCGGCGTGAAGGGCGGCTTCCAGTTCGGCGAGACCGACGAGATGGGCTTCGGCGGCGTCAAGGACAAGGTCCACGTCCATGACCTGCAGGCCACCATCATGCACTTACTCGGCTTCGACCACGAACGCCTCACCTATCGTTTCCAGGGCCGCGATTATCGCCTCACTGATGTGCATGGTCGCGTCGTACGCGACATTCTCGCGTAGACGCGGAAGGGGACATGGGGGCAAGGGCGACATAACTCAAGGGGAGACCGGGAACCGGGATGTTTGATGCGGATATATGTCCAAGCCAATCATCCGGTCTCCGGTTTCCCTTTGAGCGTTTGAATTATTTCAGGTCACAGGTCTCGGCCATCCTTCATCATTTATCCCCCTGATGTGAGCGAAACGACACGGGGCGTAATCCTGCCACTTTTAAGGCTTTAGCAATCTAGCCTAAGACAAAGCATAGGCACATCCCCATGCGTCACCTTCTCGCACTTGCCCTTTGCGCTAGCCTCGCCCACGCGGCCTACGAACCGCTCAACGATAAAAACCGCCCCACCGCCAGCGAGCCCGCGCTTTCTCCGGCCGGCACCGCCGCCGCCCTCAAGGTCCCCGCAGGCTTCCGCGTCGAGCTGGTCGTCGGTGAGCCCAAGATCGTCCAGCCCATCGCCTACACGATCGATGACCGCGGCCGCCTCTGGATTGTCGAGTGCACCAATTACCCGGCCAGCCCCGGCGAGCCCAAGGACCGCATCCTCGTCCTCGAGGACACCAAGGGCACCGGCACCTTCGACAAGCAGACGGTCTTTTGGGACAAGGCCACGTTCTCCAGCGGTATCGCCGTCGGCTTCGGCGGCGTCTGGCTCGGCTCTCCGCCCAACCTTCTCTTCATCCCGATCAAGGATGGCGACGAACCGAAGCCGGCTGGCGAACCGCAGGTCATGCTGGATGGCTGGATGAGCAACGACACGCACGAGACCCTGAACGACTTCATCTGGGGCCCGGATGGCTGGCTTTACGGCACGCACGGTATCTTCAACCGCTCCCTCGTGGGCAAGCCTGGCACCCCGGCCAGCGAGCGCATTCTCGTCGAAGGTGCCGTCTGGCGCTTCCACCCGACCCGCAAGATTTTCGAACGCTGGAGCGAAGGCGGCAGCAACCAGTGGGGCGTGGATTGGAATGACCACGGCGAAGCTTTCTTCGAGGCCTGCGTCATCCCTCACATGTGGCACGCCATCCAGGGCGCCCGCTACCAGCGTCAGGCCGGCCCGCACCCGGACGTCCATACCTACGAAGACATCAAGACCATCGCCTGGGGTCGCTATGAGAAAGCTGCCTATGCCGGCGCGATGTTCTACCTCGGCGGCGCCTTCCCCGACGAATGGCGCGACCAGTTCTTCTTCCACGACATCCACATGAACAAGCTGCGCTGCGAGACGATGGTCCCGACGGGCAGCGGCTACCGCAGCGAGAAGAAGGTAGATTTCGGCGTCAGCTCCGACCGCTGGTTCCGCGGCCTTTCCCCGCAGTATGGTCCGGACGGCGGCGTCTTTATCAACGACTGGTATGACAAGGTCCCTTGCCACCAGCAGAAGGAATTCTCCGATCGCTCCAACGGCCGCATGTATAAGATCGTCACCGATGCCGTGAAGCCCGTGAAGGTCGACCTCGCGACGCTTTCCGACGCCGAACTGGTCGCCCATCACCTCAACGCCAACGATTGGTACGTGCGCCACGCCCGCCGCCTCCTCCAGGAACGCGGCGCCAATGCGGCCACGACCGCCGCGCTCGAGAAGATTCTCTTCGAGAACCCCGACGATACCCGCCAGCTGCGCGCCCTCTGGACGTTGCACGCCCAGGGAGCCCTCACCGAGGCCACCCTCCTCCGCACGCTGGAAGCCAAGAGCGCCGCCGTCCGCGGCTGGGCCATCACCTGCGCCACCGAAGGCGGTAAGCCAACGGCGAGCGTCTACGATCGCATCGTCCAGCTCTGCCAGAACGACCCTTCCGCCGTCGTCCGCCGTCGCGTTGCTTCCGCCGCCCAGCGCCTACCTCTGACCGATCGCTGGAGCTGGATCGAGCCGCTCGCGCTGCGTGCCGAGGACGTCGCTGACCAGAATATCCCGTTCCTGATCTGGTATGCCCTCGAACCGGCGGTCGCCGCCGATCCCGTCCGCGGACTCACCCTCGCCCAGAAAACGCCGATTACAAAACTCGCCAACTTCACCGCGCGTCGTCTGGCCACGGCTGCGGTTGAGCCCAACTCAAAAGGCGAACAGCTCGAAGTCCTGAGCCAAGCCTTGCTCGCCGCGAACGACAATCTCCGCGCCACCCTGCTTAGTGGCATCAAGGATGGCCTCGTCGGGCAGAATCGCCTCAAGGAACCCGCCACCTGGCCCAAGGTCTACGCCGAACTCGCCAAGCACCCCTCCAATGAGGTCCGCAGCAGCGCCCGCCAGATCGCAGTGACCTTTGGCAACGCCTCGGCCTTGGATCAACTCCGCGCCACGCTCCTCAACCCGAAGGCCCCCGTGCCTGAGCGCGCCCGCGTCCTCGCTAACCTCGCCCAAATCCACGACAAGGAATCGCTTCTGGCCATCCTGGCTCTGGCCAAGGCAGGAACCATGCGCGGACCAGCTGTCGTCGCCCTCGGACAGTATGATGATCCCCGTATCGCACCGCTCTTGATTCAATTCATCGTCGATGAAGACAAAGGCGTCCGCTCGCTCGCCCTCAATACCCTCGCTGGCCGCGCGGAAAGTTCCCGCGCTTTGCTCGCCGCCATCGATGCCGGTAAATTCAAAAAGGACGTCCTGAGCGCGCCGCTCGCCAGCAAGATCCGCGGCTTCAACGACGCCCAGATGAACGCGTGGCTCGAAAAGAACTGGGGCACGGTCAACGCCAGCTCCGAAGCGAAGACCAAGGCCATCGCGAACTACAAGAAGTTCCTCGGTACGAACGCCATCCTAAGCGCCGACGTCAAACGCGGCCGCGAGCTCTTCCGCGGATCCTGTGGCCTCTGCCACCAACTCTTCGGCACCGGCGGCGAGATCGGACCGCACCTGACTGGCGGTTACACCGACCTCGAATACCTCCTGCAGAACATCATGGATCCGAACGCCGTCATCGGCAAGGACTACCAACTCGTCTACATCACGCTGAAGGATGGCTCCCTCCAGGCCGGCATCATCAGCGCCGAGAACGAGTCGACCCTGACCCTGAAGGTCCCGGGCGCCCCGGCACCCGTGGTCATCGCCAAGGATCAGATCAAGACCCGCGTCGTGAGCCCGAATTCACTCATGCCCGAAGGCCTCCTCAACGGCCTCGAAGAACCGGATGTCCGCAGCCTCTTCCTCTACCTCCGCCAGACCAGCGAACCTAAGTAATCGCACCGATGAAAACCTTCGCCCGCCTCATCCTTCTCTGCCTGCTGACCCTGCAACTCCCGCTGCTGGCCGCCGACAAGAAGTTTGTCGTTATGATCGCCGGTAAACCGAGCCACGGCCCCGGTGCGCATGAACACAACGCGGGCGTCCTGCTCCTGGCGAAGTGCCTGCGCGAGAGCGCCGGCGACCTGGTTGAGGTGAAGACGCACCTGAATGGCGAATGGCCAGCCGATGACGAGGTCGCCCGCGCAGATACGATCCTAATCTACGCCGACGGCTACACGTTTCACCCCGCCGTCCAGAAAGACCGTCTCTCGCAGCTCGCCAAAGAGATGAAGCGCGGCTGCGGCTTCGCGACCCTCCACTGGGCGACCGAAGTCCGGAAGGACATAGGCGGCGCTGAATTCCTCGAATGGATGGGCGGCTACTGCGAACCGTTCTGGTCAGTCAATCCTCACTGGCAGGCCGATTTCACCAAACTGCCCGTGCATCCAATCGCCAACGGCGTCCACCCGTTCACGACGCACGACGAATGGTATTTCCACATGCGCTTTAAGGATGGCATGAAATCCGTCGCCCCGATTCTGAGCGCGATTCCGCCGGTCGGCCTAAAGCTTCCTGACGGTGTGCGCTCCGGTAATGCCCACGTCCGCCAAGAAGTGGCGGATCGCCTGCCACAGCACGTAGCTTGGGCTACCGAGCGGGCCGACGGCGGCCGCGGCTTCGGCTTCACCGGCGGCCACGACCACAAGAACTGGGGCAACGACGACCAGCGTAAATTGGTCTTAAACGCCATTCTTTGGACCGCCAAGGTTCCCGTTCCTGCGATTGGCGTTCAATCCAAAGTCACCCCCGAAGAACTGCTCGCCAACCTTGACCCCAAGGGTAAGAAATGAACGCATCCCCATGCGTCTCCTCGCCCTGCTGCTAGCGACCTCCCTTTTCGCCGCCGACGCGCCGAAAGCCAAAACCCCGGCCGCACCTAAGCCGCCGGAACCGCCCGTCTACCTGACGGAAGCCGAAGCGACCGATGCCGGCGAGGATCCTCGCCTGCAGGGTGAGTTCGCGAACGTGAAGATGGGCGCAAACGTCATCTCGCTGGGCAAGGGCGAGTATCGCCTCGTGCTCTTCAAGGGTGGCCTGCCCGGCGCCGGCTGGGACGGCACCCCGAAGATCGAAGTCGAAGGCAAGCGCGTTGGCGATGGCGTGAAGTTCGAGGATAAGATCGACTCTGCCACGCTCGCCGACGGCAGGCTGATCATCAAAAGCATCGGCAAGGACCTATCGCTGAAGCGGATCATCCGCCACAGCCTCACCGAAGGCCTCGTCGCGCCGAAGGAAGCCACTATCCTCTTCGACGGCAAGAACGCCGACGCCTTCGTCGACGGCAAGCTCGACCCGCGCGGTTTCCTTGAAGCCAACACGAAGACCAAGCAGGCCTTCACCGACTTCAGGCTGCACCTCGAGTTCTTCCTGCCCTTCAAGCCCCTCGGTCGTGGCCAAGGTCGCGCCAACAGCGGCGTCTACCTCCAGCACCGCTACGAAGTCCAGGTCCTCGACAGCTTCGGCCTCAAGGGCCTCGATAACGAGTGCGGCGGCATCTACAAGAACAGCGCCCCCAAGGTGAACATGTGCTTCCCGCCCCTGCAATGGCAGACCTACGACATCGATTTCACCGCCGCTAAGTTCGATAAGGACGGCAAGAAGAGCGGTAGCGCCTTCGTCACGGTCAAACATAACGGCGCGGTCGTACAGGATAACCTCGAGCTCAAAGGCGTGACACCCGGTGGCGCGTTCAAGACCGAAGTGCCCGCCCCCGGCCCCTTCTACCTGCAAGGCCACGGCAACCCCGTCGTGTATCGCAACGTTTGGGTGGTCGGGAAGTAAAGTTTAGGGGTAGGGGTCGGGATAGGGGTTGGGGTAGGTCGATTCAGCTAGCAGCCAACTGCTTGCTCTTCCTTTTCCGCTCAAACGTTATCTGATAACGCAGGGCATCCCAAGCGACTTGCCACCCCTATCCCTACCCCTTTTCCTACCCCATCCCCTCATCATGCGAATCTTCCTACTCTTAGTCGCATCTTCCCTCTTCGCGGCCGAACACAAGATCAAGCCGGGCGATGACCCGCAGGCGGTGATGGATGCCGCCGCGCCGGGCGACAAGCTCACCTTCCTGCCAGGCCTCCACCAGCACGGCCTCACTAAGCACCGCGCGATCCTGTACGTCGATAAGTCCGTCGAGATCGAACTCATGGCCGGAGCCACGCTCAAATTAGCCGACGACTTCTGTAAACTGGAGAAGTCCGGCGAGATCACGACCGACCAGGACGCCGGCAAAAAACTCGACGACCTAGAGATCGGCGGCGACTACGACCTGAGCGGCGTCCGCGAATTCACCATCATCACGGACAGCGAAGGTAAGGACGGCAAGCCCGACACCTTCGCGTGGGGTGATAAGTTCGGCGACACCTCCCACAAGCGCACCCCGATCACCGGCGACTGGCAGGAGCTCAGCCGCGACGTGAAGGTGAAATTCGGTAGCAAGATTGGCCACAACGTCCGCAGCGTCTGGTATGTCAGCTACGACGGCCCCGAAGCCTATGGCATCCGCATCGGCCATGGCCGACAGCCCGAAGCCATCTCTGGGGTCCGCATCACCGGCAAGGGCACGATCGATATGAACGCGTCCCACAACCTGCAACCAGGCTTCCTTGTGAAGAACATCAACGCCTGCGTGCTGATCCACGGACGCGTCCGCAACGTGCTTGTCGATGGTATCACGATGACCGACACGAACCGCTCGGTGATGGCCTACGGCGAACACACGGGGAAGTTCCTGCCCGGCGGCAAGGTCGGCCCGGGCGAATCGTTCGACGCCGAGAACATCACGGTGCAGTTCACGCGTACAATCAATCCGAACGGTAGCGGCTATCTGCTCGGACACCCCTCCTTCCGCGGCAACCTGCGCAACTTCCGCTGCAACTTCAATTACATGGAGACCAAGACGACCTCCATCGAACCGAACTTTAACCTCGATGGCTACGAGGTCATCGGGAACGTCATCAAGAGCGACGGCGAGGCCATCCACTGCTGGCGCCACTCGCAAAACGGCGTCATTGCCGACAACCTCCGCGTGGGCGACAACACCTTCAAGCCGGTGATCCTTTCGGGCGCCCCCAAAGGCTGGGAACCCCCGATGCCCCCGGACGCCAAGAACAACCTCAATGCCATGGGCAGCCGTGTCTCCGGCCCGATCAAGAGCCTCGACCCGAAGCCCTTCGGCCGACGACTACTGGTCAGCGATTACGTCGGCGGTAAGATCGCCATTGTGTCAGCCGATGGCCGTATCGAATGGTCGACGCCCGCCGAACACCCACAGGACTCCTGGCTCCTGCCTAATGGCAACGTGCTCTTCAGCCACGTCCATGGCGCCAAGGAAGTGAAGCCTGACAAGTCCATCACCTGGGAATATGTCGCGGATGCGAAGGTCGAGATTCAGGGCTGCCAGCCGCTCGCCGACGGACGCGTGCTCGTGGTCGAATGCGGCCCGGGCCGCCTCCTCGAAATCGGACGCGACGGCAAGATCGCCAAGGAGATCAAGGTGCCCCTGACGACCACCATCCGCACCCACGAACAGATGCGTGGCTGCCGCAAGACGGCTGACGGACGCTACCTCGTGAGCGCCAAGGGCGACCGTGCAGTCCTCGAACTTTCCGCGGACGGGAAACTTCTCCGCACCCAACCCGTCGAAGGCGATGTCCATGACGTCCGCGAACTCGCCAATGGTAATTGGCTGATCGCCCTCGGCGAAGGCGCCGGGGTCGTCGAAATCGACCGCAGCGGCAAGACCGTCTGGAATGTCGGACGCAACGAGATCAAAGATAACCCTCTCTTCCTGTCGAGTTCGGTCGAACGCCTCGCCAACGGGAATACGATTCTCATGAACTGGCTCGGCCACGGCCACCTCGGCGCCACCGCTCAAATCTTCGAGATCGACGCCCAGAAGCAGCTCGTCCGTCAGTTCATCGATCACCGACAGTTCACCAGCATCAACCATATTCAGGTCTTGGAGTAATCCGGTGCGCTTCCTTCGTCTCATCTGCCTGTGCGGCTTAGCGGCGACCTTAGGCGCTGCCGAGACGAACACGGTAAAGACGGAAACCCAGACGCCCGAAACGCCCGCGCCGCCGGTGCCGCGCTCTTTATTAAAATTAAAAATCGCGCCCGGAGCTTCGCTCAAATTCGACTTTCCCGAACTCTCCGCGGATCGGTACGGAAAATATGCCGCCTGTAACGTGACCCTGCCCTTAGGGTATAAGGCGGCGAGACCATACCCGCTGGTCGCCTGGCTCGCCGGCGCCGACGGCGGCAACACCCCAAACCGCTCATTCTTACCGGCGGGAGATTTCATCCTCGTTGGCCTGCCCTATCCGCAAGGCGCTAATAACCCCAAGCAGGCGAACATGGTTGGAGATTTTTCCCGTATCTGGACCTATCACCGCACCATGCTGGATGAGATCGCCCATTTCATCCCGAACATCGATCGCTCGCGCTCCATCCTCGCCGGATTCAGCAACGGAGCGCACGCCATCGACGGTATGTTCCGGGTTTCGGGCAATAAGCCCCCCCTGACAGACTACTTTGGGGTTTTCATCTTAGCCGATGGCGGTGGTACGGATTACACGTCCATCGGAATCCTGCCTGACCTGACCGGGAAACATGTCTATGCCTGTTGGGGCGAGAAAAGTCCCAATCGTCGCACCAGTGCCAAGCTAGCCCGCGAAATGAAATCTTTCGGAGCCGACACGGCCGCCGATGAGATCAAAGGGAGCGGACATGCCTTTCCAGAAACGGAATTCCCAAAGATCGCCGCTTGGCTGGAAAAGACTGGCCCGACCGCCCCCGCAGCAGGGGCCAAAAAATAAGACGTAAACTGAAGGGAACACCCCAGGAAGGCGACTTGTCAGAATCAGGGACAGAACTTGACTTGGACTGAATCAATTATTCCATACTTGGAATAGTTTTCATATATGAAAATACCTTCCCCTAAGCGACCCATCGTCGCGGCGAATGATACTGGCTCCTCCGGCGTCCCTGCGCTCGAAAGAGGTTTGGCGATGCTGGAAATCCTCGCCCATCGCCCAGAGGGACTGACCCTTTCCGAATTAACCGCGGCGCTCGACCTTTCCCCCGCTTCGGCTCACCGCATCACGGGCACCCTCGAAGAAGCCGGCTACCTGCGTCGCGAAGAAGTTTCTCGTCGCTACACACTTACCCGTAAACTTCTCCTGCTCAGCCAACCGCGTGGCGAATCCCGCAGCCTCGTCGCCGCCGCCGCCGAAGCCATGCGTGCCATCCAACAGCACACCGGCGAAACGACCCAGCTCTGCTGCCTGGCCGATGACCGCTGCGTCATGATCGACCAACTCGCTTCGCTCCATCCTTTCAAATACATCGTCGACCTAGGCTGCCATGCGCCGCTCCACTGCACGGCGCCGGGCAAAGCCATCATCGCTTTCCTCCTCGATGCCGAGCAAGACGCCCTCCTCTCGCGCCTGAAGCTCGAGAAGCACACCGAAAAGACGATCGTTACGAAGCGCGACTTCGCCACGGAAATTGAACGTATCCGCACCCAAGGTTACGCTTTCGACAAAGGCGAACATTTCGACGGCATCCATTGCGTCGCGGCGCCCATCCTAGACCAACATGGACATGCCATCGGGGCGGTAACTATTGCTGGCCCTTCCAGCCGCTTCCCGGCTGCCACCATGGCCGAGCGCGGCCAATTCATCCGCGAACAGGCTAACCGCATCTCGCGTGCTTTTCTTTCCTGATGCGCCACTTCCTCGCCATCATCGCCTTCGTCAGCGCATCCCTACCGGCCGCCCCACTTAAGCCGGAGGATATAGAATTCTTTGAGTCGAAGATCCGTCCGGTGCTCGTGGCGGAGTGCTACGAATGCCACGACGCTAAGAAGCAGAAAGGCGACCTGCGCCTCGATTATCGCGACGGCCTGCTCAAGGGCGGCGAAGAAGGCGCTGCCATCGTCCCAGGCGATGCGAAGAAGAGTATCCTGATTCAATCCATGGATTACAGCCATGAAACCCTACAGATGCCGAAGAAGCGTCCGAAGCTCGACGCGAAGATTGTCGCGGACTTCGTCCAGTGGATTAATCGCGGCGCGCCCGATCCGCGTACGAAGGCCCCGGACGATTCCATCACGGCGACCTGGTCCGACCTGCTCACGGTCCGTAAAAACTGGTGGAGTTTCCAGCCAGTCGTGGCGCCCCCCGTTCCTGCCGGAAAATCCGCCAGCCCAATCGACCGCTTCCTCGACGCGAAGATTGTCGCCGCCGGCATCACACCTTCCGTTCAAGCCGACAAGGCCACGCTCATCCGCCGCGCGACCTACGTCCTGACCGGTCTACCGCCCTCGCCCGCCGAGATCGCCAGCTTCGAGGCCGATGCCTCGGCCGACGCCTTCGCCAAGGTCGTCGACCGCCTACTGGCCTCCCCTCGCTATGGTGAACACTTCGCCCGCCACTGGATGGACCTCGTACGCTATGCCGATACGCATGGCAGCGAAGGCGATCCGGCCATTCCTCAGGCCTGGCGCTACCGCGACTACCTCATCCGCGCCTTCAACACCGACGTCCCCTACGATCAATTTATCCGCGAACAGATTGCCGGAGACCTGCTTAAATCTCCACGCATCAACATCGAAGAAAAACTCAACGAGTCAGCCCTCGGTACGGGACACTTCCGCATGATCGAACACGGCTTCCAGCCGGTGGACACCATCGATGAACAGGTTCGCAACGTGGACAACCAAATTGACGTGGTGAGCAAGACGTTCCTCGGGCTCACGGTCTCCTGCGCCCGTTGCCACGATCACAAGTTCGACGCCATCAGCCAGGCCGACTTCTACGCCTTCTACGGCATCTTCGCTTCTACTCGCCCAGGACAGGTCACCGTCGATTCCCCCGCCCAGCTCGACCAGCACCGCGACCGCCTGACGGAACTTAAGCAGGCCATCCGCTCCGAACTCGCCGCCGACTGGATCCGCCAAGCCAAGGCTATCCCGGCCTCCCTAGAACGCATCCGCGCGACCGCCAAGGTGCGCGTCGGCCTCGAAGAAGAGCTCGCCCGACTCGAAGCCCAACTCTCCGCCGATGACTTCCGCCGTCGGCTGAAAGCCGACATGAGCGCCGGCCCCGCCCCGAGCCATTGGTGGACCTTCGAGCAGGACGGCCGAGACCTCGTCGGCAAGCTCGACGCTAAACTGAAGGTTGGCGCCGTCATCAAGAACGGCCGCCTCATCCTCGATGGCGAAAAATCTTTCGCCGAGACCGGCCCGACCTCCGAGACCCTGACCGCTAAGACCCTTGAAGCCTGGGTCGCCCTGCCGACGCTCGATCAACGCGGCGGCGGAGTCATCACGGTCGAATCCATCGGCGGCGGTATCTTCGACTCGATCGTCTTCGCCGAGAGACAGAAGGCGAAATGGATGGCTGGCAGTAACAATAGCTTACGTACCCAGAACGTAGAAGGTCCTACGGAAACCGCCAAGGCAGGCGAACTCACCCATCTGGCCATCGTCTATCAGCCCGACGGACGTATCGAACTCTACCGGAACGGCCAGCCCTATGGCACCAGCTACGCCCCGGCCAACGAGAAGGCTACGCTCTACACCTTCGCTCAAGATAAGTCCCACCTGCTCTTCGGACGACGCCATACCGGCGGTGGCAACGCCTTCCTGCGGGGCGAACTCGAGGAAGCCCGTCTGTACGGGTTTGCGCTGACTTCTGCCCAGGTGGCCGACTCCTTCCGTGCCGGCACCCTCCGCGGAGACCTCTCACCTGTCGCGACCAAGGATGATAAACTGGACGACATCCGCGCCCAGGCAGCCGAGCTTCGCGCTAAATTAGCTGCCATTAAATCTAGTGACGGCAAACTGGCCGAGAGCTCCAAGAACGAGGAAGACCCTACCCATCCGTTGCACGCCTCGACCTTCCTCCGTGTCGGCCTGCAACCCAAGAAAGCCAAAGTCCCCCGTAGCGAAAAACCTGACTGGACGCTGAGCGACCGTAGTTCCTCTGCTTGGTTGCGCCATGGCAATGGCATCGAAGCACGTTTCACACCCGGTGAATTCCGCGTCGAGGCCCAAGGCCCTGACGTGATCAAGCACATCCTGCCCTCGGGACTGAACT
>Ga0194048_10000992_pt1 | contig 14070 bp, 30 predicted proteins | sample JunL225m_MetaG_FD_161685 | JGI IMG/M metagenome (GOLD analysis project Ga0194048, IMG submission 161685) | Anoxic zone freshwater microbial communities from boreal shield lake in IISD Experimental Lakes Area, Ontario, Canada - Jun2016-L222-5m | ecosystem: Environmental > Aquatic > Freshwater >...
CTCAATACTCCACTATCCTCCACTTCACTCCACTTCTAGAATGTAAAACAATTTAATCAGTAAGATTAATCTGTGGATAAACCTGTGGATAACTAACATTTTTCAGGGTATTGACATGTGGATAACTTCTATGATATGATAGATACATGGAATCATTAGCAATCACAGCAGCCATAGTATTCTGGGTGCCAATTATAATTTGTATCGCTTTTGTCGTTGTATGGTTTAAGAACCAACCATGAAACTCCACTATGGCAAGATGACCTCTAGTTACTCTATTGGTATATACATCTGCAATTGGGGTTATCCGATCAAACACGAATGGGAGATTGGTCTATATCTCTTTAGGTGGTATATAGGTATAGAGTTCTTCAAATGACACATGATTGTAACTATGAACTAGACCTTGATGGTCAAATAACCTGTACTGTATGTGGTGCTATGGATGATGATATGCTACCAAGACGAACATACAATGAAAAAATTACAGAGTAATGTCCAAAATGCCAGGGTATCAAGAGCCATGGCTTCAAGACTCCCTGATAGCCTTATTGACCATACGGATCAAACCTCTCTTAGTAACCTTACTTGCATCAAATGTCTCAGTATAACCTCCTTGAGGCATATTGTCTTTACTGACAAAAGGCTTATGTTTCTTCTTTAGTGTTTGTATTACTAGGGATTCTATGGCTCTTGCCTTATCCCGTTCGAAAAAATGCCAATATGAGACTAATATCCAACCCTTGGTCCTATGACTAGCAAACCTCTTACCTGATATATCTGATATCCCTATCTTGACAGCCTTATGTATGGGACTGTATAGTATATATAAGATGGCTTCGTTCATAGGTCTATTATACTTGACATCCCCGCCAAAATTGGATATACTTGATCTATGACTAATGAAGAAATATCAGCCTTACTGGACAAAGAATCTTATAGGGTTTGGGATACAGCCAAGGTTATCAAGAATCAAGACTACCATGATGGATTGGTTAAGGGTTTGAAGATGGCTGCTAAGTTTGTAGCCAAACTATGAAGAAAGAAATTGACTGGTCTAAAGAATTAAACAATGCCAGAAAACAACTTCACAGAAACAAATCAGCAATTGAGGCTACCCCTATGGGCACTCCAGCATCTTGGTCTAGACCAGATTACGATAAGCCTTTAATTGCCCCAGATCCTTCTGCTCCTGAGACAAAGATTGTTGGTCGTAGGCTAAATAAAAAACAACGAAAAGCACATAACAAAGTGTTTGTTCCACAACAAAAAGCAAAGTCTAAACGAGACAGTGAGACTGGTGGATTGCCTGTGGCTAAAAAATGATTACTAACATGGAAATACCAGATCCATTTACTGCCTTTCGCATAGCCAAATATGCTAAACAAAAGTATGGTGCCAGATATGATTTCTTCTCTGGTGAATGGGATATTAACTGTGGTGCTTGTGGAGAACTTATTAATGCCAATACCCGCAAACTTTTAACTAAGATCCGTCTTTATCATACTAGAAATGAGTGCCTTGGTGGATACTGAATGTAAGCATACTTGGTATATGCGTGAAGAAGGTATTCAGTGTACTAAGTGTTTCATCATATGGGACAAAAGTATGGATACTAACCAATAGTGCCCGTGTCGGGCATGGGGTGGTTTATAGAACCTCTATTTTGCGCCGAACTTTAAAGAAAATTAATATTTAAAACTATTCTTTATTTTGCATTTTTTGGCGAACTAGATGAATGATATGTCAAACCATCAAACATTATTGCTGATCCAGCCTTTGGAGAGATTGACCTGTTAACCGTAAGTACTGGGTCTTGATCAGATGAGTGCTTTTGATGAAAGATTATTGTATCCCCATCTGAGTCATTTACATAGTATAGTAAAACCATATGTGGTGTGGCCATATCTACATGGGGTGGGTGTATATGATCTTGTTTATCTGTTTTATTTAAGATGTTTGTTTTAATTCTTAAAGTTTCTTTTACCTCTATCCCGTGTTTTTTAGCAAAAGTTTGCAAAATATTGTTACCAATATCATGTATTTCTGACAACCTTGTTTTATTAAATGAACCTGCATGAGAATGTTGTTCGTCTTCTGATATTGTTATATTGTTATCTTTTATCTTTGGATATTGAAGAATACCACTTGTGTTTTTAAGCGTATGCCAAATAATATTTTTATTGTTTTTTGTTACTGTTTGACTTACTTCAAGAATCTGATCTAAACTTAAAAAGTTATCATCATAGATAAACAATTTTATCCTTTAAGAGTTCCAGTTCCAAGTCATGTCATAATAACTATAAGCATGTTCTCCATTAAGATTAAAAGTACTAATAAAGTTAGTAAATGAACCGTCTAAGTCAATAATTATGGTACTTGCTCTCATAACATTAAAAGTCTGACCATTCATGGCTTCATGTGGATTTAAAAGTCCAGTAACTGTTATTGCGTACGGAGTGCTTTCTGTCATATAGTCTGTTAAATATGGAGGGAAACCATAATTAAAGGACATTACATTATTGCCAAATACTGCGTCATACCCAGCATCATTAAGGTTAACTGTTGATATGCTTAAAGTTCTAGAAAATGTTGCTCCAGCATTTCCCATGATGTTACCTGAGCCTGTTACTGTTCCTGAGCCTGAGAATCTTTTGCTTGCTGGTGCTACCATAGTTATAACCTCCTAGATTACAGACTAATTATATCATCTGTTTTGACATTCAAGCGCTATAGGTGTATACTTAGTGTATGAAGAAAAAAAATGAATGCCCGTCATGTGGTCTATCACATAAAGATCCTATCTTTTGGAACACTCATCAAACTATGAGCGATGGGCATATATGGTGTACCAATGCCAAAAGAACCTAAGATAACTCAGATGGATTGGCGTAGCCTTGGCTATTGGCCAGAATATAAAAACGGAAAGAAAGTGTGGGTACCTAAAGATGCTGAAGCATTCAACAAAGATAGAGAAGACTAGGATATGGCCACTAAGAGTCATAGGCAATCTATGTGGTGAGTTTGCTGGTAATCATTTAGTTAAGGCTATTAATTTAGATGAAGAATTAGATAGCAATTTAGGATTTCGTTATAAATACCACGCAAAAATGTGGGTACTTCTTAATAAGCCCTATACCTGGTGGGGAACATACTATAAACTTGACATCAAAGGAATGATAGATGATTTAAAGTTAGATGGTGCTGGCTGGGATGACTACGATGAGTTTGGAAAAGCCTACTGGGACAAGGATGAGTAGGCTTGTTGTTTGTCCCGTTTGCAAAAAGCAGTGGGATTTACGCTGGGGCATAATGGCTAACGAGTCTTTGGCTAGGCATATGAAAAGTGATCATTAAAAAAGGGTATATAATATCACTATGAAATCTATTTATGACATCCCGCTTAATTCGGCTGAAGAAGCCCCTAACTTTTTGGATCAGTTCAAAGGTAAGGTAACCCTAATAGTAAACACAACTGTTGGTTGTGGAAACGCAAACCAGATGGAAATTCTACAAAAACTACAAGAGACATACGGGGGAGATGACTTTCAAGTTGTCGCTATCCCTACCAATGACTACTGTGGACCAGGGATTACTCATGGTAAGTGGTCTGAGGGTATTACTTGTGGTTTAGATTCAAAACAGTACGGTAAAGATGTTTACGGAACTACGTTCCAATTTTCAGAGATGGTTGCATCAAATCCAAACAGCAGTGTTAATGAACTTAGTCAGCACAAGGGTGATTCTAGTGTAAATGGATTAGGCCAATTAAAAAAAGAACCACACCCTATGTATCAAGAAATTAGACAACAGATGAATGTTTTAGGTGAAAAACATACAGAATTAAAAACTGAAAACGACTACTATTCATATTGGCTAAACAGACATCAATCATCTGGTCAAGAAATGGGTGGAAATTTTGAAAAGTATCTTGTTGACAAGGATGGATATGTGGCAAAATGGTTTGGCTGCACAGTTCTCAACTACGACTCTGAAAAGGGTGTCAAAGAAGCAGCAGCAGCAGAAGGAAGACATATTGATGTTGGTCCTGGAAGATCCATGAAAATATTTAAAGAAGAGTACGCCGTAGTTTGTCAGGATATTGAAGAGTTAATAGCAAATAAAAGATCGATCATAAATCCATTAAATGTTTTAGTTGCAGCCTAAACCTTTGTGATATAATAGACATATGAAAAATAGCAAATGTTTCTTTTGTGAAAAAGACGCGACCCACTACGATATAGTAGTTAATTCTAATGAATATATAGTTGCAGATGTCTGTTTAACCCATATGTCTGTTAGTCTTAGTGCATAAGAAAGAATGGTAGAATTTATACATGATATACCCTATAGAATATTATAAAGAACAAGATGTATCTAAACTATCTGAGTTTTGGGAGTCAAAAAAAGAGTACATTGAAAAAGACCTATGGGTTATTAGAAACTTTCTATCAAAAGAAGAACTAATATGGCTAAATAAAGAAGCAAATGATCCTGTTGGATGGTATGACACAATGAGATCTCCCTATGGTGGTAACACTAAGAACAAGTTCTTGGGATATATACCAGAATACAATGAAGGTGGGGGTATGCTAGTTCCTACTGAAACATCAAAGTGGCGGGATAGAGGTCCCGTTGGATTTATAGAAACAAGAATAGCGTCAGTAGTTCCAAAATATTTTGGTGGGGCAGGAGCATTACAGTCATTTTTTGAAGTTCCTGATGATCAAATTATTAAAGAACTTGGACGCGATGTTGACTATGCTATGGGGTTTCATTATGAAAGAGACGATAGCGACTCAGAAGAACAGCAAACTGTAATTGTAGAAAACTCAAAGACGCAAGGTAAAAGAATTAGCAGTCAGGGTAAAATATCAGCATCCTTTAATGTTTACATTAATGATAACTTTGATGGCGGTATATTAGAGTTTAAGCATAAAGATTATGTTCTTAAGCCAGAAGTTGGTATGCTTGTTAATATTCCACTATACAAAGAGTTTGAGCATAGAGTTACAAAAGTAACAAATGGAAACAGACACACTATCTATGGAAGATGTTGGGATAGTTTAGAGGGCAAGTATATGTCAACTAACGAAGATTGTTAAAGTCCGTTCCTAATTCTATTTACTTCATCATATATCTCGTGGTCTGGAGAATATCTTAGATGTGAGTTATCTACAATATTGCCTACATCCTGAAATCTAAAAAAAATCATACGAACATAATCTCCTTCAGCAAAAACTTTATGTGGCCTCCAATGAATATTTTTATTTGCATTAAAAACTAAAGCCGAGTTATCTTTCATAATATGGGTTCCAAGATCAACTCCAATATCCCAAGAGGTGTTTGAAGATATTTGATAGTTTATTATTAAATCATTGTCATCTCCATCAAAGTGTGGTGGTAGATTTGGAGTGCCATACTTTTTATTGTATTCTACATATGTCATGCCAGAAGGTGTTAACTCTTTTGAAGAAATACTTTTTGCAATGCTAAACAACTTATCACAAACCTCTCTTGGTACTTCGCTAGAGGTTTGAATCCTACCTAAATATTTAGAGATGGTGCAATTTTCCCAACCATTATCTGTATCATAAATATAGGTTCCATCATCTTTAATAGGAATAACTATACTATTAATAAAAGCATAAAGAATGTTTAGTTCTGCGCTAGAAAATAAATCATTAACTTTATGGACACTCATTATTTCATTATATCATCAATATGACTTGACACAATATCTTTGAAGGGTGTATACTTAATGTATGAGCATAGACGAAATGACATTAAGAGAAGAAATAGCAAGGGCTATTGAAGCCATACCGACAGAATCCTCCATTACCAATGCACTTGGAATGCGTACTCTTGCTGCCAAAATAGCAAGAGGAGAAGACAACTACATGACTGAGTTTTTTAATAGACAGGAGGAGTACAAGTGATTAGTGCACTATTTTTAATTCCAGCAGTTATTGTTGGCTACATTGCATGCTATATTATTATGACATACAAAGTTGATCAAGATTGAAACCTCTTGCCTACATCTTTGACGTAGATGGAACTCTAGCCAATGTAGACCCTTACCTTCACCATGTTCGTGGCTCTAATAGGGACTACGAGGCTTTTCATGAGGCCTCTATTGATGCCCTGCCAAATATAGAAGTGGTAGAGATGTTAAACCATGCTTTTTTTGATCAAATGCACGTAATTATTGTTACCTCAAGAATGGAAAAATGGAGGGGACTTACATCCATGTGGCTTGCTAAAAATGATATTGGTCACCATGCGCTGTACATGCGTGGAGACAATGACTATAGGTCTGACTATAAAGTTAAGAGCGACATATTAGATAATATTAACAAACATTGGCGTGTAATTTATGCTGTTGATGACAATCCCAATGTTATTACTCTTTGGGAAGCAAATGGAATTACCACTACTAAGATTGGTACTTGGGACGGCAACAAGTCTTGACTCAACCACTGGATTATGGTATGATTGGTTTATGAGCAAACGAGTTAAGAAAATTTATAAGTGCGTTGAGTGTGAGACTATGATTACTATTGTAACAAAAGTTCACGAACTACCAGAATCAATCATTTGTCCTTGTGACAAAGTAGCAGAAAGCCAGTGATCTAATTGAAAAAATCTAACAATAAAGTGTCTCAGCACAAAATTAAAAGAGCCACCAAGAATAAGAAAAGAATACAGGCTAAACCATACCTATCAAAGTTTGAGCAGCAACAAAAAAGGATCAGAGAAGAAATTATTCTTGGATCATTACGCTCAGTGTCCAACTAGAACTGGAGATAATAGTGGTAGATCAAGACGAGTTAAATAATATATCAAAAGAACTAAAAGGTTATATTATTAAACAACATATGAAAACATATTATTACTCTGCTGTTGCAGTAGGATCTTTTATTATTGGAATGCTTATTGGTATATTAGTAAGTTAAAATCATTGAACCAGTAGTCAAATTGGAGGAAATATGAATAATATAAATGTACCAGATGAGTGGCCAAAACATAAGAAGATTAAGTTTCTTCTTATCTCTGCTGCTTTATTGGCATTATTTCTTTTGTTTAATATATAAATCGGTTATGCACCAGTAGCCAAGTTGGTTAAGGCACCGAACTCATAATTCGGCTATCGTAGGTTCAAGTCCTACCTGGTGTACAAGGCGAGTGTTGCATAATGGTAGTGCATCATCCTTCCAAGTTGATTGTGCCAGTTCGATTCTGGTCACTCGCTCCAGACCTCCATAGTTCAGTGGATAGAACGTTGGACTTCTAAGCCAAGCGTCGCAGGTTCGATTCCTGCTGGGGGTACAGAAACAAAACTGTGGTATTATTAGTATATGGAAAAAATATACTTAGATGAAGACAAAAAGATATGGATCATTGAAGACTTTCTTACTAAAGAAGAGTTGGCCTGGTTTAAAGAACAAACTGATGACTCAAATGGATGGTATCCAACAATGAGATCTCCATATAAAAATATTTTAAATAAATTTTTAGAAATCATTCCTGAATACGATGAAAATGGAAACATTGTTTTTCCTCACAAAGATTCAAAATCAATTGATCTTCCAGTATTCTATAATCCCAATGGTGTCTGGGATAGGCTTGATTCTGTTCTGCCACTAACCTATAAAAGACATTCAACACTACAATCCTTTAAATATATGACCGATGAAGAAATTGCAGCAAATGCAAACCTAGACACTTTAAATGAATATCGAGTAAAAATAGAAGATATTGATTTTGCAATGTATTGGCACCAAGATCCTGGACCAGAAGACAATATTGTTGCCTCATTTAGTCTTTACCTTAACGATGACTTTGAAGGTGGTGAGTTGGAGTTTGGGAATGTTCCAATTAAGATAAAGCCAAAGGCTGGCATGCTGGCTGTAATTCCTGGAGGAGACAAGTACAAGCATAAAGTCAATAAGGTTCTTGGCCCTAACTCAAGACATACCCTGTATGGAAATTCCTTTATAAACGTAGACCTTGCACCAGTAAGCACGGGAGAAGACTGCTAAAAAAGGTGTTATAATAAGTACATGAAATCTATATATGACATCGAAATGGAATCAGCCGAAGGCATTCCAAACTTCCTTCAACAGTTTAAAGGAAAAACAGTTATGCTTATTAACACAACAGTTGGTTGTGGTAACGCTGGGCAAATGGAGTCCATCCAATGGATTCAAGAAGACCTAGCAGGAGAAGACTTCTCTGTTGTGGCAATTCCTACTAATGACTTTTGTGGTCCAAGTATCACAAAGGGTAAATGGTCTAAGGGTATTGAAAAAGGTCTAGACTCTAAGATGTATGGTGAAGATGTATATGGTGTTACATTCCCATTTTCCGAAATGATTGTTTCTAATCCCGCAGAAATTCCATTGGAAGCCCCATGGCTTGGACAAGGTCCAGGACTTAATGGAAACGGTCAACCATTTGGAGAAAGACATGAACTTTATTTAGAGATCTCTGAACAGATCCTTGCACTTGCTGCAGACAAAAGAGAAAAGGGCTTAGTCGAAAAAACAGACTATGAGTCACGCTACTTAAACGAGCATGATGGTGGTTCTATGATGAACTGTAACTTTGAAAAGTATCTCATCGATAAGGATGGCTATGTAGTTAAGCACTATCCCTGCACAACATTAAACTGGGATGTAGAGCGTACTCTTAAGGAAGACCTTATAGCAAAAGGACAAGATCCAAAAATGGGTCCTGACAGATCTGAAGATATCTTTAATGAAGAAAATGCCGTTATTCGTGACCATATTGAAAGACTTATGGCTGGCGAAAGATCACGCATTAATCCTAATCTAGTTCTATCTAACTAACAGAAAGCAGAGCACTCATATGAGTATATATGATTTGTCATTTGTTGATAACAATGGTAATGAAATAAAACTGGAAAGTTTTAAAGAAAAAAATATATTAATTGTAAACACTGCAACCTTTTGTGGTTCAACTCCTCAGTATGCTGATCTACAGAAAGCCCAGAATGACTCGTTAGTTGTAATTGGGTTTCCATGTAATCAGTTTGGCAATCAAGAGCCAGGGACAAACGAAGAAATAAAAGATTTTTGTACCAACATTTACAACGTAACTTTCCCAATGTCTGAAAAGATTGAGGTAAATGGTCCAAATGCTCACCCAATATATAAGCACTGCAAAGATCAGGCCAAAGGCGGTAAAGATATCGACTGGAACTTTGAAAAATTTTTAGTTTTAACTGATGGATCAATCACTTACTATCCTACTTCTTATCAAGTTTCAAATCTTGCCGTGGTATAATTATATTGTGACAATATAGTTGTTATATTTGTGTCGGGAAACATTCATATAGCGTGTTGCAACACTATATTGTCCTTAAATTTATAAAGAAAAGGTATAATTATTTAATGAGTTTTAATGCAGATGGTTCAAGGAAGCCCCACTCTTTTGATCAAACAGAAGAAGATGTCATATTGACAGTTCGCACCCTTGCTCCAACTAAATGGCTACTCATTGACAGAGAAACTGGACAAATGTATCAAGGAAGTCCTAATGGTCATTGGGATAGGTTTGAACCAAAGATTAAATAGTTTTAGTTACTGGCTTATGTTTTACTTCGTATGGTGCAATCTTAGACTTAATGCGACCATCTTTATATAGTCTGACAATCCACCCGTCTTTTATTTGTACTGGATTAAACGCTGCTGCTTTTTTCTTTGGCATACTTACTCCCTAAATAAACTAGTAATTCGTGTATCTTTTGAATAATCTTTTGCATCTTCTTTTATTGAAGTAAATAAAGATTTTGTAACAGGAATGCAATTAGGAACTGGATTACCATCGGCTCCTGGCTTCATGCCTCTTTGAACATAGCCTTCCCAACATGGATCAGCCTTTCCAATTGATGAATCATACATAGCCATAGCAACTTCTGAATCAGTTTCTGGAATAGGGTTAGCACATACTGGGCAGTCTCCGCAATCAACATTTAATTCTAAACATGTAGGACATTCGCATCCTTGGTATGTTGATGTTGGCATTATTTCATTTTCTAATGCTTTACCGAATGCTGACCCAGACCAAATATCAACCCCAGGCTTATTATGTATTCCTGCACCAGCAGTTCTTCCTTGGTTAGTTTGCATATATTGTGGCTTTTTCATACCAACTGAAGGATTAAGATGTGATGATGGGTTTGCAGGTGTTGGGTCAGTTACTGTTGCATTGTAAGAGACATCCATTGGGGTATCAGACATTAGTCCATCTCGTTTTCTTTTGTTGATGCAGAGAGCATCCAGTGCCACCTTTGGTGCATATCCATACGCTCTGCAAAGAAGTTTGCAAGTGCATGCTGTCTGCTTGATGTAGCCATTTCAACTGCATCCACTAACTTAACAAGAACCATATCATTAGACATTAGCAAATCTGCAGCCATCATCATTGGATCAGATGTTACGTCTGGTTCTCCAACTTCATTTAACTGTATAAACCTTGATAATTTAAATGGTGCATATGCATCTAACTTACGAATCCATTCAGCATATGTATCTGTTGCAGTCTCATAGTCTGCATATATGTCCCCAAAAAAATCGTGGAACTGAGGGAAGTCATCGCCTTCTACATTCCAGTGATATCCATGAGCCTTAAGTTTAAGGGTAATGTTATCTGCAAGTAGGACCTTTAGTAGGTTGATTAATTCTTCCATTTAACCATTATAGCACGATGTTAGCCAGCAAGACGGTCATGTGTCCTTATCCTATGGCAGTTAGCACAAACCACTTCACACTTTTCGATCTCTTTCTTGATAGCCCTCCATGAAAAACCATCATGGATCATCCTGGATATGTTGTATTTTTTGTCTCTTATGTGGTCAAAATCTAAGATAATATGATTATTAATTCCACAGTCTACACAGCCAGAATCCTCTTTTATCTTAGCAAGCATCTTTTTATACTGCTGCTTATTGTAATGGTCTAACTCTTTGTCAGTCATTGTTATCATTATACCGTGAAAATATTAGGGCCCCACACAGGCAATTCACCTGACTTGCGCCACGGTCTCTATCCAATGGGTAACTAATCCATCACTAAGGTCCTGTGTGGGGACATTTATATTGTACTACTGTATTGCTATTGTCTTTGGTAGTTTGTCTTCTGGGATCTGCTTCTCAAGTCTGATATCCAAGATACCATCTTTAAACTCAGCCCCAACTACTTCAACAAACTCAGGAAGGGTAAAGATATCTGTGAACTTACGAGCAGCAATGCCCTTGTGTAGATACTCCGCACCCTCTGGTAACTCAGCATCCTGCTTCTCGCCCTTGATTGTAAGTTTGCGATTATCTAGCGATACTGAGACATCATCCTTAGAGAATCCAGCCAAAGCAAATGAAAGAATATACTCTTTATCATTCAGTTTGATTTGATTATAAGGTGGATAGTTTGTTGTTGTTGTTACCTTCTGTAGATTTGCGAAGGTATTGAAAAATGGATCATTAAAAAGATCCAGTGCTGTTTTTACCATGTTATTCCCCTTTCAAGCGAATAAGTTAATTTACCCCCCATTTGAGCAGGTATTAATATTATAGCATAGGAAATGAGCAGTTTATAGACGACTGCTCAGGTCTATTAGCCACGAAGATTCGACTCCTGCTAACTCTCCCATCAAAGGAGCATCCGTTGTAAAACTTTTTAAAGTCTTATATCGGAATAGTATAAATTATACTACTTTATTTTACTTGGTTAGTCTTTCCTCCGCCAGATGACTTCTTTGCAGGAGCCTTCTTAACGGTTTTCTTTACTACTTTTGCAGTCTTGACTGCAACATCAACCTCTTTGACTGAAGGCATTCTTCCAAATGCTGCGTCTGAAGGGTTTGCTGCTCTCAATGCTACGGGGATTAGTGCTCCGAGTAGTGAGTAAGCAAGCGTCTTTGGATCCGTTACGCCTGAAGCGTAAAGTGCAGTTGCAGCACCAAGGATTGATCGTCCGTATGATGCGAGCATTGCTTTTAGTTGTGTTGTATTCATTTTATTCCTCCTAGGATATGAATTTTGTTAGTACTGTAAAACCAATCCATAGACCAATAATTCCTGCGACTCCCGCAAAAACTGGTGGTGCTGGTACTGGCAATTTGAATGCAGCAAATACTACGCCACATCCAAAACCTGTTAATACTGAAAGCATGATTTCTTTCATGTATCTATTTTACCATAGTCTTCTGGAAGGATGGTTTTAATAATTTTATACCCGTCGACTAAAGATATTCTTTGTGTTTCAGCCAAGACTGGGGGAGCATACGCTTCTAAATAATCAATAACTGGACCAACATCATTGATAAAACTATTAACCTTGTCTTGTGTTACTTCAATATATTTAAAAGCATATTCACGGGAGTCTGAAATAAATTTTAAAAAGTCTTCATTGAACTGCTCTTTTTCTGTCTTGGTATGTTTTTGATTTTCCTCTTGCATCATTAATAATTCTATTGTTTGAGCAAGTATCTGAATATTTTTTTTCTTTTGTATATAAAAAAGAAAGAAAAATGTTATTGATAATACTGATAGGACAACTAAGAATGTGGTCTGAATCATAATTCTTTTCCCCCTTCTCGAACAAGAAGAACTATTGCTCCGTTATCTTCTAGTGCTTTTTTAACACGGATCATGTACTCGATAGCCTGCCTTTTCATTTCCACTGTCTCTAAAGACATGAAGTCTTTTTCTTTTGCTTTAACAGTTATAAAATTATCGTTATCTATAATCTGTAAAGAAAAATTATTAGGAGCATGAACAGATCTAAAGGCTCTTTTCATTGCGTCTGTATACATACTACTCCATTGTTAATGATTGCCATGTCATTCCCCAGTCATCTTTGCTCTTGTGCGTAGCAAACTCTTTTGATATCTCGCCATTTTCCAAGTATACACCACCCCAAACTCCCCATTCTTTACCTGAAATTCCAACAGAAAAACATTCTTTTCTTACTGGACAGGAAGAACAAAGCGCATCAATGGCTGGCCTTAGTAACTCATCATCTTCGTATTTTTCAAAGAATAAATTTGTATCATAATCTAAGCAGACAGCATCATCTTTCCATTTAAACTTATTCATTTACATCACATACTTGTCGGGAATTTCCCATCCTTGATTAGAAGGAATAAATTCTTTTTTAATTTGCCACTTATTGTTTTTATATACTCCAAATTTTGAGTAGTAGGCTTTCTCTGAAGGAAATGTCTCAACTACTGTCCATCCATTCCAGGATAGTTGTTTGTTTTTATTCACTATTGATTCCATAGTGTCTAAAGAATTAATTATTTTCATTGTGCTTCCATTCTGTTTGTGTGCCAAAGCACATTTAAAGCATACTTAATTCTAACATGTTTGACTGTATTTGTCAATACTAGTTAGAAGTTGTATACGTTTGTATTTACATTATTTAGTTTTGATATATGAACAATTTTTGATACTGGCTCTTTTGGGTTAGACAAAAAAGCAAAGTGATCAACTTCTAGTATATTTTCTTGCATCCATTCAGGAGTAACTTTAATAAACTTAATAGACTTTCCTCTTAACTTCATTCCCTTTTCAGATAAATTTGAAAACTCCATTGCCATCATGGTAATGTTGTTTGGTCCTGCAGAATATATATGAAATGCTTTATCTTCTTCTTTTAATTCAGAAAGGGCAACAGCCATTGATCTAAGGAATACATTATAGTTGTTAAAACTAACTGTTCCCTGAACCCCTACTATCATCGTTAATCCCTTCTCGTAATCTGTCCATTATGAACAGCATCTTATCTAATTGTACCCTATCCATATGGATTGTGTCAACTTGCTCTGCAGATTCTTTGTCAATAAGTTGGTTTATAAGCGGTGCTCTATAAAATATATTGTCCTTAATCCAATAGGCACTGTTGTCAACAATGATAACTTTTATGTTGGTTTTATCATGCTGAATTTGTGATTGTGGCTTAACCTTTAGCCTTCTTGAACTATTTTTTTGAGTGCTGTATCTGTGCTGTAGCATTGACTGGCTAACAATAATAGGCTTATTAC
>Ga0194048_10000993_pt1 | contig 14066 bp, 15 predicted proteins | sample JunL225m_MetaG_FD_161685 | JGI IMG/M metagenome (GOLD analysis project Ga0194048, IMG submission 161685) | Anoxic zone freshwater microbial communities from boreal shield lake in IISD Experimental Lakes Area, Ontario, Canada - Jun2016-L222-5m | ecosystem: Environmental > Aquatic > Freshwater >...
CACCAAGGGGCAGCGCGAGCATGACCGCCACGCCACCTTGGGCCGAATCGATCACACCAGCGTGTACGGCGGCGAAAGCGCCGACGGCAAACGTGGCCGTATTCGCAACGAAGTATCCGAGCGACGTGCCAACAGCCGCCCCGCGCACGCTCTTCGAAAAACGCGCGTAGTCCGGCACGAGTGGCAGCCACGAGGCGAAACTGGCGACGACAAGATCGATCGCAGCCATCAGGCCAATGCCGCCAGCTGCGGTATTGGCTAGTTCGGACGACGTGCCATCGAGAGCGAGGCGAATCAGGAGGTAGAGGATCGAGGCGACGACGAGAGGGGCCATCAGGCGTCGCAAGAGTTTGCGCACCACGAGCTCTGGTCCGAGGACGGCGAGCAGCGTGCCGAGCGCGCCGGCGACGATCGCAAACGGCCAGCGCGCGTCAACGCCGACGACGAGCCGTGCGGCCTCGGCGATGACGAGGATCTCAAACGTGCTCCAGCCGAAGCCTTGAGCGATATTGAGAACGGTTGGGATGTACGACCCGCGGGTCCCGAGTGCTCGACGCAGGACGACCATGCCGGTCTGGCCAGAGCTCGCACCAAGTGCGGCGGCCGCTGCGAGCATGGCGCCGCCGATCAGGCCTCCAACCACGATTGCGATCAGCGCACGCGACAGGCCAGCGCCGTAGGCGATAAGTCCTGCGCCCGCGACGACGCCGAGCAGACTGATACCCATCGTCGACCACAGCACACCGACATCGATCCCAGTCAGGTGACGCTCGGCGAGGGGGATCGGCTCGGTGATTGGCCGATCGGTACGTTCGGTATGCAGGTCCATCGTCGAGCTCTCCCGGGGTGCGGTGCGTCGATTGGGCGCGCTGCACCGCGCCGTAGAACGAATGGGACTCTAGCGGTTGCTCGACTTAGAGGCCAAGAACGGAGCCATCTACCATGCGCGTGGCTGCCGCTTCGCCCACGACCTCGGCAGCCATCGTGCGTGCCACATCCAGCCGAACCGGCGACTTTGCGCCGTGCCCATCCGAGCCGATCAGATCGATCAGTCCCTCTGCCAGCAGGCGTCGAGCCTCGACATCCGAGCCTGGGCCGTCAGCGCCCGTCAGTCCCGAGGCGTCGACCTGAAGCAGGGCGCCAGCGGCCTTCATGCGCTCAGCAAACCCGAAGTCGTGCTCACCGCGCCAGCAGGCGCGTCGCTCGGGATGGGCAAGGATTGGTGTGAGGCCCTCGGCGCGAATCCGGCGGACGTAGCGTTCCATCGTGGAGTCGCCATGCCACGGCACGGCCTGAGGCCCGTCCATCAACACGAACTCGGTGCCCGCCAATCGAAAGCGATGAATATCGTCGTTGGCGCGAAGCCGTTGTGGGCGCGCGGTGATCTCGAAGCCAAGCCGGACCTCGATGCCCGCCGGTGCCAACTCGGCAAGTGCAGCAAAGTGACGACGAATCCGAGCGAGCCGCTCCTGGGAGGCATTCCAATTGAGGTACGGCGGCACGACGTGGGGGGTAGCGAAGATGAGGCGGGTGCCCGTGTCTCGCGCCTCGGTCAACAGACGGAGCGACTCGTCGAGCGACCGCGAACCGTCATCCACACCGAAGACAACGTGCGAGTGGATGTCGACGTAGCCAGCCATTGGTGGAAGTGTCGCACCTTCACTCGAGGGCCTATCCCGCCGACGAACTTGCGACGCTACGACCATGCTGATCTTGTTACCGCCGAGCGAAGGGAAGGCTCAGCCCGCGAAGGGAAAGCCAATCGACCTGGCAAAGCTCTCGTTTCCGTCGCTGACCGCTGAGCGCTCAAGCCATCTCGATGCCGTGCTACGGGCGGCTCCGACGTTGCCTGCAAGTCGCCTCTACACCGGCGTCCTGTACGCGGCACTCGATTTGCCGTCTCTGCCAGCTGCGGTAGCCAATCGGTTTGTGATCATCTCCGCGCAGTTCGGCGCCGTGCGACCGAAGGATCGAATTCCCTCGTACAAGCGCGTCATCGAGGCTGCCCGTTGGCGCCCCTTGCTGGAGCCAGAGTTGGAACGCGCGGCCGGTAAGGGCGTGATACTCGACTGTCGCTCGGCTACCTACGTTGCTGCCTGGCGGCCCGCCGGCGATCAGGCTGCGAGGACAGGGCACGTCAACGTCGTGCACGAACGGGCTGGCAAGCGCACCGTCGTCTCGCATTTTGCGAAGCACACTCGCGGCGAGGTAGCCCGGTTTGTTGCCGAATCGGGAGAGAAACCACGGACAGTGCAGGAACTGGCGACGGTGATCAGTCGCCAGTTTGTCTGTGAGGTGACTGAGCCGCCGCGCGCCGGCGCGCCCTGGCAACTCACGATCGTGACGCGCTAGGTCAGGAGCGGAGCAAGGCGCGAAAACGTGGTGACGCCGAGCGGATCGTCCTCGTCACCGACCGGATGGATGGCGACGTGGTCGGCCCCTGCGGCGTGGTGGGCGCGCAGGCGTTCGACGATGCTCTGCTCATCGCCCCACAGCACGAGCGCGTCGATCAGTCGATCGGAGCCGCCGTTGGCACAATCGTCCTCGGTGAAGCCGAGCCAGATCAAGTTGCGCACGTAATGCTCGGCCTCGATGTACCAGGCGATCGCAGCACGGGCTTTGGCGCGTGCCGACGCTGGATCGGTATCGATGATCACCTTGTGCTCCACGAGCAAGAGTGGGTCGGGACCCATCAGTTCCCGAGCGCGGGCGGTGTGCTCGGGTGTCGTGAGGTAGGGGTGAGCACCGAGCGCGGCTTCGGCGGCCAGTTTGAGCATCGGCGGGCGGAGGGCGGCGATGATCGTATGGATCGGCGGCTGCTCGGCAGTCGTCGCCACGGCCTCCGTGGCGCTGGCCATGGCCTCGAGGTAGGCGCGCATCGTCGCGACAGGCTTCTCGTACGTATGCCCACGCTCGGTGATCAGCGGACGGTGGCTGACACCAAGTCCAAGCACGAAGCGATCGCCAGAGGCGTCTGCGAGGGTGTGGGCTGCCTGCACCGAGGCGCGTGCGTCGCGAGAGTAGATACTGGCGATGCCGGTGGCGACCAGAATGCGCTCCGTCGCGGCGAGTAGCACGCCGGCGTTGGTGTAGGCCTCGCGGCTGTCCAGCGTTTCGGGAAACCAGATGCAGCCATACCCATCCGCCTCGATTGCCGTTGCTGCGTTGCGGGCAGTGGTGGCGGGTGCGTACGCAAAGCCAAACGACCAGGCGCCCCACGGTCCGAGTCGTTGACGGAGAGCGGCGCGTTGGCTGGTGAGAGTCTGAGGCATGTGTCCTGCGTTTTGAGGTGTGTGGCAGAAGGCGCCGTGAGGGCGCAAGAGCGGGTAACGAGGATCGAACTCGTATCACAGGCTTGGAAGGCCAGTGCTCTACCGTTGAGCTATACCCGCAGGGACGTCGTGCGACGTGATTGAGATTCTACGCGGGTGCTCCGTCGTCGGGGGCGTCAAGACGGTGCTGATCGGTAGCAATGTTGCACTTGGTGTTTGTATTCGTGACTAAGTGTTGTATAAATAGAACTACCGAAGCACGGAAAGGTCAGTTGATGTCTGTCATCCGTTCCACCGATACCGACGAGTCGCTCGTAGCGCGCACCGCTGCGGGAGACATGGATGCTTACGCCGAGCTCTATAAGCGCTATCTCCCGGTCGTGCGAGCCTTTGCTCGACGTCGCACCGGCGACATGGACCGAGCCGACGAGTTAACGCAGGAGATCTTCCTCGACGCCTGGCGCAGCGCCGGACGCTACGACCCCAAGGTGGCTCCCGTGGGTGCGTGGATCCGTACGATCACGGCTCGCCGCACCGTCGACTGGACGCGTCGTGCCGCCGTGCGGCCGCCACTAGCCCAGCACGAAGGCCGCGAGGTGATCGAGGACTCGCACGACAACGAGTTGGTGGATCGGCTCGACTTCACCGACGCACTCAAGGACCTGCCGGATGCGCAGCGTGAGACGCTCGCGCTGGCCTTCTACGGCGATCTGACGTATCCCGAAATTGCAGAGCGCACGAACACGCCACTCGGTACGGTCAAGAGTCGTGCACTGCTCGGGATGCGCCGCCTCTCAACGACGTCGGTTGCCGTTGACGCCCGCCCGAACGTCGCGCGGTAGGGTAAGACCATGTCTGATTCCCCCGTACTCATCACTGGTTCGACTGGCTTTATCGGCAGCAGGTTGGCGCGGCGATTGGTCAGCGCTGGGGTGCCGGTTCGAGCGCTTGCGCGCAGTTCCTCCGCCGTGGTTGTCCCCGGTGCCGAGCTCGTGGTCGGCGACCTCACGGATCGAGCCTCGCTCGAGCGAGCCTGTGAAGGTGCAGCGGCCGTGATCTCGTGCGCCGCCATCACGGGTGACAAGAAGGGTCCCTACGACCACGTCAACGATGAGGGCATTACGACGCTCGCGCAGGTAGCGACCGCAGCGGGAGTGGGGCGCCTGATTCACTTTGGCGGCATCGACACCGCGGGCTCGAAGCCTGGGCCGTATCTCGCAGGTCGACGACGCGGGGAAGAGGGAATCAAGGCGGCCGGTGTGCCGTGGACGATTCTCCAGCCATCCGTGCAGTTCGGGCCGCGCTCGCCCTTTATCGCCGCTATGGCTGGTCTCGTGCGCGGGCCGATCGTGCCCGTCGCCGGCAATGGTCATACGCGTATTCAGTTGATCCACGTCGACGACGTCTGTCGCGCCGCACAGGAGTGCCTGACGGGCGACCAGCGTCTCGGGCGCTACATCGAACTTGGCGGCCCAGAGGCCGTTGAGTACGACGCGATGCTTGACGTGATCGGACGAAGCCTGGGCAAGACTAAGGTGCGGAAGATCCATGCGCCGATGGCGATTGTCAAACTGCAGGCAACGTTGATGCAGATCTTGCCGAAGCCGCCCGTCACGCCCGCTGCGGTCGAATTGCTCGAGCACGACAACGTCGCCGCGTCGCTGGATGGTGTGCAGAGCGAGTTTGGCTTCACGCCCGTTGGCTTTGCGGAGCACGTTGCCTCGCACGGCCTCGAGCTCTGATCGACGATACTGGGGCGCAATGCGCCTGATCCTTGCCTCGACCTCGCCACAGCGGAGTGCAATTCTGACCTCGCTCGGCGTTGACTTTGTGGTCGTTGCGCCGACCTATGACGAGGTGCCGATCCCTGGCACGCCCGAGCAGGTCGTCATGGAGCGAGCGCTCGGTAAGGCGCTTTCGGTAGCAGCGCAGACGGACGAGCGCCCGGTGCTCGGTGTCGATACCGAGGTTGTGATCGACGATGGCGACGTGCTTGGGCAGCCAGCTACCGCCGAAGAGGCCCACGCGATGCTGACCGCGCTCGCTGGGCGCGAACATCGGGTCATTTCGGGGATCGCTCTGCTCGGCGAGCAGCAACAGGTGGTCTCTGCGGTGACGACGGTCCGACTGCGTCAACTCGACGACGACGAGATTACCGCCTATGTCGCACAGGGCGAATGGCAGGGCCGGGCCGGGGGATATGCCATTCAAGAATTGGGCGCGGAGCTCGTGGCAGCGGTTGACGGCGACTATTTCAACGTCGTCGGATTGCCCGTCAGTCGACTTGCTGAATTGCTCACAACAGAGGGCTTTAGCCTTCCCGTTGTGGGAGGGAATCCCAAGGCAACGTAGAATCGTGAGTCCATTAGCGGCATTTCGTGTCGCAAGGGGGATCTCTCATCGGTATCAGGAACTGGATGTTTGGCTTCGGCAGCCGTGACATGGCCGTCGATCTCGGTACAGCAAACACGCTCGTCTACGTGCGCGGGCGCGGCATCGTGCTGTCCGAACCATCCGTGGTTGCGCTCGATCAGATGACGCGCACCGTCCTGGCCGTCGGCATCGAGGCCAAGCGGATGCTCGGTCGTACGCCTGCATCGATTGTTGCCATTCGCCCCCTCAAGGACGGCGTGATCGCCGACTTTGAGGTGACAGAGGAGATGCTCCGGCACTTTATTCACAAGGTCCACCAAAATCGTTGGGCCCATCCGCGCGTCGTGGTGTGTGTCCCGTCTGGGGTGACGGGCGTCGAGAAGCGCGCGGTTGAAGAAGCTGCGCTCTCGGCCGGCGCACGCGTTGCCTATCTGATCGAAGAGCCCATGGCCGCCGCAATCGGCGCCGGACTCCCGGTCTCGGAACCTTCGGGCAACATGATCGTTGACATCGGTGGCGGTACGACAGAGGTTGCTGTCATCTCGCTTGGCGGCATCGTCGTCGCGCAATCAATCCGTGTGGGTGGCGACGAACTCGATGAGGCGATCGTCAAGCACGTCCAGCGCACCCACAAGTTGCTCGTCGGTACGCAGACGGCCGAGCAGGTCAAGATCGAGATTGGGAGCGCGTATCCGCGCCCCGACGATGACACCCAATGCGAAGTACGTGGCCGTGATCTTGTCACGGGACTCCCGAAGACCGTGATCCTGACGGCCGACGAAGTGCGGTGCGCACTCGAGGAGCCATTGCTCGAGATCATTGGCGCAATCAAGTCGACACTCGACCAGACGCCACCAGAGCTAGCTGCGGACATTATGGATAAGGGCATTGTGCTTGCCGGTGGTGGTGCGTTGCTCACCCGCATTGACGAGCGGATTCGCGCAGAGACGCAGATGCCGGTCCAGATCGCCGAATCACCATTGACGTGTGTTGCCGTTGGCTCAGGCCGCTCGCTCGACGAGTTCGAGGTGCTGCAGCGCATGCACATGAATATCCGCGGGCGTCGCGCCCGGCGGCGCTAGCGGCCAGCCCCTGCGAGACTTCGGCTGAGCATGACCTACGCAAGCGCACCCATTCCAGCAGCACCTGACACGCGCCCGCTAACAGCGGGTGTAATTGGCGCGTCCGGCTACGCGGGCGCAGAGCTGGTGCGACTGTTGTCAGATCACCCGACGCTACGTCCAGCAGTACTCCAGGCGCGATCAGACGGCTTCGACGCGATCGACGCGAAGGCAGCCTCTGCGTGTGACGTGGTCTTTCTGGCGCTTCCGCACGGCGAGTCACAGGCAATCGGCACCGAACTGCTCGAGCTCGACACGCAGGTTGTCGACCTCGGCTCCGACTTTCGTGTCGACGGATGGACCTACGGCATGCCCGAGTTGCACCGCGAAAGCATTCGCGTCGCACGGGCCGTCGCCAACCCAGGCTGCTATGCGACCGCTGCGATTCTCGGCCTTGCGCCATTGGTTGCCGCAGGGCTGATCGACGGTGTCGTGCATCTCGACGGCAAGTCTGGCGTCACCGGCGCTGGCCGCTCGCCGTCGGAGAAGACGCATCTGCCCGAGCTCTACAACGGCATCACGCCCTACTCGGTGACCGGTCATCGCCACCTTGCAGAGATCGAACAAGAGCTCTCGTTGATTGCGGGAGCGCCCCTGGCGGCGACGTTCGTGCCACATCTTCTGCCAACGAGCCGCGGTTTGCTCGTGACGGCGCACGTGCGACTCCTCCAGCCGCTCGACCAAGCCGACCTCGATGATCTCTATCGCGCCCGCTATGACGGCGAACCGTTCGTGCACCTCGGTGGTCATCCTGCGCCACAACGACTTGCTGGCACGAACGTCTGCTGGATCAACGCCTGGGTCGACGAGCGCACAGGCTCCGTCTTGGTGGAGTCGGCGTTGGACAACTTGGTCAAGGGTGCTGCTGGACAGGCGATTCAAAACGCCAACATCATGTTGGGCGTCGAGGAGCAGGCGGGGCTAACGGTGCGGGGCCTGTGGCCGTAGGAGTGACGTTTCCACGCGGCTTTACTGCGGCGGGTGTGACGGCTGGCATCAAGGCCTCTGGGCGGCCTGACCTTGCGATCATTTCCGCGAATGAGAGCGTCCCTGCTGCCGCGGTGTTTACGCGCAGTGCGACGGCCGCGCCCCCGGTACTTGTCTCGCAAGGCCATATTGCCAGTGGCACGACACGCGCGATCGTGATCTCGAGTGGCAACGCCAACGCGGCGACAGGTGAGCCTGGACGCCGCGATGCAGAACGCATGACCACGCTCGTTGCTGCTGGTCTCGGCTGCGCACCGGAACAGATTCTCGTCGCCTCGACGGGCGTGATCGGCGTGCCGCTCCCGATGGACATGGTTGAGCAGGGCATCGCATCTGCCTTGGCGGGCCTCCAGGACGATGGTGGTGCCGACGCGGCAGTCGCGATTACGACGACGGACGCCGCACCCAAGCTCGCTGAGCGCGAAGTGGAGACATCGATCGGAACAATTCGCGTCGGTGGCATCGCAAAGGGTGCCGGGATGATTCGCCCAGATCTCGGTACGATGATCGCTGTCGTGACGACCGATGCGCCGCTCGATTCGCAACAGACGGAGCAGGCACTGCGTGACGCCGTCGGCAGCACGTTTAACTGCATTACGGTCGATGGCTGCACCTCGACGTCAGATACCGTGGTGCTGCTCGCCAGCGGTGCGTGCGCGGGTGTCCTGACGGCTGGAGATGTGGGCCTGGTTAGCTCGGCAATCCACGCGGTCTGCGAAGACCTTGCGTTGCAGATTGTCCGCGACGGAGAGGGCGCCCACCGCATTGCGCATTGGACGGTGACCGGAGCCAAAGATACGGAAGAGGCTCGCATCGTCGCCTACGCCGTTGCAGAAGCTCAACTCGTGCGCTGTGCTCTCAATGGTGGCGACCCAAACTGGGGACGGATCGTGGCGGCCCTGGGTGTGACGGGCTGCTCCGTTGCGGCGGAGCGCATTGGGATCACGCTCGGCGGTCACACGCTTTGTCGCGATGGTATGGCGGTCGAGATCGCTGACCTTGCGGCAGTCAACGAGGCCGCGGCCCGCGACACAGTGGAGATTGCGATTGATCTCGGAGTCGGGGATGGCGCTGCGAGTATCTGGGCCTCAGACCTCTCGAAGCTCTACGTTGAATTGAATGCGGAGTACACAACATGAGTGGCGCACTCGTTGCCAAGCTCGGTGGGAATGCGCTGGCGCTCCTGCCCGACGCTCTGGCCGCGGCTGATGGGCGGCCGCTCGTGCTCGTGCACGGTGGTGGTGCGCAGATCACGGCTTTGATGGCCCAGCGGGGCATTCCCGCCCGCTTTGTCGACGGCCGGCGTTTCACAGATTTGCCAACCCTCGCCTGTGCCCGCGTGGCGCTCGCCGATGTCTCGGACGGGCTTGTTGCTGCCTTACGTGAGGTTGGGCGCGAGGCGCAGGCGTTTCGGCAAGGCGAGCTGCTGCAGTGCACACGTCGCGTCGACCTCGGGCTCGTTGGCGAACCAGCAGCGATCGATAGCGAGGCGATTCGCGCAGCGTGGGGGGCAGATCGGATTCCGTTGATTGCGCCGATCGGTCGAGATCTCGATACGCCGCGCCTACTCAACGTCAACGCCGACGACGTGGCTGCAGCCATCGCAATTGCAATTGCAGCCGACGAACTGGCATTCCTCTCCGACGTACCGGGCGTCCTAGACGAGGCGGGCGCTGTGTTGCCGATGATTTCTGCCAGTGCACCACCGACTGTGACCGGTGGAATGTTGCCGAAGCTCGAAGCCTGCGCTTCGGCACTTGCTGGTGGTGTGCGCTGTGTGCGGATCGGCGCTGGCACGGAGGTGAAGGCATGAGCATCGCAGACCGCGGTACCGAGGCGATGATGTCGAATTACCCACCGCGACCATTGACCATTGTGCGCGGTGAGGGGTGCTGGTTGTGGGACGACGCCGGCACGCGCTATCTCGACCTTGTTGCGGGCATTGCTGTTGTCACACTCGGGCATGGTCATCCAGATCCAATTGCGGCACTTGCCGCCCAGTCGGCGGTTCTCGATCACGTCTCGAACCTCTACTGGACCGAGCCAGCGATCGCGCTTGCCGAGCGTCTTCATGATCTATCAGGTTTCGAGCAGGCCTTTTTCTGCAACTCAGGCGCCGAGGCGAACGAGGCTGCGATCAAGCTTGCGCGCCGACACGGGACCGAGACCGGGGGCGCCGACAAACATGAGCTGGTCTGTCTCGAAGGTGCCTTTCATGGCCGTACTCTCGGCGCGCTCCAAGCGACGTGGGCTCAACCAAAGAAGATTCCCTTCGAACCGCTCCCCGCCGGCTTTCGTCATGTTCCCCGCAACGACATCGAGGCATTGCGCGCAGCGGTCGGTCCGCAGACGGCGGGCGTCCTCATCGAGCCGATTCAGGGCGAGGGCGGCGTGCACGTCATCGATGAGGCGTTCCTCCGAGAGGCACGAACGCTGTGCGACCAACACAATGCGCTGCTGCTCTTTGACGAGGTGCAGACCGGTATCGGGCGCACCGGTGCATGGTTCGCGTTTCAACGCACTGGGGTTCGTCCGGATGCAGTGGTGCTCGCCAAGGGCTTGGCCTCGGGCATGCCGATTGGTGCGCTGCTCTCGAAGCGGCTTGCGACGGGTTTTCAACCCGGTGATCACGGGACGACGTTCGGGGGCTCACCACCCATCGCGGCCGCGGCACTCGCGACAATTGGGGTCGTCGAGCGCGACGACTTGATTGGCAACGCAACGCGAATTGGCGACTACCTCGCGACCGCGCTCGGCGCACTTGCGGGAGTTGCGGATGTGCGTGGAGCGGGTCTCTTGATCGCAGTCGAGCTCGCCAGCGGTGACGCTGCGGGCGCTGCGGCAGCACTCCGCGAGCAAGGAGTCATTGTCAACGCTGTCTCGGAAACCGCTCTGCGACTGTGCCCGCCGCTCGTCATCACCCAAGAGCAGGCAGAGCTTGCCGTGGCTGCTTTGGATGTCGTGCTCGCCGCTCGCGGCTAGTCCTGTTGCGGAGCCCCTCAAGGTCACTCACACTGCTGGTATGAAGCAAATCGTTGACTATCTCGGCACCTTCGGGCTTGGCTATTTTTTCGGGCTTGGCGCGATGGCGTTGGCTCATGGAGTTGTGAATTGGCCGGCCAGCTATCAGGATGCTGCGTTCCTCGCCTTGATTAGTGGTGCCGGTGGTGTCGGTGCGCGCATCTACAACAAGCGCGTCGTAACGCTCGGCAGCGACGAGTAGTCCCGTGCACCTGCACGGCATCCATCACGTCACTGCGATCACCGCAGACGGCCCTCGTAACGCCGAGTTCTACGGCGGGGTGCTGGGTCTGCGGCTCGTCAAGAAGACCGTCAACTTCGACGATCCGGGCGCGTACCATCTCTACTACGGCGACGCCAACGGCTCTCCTGGAACCGCCTTGACGTTCTTTGAGTATCCGGGTGCACGGCTGGGACGAGCGGGCGAGAGCATGGTGACGCGGATCGACTGGAGCGTGCCGTCGACCGCCGCGCTGGACTGGTGGGAGCGCCACCTGGTTGGAAAGGCGGCGACCGAACGCCATCCGGATTACCTCGACGTCTGGGATCATGAGGGTCTGGTCACGCGCCTCGTGCCGGTCGACGGGTGTGAGAGCCAGCCGCACGCGAATGCGCCACACGTTCCCGGCGATGTTGCCATGCGGCGAATGATCGGCGTCGCCGCCCAGTCGCGTGAGCCAGAGCACAGTGTTTCGGTGCTTGAGTCGCTTGGCTTCGTGCGCGATGGTCAGCATTGGCGCACCGGTGAGGGTGTTCGCTCGTCGGCATATCTCTTGGGCCCCAGCGACGGCGAGGTATCGACGTCCGGCGCCGGCACAATCCATCACGTTGCCTGGGCGAGTCTGGACGAGGATCATCAGGGCTGGTTGGAGCGCGCTGCCGCGGCGGGCGTGCAGGCAACGCCAATCGTTGATCGTGACTACTTCCGCTCGATCTATTTTCGCGAACCGTCCGGCGTGCTGTTCGAGCTCGCGACGGATGGGCCAGGTTTCGCGATCGATGAAGAACCTGACGCGCTCGGTCTCGCACTGCGCCTGCCGCGCCAACACGAGCATCTGCGCCCACTTTTGGAAGAACGCCTCGCGCCGATTCCTGATCCGTGGGCGCCGTACCGATGACCGGTATCACCGACCGGATTCGTCCATCGGCTGGCGCACCGGAAGGCGCGCTGGTGTTGTTTCATGGTCGCGGGGCCGATGAGCACGATCTGATGCCATTGATCGAGGTATTAGACCCCGAACAGCGGCTCGTTGGGGTGACGCCCCGTGCGCCGCTCGCGCTGCCGCCGGGTGGAGCGCATTGGTACATCGTCGAGCGTGTGGGCTATCCCCACGAAGAGACCTTTATGGCCTCCGTAGAACTTTTGTCCGACTGGCTCGACGACCTGCCAGAACGGATTGGCGTTCCCGAGGAGAAAATCGTTCTCGGTGGCTTCTCGCAGGGCTGTGTGATGGCCTACGCAATGGCGCTTGCTGCGCACCGCACACCGCCCGCAGCGCTGCTTGCGATGGTGGGTTTCATTCCGCACGTGAGCGACCATCCACTGGATCTCACGTCACCCGACCGGCCGCCTGTCACGGTCGTCCACGGCAGCATCGATCCCGTCATCGACGTCTCCTTTGGACGCGCCGCCCGCGATGAGTTGCTGGCGGCTGGCATGGACGTCACGTATCGCGAGACGGCAGTTGAGCACACCATCGATTCGGCCTGGCTCCCAGACCTGCGTCACCAGATCGGCATGACGCTGCGCTAGGGCGTCAGCGAGTGCGCGTGGCGGTCGCGAGCGACCACGTCAGCGGTTTTAGATCGAGGCGTTCGGATGTCAGCGGTGAAGCGGCAGTGACGACCGTGACGTTTTGTCCCGCCTGAATACCGGCGAGCGTCGCAGGATCGGCACTCAGAACGACCATGCGGGTGGGGGTTACAGCAGAGCCATCGGAGGCTTTGATCGACTTCGGGCGTACCAATAGGCGGCCGTTGGCTCCCGACGTTACGGCCCAGACGACTTTGCCGGTGATGGTCAGCGTGACACTGCTATTGCTGGCGCCCATCATGGCCGGATCCGCGGGATCGGGCTCAAGAATCGTCGCAGCCTGAAGCGTGGTGTAGGGGGAGACCACTCGGTCGCCGAAGTGAAGTTCGAAGTGGAGGTGGCAGGGCGCGCTGGCAGCATCGCCGGTCTTGCCGACATACGAAATGACCTGGCCCGCCTTGACGGTCGAACCGTTCTTTAGACCCTTGGCGAAGGCGCTGTTCGCGTCGCCCGTCACACCCATATGGATGTAGCGATACCACGAGTCCTTGCCCGTCAGGGTGACCATCCAGCCAGAGCGATCGCCGTAGTCAAGACGAACGGTGCCAGCGACCACCGCGACGGCTGGAGTGCCGCAGGGTGACATCAGATCGTTTCCTTCGTGCGTGCCGCCCGAGCGTGGATCACCAAAATCGTCTGTGTAGTGCGCACCACCAACGACAGGGAAGATCGTGAAAGCAGGCGCGGCGGCGGCTGTGCCCGCCGTCGCCAGCAAGAATCCGAGAGTGAGCAGGAGTGCAATGCGCATAAGTCGAGACCGGGGCGTACCCCGGTCGTCCTTAAGGGTACATGCCGTCGTTGAGGTGTGTCTGAGGTGGCTTCCACTGTGAGGAAATTGAGACGAATGACGCAAACCTCCTCGTGTTCGAGCAGAACGCGGTATCGTCTGCTTAATGTTCGCTGGAAACGCATGGGACATGTCTGAGCGTTTTCGGCAAGAACACTGACCTGATGGCACCCACACCGCGCAAAACGCCACTGCACGATCGCCACGTCGAGCTCGGCGCTCGCATGGTCGATTTCGCTGGCTGGGAGATGCCCGTCTACTACGTGGGTATCAACGAAGAGCACCGTGCGGTCCGTGCGCGCGCCGGACTCTTCGACGTCTCGCACATGGGGCAGTTTGAGATCACCGGCACCGGCGCGGAAGGGTTGCTGCGCAAGGCACTCGCGAGTGACATTGATCGCCTCGATGAAGGCCAGGCCCAGTATTCGTTCCTGCTCAATGCTAAGGGCGGTATTATCGACGATCTGATCGTCTACAAGCTCCCAAACAAGGTTTGGCTGCTCGTCGTCAACGCCGGCAACATCGCGATTGACCTGGCGCACCTGAAGAGCTTCAAGCACCGGGCCGCCACGATCACGGATACCAGCGACGAAACGGCGATGATTGCGCTGCAGGGTCCGGTAGCGATGGAACTGCTCGCTGACATCTGGCCCAAGAAGACGCCCGCACCCGAGACGGGGAAGGCCTTCACG
>Ga0194048_10000996_pt1 | contig 14043 bp, 12 predicted proteins | sample JunL225m_MetaG_FD_161685 | JGI IMG/M metagenome (GOLD analysis project Ga0194048, IMG submission 161685) | Anoxic zone freshwater microbial communities from boreal shield lake in IISD Experimental Lakes Area, Ontario, Canada - Jun2016-L222-5m | ecosystem: Environmental > Aquatic > Freshwater >...
TAGCTGCATGATGCGTTTGCGCCCTTCCTTCTGGAGTGGTGAGCTCATGCCCTTCGCTAGCAATCTTGAAGAAGAAGCTCGAGATTGACATCGCCTCTTTGATGACTTTTTCAAAAGCGGGCGCACCATAGGCGCGGACATAACTATCTGGATCATGCTCGGTAGGGAGGAATAAGAAACGAATTTCTTTATCATCAGACATTAAAGGTAAGCATGCCTCTAGCGCACGTTGCGCAGCACGCTGTCCTGCCAAGTCTCCATCGAAGGAAAAGATGACACGGTCAGTTTGACGTAAGAGCATACGTACATGGTTAGCTGTACACGCAGTACCCAAAGTTGCTACGGCATTCGGGAAGCCTAATTGCGCAAGGGCGACGACATCCATATAACCTTCGCACACCAAAACATATTCTTGCGCACGAATCGCTTGTCTTGCCTCAAATAACCCATAGAGCGTATTACCCTTGGAGAAGAGCGGCGTCTCAGGAGAATTTAAATACTTCGGCTCGCCTTGATCCAAAATGCGCCCACCAAAACCAATCACCTGACCTTTAGGGTTGCGGATTGGAAACATAATGCGATCACGAAAGCGATCGTAACGTCTTGCGGTTTGATTACCTTCGCTTTGTTCGCTCTGAATCAACAAGCCACCTTCTAACAATGTTTTAGCAACTTCATCATTGGAGTAAGTCCCAAATACTGCTTCCAGGCCTTGCCAACCATCTGGCGCATAACCTAAGGAATAACGCTTAGCAATTTCACCAGTAAGGCCGCGCCCCTTTAAATACTCAACCGCACGAGGCGCCAGTTTAAGTTGTGCGCGATACCAATCAGATGCTGCACTCATTACCTCGCTAAGCGCCATCGCTTGCTGCTGTCTCACAACATCCTGAGCAGTGCGCTCTTCGCGTGGGACGGTTAATCCAGCCGAACGGGCTAAATCTTCAATTGCATCAACATAACCAAGCCCGGAATACTCCATGGCAAAACTAATGGCTGAGCCATGCGCTCCGCAACCAAAGCAGTGATAAAACTGCTTTGTTGGGGAAACAGAAAATGAAGGAGATTTTTCAGAATGGAACGGACACAAACCCTGATAGTTAGCGCCCGCTTTTTTTAATTTCACATGCTCCCCAACCACATCAACGATGTCAATCCGATTTAAAAGATCGGCAATAAAGGATTGCGGAATGAGTGCCATTAGTACTGAGCTTAGTAGTTCACTTCGCCAGAGCAGCTTTCACCAAGGCAGACACTTTACCCATATCCGCCTTACCAGCCAATTGTGCTTTAAGGGCACCAATCACTTTACCCATATCTTGAGGTCCGGTAGCACCAGTAGCACTTACTGCTGTGCTCACTGCAGCCTCAACTTCTGCATCAGACAGTTGCGCAGGTAAATAAGCCTGCAAGATAGCCATTTCGCCAACTTCAATTGCAACCAAGTCATCGCGTCCCGCTTTTTCAAACTGAGAGATTGAATCCTTGCGCTGCTTAATCATTTTTTCCACAATCGCGATGACACCAGCATCATCCACGACGATGCGCTCATCAACTTCACGTTGCTTAATGGCCGCCAATAAAAGACGGATGGCGCCCAAACGTGCAACTTCTTTTGCACGCATGGCGTTTTTCATATCTTCGGTAATTTGGTCTTTGAGACTCATATCGTGGTTCCTGTTGTACTCAATACTTTTGATTGATTCTTACGTTGATTTTCTAACGATTATTACTCGGACACTGAAAAAGCAAAAACCCGCTGCGTTTCACCGTCAGCGGGTTTCAAAGCTTCTCGGTGAAGAGAGCTTTTAAATGCGATTAGTAAAGCTTTTTAGGCAACATCTGGCTGCGAATACGCTTGTAATGGCGTTTTGCAGCTGCTGCTTTTTTGCGCTTGCGCTCAGCAGTTGGCTTTTCATAGAACTCGCGAGCACGCAAGTCGGTCAAAAGGCCATTTTTTTCAATGGTGCGCTTGAAACGGCGTAATGCCACTTCAAAAGGTTCGTTTTCACGGAGGCGGACTGTAGTCATGCTTGTTTAACTCGTTTATGCTTGAAAATTATTTGAATCACGGATTCTAGCACGACCAAGCGAAAAATGATTGTTTTAGGCATAGAAACTTCTTGTGACGAGACCGGGGTGGCTTTATACAACACCACCCCTTGGGAGAGTGCAAAACCCGCCTCCCAAGGCATCCTAGGGCAAGCACTACACTCCCAGATCGCCATGCACCGGGAGTATGGGGGCGTGGTGCCGGAGTTGGCTTCCAGAGACCACATTCGCCGGATTTTGCCCCTGTTAGGCGAGTCTTTAGCCCAGTCTGGGCTCACTCTCAAGGATATTGATGCGCTTGCCTACACCCAAGGTCCAGGACTAGCTGGCGCCCTCCTGGTTGGCAGTGCCTTTGCTAAATCCTTGGCACAAGGACTTCATCTCCCTTCCATTGGGGTTCATCACCTCGAAGGGCACCTACTTTCCCCTCTTTTAGGGGAAACAGCACCGCAATTTCCGTTTATTGCTTTGCTAGTTTCGGGTGGCCACACCCAACTCATGAAAGTCAGCGGGGTTGGGCGTTATGAACTGCTTGGCGAAACGCTAGATGATGCCGCTGGGGAGGCGTTTGATAAAACTGCCAAATTACTCGGGCTAGATTACCCAGGCGGAGCAGCCATTTCAAAATTAGCAGAAATAGGACGGCCTGGTCAATTCGACTTACCCAAACCCATGCTGCATTCGGGTGACTTAGATTTTTCTTTCTCTGGATTAAAGACTGCAGTACTCAATCAAGTTAAAAAGTTTCAAGAAAAAAATATTACTGACACAGCACAAGTTGCACAATTTCATGCCGACCTGGCAAGGGCTTTTGTCGAATCTTTGGTAGCAGTCTTAGTCAGTAAATCTGAAAAAGCACTCAAACAAACAGACTGTAAACATTTAGTACTTGCTGGTGGCGTTGGGGCTAACTTGCAATTGCGCTCAGCTCTGAATGAGAAAGCCTCTAAGAATGGTTTTAAAGTGCACTACCCACCACTAGATCTTTGTACCGATAACGGCGTCATGATTGCGTTTGCGGGTGCACTGCGTTTACTTATTGCCAATAATGGCTCAACGACATCAGGTGCATTTGACATCAAGCCCCGTTGGGACTTACAGAGCAATAACCTTAGCTAGACTCTTGATTGCGCTTGCTTTACTTTACTAAGCTAATCTTGGCGAAGGCGCTATGGTTATGAATCGACTCGAAATTTTCGGCCTCAACCACGAATGACAAGATGTGCGCATCCGCTTTGAGACGCCCAGCAACGTCACGTACCAAGTCCTCAACAAATTTTGGATTGCTATAAGAGCGCTCAGTAACCCACTTCTCATCTGGGCGTTTTAACAAACCCCACAACTCGCTTGAAGCTTCACTCTCAGCAGTGCTAACTAAATCCTCAACAGTCATTTTAGTTTGTGGATCAAGCGCCACTGTCATCGTGACATGAGAGCGTTGATTATGCGCACCAAAATCTGAAATCTCTTTTGAGCAAGGGCATAAACTCATTACTGGCACTACGGCCTGCAGATGCAATTCAACATCAATTCCATTTGCAGTATTTTTCTTACCCTTGGCCATCCAAGTCACCTCGTAATCCATCAAGCTTTCAACGCCTGAAACCGGCGCAGCTTTTTTCACAAAATGGGTATAGGTAAATTGAACTCGGCCTTCAGTAGCATTCAAGAGCGGCAACATCTCACGCACTAATGAAACTACAGAAGTGCTATCAATCGCCTCGTCTTGTTTTTGCAAGATTGCCATGAAGCGGGACATATGCGTACCCTTGATATGGGCAGGCAAAGCAACATCCATCTCAAAACTACCAACCGATGGGAAGCTACCCGTCTTTGTACGAATTACTAATGGATGACGTACGCCACGAATACCTACTTGCTCAATCGGCAAGGCACGCTCATCTCGAGTGGATTGCAGATCGGGCATTACGCTAGGTTTTAGAAAAGATGCATTCATGTCGTTCATGGGTCTATTTTCCGACAAAACCAGCTTATTTGCCCACAACTATTGAATTAGCACTCAAGATCACCGGAAAACGCCGTTTAATAGACTTGGTAATCCCTTCGACATCCAAGCCACACTTAGCCATCAGTAGCTTATAGTCGCCATGTTCAACGAATTCATCTGGGATACCCAGTTGCAATAAAGGTTTATTAATCCCCAGGGCTGAGAGTGCTTCTAGGCATGCGCTACCAGCACCGCCTTGAATAGCACCGTCTTCTACCGTCACGAAATAGTCATGATCAGCAGCCAAGGATTTCATCAAATCAATGTCTAAAGGTTTTACAAAACGCATATTGACAACTGTGGCATCAAACAACTCAGCAGCTTCTAAGGCTGGATACAACAAAGTACCAAATGCCAAAATCGCTACGCGACTGCCAATAGGCGCATTTGATTTACGACGCAACTCACCTTTACCAAAAGGAAGTGTACGTAATTCTTTAGAAGGTACTGCACCAATACCTGCGCCACGTGGGTAGCGCACTGCACTTGGATGAGGTTGATGAAAAGCAGTTGTTAATAAATCGCGACACTCCGCTTCGTCTGCAGGAGTCACCACCAACATATTCGGGATGCAGCGCAAGAAAGGAATGTCATACACACCGGCATGAGTAGCACCATCGGCACCCACTAAACCTGCGCGATCCAATGCAAACATCACTGGTAAATCCTGAATCGCCACATCATGAATGAGTTGATCGTAGGCACGTTGCAAGAAGGTTGAATAAATTGCCACCACTGGCTTCATGCCTTCACAGGCCATCCCCGCAGCAAAGGTCACGGCATGCTGCTCAGCAATTCCAACATCGTAATAACGCTTCGGAAAATTCTTTTCAAACTCCACTAAGCCAGAGCCTTCGCTCATTGCTGGAGTAATACCAACCAATAGAGGGTCGGCGTGAGCCATATCACATAACCACTCACCAAATACTTGCGTAAAGGTTTTCTTAGGAGGCGTTGCAGGTTTTTTGACGCCCTCCTCTGGATTGAACTTGCTTGGGCCGTGATAGAGCACTGGATCAGCTTCGGCCAATTCATAGCCCTGACCTTTGCGGGTCACCACATGAAGGAACTGTGGGCCTCGACCCTCTAGCGCTAAGCGACGCACATTTTGTAACATCGGTATGAGGGCTGCCAAATCATGGCCATCAATCGGACCAAAATAATTAAAACCAAACTCTTGGAAAATCGTCGATGGAGAAACCATACCCTTAGCATGATCTTCTAAACGTTTAGCAAACTCCCGCAAGGGAGGTGCAATAGATAAAACACTATCAATCCCTTTTTTAGTGGCAGAGTAAATATTGCCACTCAGCAAGCGAGCAAGGTGACGATTCAATGCACCCACCGCTGGTGAGATTGACATATCGTTGTCGTTCAAAATCACTACAAGCGGTAAATCGTCATAAACCCCTGCGTTATTCATCGCTTCGAAAGCCATGCCGCCGGTCATGGCACTATCGCCAATCACTGCCACTGCCACCTGCTTCTCACCTTTGGTCTGAAAGGCTCGTGCCATACCCATCGCGGCAGAAATACTGGTTGAAGAATGTCCGGTACCGAAAGCATCGTACTCACTCTCGATGCGACGTGGGAAGCCTGATAGACCATTGAACTGGCGCAAAGTATTCATGCGCTCACGACGGCCAGTCAATATTTTATGGGGGTAGCTTTGATGACCCACATCCCAAACAAGCCGGTCGTGGGGCGTATCAAAAACATAATGCAGTGCAATCGCTAATTCCACTGTCCCCAAATTTGAGGAAAGGTGTCCGCCCGTTTTAGAGACAGAATCCAAAACAAATTGACGCAATTCAGCCGCCAAAGCAAACAACTCTTCGCGAGGAAGTTTTTTTAAATCGGCGGGGGATTGTATGGAATCTAAAGTCATCGAATCTAAAGTGAAACTTATTTGCCCCTATTAACTACTAACAAAGCTAAATCTTTTAGGGCCTGCCCTTTGCTGCCAAAAATCTCCAGACTAACAATCGCTTCTGATTGCAATTGCTTTGCCTGATTCTGTGCATAGTCTAAACCCATCAAGGTAGCGTAAGTGGGCTTATCGTTGGCGACATCCTTACCAGCAGTCTTTCCTAGGGTTTGGCTATCTGCGGTGACATCCAAAACGTCATCCACAATCTGAAAGGCTAAGCCAAGAGCCTGGGAATACTTTTTCAGGCAAGTCATTTGGGCCGGATCAAGGTGAGCAGCAATTCCACCCAATTCCACAGCACAAGATAACAATGCGCCGGTTTTCATGGCATGCATTTTTTGGAGCGCAATCAGATCCAGTTTCTTGCCAATACTATCTAAATCAATTGCTTGACCACCAGCCATACCACGTGAACCCGCCGCAGCAGCTAAAGCACTAATCATTGTTAAACGCACATCTACTTCACAAGGTGCATTTGCCAAAATTTCAAAGGCGCGGGTTTGTAATGCATCGCCCACTAACAAAGCGGTGGCTTCGTCATAGGCCTTATGAACGGTAGGTCTTCCGCGACGCAAGTCGTCGTCATCCATGCAAGGCAAATCATCATGCACCAATGAGTAAGCATGAATACATTCAATCGCAACTGCGGCTGCATCCAATGCCTCAGCTGTAGGATCACCTAGTGAGCCCGCTGCATAAACCAATAAAGGACGAATACGTTTACCGCCTCCTTGAGCTGCATAACGCATTGCTTCATGCAATCGATTTGGAGTAGTTTGATTTGAATCAAGCATGGCATCTAATGCCAACTCAGTCCGTGCGGAGTGAGCATTCAGCCACTCCTGAAATTGAAAACTTGTAGTCATTAGGTCTCAAATACGCGCACTTGTTGCTCAACTTGCGCAAGTACGCCTTGACAATGCTTTAACAATGCAGCACCGCGTTGGTAAGCCAAAAGGGTTTCTTCCAGAGAGAATTTGCCTGATTCCATGTCAGAAATTAGCTTTTCTAACTCCTTAACAGCCTCCTCATAGCGCAACTTTGGGTCGATCTGAGCCTCTAGACCGGCTTTTTGACTCTCAGATTTTTTGGCTGTCATAGACTCGTTTCCTTTGGATTTCTTGCACAAATAGCCTTATATATTAATGCGAGATGCCATTCCAATGGGTATAATTCACCCCTTCCTTTCCAATATCGATTCGTCGATGGTTGGATTGGTTATTCCGCTTAGCTTCGGCTGACGTTTTCGGGGGTGGGGAGAATGACTAATCTGGCTACCGCGCAGAAACTTGCGCCGTCCAATCTTCAGTTGCCGGTTTCGGCATATTTTGACGTTGATCTCTATCAGCGTGAAATTGAACTGCTTTTCAAGCAGGGGCCTGGCTATGTCGGTCACGAGCTCATGGTGCCTGAAATCGGCGCTTATCGCACTTTAGCCTCTGAAAATGAAGGCCGCATTCTGGTTCGCAATGAAGCTGGTGTCGAGCTTTTATCCAATGTTTGCCGCCATCGCCAAGCACTCATGCTCAATGGCTCAGGCAAAACAGAAAATATCGTCTGTCCATTGCATCGTTGGACATACGATCTTGGCGGTGATCTTTTAGGTGCACCTCATTTTGAAGACAATCCCTGCCTCAATCTAGGCAAATCACCCTTGCAAAACTGGCAAGGGCTATTGTTTGAGGGCCCAAGGGATGTGAGAACCGACCTCGCGAAACTGGGTGTTATGGATGACCTCAAATTTGATGGCTACATGCTAGATCATGTTGAGGTTCATGACTGCAATTACAACTGGAAAACCTTTATCGAGGTATACCTCGAGGACTACCATGTTGTTCCCTTTCATCCCGGTTTGGGTAAGTTCGTTTCTTGTGAAGATCTCCGTTGGGAATTCGGTGAATGGCATAGCGTACAAACCGTTGGGATTCACAAAGATCTAGCAACACCTGGCTCACCCGTGTATCGCAATTGGCATGAAGCAGTGTTACGCCAATTTGGTGGACAATCGCCACGCCATGGTGCTATCTGGCTAACCTACTATCCTAATGTGATGGTGGAGTGGTACCCAGGCGTGCTCTGTGTTTCTACCCTGCATCCGCTTGGTCCAAATAAAACCCGCAATATTGTTGAGTTTTATTACCCAGAAGAGATTGCACTGTTCGAGCGTGAATTCGTAGAGGCTGAACGTGCTGCTTATATGGAAACCTGCATCGAGGATGATGAAATCGGTGAGCGTATGGATGCAGGACGTGCTGCACTTTTTGCGCGCGGTATCAATGAAGTAGGTCCATACCAAAGCCCGATGGAAGATGGCATGCAACACTTCCACGAGTGGTATCGTCGTGTCATGAATTATCAAGGCATTTAATCTCATTCCCTAAAGGTCGCCATGAGTCCTCTCATTACTGCCAACCAGTTAGAACAAATTATTAACAGTGGTGAGAATGTATTGCTGTGTGACTGCCGCTTTGACTTAGTGGATAAGAACGCTGGCAGAAAAGCTTACGAAGAAAGTCATATTCCTGGCGCGATCTATGTTGATCTAGACAAAGATCTTTCTGGTGAAAAAACGGGTAAGAATGGTCGACATCCATTACCCACTCCAGCAGTTTGGGCAAAAACAAAATCCCGTCTGGGTATGGATCAGAACACTCTAGTCGTGGCTTATGACAAACAGGGCTCTGTTTACGCCAGTCGCTTATGGTGGATGCTCAAAGCTACTGGTCACGCCAATGTCCGGGTGCTTAATGGTGGGTTAGATGCTTGGCACGGGCCCATTAGCATTATTCCTCGCACACCTAGCCCAACGGATCAAGCGGTCGTAGCAATGCCTTATGTTGGTCTCGTCTTGGTCGATGCGGTATCCGAAAATTTACAAACTCAGAAGAACACAGTCATTGACGCACGTGCTAATGACCGCTTCCATGGTCAAAATGAAACTTTGGATCCAGTAGCGGGACATATCCCAGGAGCAATCAATCGCTTCTTTAAAGACAATTTATCTGCCACCCTGTTCAAGGCACCAGAGCAACTCTACAAAGAATATGTGGATTTTTTGGGTCCCCTCAAAGCATCTGACATCATTCACCAATGCGGTTCAGGTGTGACTGCTTGCCATAATCTACTGGCGATGGAAGTGGCTGGCTTAAAAGGCTCGCGACTCTATGCTGGCAGCTGGAGTGAATGGTGCTCCGACCCCAGCAGGCCTGCTGAACTTTAATGGATGTAGGACAGTAAGATCACAAAGCCTACGCCGCAGGCAATCAATACCGTTTGACGCAAAGACTCAGCCCAATGTGGGCGACGATGCATTTGCGGAATCAAATCACTCACCGCAATATAAATAAAACTACTAGAGGCAATGACCAATAGATAAGGCATTGCAGCATGTGCTTTTGCTAAAAAGAAATAAGCTAAGACACCACCAACAACGGCAGACAAACCACAAATCAAGTTATAGAGTAATGCGCGTTCACGTGAAAAGCCTGCATTGAGTAAAACAATAAAGTCACCAATCTCTTGCGGGATTTCATGAGCGATGATGGCAAGTGCTGTAAAAAATCCCACTTGATAGTCGGCCATAAAAGCAGCAGCAATCAAAACGCCATCTACAAAATTATGGATTCCATCGCCCACCAGGATCATTCCTCCACTGCGACCAGCAACCTCAGCATCGTGACCGTGGTGGTGATTATGGCCATCACCTTCGTGATGATGGCTATGACGTAGTAAAGCAATTTTTTCGAGCAAGAAAAAACCTAATAAACCTGCGAGTAAGGTCGCAAACAACAGTTGAGGGCTCGTACCGGCCATACTAAAAGCTTCTGGTAAAGAGTGGAGTAAAGCGGTGGCAAGCAAGATGCCAACTGATACGCTCACCATATCATTTACCATCTTCGACAATAAAGCCAAAGAAAAAGTGGCGGCAATTGAAACGCTCACTACTCCAGCGAATGCGGTAATCAAGATGATGCTTTGTAAAACTGTCATAGCAATCACACTACTCCGTTTTTCTTAAACCAAGCCAAGCATTTTTCCCAACCATCTTTTGCAGGGCCTTCGCGATAAGAATCGCGGTAATCCGCATGAAACGCATGAGGGGTATTTGGATAAACCTCAAATTGGGATGCTGCAGCTGCGGCATTTTTAGGGGCTGCTTTTGCTAAAGCTTCACGCATTTGCTGAATACTTTCTAAAGAAATTCCAGCGTCAGCAGCACCATACAAACCCAATACAGGGGCCTTCAAATCAGCAACAATATCAATTGGGTGGCGCGGATTACCCTCGGTTTTTTCACCAATTAAGCGGCCATACCAAACTACGCACGCACGCACTTGAGCTAAGGTTGCGGCTAACCAAGCAATGCGCCCACCCCAACAAAAACCGGTTACACCGACCCGCTTCAAGTCGCCACCATTTTTACCAGCCCATACTATTGCAGCCTGTAAATCACCCAGGGTCTGAGCGTCTGGCGTCTTAGCAATCACGTGAGTCAAAATTTCAGCTACCGTACCATGTTGACTGGGATCGCCTGCACGCACAAAGAACTCTGGGGCGATGGCGAGATAACCTAATTTTGCAAATCGACGCGTGACATCAGCAATGTATTCATGCACCCCAAAGATTTCACCAATCACAATCATGATAGGTAATGAACCTTTGGCATGCTCTGGACGAGCTACATAGACCGGAATTTGAGTGTTGCCAACAGGGATCATTTGCTCTCCAGCAGTAAGACCAGCAAAGTCCGTTTTAATGGCAGCTGCCATTACGGGCTCAGATGCAGGAGCAAAGCCAACACCAATCCCAGTAGCAGCAATTGCAGAGGTCTTCATAAAAGTCCTTCTGTCAGCCTGCATATCTTGTGGATGTGGATTATCTTTTTTGTTCATCATATTTATCCCCAAAACTCGCTTAACTTAGTGAGCCTCTTCCCAATTATCCCCAATACCGATACTCACTAGCAAAGGAACTTTTAAATCAGCAACCGTACACATTAACGCTGGCAATTTTGCCTTGAGTAGATCAATCTCATCCAAAGGTACATCAAATACCAATTCATCGTGCACCTGTAAGAGCATGCGGGTTTTGAGTTGCTCTTTTTCCAGCCAATTCTCAACAGCAATCATGGCTAATTTGATTAAGTCTGCAGCAGTCCCTTGCATCGGCGCATTAATTGCAGCACGCTCTGCCCCTTGACGACGAGGTCCATTGGATCCTTTGATCTCTGGTAGCCATAGCCTCCTACCAAATACAGTCTCTACATAACCATTTTCACGCGCCTCTAAACGGGTGCGTTCCATGTATTGCGCGACCCCTGGATAGCGATCGAAATATTTAGTAATGTAATTTTGTGCGGCAGAACGCTCAATTCCTAAATTACCAGCCAAACCGAATGCGCTCATGCCATAAATCAAGCCAAAATTAATCACCTTGGCATAACGACGCTGTTCAGAGTTCACACTATCTAAAGGCACTCCAAAGATTTCAGCAGCAGTAGCTTGGTGAACGTCCTTACCAGCCCTAAATGCGGCAAGTAAGTTTTCATCTTCAGCAATATGCGCCATGATGCGTAATTCAATTTGCGAGTAGTCAGCTGAAAGTAATTTACAGCCATCAGCTGGAATAAATGCCTCCCGAATCCGTCGGCCCTCTTCAGTACGCACTGGAATATTCTGCAAATTGGGATCACTGGATGCAAGGCGCCCGGTCACTGCAGTTGCTTGTGAAAAGTTAGTATGTACACGACCTGTTTTTGGATCGGCCATCCGTGGCAACTTCTCGATATAGGTTGACATTAATTTAGCCAAACTGCGATAGTCCAAAATGCGGGCTGGCAGAGGATAGTCTTCAGCCAATTTTTGCAAGACCTCTTCATCCGTTGAAGGGGCTCCTGATGGCGTCTTCTTAATGACTGGCAACTCCAATTGCCCAAACAAAATTTCTGCGATCTGCTTAGGTGATTGAATATTAAAAGGCTGGCCCGCCAGTTTATGTATCTCACCCTCTAATTCAAGCAAGCGTTTACCAACCTGCTGACCCTGTTTGGCCAATAATGCTGAATCAATGCGGATACCGTTGCGCTCCATGATGCCGAGCACTCGCATCGCTGGAATCTCAATACTCTCGTATACATAACGTAGACCAGGGCTTACTTCTATTTGTGGCCACAGTTCTAAATGTAGGCGCAAAGTGATATCGGCATCTTCAGCGGCGTAATCCGTAGCAATCTGTAAATCTACCTGATCAAAACCAATTTGATGCACCCCTTTGCCACAAACCTCTTCATAACGAATGGTCTTCACACCCAGATGGCGCTCTGCGAGACTATCCATGTTATGAGGAAGATGGGATTCAAGCACATAAGATTCAAGCAAGGTATCAAACTGAATGCCGCCCAAAGTAATGCCGTAATTGGCAAAGATGTGACTGTCGTACTTTAAGTTTTGACCGACCTTGGCATGAGAAGAACTCTCTAACCATGATCTCATTCGCGACAGCACTAAGTTGCGGTCTAGTTGAGTTTCGCCATTGCGATGGGCCACAGGAATATAACAAGCCTCCCCTGGTTTTACTGATAAAGAAATACCCACCAACTCTGCAGCCAATGCGTCTAAACCAGTAGTCTCGGTATCCACTGCAGTTAAAGATGCGTCTGTAATTTTCTTGAGCCACTTGTCCAGACCAACTTCATCTACTACGCACTCATACTTGCGCTCAATAGCACCATGCAAATCGCTTGTGGTCTGAGATAATAATTTTGTTGGGGCTGAGGCAACCTCTCTAGTTTTTTTTGCAGCGAGCTCATTGGGGGAGATGCCTGGAAGCGGACTCCCTGCTAAATCAAAGACCGCACCTGCTTGCTCAGTCTGGGAGCTAGGATTGGTGAGCTGTTTTTCTACATCGCGCAACCATGTCTTAAAGGCATAACGTTCAAATAATTCACGTAACAGTGGCGCGTCTTCAGGCTTGGCATGCAAATCATCCAAGCTCAGAAGATGAGGATCTAAATCACAATCTATCTTCACTGTGATTAACTCACGTGCTTTAGGAAGCCACTGCAAGCTGGCCCGTAAATTTTCACCTACTACCCCTTTTACTTGCTCAGCATTTGCCATCAAATTATCAAGGTCGCCAAACTCAGCCAACCATTTATTGGCGGTCTTAGGGCCAGCTTTAGGAACACCAGGTACGTTGTCTACTGCATCGCCAATAATAGATAAGTAATCCACAATCCGTTCTGGTGGTACTCCAAACTTTTGGATCACGCCATCAATATCTAATTTTTCATTGGTCATAGTATTAATCAACGTCACTGATGGATTGACGAGTTGTGCCAAATCTTTATCACCAGTCGAAATAATAGTTTCCCAACCAGCCTGAGTCGCTTGGCAAGCTAAAGTACCAATCACATCATCGGCCTCAACTCCGGATACCATTAAAACGGGCCAACCTAAAGCCTTTACCATCGCATGAATGGGTTCAATTTGCCTAACCAGATCCTCCGGCATGGGGGAGCGATGAGCCTTGTATTCGGAGTACATCTCGTCCCGAAAAGTCTTCCCTTTGGTATCAAATACACAGGCAATATGGTCAGCTTTAAGCTCTGATCTGGCCCTGCGCATCATATTGACCATCCCATAAATTGCCCCGGTAGGATCGCCAGCTCCATTTCTGAGGTCAGGCATGGCATGGAAGGCGCGGTAGAGGTAGCTAGAGCCGTCTACTAACAAGAGTCTATGTTTAGTCATACCGCAATCGTACAATCTAGTTGCTAACTTCCCACGGGTCTGGTTTAGGAACCAATCTGGAGTGGGATTAAAAAGGTGAAAAATGATGCACACTCTAACCAACTTATTCAGCCACTCTTGGAGCCAGGCCCTTGTTTTAACAAGCTTTTTTATGGCTTTTAGCCTATTTGGGATGAGCAATGCTAGCGCCCAAAATACCAGCCAAGCCCTGAGCCCTGCCGAGCTCCAACAAATTAATAATCAACCCCTTGCCCCAGCCGTAAGCGCATCTGGAGCCATGAGTGCACCGGAAACGCGCAAAC
>Ga0194048_10000997_pt1 | contig 14031 bp, 13 predicted proteins | sample JunL225m_MetaG_FD_161685 | JGI IMG/M metagenome (GOLD analysis project Ga0194048, IMG submission 161685) | Anoxic zone freshwater microbial communities from boreal shield lake in IISD Experimental Lakes Area, Ontario, Canada - Jun2016-L222-5m | ecosystem: Environmental > Aquatic > Freshwater >...
GCATCTGCGAGGAGTACCACGGCGACCACCCCGTGGTCGTCGATTTGCAGACCTCCTCGGGCAATCGACGCCTCCGGCTCGGCCCGGGCTTCCGCGTGCGACCAGATCAGGCGTTGTTCGCCGAGATCAGCGCTTCGGTTGGCACTGTCACGATCGCATAGGACTCCCTCGAGACGTGGGTACGTCCGCCCTCGCGACTACCGTGAGGGACGTGGCAACCTCGTCTGCACTCGCGCTGGAACTGGATCTGGAGCCCTTCGCGGGCCCGTTTGATCTGTTGCTCGCGCTCGTGCTGCGCGACGTGGTCGACCTTGGTGAGGTACCGGTTGCCGACGTCTGCCTGCGCTATTTGGCCAAGATTGAAGAGGAGGGCGAGCTTGATCTCGAGAGCGCCAGCGAATTCCTCGTGTTGGTTGCCGCGCTGCTCGAACTGAAGATCCGCCTCTTGTTGACGCCCGACGAAGTCGACGACATGCCGGATGCCCAAGAGGCCGCCGAGGAACTCGCGGCGAGACTCGCAGAATACGCTCGGGCACAGGCGGCCGCTGCCTGGCTGGCCGAACGCCTCGGCGAGGTTGGGTTGCGGGTGTTCCGCTCGGGTCCACCGGCGCTGCGCCCGCCGCGTCCACAGCTCGACGATGCCGGCACGGGCGATCCCACCGCGCTCGCCGCTGCGCTCCGACTCGTGATGACTCGCACGGATGAGGTCTCCGAGCCGATCCATGTCTTGCGTCGGCGCATTCCGCTCAGTCGCCTGCTCGACCACGTGCGACGGGCAGTCCGCGAGACGGGCAGCTGCACCTTCGAAGACGCCGTCAAGGGTCTCAATCGCACGGAGCAGGCCGCAGCGTTCTGGGCCGTGCTCGATCTGATTCGCGGGGGCGAGGTGACGGCCGAGCAGGATGCGCCGTTCGCACCCATTCGGATGCGTGCGACAGGGCGCCAGACCGTGTCGATCGGCGTCGCTGCGTGAGCGCGAACGCGCGCATCGTTGAGGCTCTGCTCTTCGTCTCGTCCGAGCCGCTCGACGAGCGTGCGTTGGCTCAGGCGGCCGGTCTGTCGGAGCCCGATATTGAAGAGGCGCTGACCCACGTTGGTCAGCGGCATGCGCAGGGCAACTCAGGTGTCGTGCTCGAGCGAGTCGCTGGCGGTTGGGCACTACGAGCAGCCGATGACACCGCGATGGCGTGTGCCCGCCTGCTCGACCAGCTCTCGCAGCGCCCACTCTCGCGGGCCGCACTCGAGACGCTCGCCGTCGTGGCCTATGCCGGGCCCGTCAGTCGACCCGAGATTGCCCGCATTCGTGGTGTCGCGGCAGATAACCCGGTCCAGAGCCTGCTCGAACGCGGCCTGATCGAAGAGGCTGGACGCTCCGATCGGCCTGGCAATCCGCTGCTCTATCGCACCACCACGCGCTTCGATCGCGTCTTCGGTCTCGAGGAGGGGCGCCACTCACTGCCGCTGCTCGACGAGCTCGGTGACGACCTGCCAGATGCCGCTCAGGTGCGCGATCGACTGCAGGCGATGGCGGCCACACAGGGCATCGCGATCGACGAGCCCGCCGCCGCCGACCACCCAGCCTGAGTACGGTGTCGCTGTGAGCGACGACACGACACCCACCGTACGACTCAACCGATTCCTCGCGCAGAGTGGCATTGCCTCGCGCCGCGGTGCCGACACCTTGATCGCCGAAGGCCGCGTGCGTGTGGACGGTGTGGTCGCCAAGCCGGGCACCCAGGTCGGTCCAAACGCCGTCGTGACGGTCAATGGTGTGGCGGTCGAAGAAGAGCGCCACGTCTATCTGATGATGAACAAGCCTGAGGGCTTTGTGACGACGCTGAGCGACGAGAAGGGCCGTCCGACCGTGATGGATCTCGTCGATGTCACGGAACGCGTCGTGCCCGTGGGGCGTCTCGATGCTGCCACGAGTGGCCTCCTGCTCTTGATGAATGACGGTGCGCTGGCCAACGGGCTGGCTCATCCAACGCACGGTGTACCGAAGACGTACCGCGTGGTGGTGCGCGGGCTTCCGGGCCCGACGGCCGTGCGGCGTCTCGAGCGTGGCGTCGAACTCGATGATGGCAAGACCCAACCAGCCGTCGTCAAGGTGATCGGCACGCGGTCGGGTGGAGCCGAGCTCGAGATCACGATCAAAGAGGGGCGAAATCGTCAGGTTCGCCGCATGTGTGCTGAGGTTGGCTATCCCGTGCACGAACTCGAACGCATCGCCTACGGACCGCTGCGACTCAGTCGTCTGCAGGTTGGATCGTGTCGCGCACTGCGTCCCGATGAGGTTGAGGCGCTGCGCGAGGCTGTTGCTGGGGGCTGAGATCGCGAAGCATCGTATACTTCGCGACCGTGAGTGCTAACGCCCCCGCAACTGGTGCGCCTGAACTGATCGTTGTCATGCGCGCGTCCGCGACGCCTGAAGAGGTGGCGCACGTCGTCGCCTTGATTGAAGAGGCCGGCGCTGGCGTCCACGTTGATGCTGGTGGCGACTTTACGGTGATTGGCGCGATCGGCGATCGTGCGATCGTGGCGGGCCTGCCGCTCGAGGCCGTTGACGGTGTCGAGAAGGTCGTGCCGCTGCGCAAGGAGTACAAGCGCGTCTCGCGCGAGTTCCGTTCGCGCGACACGATCGTGACCGTTGGTGGCAGCCCGATTGGCGGCGGCAACTTCGCGATGTTGGCTGGTCCGTGCTCGATCGAGTCCTACGAGCAGACGCTCGCCTCGGCCCAGGCCGTCAAGGCCGCCGGTGGCGTGGTGCTGCGCGGTGGCGCCTACAAGCCGCGCACCTCGCCCTACGCGTTCCAAGGTCTTGGCCTTGAGGGTCTCCGCATCCTGCGCGCCGTCGGCGACGAGGTTGGCCTGCCCGTCACCACCGAGTTGATGGATGCCCGCGACTTGGCCGACGTGGTTGAGCACGTCGACATGATTTGGATCGGCGCCCGCAACATGCAGAACTTCAACCTGCTCAGCGAGGTCGGCCGCGCGCCGCGCCCGGTGATGCTCAAGCGCGGCATGTCCGCCACGGTTGAAGAGCTCTTGATGGCCGCCGAGTACGTTGCCAAAGAAGGCAACGACAACATCATTCTCTGTGAGCGCGGTATCCGAACGTTCGAGCGCTCGACCCGCTTTACGCTCGACGTCGGTGCGATTCCCGTGCTCAAGGCCGAGACGCACCTGCCGATCATCGTTGATCCGTCGCATGCCGCTGGCAAGCGTTCGCTCGTGATGCCCCTCGCGATGGCTGCTGTTGCGGCCGGCGCCGATGGCCTGATCGTGGAGACGCACCCGACGCCGGAGCACGCCCTGTCCGATGCGGCCCAGCAGATTCCCTCGGCGGAGTTCGGCGCGTTCGTAGCCGACATCGAGCGCCTGCTCGCTGTCACCGGCCGGACGCCCAGTCGGTAGGTCGGCCATGCAGGTCGCGATCGCCGGCCTCGGTCTGATGGGTGGCAGCCTTGGTCTCGCCTTGCGCGAGCATGCCGGCGCCCACGTTATCGGGTTCGATTCGGATCCTGCTGAGGCAGCTGTAGCGCTTGAGCGTGGCTGTGTCGACCGCATTGCCGACTCGTTGGAGGAGGCCTGTGTCGGTGCCGAGCTCGTGGTCGTCGCGACGCCCGTTTCGGCGATCGCAGGTGTCGTTGAGGCCGTGATTGCGATGACGGACGCGACCGTCACGATCACCGACATCGGCTCGACCAAGGGGCAGGTCGTTGCTGCCGTACCTGCCGCTGGGCGGGCGCGCTTTATTGGCGGCCACCCGATCTGTGGCTCTGAGGCGCACGGCGCAGCGCACGCGCGCGCCGAGTTGTTTACGGGTGCGACGTACTTCTTGACGCCGTCCGTCGAATCGGATCCCGAGCGGCTTGCCTCGTTGCATGCGTTGGTGACCTCGATCGGTGCTCGCCCCGTCGTGATCGACGCGGCTGCCCACGATCGCATCGTGGCGCTGACCAGCCACTTTCCGCATGTGCTCGCGAACGTCCTCGCCGTTCAGGTTGCTGATGCCGATGTGGATGGACACAGCCCGCTGCACTCGGCCGGTGGTTCCTTTCGCGACATGACTCGCGTAGCGGGTGCCAACCCGGCAATCTGGGTCGACATCTTTCTTGATAATCGTGAGGCTGTCTTGGCTGCCGTCGAAGACGCACAGGCCCGCCTCGGTGTCGTGGCGGAGGCCTTGCGCTCGTCCGATACTGCCTTTCTGGAGGAGTGGATTGGTACGGCGGGTGAGGCTCGGCGTGCAGCGCTGGCACAGGCTCACCGTGCCGCGCCCGATGATCTCCACGAGTTGATGGTGTCGGTCCCCGATCGTCCTGGCTCGATCTCCGAGATCGTGCAGACACTCTCGGCCGGTGGCATCAACATCGAAGAATTCGCGCTCAGCCACATCTCGCCCGAGCGCGGTGGCGAACTGCGCATCGTGATCGCCGGTGAGGCTGCTGCCGAGCGTGCTGTCGCACTCTTGACCGCGACGGGCTGCATGGCCACGCGCGACGCGATCAGTGGCTCCGTGGGCGGTGCTGAGTGAGTACTCCGTGGAAGGTCGCGGGCACAGGTCCGCTCGTTGGCGAGTTTGTCGTCAACGGCGACAAATCGGTGAGTCATCGTGCGTTGTTGATTGGCGCACTCTGCGATGGCCCTGTGGAGGTCGAGGGTTGGGGCGATTCGGCCGATACGCGCGCGACGCTCGAGGCAGTGCGCGCCTTGGGTGTCACCGTCGATGACCATGGTGCTGGTCGGCTGACCGTGCATGGCGTTGGTCTGACGGGCCTGAAGGCGCCGGTCGGAGCGATCGACGTGCAGAACGCCGGCACGCTGATGCGACTCCTCAGCGGCATTCTGGCGATGCAGCCACGTGGGGTCTTCACGCTCGATGGCGATGCCTCGATTCGCACACGACCGATGGAGCGCGTTGCCACACCGCTGCGTGCGATGGGTGCCAGCATCGAGACGACGGCTGGGTGCCCGCCCGTCGTGGTGCAGGGTGGCCAAAAGCTCGTCGGCATGGAACACGTGATGGAGGTCTCCTCCGCGCAGGTCAAGTCGGCCTTGCTTTTGGCGGGTCTCCGAGCGGATGGCCCGACCACGGTCATCGAAGAGACGGCGACGCGCGACCACACCGAGCGCATGTTGCGCGCGGCTGGCGCGACCGTCCACACGACGGGTGGTCGCGTGGTGATCAACCCCGTCGAGCGGCTTCAGCTCGACAAGATCGAAGTGCCAGGCGATATCTCGTCGGCTGCGTTCCTGATCGTCGCGGCCACGATCATCCCCGAGTCGCGAATCTTTCTCCGCAGCATTGGTATCGGCGCCGGGCGCACGGGCGTGTTGGAGGTACTCGAGCGCATGGGTGCTCGCGTTGCGCTCTTCAATCGCCGCACGACGGATGCCGGCGAGCCCGTGGCAGACCTCGAGGTCGCCCACGCAGAGCTCTCCGCAACGAGTATTCGCCCCGAAGAGATTCCCAGTCTGGTCGATGAGCTGCCGATCCTCGCGCTTGCCGGGTGTGTTGCGCACGGCCGTACCCGCGTCCGCGGTGCCGACGAGCTGCGCGTCAAGGAATCCGACCGCCTGCAGAGCGTGCGCGATGCGCTCTGGAGCGTCGGCGGCCACATCGAGGTCAAGGACGACGGTTGGTTTATCCGCGGCGTCCCCGTGCGCCTGCGTGGCGGGACCGTCGAGTCGCACGGCGACCACCGCATTGCGATGTTGGGTGCGATTGCCGGCCTCTATTCCGAACAGGGCGTCACGATTCTCGATCCCGAGGCCATCAACGTCTCGTTTCCTGGCTTCCGCCCCCTGATCGAGGCGGCGATGGCGGTGCGACGACCATGATCATCACGATTGATGGCCCCGCAGGGGCAGGCAAGTCGACCGTCTCGAAGGCGTTGGCAACCCGCCTGGACTACCGCTACCTCGACACCGGTGCGATGTACCGAGCGGTCACGCTCGTCGCGCTCGAAACGGGTGCCGACCCGATCTTTGTGGCGCAGCACGAGGAATGGACGTCTCGCCTCAACGATCCCGCGCTGCGTTCCGACGCGGTGGATGCTGCCGTTTCGAGTGTTTCGCGTCTGCCAGAGGTGCGCGAGGCATTGCGGGGCGAGCAGCGAACCTTTCTCGCCCAAGGCAATGCGGTCGCCGAGGGGCGCGACATTGGCTCCGTGGTGTGGCCACAGGCCGAGCTGAAGGTCTGGCTCGACGCCTCGCCCGAGGAGCGCCAACGTCGTCGAGCAGCCGAGCGTGGAGCCGAGGCTGGTGTGGTTGCACTCGAGCGCGATCGGCAAGATGCTGCGCAGATGTTGGTACCAGAAGACAGCGTGCTGGTCGAGACCGACGGTCTCACGATCACCGACGTGATCGAGCGCATCGTGGCCCTCGTCGAGGAGCAGGCATGAGCGAGCACGAGATGCGATGGGACGGCTACAAGGTGATGACGCCTGAGCGATCCTGGAACCTCTGCTGGTTCCTCGTTCGTCGTCCCTTGACGTTCTTCTCGAAGATGCGCGTCTGGGGGCGCGAGCGAGTGCCGTTGACCGGTCCGGTCGTGCTGGCCTCGAACCACCAATCGTTCTATGACATCTTCGTGCTTGGCTCCGCTATGCGTCGCCCAATCTTCTACATGGCGAAGGCCGAGCTGTTCGAGAACCCCGTCGTCGATCGGATCATCACGCACACCGGCGCGTTTCCCGTTCGGCGTGGCGAGGTCGACCGTGGTGCCCTCGAATCCTCGAAAGAGGTGCTGGCGCGCGGTGACGTGCTCGGCATCTTTATCGATGGTACTCGTCATCACACGGATGCCGTCGGCGAGGTCCGGGCGGGTGCCGCAATGATCGCCGCTCAGGCCGGTGCGCCCGTTGTGCCGGTGTACATCCACGGCACCGATAAGGTCGTCGATGCTCCGCGCACGCCCGTGAGCGTCACCTTCGGCCGACCGATCATGATCTCTGGCCGGGGCAGCAAGGCGTACCGTGCGGGAGCAGAACAGATTGGTGCCGAGCTGCGGCGCCTGCAGGCATTTGCCGAGAGCGCAGAACGCGCCGGGCGACCGAAGTACGCAATTCCGCCGGAGAGCCCGGCAGAGACGGATGGTGGACAGTGAGCGGACGAGAGCCACCACGGTCGCGCAAACAACGCGGACACGAATTTGACGACGAGGCCAACGAGGAGGGGGAGGTCCCCTCTGAGCTGCCGCTGATCGGCGTCGTTGCCGTCGTCGGCTATCCGAACGTCGGCAAGTCGACGCTCTGCAATCGCCTCGCAGGTCGCCGCGACGCCGTCGTGCATTCCGAGCCAGGTGTGACGCGCGATCGCAAGGACGTCGACGTCGAATGGAATGGCAAGCGGTTTCGTCTTGTCGATACGGGTGGTATCGACTTTGGTGGTCAGACGTTGATGGCCGAAGAGGTTGCTGACCAGGCACGGACTGCGCTGGCAGAGGCCGATATGGCGCTCTTCGTGGTCGACGCCAAGGCGGGTGTGATGCCCGGCGATCTCGAGGTCGCCGAAATCTTGCGGCGTCAACGCAACCCCGTCATTCTCGTCGCCAACAAGGCCGAGGGTGGCCAGGGCGATACGAACGCGCTGCAGTTTCATCAGCTTGGGCTTGGCGACCCAGTCCCGGTCTCGGCGATCCACGGCTCCGGCAGTGGTGATCTCTTGGATCTGATCGTGGAGGGGCTCGGCGAGTTGCCGGACGCTGCGCGGATGGAGCGTGTTGCCGACGAGATTGGCGTAGCCGTGCTCGGTCGCCCGAACGTTGGCAAGTCGTCGCTATTCAACGCCCTGATCGGCCAGCCGCGCGTGATCGTCTCGGATATTCCGGGTACCACACGCGACGCGATCGACACGCGCCTCGTACGTGGCGAAACCGCCTTTCGACTTGTCGATACAGCCGGTATGCGACGTAAGCGTCATCTACGTCAGGACGTTGAATACTGGAGCGAGAAGCGCGCACTGACGGCTGCCGAGCATGCCGATATCGCACTCGTGTTGATCGACGGTGAAGAGGGCTTCGTCGACCACGACCTCGATGTGGCGGACGCCGCCCGTAAGGCTGGTTGTGCCACGCTCGTCGTCGTCTCGAAATGGGATGCGACCGAGATCGACCTCGACGACCTGCGCCTGCGTATTGAACGCAAACTCCGCCAACGACCACAGATCGTGACGACCTCCGCCATCACTGGTCGCGGTCTCGATCGTCTGCTCGACCGCATCGAGGAGCTCTACGCCGCGTATACGAGCCGGATGCCCACACCGGCTGTCAACCGCGTCTTGCAGGATGCAGTTGCGGCGCGTCAGCCACCGCTCGTTCACGGACGACGGCTGAAGTTGATCTACGGAGCACAGGTCCAGACGCGTCCGCCGCGGTTTCGGATCACGGTCAATGACCGCAAGTTGATCACGCGAGACTACGCGTATTTTCTCGAGAACCGACTGCGCGAAGCGGCTGGTCTTGAGGGCTGCCCCGTCGTGGTCGACATGGTCGCGCGCAGCTAGAGGTCACGCCCCGCGCGTGTTCCAGCGCAGCACGACCGGCGTCTCTCGTTCCCAACCGAGTAGCGAGACGGTGGCGGTGTCGAGGCGAAAGAAGCGACCGGCATTCGGATCGAGTCCGAGCCAGCGCGCGGCTAGCACGCGTAGGACGTGGCCGTGGGCGACCACGAGCGTCGTGTCCTCGGTAGCGCGGGCAGTGGCGATCACCCGATCCACGCGAGCAGCGACGTCAGCAGCGGTCTCGCCGTTCGGGCAGGGCTGTGACCAGACGGTCCAGTTCGGCACGGTCTCACGGATCTCGACCGTCGTAATGCCCTCGTAGATCCCGTAATCCCATTCCATCAGGTCGGGATCGATCACTGCGGGCTGGCCGAGCTTGAGCAGCTCGCAGGTGTCACGTGCCCGCTCGAGCGGACTTGTACGCACGTGATCGATCTCGAGTGCCTGGACAAGCGGGGCAGCGGCGCGTGCCTCCTCGCGGCCCTGATCGGTCAGAGGAATGTCGGTGCGGCCTGTGTGGCGCCCATTCAGGCTCCATTCGGTCTGTCCGTGACGAACGAGGGCAATCTGAGAGGCGCGGGCCATGGCGCGGATACTGTCACATCAGGGCCCGGATTACATTCAGCGAGCAGCGAACGAGGAATCGTGGGCGACGGTGGGTATACTCAGAACACCGCTCAGAGACGTGGTTCGTTGAGTCACGCCGCTGTGTGCCCTGCTCCGTGGAGACGCCAACGCCCCCACCCGACGACGCTGTCGATGCTGTGACGCCTGAAGATCCGGCGGTTACGGCGCCCGCTATGGACGAGACCGATGCTGCCGTCCTCGCGGCCACAGAAACCAAGGCGGCAGTGGCGTTGCCGGTCAAACCAGCGATGAAAGTCCATCGCGCTGATGGTGCTCCGCCTGCGCCACCTGCACCGCCGACAGCAGCGGCTGGTGGTGGCGGTGGAACGCTCGGTCCGATGAAGGTCTACAGCACGGAGTCGAAGCGGCCTCGTCGGCGGTGGCCAAAGGTCGTCGGCATCGTTGCCGGTGTGCTCTTGCTCGCCGTGCTGGCAGCAGGTGGCTACGCCTACTGGTACCTGCAGGACACGGTGACTGCGATCACGCAAACCTCTGACAAGCGTCAGCAGGCTGCTGAGTCGGGTCTCGCCGTCGCGCTCCCAGATCAGCCCGTCACTGCACTCGTTATTGGCGAAGACCGTCGCCCGGGTGAGGGGGCGGGCCGTTCGGACACGATGATGATGGTGCGGATCGATCCCCGTACGAAGTCGATTGCAATGATGTCGTTTCCACGCGACCTCGTCGTCAACGTCCCTGGCTACGGCCGGCGACCAATCAACGAGGCCTACGAGATCGGGCAGGAGCCGTTGGCGCTGGCGACGGTCAAAGAGCTGACGGGTGTGCAGATCAACTATCTCGTGCCACTCGATTTCAAGGCATTCCAGCGCATCGTTGCGACATTCGGGGGCGTTTGGCTTCCAGTCGATCGCCGCTACTACAACAGCAACGATGGATCTGCCGAGCACAATTTCATGTCAATCAACATGCAGCCCGGCTATCAGCTCGTCAACGGTGTTAACTCGTTGGCGTTTGCACGGTATCGCCACACCGACTCCGATCTCGTGCGAATGGCACGTCAGCAGACGTTCGTGCGCGAATTCAAGAAGCGCGTTGATCGCTGGGGCTTCGCGAGCCGCATCATCGAGCTGATTTCCATCCTTCGAGATAACCTCAAGATCCTTGGTTCCAACAAGAAACCTGCCGATGCGCGCACGCTCCTTGAATACGGTCGTCTGATCGGGAGCATTCCGCGTGGCAACACCTTCCAGGTGCGACTTGATGATATTTCGAGCTCCACGACGAACCCCGGCAAGCTTGAGGCGTCGCCACAGGCGGTACAGACCGCGGTCGACCAATTCCTCAATCCAGATATGAATTCGGGGCAGGCGATCGCGAGCCGTGACGTTGGCAAGGATGCCAAGGCCAAGGTCGTTAAGCCAACGTACGATCCGGCCAAGATTGGTATCGAGGTGCGCAACGGTAATGGCACGCCTGCGGCCGCTGCCGATGCCGCCTGGCAACTCGTTGAGAATGGGTGGAAGCTCGCCCACAGCGCGGGCGACTCGCTCGTCGAGTACTTGCATACGACGGTGTATTTCGACGGCTCGGCGAAGGGTGCGAAGGACGCGGCGACCGCGATCGCTGAGGCCTTCGGTAGCGACTCGGACACGAAGGCGCTCGACGCCGCCGCGATGGCGGAGATGCAGCAGAACGGCATCAACATTAAAGAGCCTGTTGTCGTGGTGATCGGAAAGACCTATACGGGTGACCTCGCACCGCCGAAGGTCGCGGTTCTGCCACCGAAAGAAGAGGCGCAGATCGTTCGCGATCCCACCCGCGACATTGCGATCTGGCGTGATGCGCAACGCAAGTCGGGACTCCCACTGATGATGCCGACGGTGCTCTATGCCGGTGCCCAGACTCGTGACCCATTGTTCTCGAGTCAGCCGCCTGCGCGCGTGTACAAGTCGGGTGGTCACAAGGCCGTCTACGTGACGTACTCGGCCGATTCCTACGATCAAGTCTTTGGTGTGCAGGCGATTCAATGGGATGCTCCGCCGATTCTTGATGGTCCCTCTGCCGTTCGTGACTACAAGGGTCGGAAGCTAATGCTTTACTTCAACGGTCCGTCGCTGCAACGTGTGGGATGGAAGCAAGATGGCATCAGCTATTGGTTGGAGAACTCGTTGACTGGGCGCATTCCGAATTCCGCGATGATTGCGATGGCGAAGAGCTTTAAACCGGTGACGCGGTGAGCACACGCGAGACCGTCGGCGTGATTGGCGTCGGCTACGTGGGGCTCGTCACGGCGGCCTGTCTTGCCGAGCTTGGCCATCACGTTGTCTGCCGAGATATCGCGCCCGAACGTGTTGCCATGTTGCAGCGCGGCGAAGTACCGATCCATGAGCCCGGCGTGCCCGAACTCTTGCAGCGCAACGCTGAGCGCCTGACCTTTACGCTCGACATGGAAGACGTGTTTCGCGACGCACGCATTGCGATCATCTGTGTCGACACCCCACCGACCGCCTCCGGCGACGCCGACCTTTCGCGTGTCGAGGCCGTGATTGATGCGCTGCCAGCGAGTGCCGAGGGCGCCGTCCTGGTGATGAAGTCAACCGTGCCTGTCGGAACAGGCAATCGTGTGCGCTCCGAGCTCGATGCGCGGGGCCGCGAAGACGTCGGCTACGTCTCGAACCCCGAGTTCCTCCGCGAAGGCTCTGCCGTGGCCGATTTTCGTCAGCCGGACCGCGTCGTCGTCGGTGGTGACCGACCTGACGATGTCGAACGTGTGGCGCGGCTCTACCAGGACCTCAACGCACCAATCCTCACGACGGACACGGCCTCGGCCGAGATGATCAAGCTTGCCTCGAACGCGTTTTTGGCGACCAAGATCTCGTTTGTCAACGAGATCGCCAACGTCTGCGAGCGCGTTGGCGCCGATGTTGAAGAGGTCGCGCGCGGTATGGGGATGGACTCTCGCATTGGCCAGAGCTTCCTGCGACCTGGCATTGGCTACGGCGGCAGCTGCTTCCCGAAGGACGTCACGGCTCTCAAGCAGCTGGCGGGTAACACCGGCTATTCGTTTCAACTGTTGGCCAGCGTGATTGAGGTCAACGAACTCCAAAAGCGTCGTGTGATCGGCAAACTCCAGGATCGTCTCGGCTCGTTGCGTGAGTGCCGGATCTGCCTGCTCGGCCTGGCCTTCAAGCCGCACACAGACGACATGCGTGAGGCGTCGAGCATCGTGCTCGCCTCGCGTCTGATTGCTGAGGGTGCCAGCGTTGTTGCCTTCGATCCTGTTGCTGCCGAACGTGCGCGCGGTGTGTTACCCGCGTCGGTCGAGATCGCGGATTCGATGCTGGCCGCAGTCACGGACGCTGACGCCGTGGTGATCGTGACGGAGTGGCCCGAATTTCGAGCAGTGCTGTCTCCCGAGGTCCACGCTGCGATGCGCGGGACCCTGATCGTCGATGGTCGCAACCTGCTCGATCCCAACGAGGCCGTTGCTGCGGGCTTTACGTATGTGCCGATTGGTCGTGCGGAGCGCGACCCGGAGCGCGAGCTGCACCAGGCGTGATCGCGGTCGTGCTGGTTGGGGGCGAAGGCACGCGTCTGCGTCCTCTGACGCTTGACGAACCGAAGCCCGTTTTGCCGATCGGTGGCATACCGTTCCTCTCGCTCTTGCTGGATCGTCTTGCCGCCGCTGGGGTGACCCGCGTCATCTTTTCGTGCGGCTACCTTCCCGAGCGCCTCCGAGCTGGTATCGGGACGCCACCACCGGGCGTCGAAGTGGAGGTTGTTGTCGAGGACGAACCACTCGGCACTGCTGGTGCGATTCGTTTTGCGGCCGTCGGACGTGTCGATGGGCCATTCTTGGCCTTGAACGGTGATGTCTTGGGTGATGCTGATTTTGGTGCCCTTGTGCGTGCTCACGAGGACGCGGGTGCGACGGCGTCGATCGGGCTGACGCCGGTCGATGACCCAACACGGTTTGGCGTCGTGGTGTGTGACGAAGCCGGCAATGTCGAGCGCTTCGTGGAGAAGCCGCCGAATGCGGATGGGCTTGGCCCGGCGCCCTGGTGGGTCAATGCCGGTGCGTATGTACTCGATCCATCTGTACTCGATCTGATCCCGGCAGATCAGATGGTGTCGATCGAGCGCGAGGTCTTTCCGCTGCTGGTGGGCAAGGGGCTGATCGCCTGTCAGGCCGAGGGGTATTGGCGTGACATTGGCACGCTGGAGAGTTATCTGGCCGCCAATGCTGACGCAATTGGCGGGCAGCTTCACACGCGCATTGGCGGCTCGCCGACCGCGCTCTTGGTCGATCCGACAGCGTCGGTCGCAGCCGATGCCCAACTCATCGCGCCGGTATTGATTGGTGCCAGCGCCGAGGTTGCAGCGGGTGCGACGATTGGACCCGATGCCGTAATCGGTGCGGGCAGTCGGATCGGCGCGCGCAGCATCGTGCGCGGTGCCGTCCTGCTTGACACGGTTGAGGTTGGAGCGGAGGCAACGATCGAACGTAGCGTCGTGGGTCGTGGCGCAACAGTGGGTGAGCGCTCGTCGCTGCTTGACTCGGCGCTCGGTACCGGCGAAATTATTGGTTCGGACCAGACACTGACCGACGAGCGGAGACCGAGCTGATGGCACCAGAGACGATGTTGGAGCAGGCACTCGACTTTCCGCGCCAACTCGCGAGTGGTCTGGCTGCAGCTGAGGCGGCCGGTATTCCAGCGGCCGGTCCGCAGGCGGTCGCGTTGTGTGGGCTCGGTGGGTCAGCTGCGGGCGGACGCCTGCTCGCAGCGCTCTTTGCTGATCAGCTTGCGGTTCCTGTCGTGCCTGTCGATACGACAAGCCTGCCCGGTTGGATTGGTGCGGACACGCTCGTCGTCTGCACCTCCTATTCCGGTGCAACCGCCGAAACACTTGGCTGGTGGGAGCAAGCTGGACAGCGTGGCG
>Ga0194048_10001000_pt1 | contig 14013 bp, 11 predicted proteins | sample JunL225m_MetaG_FD_161685 | JGI IMG/M metagenome (GOLD analysis project Ga0194048, IMG submission 161685) | Anoxic zone freshwater microbial communities from boreal shield lake in IISD Experimental Lakes Area, Ontario, Canada - Jun2016-L222-5m | ecosystem: Environmental > Aquatic > Freshwater >...
GACACAGGGTGACCCGCTGCGACTGCGCCGCTCATCGTGAGACCCACCTTCGGTGTCCGTGTTCGCCGTTTCGGCGAAACCAGCTCAGTCGTCGAGGAAGGACGGCGGTGCGAACGTGTCACTGCGAGAGCCGACTCCGGCATGCGATCGGCGCTTGGCGCCACCGATGCCAGTCGCGACCACAGTGATCCAGATCTGGCCCGTGAGGCGCTCGTCAAGCGTGGCTCCGAAGATGATGTTCGTGTCGTCCGTCGCTGCGGAGCGGATGACCTCGGCCGCCTCGTTGACCTCGTAGAGCGAGAGGTCGTCCCCACCAGCGATCGAGAGCAGGATGCCGCGGGCTCCGACGATCTCGGTGTCGATCAGCGGGCTGCGGAGCGCCCGTTCGGCGGCCTCCACGGCGCGATTCTCGCCCGTGGCGAAGCCGATGCCCATCAGGGCGGAGCCAGCGTCCTTCATGATCGTGCGGACGTCGGCGAAGTCGAGGTTGATGATGCCGGGGTTCGTGATCAGGTCGCAGATGCCCTGGACGCCCTGACGGAGCACGTCGTCGGCGATCCGGAAGGCGTCGAGCATCGAGGTCGACTTGTCGAGCACCTCGAGCAGCCGATCGTTCGGGATCACGATGACGGTGTCGCAGTTCGCGCGGAGTGTGTCGACGCCGTCGTCGGCCTGCTTCATGCGGCGCGTCCCTTCGAACTTGAACGGGGTCGTGACGATCCCGACGGTCAGCGCACCGAGCTCGCGGGCGATCCGCGCGACGACCGGCGTCGCGCCAGATCCAGTCCCGCCTCCTTCTCCAGCCGTGACGAAGACCATGTCGGAGCCGCGCAGCGCACGCTTTATCTGGTCGTAGCCCTCCTCGGCGGCACGGCGACCGATCTCGGGGTCGGCTCCGGAGCCGAGGCCCTCGGTGAGCTCGCTGCCGATGTGGATCTTGGTCGGCGCATCGCTCATCTGGAGCTGCTGGATATCCGTGTTGACTGCGACGAAGTCCACCTGGGTGATTCCGGCGTCCATCATGCGATCGAGAGCGTTGAGACCAGCCCCGCCGACGCCGATTACGCGGATGACGGCCGCGTACGAGGCGTTCTCGCGGCCGCGCTCGAGGCGGGCCGGGTTCTCAGGGAGGGGCTCGAGCCAGCGCGCAATCGGGCGCTCGGGGAGCTCCTCTGCGGGAGCCTCAGGCTGCAGTTCGATGACCTGCGCAACCGGAGGTGTCGCCTCGGCGGTCGCGGCGGCCTCAGCCGGTTCCGCTGCTGCCTCTGTTTCGTCACTGCCCTTCAGCTTTCGCTGGGCAGCTTCGGTCGCTCGGAAGAGCTCAGCGAGCGGACCTTCACGCATGCTGGCGCGATTTCTCGCCACTGAGGACCTCCTTCGCAAGATCGCGGTACAGGGCAGCAGCTTCACCGTCTGGCTCGTAGGCGAGCACCGATGTTCCCTTGACGGGCGCCTCGGCAAACCGGATCGTCTTGCGGATCCGCGTGTTGTAGACGAGCGCACCGAAGCTCTCGCGCAGGATGTCGTCGGCCTCGCGGGAGTGCGTGAGGCGCTTGTCGTACATCGTCGGCAGGATCCCGATGATCTCGACCTGCGGATTCAGGTTCTCCCGCACCATCTGCAGCGTGTTCTCGAGCTGGACGAGGCCGCGGAGCGAGAGGTACTCGGTCTGTACCGGGACGATGACCCCGGTTGCGGCAACAAAGGCGTTGATCGTGAGCAGCCCGAGCGAGGGCGGCGTGTCGATCATGATGTAGTCGTAGCGATCCTTGATCGGCTCGAGCGCCTTCTGGAGCGCCCGCTCACGCCCGATCTGGCTCGAGAGCGCCATGTCGGCACCCGCGAGGTCGATCGACGCAACGGCGATGTCGATCTCGCGGTGAGCGATGACCTGATCGATCGGCATGCGATGAACCAGCACGTCGAACATCGAGCGCTCGATCGTGTCGGGGTTGAGCCCCTGCGACATCGTGAGGTTGCCCTGAGGATCGAGATCGATGCAGAGGACGCGAAGTCCCTGCTCGCTGAAGGCGACCGCCAGGTTCAGCGTTGTGGTCGTCTTCGCGACGCCGCCCTTCTGGTTCGCGAACACGATGACCTGTGTTCCGGCGCGGGCTTTGCCCTTCGCCGTTGAGCGAATGCTGGGACGCGGAAGGAGACGTGCCATTGCCATCTGTTGCCCCCATTCGCCCCGGCAAGGTGCGTTCCTTCATACGATTCGACGAGTTTTCGATCGGATGTTCTGGCGTTCACCCCCCTCGCGACGGCCCAGTCGAGGCGTCCGCAGACTCGTCGACGGCTGCGAGGGCACCCATGAGTGCGGCAGCGGCGGAGCGGGCGCGGGAGTCCCCGTCGACTCTTGCCCACGCCTCAGCCTCGACGACGAGCGCGCGGAGCTCCTCGATCAGGAGCCACGTTGGCGCGGATGCCGGGTCGAGTGCTTCGATCCGGGTAAGGCGTGTGAGAACGCGTCGTGCCTCTTCCACACCTCGAAGCTATCGCCGGAGGTGTGACGTGTCTGTCACGCCATCGTGACAGGGCTGCGACAGCGCGTCAGGCGGCGAGGACGGTCGCCGGCCGCGGCCGGAGGCCGAGGAGCGTCTCGTCGAGCGTCTTGGTGAGGGCGACGCGGTTGCCATGCATGAGCGTCTCGACGAGGGCGCGGCGAACGGCGTCGGACGCGGCACCCCCTGCCTTCTCCGCCCGGAGCGACTCGAGCATTGCGGCACGATCAGTGACCTTCTCGCCGAGCATGACGGCGGCTCGGAGCGACGCAGCCCAGATCCCATCGCCGTTTCCGAGCAGGGCGTTCAGCGCATCGCGGATCTGGCCGGAGCGGAAGGGTTCGTCGGCAAAGAGCGAGAGCTCCCAGCGATCGAGCGCCTCGGCAAGCTCGCGATCGTCGTCGGCAAGCGTGAGGCGTTCTCGGATGTCTGCTGCGACACGGCCACGGAGCTGGTCGAGCCTGGTTGCCTCCCCCCTCGGCTGCGTCGCGGCAATCGGAAGCAACGAGGAGACACGGAGCGGTCTGAAGTCGAGGCGCTCGAAGACGACAGGGCCCGCGGCGATCGCTCCGGCCGTGACGAGCCGAAGCGCCGTGACGGCATCTGCGAGCTCGGCTGCGGCGTCCGGCGGGTCGCCGTCTGACGCGTCGAGCTCCCGCGAGAGTTCGAGGACGCAGAGCCGGTCGACGTCGCGGCCGAACTCGGGCGGCATCAGGCCAAGCGCCTCTGGCCAGAGCTTCGAGATCTCGCCTGCGACGACCGGACGCACGCGCATCCCCCCTCCGAGCTCGACCGGCTGTCCGGCGGAGAGACCGACGAGCGGAGCAAGGGCGACGTAGGCGCGGCCGGTTCCGAACAGCGACTCCTCGATGCCTGCGTAGGCGTTGTCGAATGCGTCGTCGTGCCAGTCGAAGCCGCCGGAGCGTTCGGCAACTGCGATCAACGTCGGTAGCAGGATGGTGCGGAAGAGCGCGTCGTCGTCGGAGTCGCCAAGGCCGCAGTGGGCGCGCGCGAAGATCGCAGCGGCCGGCTCGCGGCGGAGGTCGTCGATCGCGTTCCGCGCATCGGGGAGGCGCCGGAGGGTTGGTGCCTGTTCGTCGACGAACCCGCGAACGAGCGGACGGTACTCGTAGAGCGAGGGCCCGTCCCGCGTCGGGTGCTCCTCGAACGCGAACGGCAGTTCTGCACCACGCTCGGCGGCGAAGGCCGCGAGACAGAAGGCGCGAAGCGACTGGTAGAGGTGCGGTGCTCGCAGTGCCACTGGTTCCCGTCTACGCCGCGCGGCCCGGGTCTCCTACCTCAGCACCGCGCGCCGTGGGCCGACAAGGAACCCTGCTTCGACGAGGAGCGGCAGAACGTCGCTCTCGATCACCGGCTCACCATCGAAGCGTTCGACCGCGAGCCGACGCCCAACGCTGCCACCGCGCACATGACCGACGAGGGCTCCGAGCGCGGGGCGAAGCCAGCTTGCGTCAGGGTCACGCAACGGGACGAGCGACTTACCTCCCCGTTCGACGTAGAGGACGGCGTCGCCTCCGATTGCGACGACCTGCCCACCCGCGACGCGCGCCGCTCTCGCTCCCGCGCGCCGAGGCCAGGCGATCGCTGCACCGTAGGGCTGAGCGGGATCGGCAGCCGACAGAACGAGCGGTGGTGTCTCGGGGACGCTGTCGCGAAGCTCACGGAGCCGCTCGACCGCCCCACCGAGCGCAAACTGGGCGCCGCCGAGCCCTTCGACGAAGTAGCCGCGCCGGCAGAGGCCGAGCGTCTCGAGGGCACGAAGCTCGGCGTACACGGAGCCGTAGCCGCCCGGGATCCCCTCGGCCCGCACGCCGTCGCGGGTGACGATCCCCTGGCGCTCGAGCAGCAGTTCGGCGAGCGCGCGGCGGTCGGCCTGGCCGCTGAAGAGGCTCTCTGTGCGCGACCAGCGCCCCTGCGTTGCGGTGACCACGGTTGCCCGGGCGCGCGAGAACCGCCGTGATCGCCGTTCGGCCTTTGGCAAGCCGTTCCGCCGCCCTGCCCGCAGCGGCGTCCAGGCGTCGTTTGTGATCTCACCGGCCCAGACCAGATCCCAGAGCGCAGGGAGCGCTTCGTCGGCGGTCAGACCGGTCTCCTCGAGAAGATCGAGCCAGAAGAGCGCGCCGCGCCCGAAGGCGCCACGCAGGACGTCGTAGACGGTCCCTTCGGGGGCGGTGGCCGCACCGACCTGACCGAGCGCAGAAGCGTCCTCGCGGAAGTACAGCGCGACCCGGTCGAGCCCTGCGCCGACCCAGACAACCTCGCCGCTCGCGCAGAGGGCGTCGATCTGCTCGGGCCGGTAGCCGGGGACGCGCCGTGGAAGCAGGTCGCTCTCCCAGAGTGCGACGGGCAGCGCCAGCGCCTGGAGCGGCACGAGCGCCTCGCGCAGGGTTGCGCGGCGGTCGATGCCATGCCATGACGGGAGGAAGCGGGCAAGTGCTGACTGCTCCACCGGCTCGACCTCGCGACGGAGCGCAGCGAGCGACGCCCGCCGGAGGCGACGGAGCACGTCGGGGTCGCACCACTCCCGCTCGGTGCCGCCTGGACGCAGCTCGCCACGCACGAGCAGCTCGCCGCGTTCAAGATCGCTGAGGATGTCGACGACGTCGCGCCCGAAGCGCTCGTTTGCCTGGGCGGTCGTGAAGGGGCCGCGGCCCTTCGCGTAGCGAACGACCAGCTGACGGAGCGACTCCGGGCCCCCGTCGAGGTACACGTCGGGAAGTCCGGACGGCGGCATCACGCCCAGGCTGTCGCGGTAGCGCCCGGCGTCTTCCGCCGCGATCAGCCGCTCCTCGCCCGCGATCCGGACGAGGACGGCTCGGCGTTGCGCGATGAGCGGCTCTGCGAGTGCCAGGTCGTACTCGCCAACCCGGAGGTCGCCGCGCAGGCGGAGCTGGTCGTGCAGGTGGTCGGGCGTCTTTGGCTCGCCGCGGAGCTGCCTCTCGACCTCTCCAACCGCGTCCGCGTCGAGCAGGTCACGGAGCTCCTCCTGGCCGAGCAGCTCACGGAGGAGGTCGCGGTCGAGGGAGAGAGCCTGGGCTCGGCGCTCGGCGGGAGGCGTGTCGTCCTCATACATGTAGGTCGCGACGTAGTCGAAGAGGAGCGACGAGGAGTACGGCGACGCGCTCCCGGTCTCGACCTCGACGATGTCGAGACGACGCGTCAGGATCCCCTGAAGGACGGTGCGGAGGGCCGGAAGGTCGAAGACGTCCTGGAGACACTCGCGGTACGTCTCGAGCACGACCGGGAACGACGAGTAGCGGCGAGCGACCTGCAGGAGCGACTGGGCTTTGAGCCGCTGCTGCCAGAGCGGCGTCCGCAGCCCGGGTCGGCGACGAGGGATGAGAAGCGACCGTGCCGCGTTCTCGCGGAACCGCGCGCCGAAGAGCGCAGTCTCGCCGACCTCGGTAACGACCAGGTCCTCGACCTCGCCCGGGTCGATCAGGAGATCGGCGGTCGGGGGTGGCACGTCGGAGTCGGGGAAGTGCAGTGCGATCCCGTCGTCCGACCAGATCGACTGCGCCTCGATCCCGTGCACCTCGCGGAGCCGGGCGGTAAGCGCCATCGCCCACGGAGCATGGACGCGGCCGCCGAACGGTGTGAGCAGGCAGACACGCCAGTCGCCGATCTCATCCCGGAAGCGCTCGATCACGACTGTCCGGTCGGAGGGGACGACGCCGGTTGCCGCCTCCTGATCGCGGAGGAAGGCCAGAAGGTTGCGCGCCGCGCGATCGTCGAGGGAGTAGTCGTCGTGCAGCCGCGCGAGCGCGGCGGCGTCGCCGAGGGCCGAGAGCTCACGGGCGGCGGCGCCGATCTTCTCGCCGAGCTCGTACGGTCGCCCGACCCCCTCGCCCTTCCAGAAGGGCACGGCCCCCGGTACGCCCGGCGCCGGCGAGACGATGACCTGATCGCGGGTGATCTCCTCGATGCGCCAGGTCGACGCGCCGAGCAGGAATGTCTGCCCTACCTTCGCCTCGTAGACCATCTCCTCATCGAGCTCGCCCACGCGGCCGCCCCCGCCCACAAGAAAGACGCCGTACAGACCACGGTCGGGGATCGTGCCGGCATTCGTCACCGCGAGCCGTCTGGCGCCATCGCGCGCCCGGATCGTGCCGCCGGTGCGGTCCCAGACAATCCGAGGTCGGAGCTCGGCGAACTCATCGGAGGGGTAGCGGCCGGCCAGCATGTCGAGAACGTTCTCGAGCTGCGCCCGGGACAGCTCCGCAAACGGGTACGCCTGCCGGACAAGATCGTGCAGGTCGGCGACGGTGATCTCCTCGTCGCACGTGATCGCGACGATCTGCTGTGCGAGCACGTCGAGCGGGTTGCGCGGGATCTTCGTCTCCTCGATATCGCCGGCACGCATCGCCTTGACGACGACGGCGGACTCGAGCAGGTCGGCCCGGAACTTCGGGAAGATCCGCCCCTTTGAGACGGCGTGCAGCTCGTGGCCGGCGCGACCGATCCGCTGCAGGCCTCGTGCAACCGACTTCGGCGACTCGACCTGGATCACGAGATCGACTGCCCCCATGTCGATCCCGAGCTCGAGCGATGAGGTCGCAACGAGGCACGGAATGCGTCCGGCTTTGAGATCCTCCTCGATCAGCACACGCTGCTCACGCGCCAGGCTGCCGTGATGGGCTCGGGCGACCTCGCGCTCGGCGAGCTCGTTCAGGCGGAGGGCAAGCCGCTCGGCGAGCCGCCGGTTGTTGACGAAGACGATTGTCGATCGGTGCTGCCCGACGAGAGCGAGGAGCGCCGGGTACATCGACGGCCAGATCGAGCTCCCCCCTAGCTCGCTCGACCCGTCGGTGACCTCCCCAACGCCGGCGACCAGATGTCCGAACGCGCCGCTGGCCCCGAGTTCGCGCAGGTCGTCGACGGGGACGATCACCTCGAGATCAAGCTCCTTTGCGATCCCGGCGTTGACGAGCTCGATCGGGCGACCGCCCGAGACGAAACGGCCGATCTCCTCGAGCGGACGCTGGGTGGCCGAGAGGCCGATCCGCTGGAACGGCACGTGCGTGATCCGCGCGAGCCGCTCCAGCGAGACGGCGAGGTGGGCGCCGCGTTTGGTTCCGGCTACGGCATGCACCTCGTCGAGGATCACGGTCTCGATGCCGCGGAGCGTCTCGCGGGCGCCTGAGGTGAGCATGAGGTAGAGCGACTCCGGTGTGGTGATCAGGATGTCGGGCGGCTCCTTGACGAGCTCGCGGCGCTCCCGCGATGAGGTATCGCCCGTCCGGACACCGACGCGCAACGTCGACTCGAGACCCGCAAGCGGCCCGCGGAGGTTCCGCTCGATGTCGTAGTTGAGTGCCTTGAGGGGCGAGATGTAGAGCACGCGCAGGCCCTCGCCGGGCGTCGCCGTGATCCGGTCGATCGCCGAGAGAAACGCCGTCAGCGTCTTGCCTGACCCCGTGGGCGCCTGGATGAGCACGTGGCCACCGGTGGCGATCCTCGGCCAGCCAAGGGTCTGTGGCGGCGTCGGCTCAGCGAACGCGCTCTCGAACCAGGCGCGGGTCGCCGGCGAGAAGGTTGCAAGCGGGTCCATACGGTCAGACTATCGCCCCGCGCAGCGTCGAACAAGTGTTCGTTTTCGCCCGTTGTAGGATCAACGCGAATGCCCGAGGCGCTCTACTTCACAGACGACCTGGAGGCCTGCGCGCTCCTCGCCACTGATCCGTTCGCGCTCCTGATGGGTTTCGCGATCGACCAGCAGATCACCGTGCAGAAGGCGTTTGCCGGCCCCTACGCTCTCAGGCAGCGCGTCGGCACGATCAACCCGCGGCGGCTCGCCGAGATGGATCTGGACGACGCCTTCCGCGAGAAGCCTGCGATCCACCGCTTCCCGGGCGCGATGGCCACCCGCGTCCGCGAACTGGCTGCGGTTATCACCGAGGACTACGACGGAGACGCTGCACGCATCTGGACGGACGCGGCTGACTCGGCAGACCTCGAACGACGGCTCTCGGCGCTGCCCGGGTTTGGCCCGATGAAGGTGCGGACAATCGCCTCGGTGCTCGCACGGCGCTTTGGTGTCGCCGCTGCCGTCCCGCTTGCCCCCGACCATCGAGCGCTCGGCGACGTCGACTCGCCAGCGGCGCTCGCCGAGTACCAGGCCGCGAAGCGGGCGAAGAAGGCTGCGATGCGCGCCGCGGGTAGGTGACAAGCCGACCGCCGTGGGATACTCGCGGCATGCAGGGAAACCGCTAGCCGTGGCCGCCGAGCCCTCGCTCGAGCAGGCGCTGGCGGAGATCGCCGAGTTGCGCGCGAGGGTTACCGACCTCGAGCACCGCGGCGGCCACACGCAGCGGCCAGCGCCCTTCCCCCCGCCTGCCGCCCCGCTGCGCCATGCCGCACCCGACGAGCCGTCGCACCACCCGCTCCTGACGCCGGAGTACTGGAACGGAACTCGGCTCTTCGCCATCCTCGGCGGGCTGCTCGTCGTGGTCGGAGCTGTCTTCCTCGTCACGCTTGCAATCGGGAACGGCTGGATCACCCCGCGGCTCCAGGTCGTCGGGGCGATCGTGGGAGGATCGCTCCTCACCGCCGCCGGCGTCCGGCTGCGCCAGCCCGGCGATGCGCCGCGCGCGGTTCTTGCCCAGGCGCTTGCGGGCACAGGCGGCGCGGTCGCGTTCCTCGGCATCATCGCGGGCAGCCGCCTGTACGACGATCGGCTCTTCCCCTACTGGGTCGGGCTGGGACTCGGTGCGGCCGTAGCGGCGTCGGTCGCGCTCCTGGCCATCCGCTGGCGCGCGCAGCTTCTCGCAGCGTTCGGGATCGTCGCGGCGATCGTCTCCCCTGCTCTCGTCGATGCACCGGAGAACAGCGCGACCACCGCTTTCCTTGTCGTTGCACTGGCAGCGGCCGCGGCGGTCGTGGTCGTCGCCGGCTGGCCGTGGCTCGTCCAGGCCGCGACCTGGACGTCCTGGATCGAGGTCGGAAACGATCTGGCGAACGCGCCTCGCACCTGGCCGCACGCGCTCTACGCCGCGCTCTGGTGGGCGCTCGTGATCTCCGGCGCGCTCGCGCACGACCTACGCCGTCCGACGGGCAGGCTCCGCGTGTCCACGGCAATCTCGACCTTCACGAGTGCGGGACTCTCCTGCGTGCTCGCCGCGGTCGCGGCGGAAGGCGACACGACCGCCGTCGGGATATACGCGGTCTGCCTCGGGCTCACCTACTTCGGGCTCGCCGCGGTGGTGCGCGCTCTGCAACGGCAGAAGCCGACGAGCCTCTGGCTCGCCCTGGTCGGCGCGACGTTCGGAGGGGTCGGGGTGTCGATGCTTCTCGGCGGGAGTCGTCCGACCGAGATCGGGGGCGTCTGGTGTGTCGAGGGTCTCGCGTTCGGCTGGCTCGGCCGACGCGAGGACGACACGTTCGCGTTCTGGACAGGCGTTGCCGCGCTCGGCGTCTCGGCGATCGTGCTCCTCACGCAGGCGCCACCGAACGCGCTGCTTTACGGCGCAGGCTCGCTCCCGACGTTCATCGCCGCGGCCGCGATCATGACTACCGCAGGCGTGATCGTCTCGCGTGTCTGGGCGCCCGCCGCGCCTGTCGCCGCGGGCCTCGCGCTGTACGGCGTCTCGGGCGTGATCGTGACGGCGATCGGCGGTGAGCGGCCCGACTACTCGCACGCGATCAGCCAGCCGGCCCAGGTGACATTGAGTCTCGTCTGGGTCGGTGTCGGCGTCACCGTGCTCGGTGTCGCTCTGTCGCGCCACTCGCCCGTCATCCGCCGTGCGGGAATGAGCCTCGTCGTCCTGGCCGCGGCCAAGGCGCTCCTCATCGACATGGCGGCGCTCTCCTCAGGCGCGCGCGTCCTTGCACTCGTCGGCGTCGGGCTTGTCCTCTTCCTCGCCTCGTATCTCCTGGCGCGGTTCGAGCGCGCCCGTGTGCGGTAGCTAGCGCGGATCGAGAACGACGACCGGGATCTCCCGGTCGGTCTTGGCGGCATAGGCGGCATATCCGGCGTGCGCTGTCACGAACGCCGCCCAGAGCTGCTCCCGCTCGGCTGCGTCGGCCTTTCGAGCCACGACCGGCCGACGCTCCCGTCCGATCTGAACAACGGCGTTCGGGTCGGCCTCCAGGTTGAGCCACCAGGCAGGCGCCCGACGGTAGCCACCGTTCGATCCGACGACGACAACTGCCGCGCCCTCCTCGAGGTACAGGAGCGGGGCCACACGGCGTTTGCCGCTCTTGCGCCCGGTCGTGGTCAGCAGGACGACGGGCATACCGACGAGCCGCCCGCCGATCCGGCCACCTGTCGCGCGGTACAGCCAGACGTGCGTGGTGCTGACGCTCTTCATGAACGCGCGTCTGCCGACGACACGGAGCGAGGTCGTGGTCATTCCGCGGTCATCCAACCACAGGATTCGCCGCTACGTGAGACCGCGCCGACTTCGGGAGCGCCAGTCGCCGGGGGCGGTATTGTCAGAGCGTGACTTCGCCGACATCGGAGGGCGGCCGCCCGGACCTGACGATCCTGATGCCGGTCTACAACGAGGCCGCGACCGTCGCGGAAGCGATCAGGACGATGCTCGCCGAGCGCCTGCCGGTCGAGTCGCTCGAGCTGATCGTGATCAACGACGGATCGGCCGACGGATCGGGCGAGATCCTCGACGCCGGCCCCTGGCCGGACACGGTTCGTGTCGTTCACCACGAGCGCAATCAAGGGAAAGGTGCCGCGATCCGCACCGGACTCGAGGTCGCTCGTGGGCGCATCACGACGATCATGGACGCTGATCTCGAGCTCTCCCCCGCCGACCTCGCACGGCTCCTTCCACCCATTCTGGAAGGACGCGCTGATGTGGTCTTTGGCGCCCGGAGCTTCCCTCGGCACACGGCACGGCAGGTGCGCTACCTGGTCGGCAACGTCGGTGTGAGCTTCGCTGCGAGCGTTCTGTACCAGCGGCGCATCCACGACATCATGACCTGTTACAAGGCGATGGAGACCGAGCTCTTCCGCTCTCTCGAGCTGAAGGAGTCGGGCTTCGGCATCGAGGCGGAGATCACCGCCCGGCTGCTCCAGAGCCGATCCCGACTGGTTGAGGTTCCGGTCAGCTACGAGCCGCGCACGCGCAAGGAAGGCAAGAAGCTGACCATGTTCGACGGCGTTCGCGTGCTGCGCACCCTCGCCCGGTGCCGGTTCCGCCGCAGGCCGACCTCGACGCGCTGAGCGGAGAGGCTCCGTCATCGACGCCTCCCCACATCGCGCTGTGACAACTCCGTAGCTCGCGCGAGGGGAAAAAGGCGACGGCCCGTGCGGCGAGCACGGGCCGTCTGTGGTGATTGCCGACTCGGCCTGCGGGAACAGGCTGGATGAGTCGGCTGTCAGAGCCTATCCGGCGCGGTTCATGACAGGCAGGCGGGCTCGCCGACTCCGCCGCACCCGGCAGGGATCTTCGGCGCGTAAGCGGCCGGGATCGAGTGGAAGTCGCGCAGGCTTCCGAAGACCACGGCGATCTCCTGGCGGTTACGAAGAACGACACGGCGCGGGTCGCCCGCGACGCGCGTTCCGTCGATGTAGACACGGAGCTCCTTACCACCACCGACGCAGTTCCCACCGATGCAGGTTGCATCGAGGCGCACGCCCCACTCCTGGAAGAACTCTCCGAGCGTGAAGGTGCCCGGACGGTCGGCCTCGATGTGGATGATCCCGCTCGAGGTGTGGACGTGGAGTGGTGCGAGCGCCACGCGGTCACCGAAGAAGTGAGCGGGGCCGCAGTCGCCGATCGTGCGACTCGCGGGCGGCGGTGGGCACGGGCCGGGGCCGCTGTCGTACGGCTCGGCGTGCCCGACCCCGCCGGGAATCGTGATCCTGCGCCCGTTGACGATCACGTCGAGATGAACGTGGTCGTGACGGATGAGCGTCCCAACCACCGGGACGAGCCCGGCCGAGGCGATCTGGCTCAGCCGGTAGGCGGGGAGCCCCCACGGTGCAGGTGTCGTCGCAGTCTCGGTCGACGGAGCCTGTGGCGCAACGAGCGCGCACGGGTCGACCACTCGCGCATGGAGGCTTCCCCCGGCGAGGCGGAACGTGGGCGCGAGCTTGCTGCCGGCGCCGCTTGTGGAAAGGAACGGCACGTGACTGTCGTCTGCGAGCCAGAGCACGTGGCCCGAGAAGGTGAGGCTTCCCGTCACCCTCTCCAGCGACGACACTCCGTCGGCGTTCAGCACCGCGACCTGGCCGCTTGAGCGGTTCCGCAACGTGACCGTCGTTGGCCCGAGGTGTCGCACGGTCGTCCCACCGGTGCGTGTCGTCTCCACAGCGCGCACGACGCGGACGTCGAGGGAAAACGGGCAGAGGCCGGTATCGACCGTGTGGAACCTCTCCGTCGTGCCGCTCCGGCCGTGCGCTTCCGCGACGAACAGAGCGGCGCCGAGAAGGAGCGCGGCAGCGAGCCCGCGCGCGACGGTGCCCGACCGCTCCGAGGAGCGTCGCTCTGCGCTGGGTCTCCGACGACGCGACATCTGCAGGCGGATTCTCGCACCGGCGAGCGTGGCGCGCGGTACCGGTTTCGGCTCTTGTGAACGACGGAGCTGCGCTGTACCCTCGAGCTACCGCCCCGCTCCTCCCCGACGCGGCCGAGATCGTCGCGGGCAGGGGAAGGCTTGGTAGAAGAGATCACTGTCGTGCCGTATCGCGTCCACCTCGTAACCGTCCTCGTCGGGCTCCTCGCTGCGGCCGGGGCGCTCGTCGGCCCGGCCGCAGGTGCAGCGACTCCGCCCATGACGCTGAACGTGAACATCGGCGGCGCCCTCGAGGTCGTGCTCGGCAACGGAACGCGCATCCGGACGGCGACGGCCCCCGGCACCGTCATCCCGCCGGGCCAGTACCTGACGATCGTTGCGAGCGACATTCCCGACACGAAGGATCTCTTCCACTTCTTCCACCTCTCCGGCCCTGGCGTCAACGTCTCCACCGACCTGCTCCCCTGCATGAACCCGGAGCCGATCTCGACGGTGACGCTCCTGCCGAGCTCGACATACACCTACGAGGACAGCCGCCATCCCGAGCTCACCCACGTGGTCTTCACGACCTCTGCGACGGGTTCGAGCTCCGACACGGCCGGTTCGACCGCCGGCCCGGCGACCGGGGATGCGACCGGCTCCACGTCGAACTCGTCGGTCGTCGGCTCGAGGACATTCCGCGGCGGGGTCACGGCCGCGGTGAGCGCCGCCGGGACGCTGACGTTGGTCCGAAACGGGAAGGGCGTGACGTCGCTCAAGACCGGGCGCTACCAGTTCGTGATCGTCGATCGATCAAAGACGAAGGGCTTCACCCTTCAGCGTGGTCACACGAAATTCCAGACCCTCACTGGTGTTGCCTTCACCGGCAAGCGCAGCGTCACGGTCGCGTTGAAGTCGGGCGCGTGGACGTTCTCCTCGGCGGGTGCCGGGTCGCACGCCTTCACCGTCGTCGACTGACCGACCGCCGGACGTCGGCGCCGCCGACCGGGCGACGCTCTCAGCGCCCTCTCAGAAT
>Ga0194048_10001003_pt1 | contig 13999 bp, 12 predicted proteins | sample JunL225m_MetaG_FD_161685 | JGI IMG/M metagenome (GOLD analysis project Ga0194048, IMG submission 161685) | Anoxic zone freshwater microbial communities from boreal shield lake in IISD Experimental Lakes Area, Ontario, Canada - Jun2016-L222-5m | ecosystem: Environmental > Aquatic > Freshwater >...
GTGCCAGGCTTCCTGATATCATGTTTTACAAATGAACAGATCGCATTCTACAACCCACGCCCCTGCTGTCGATTGTGACATCCTGATCAATGGCGGCGGCATGGTGGGGCTGTGTTTGGCGCTGGCGCTGGCAGAACAGGGCTTCGAGGTGGTGGTGCTGGATGCACAGCCACCGCCGGCCGGGCTGGCCCAGTTGCAAGCCACGCTGGCCGAGCCGGCCTTCGACAGCAGGGTGAGTGCATTGACCCCGGCCAGTCAGGCCTGGCTGCAGCAACTGGGGGTGTGGGAGGCGCTGGCGGCTTTGCGAGTGTGCCCGTATAGCGACATGCAGGTATGGGATGCCGATGGCACCGGTGCCATTCATTTTACTGCCGAACAAGTACACGCCCCCTGCCTGGGCCACATCGTGGAAAACCGCCTGCTGTGTGCGGTGCTCTACCAGGCCTTGCGCCAGCTCCCGCAAGTCAGCTTGCACAACGGCCATACGCTGACGCAAATTGAACAGTCAATCGACGACAGTAATTCCACCCGCGTGCTGTGTGATAACGGTGCCAGCTTTCGCTGCCGCTTGCTGATCGGTGCTGATGGCGGCAATTCGGTGGTGCGCACGTTGTGCGGATTCACCACACGGGAGTGGAGCTATCAGCAACAAGCCATCGTCTGCACGATAACAACCGCCAGCCCGCATCAGTTCACCGCATGGCAGCGCTTCACCACCGCTGGCCCGCTGGCGGTATTGCCGCTGCTGTTGCCGGGCGCGCCAAGCCAGCATTGCTGTTCGATCGTGTGGAGTTGCGACAACGACCAGGCCGCAGCGTTGATGGCCTTGCCAGCGGCGGACTTTGCCGCGGAGTTGCAGCGGGCGTTTGAATCCCGACTGGGCCCGATGGCTTTGCTCACTGCGCGCGTCGCCGTGCCCTTGCAGCAACAACACGCCACTACTTACACCAAGCCCGGCGTGGCCTTGGTGGGCGACGCGGCCCACACCCTGCATCCCTTGGCAGGCCAGGGGGTCAATCTGGGCCTGGCGGATGCTCGCTGCCTGGCCGAAGTGCTGGCCCAAGCCCGGCAGCGGGGTGAAGATATTGCCGCTCTGCAGACACTCAGCCGCTACCAGCGGGCACGCACAGGCCCCAATCTGGCGATGATGCTGAGCATGGAGGCTTTCAAGCGCGCCTTTGGCAGCGATAGCCTGATGTTACGCTGGTTGCGCAATGCCGGCTTGAAGGTGGCCAACCGGAATCTGGCCTTGAAACGCACGCTGATCCAGCAAGCCATGGGCCTTTCACCCTGATAAAACGGCTGCCGGGGTGGTCAACCTTGCACCCGCACTGCCTCTTGCCTATGATGCCAGTCATGTCATTTTGGAGGGGTTAGTTACACACCATGAGCGCCGCACCTACCGAACTTTATTACACGGCTGCCCATATCTGGCTGCAACTTGAAGACGCAGACAACGCCCGCGTCGGCATCACTGAGTTTGCCCAGTCGCAATTGGGTGATGTGGTGTTCGTGGAGTTGCCGGAAGTAGCCAGTGTTGTCAGAGCCGGAGAAGAAGTCAGTCTGGTGGAGTCGGTCAAAACCGCTTCCGACATTCCGGCGCCGGTGGCGGGCTCAATCACTGCGGTGAATGAAGCCTTGCGCACTACCCCCGAACTCATCAATTCCTCTCCCTATGACAAGGGTTGGATTTTCAAAATCCGCATCAGTAACAAAGGTGAAATGTCAGATCTGCTGGATGCCGGGACTTACCTCAAATCCTGTGTCGACTGATTGCTGCCGCTGGCAGCGCTGACCTCACCACCAGACTGTGTGCAGTCTGGAAATGCAGGCCATAAACGTGATTGATACTGACGGTTACAGGCCCAATGTCGGGCTGATCATTTGCAACGGCACCGGCAAACTGCTGTGGGCCAAACGCATAGGGCAGGAAGCCTGGCAATTCCCGCAGGGTGGCATCCAGCGTCATGAAACGCCGGAAGCGGCGATGCTGCGCGAACTCAATGAAGAAGTGGGGCTGGAACCTGCGGATGTCAGCATTCTGGCGCGCACCAGCGACTGGTTGCATTACAAGCTGCCGCCGCATCTGGTGCGGCACAAATCGAGTCCGGTGTGCATTGGCCAGAAGCAGTTGTGGTTCCTGCTGCAGCTGGTGGGCGATGGCGAAAAAATCCGCTTCGACCGCGGCAACAAACCTGAATTCGATGCAGTGCGCTGGATTGACTACTGGACCGCGGCCGAAGAAGTCGTAGAGTTCAAGCGCGACGTTTACAAATCGGCTTTGGCCGAGCTGGAAACTCCTTATCGCAAACAATTGGAACTTTAATGCTGCAGATCCTGCACAGCATCATGACCGAGGTGAACGGCGCCCGCGATCTTGCGGCGACGCTGGACATTCTCGTGCGCAGTGTGCAGAACGCGCTGGCAACCCGCGTATGTTCGGTATACCTGCTCGACCGCAGCATCGGTCGCTATGTGCTGATGGCAAGCCAGGGCCTGGATGCCGCCGCGGTAGGGCGCGTTAGCCTGGCGCCACAAGAAGGCCTGGTGGGCCTGGTGGCGCAACGTGCCGAGCCGGTCAATCTCGACAATGCCAGCGCGCATCCGCGTTATCACTACATCCCGGAAACCCGTGAAGAAGAATATGAATCATTTCTGGGTGTGCCGGTCATCCATCATGCGCAAGTGCTGGGCGTGTTGGTGGTGCAGCAGAAGGAGCGCCGCAAGTTCAACGCCGAAGATGAAGCGTTTCTGATTACCTTGTCAGCGCAGCTGGCGCCGGTGATTGCGCTGGCTGAATCCAAAGGCATGGCGCAGGGCTTCACGCCGTCCGGCAAACGTAACCGCAACCCGTATTTTGACGGCGTGCCAGGAGCGCCGGGCGTGGTGATCGCGCAAGCCATTACCGTGTTTCCGCCGGCGGATTTGTCGGTGATCCCCAATCGCAGCTGTGTCGACATCAAGGCCGAGATCAAATTTTTCAATGGCTGTCTGGAAGCCGTCCGCGTTGACATCAACGAACTCAAGATCAAGATCAAAGGCCGGTTGCGTCCGGAAGAGCGCGAGTTGTTCGATGCCTACCTGCACATGCTCAGCGACAGTGCGCTTGGCGCCGAAGTGGTGTCGCTGATCGAACAAGGCAACTGGGCACAGGGGGCGCTCGCGCAAGTGGCGCAGGCCCACATCAACAATTTCGCCAGCATCAACGACGACTATCTGCGCGAACGTGCCACCGACATCAAGGATCTGTGTTCTCGCGTGCTGTATTACCTGCAGGAAAAGCAGAAAAAGACCCGTGTTTATCCGCCCCGCTGCATCGTCATCTGCGAAGAGCTGTCGGCGGCGATGCTGGCGGAAGTGCCGAAAGGCCAGCTGGTGGGCGTGGTGTCGGCAGAAGGTTCGGCGCATTCACATGTGGCAATTCTGGCGCGCGCGATGGGATTGCCGGCGGTGATGGGCGTAGCCAATTTTCCGTTCGCTGAACTCGATGGCCACGAAGTGATCCTGGATGGCCACAACGGGCGCGTCTATACCGACCCCACCGATGAAATGCGCCAACGCTTCCAGGAAATTGTGCGCGAAGAAGTGCAGCTGACCGAAGAACTGGAATCGATCAAGGAGCTGCCGTGCGAAACCCTGGACGGTCATCGCGTGCAGTTGTGGGTGAACACCGGCCTGCTTACTGATGTGCTGCGCTCGCGTGAGCGTGGTGCCGAAGGCATCGGCTTGTTTCGCACCGAAGTGCCGTTCATGTTGCGCGAAAGTTTCCCTACCGAAACCGAACAAACCGCCATCTACCGCGACCAGCTCGAAGCCTTTCATCCCAAGATGGTAACCATGCGCACGCTCGATATCGGCGGCGACAAGCCCTTGTCATATTTTCCGATCAAGGAAGACAACCCGTTTCTGGGCTGGCGCGGCATCCGCGTCAGCATGGACCATCCGGAACTGTTTCTGAGCCAGGTCAGAGCCATGTTGCGTGCCAGTGTCGGTTTCAACAACCTGCAAATTCTGCTGCCGATGATCAGCCAGGTTGGCGAGATTGATACGTCCACCATGCTGATCCGCCGCGCCCAGCGTGAATTGTTTGAAGAAGGCCATGCCGTGCAGATGCCGCCGATTGGCGTGATGATCGAAGTGCCGGCGATGGCGTGGCAGGTGGCGGAGATCGTCAAGCGTTCTGACTTTGTCTCCGTGGGCAGCAACGACCTGACGCAATACATGCTGGCGGTCGATCGCAACAACCCGCGCGTTACCAACCTGTTTTCCAACTTGCATCCGGCCGTGTTGCGGGTGATGAACAAAATCGCCGAAGAAGTCACTGCTGCCGGCAAGAAACTGAGCATCTGCGGCGAAATGGCCGGCAATCCGGCCGCCTCGGTGCTGCTGATGGCAATGGGCTTCGACATCCTGTCGATGAATGCCACCAACCTGCTGAAAGTGAAAGCGATGATTCGCGACATCACGTTGGCGCAAGCCAAAGCCTTGCTGGTGCAGGCGCTGCAGCAGGAAGACACCGAAGCGGTGGTCAGTTTGCTCGACCGCGAACTGCATGGCGTCGGCCTGGATCGCCTGCGCCGCGAAGTGCGTGAAGGGCAGGACTGATCCGGCGCCAAACAGGAGCTGAATATGACAACCCAGGTTGAATTCCCAACAATCACGCTGGACATCACTGGCATGTCGTGTGCCTCGTGCGTGGCGCATATTGAAAAAGCACTCAAGCAAGTGCCGGGGGTAAGGCAGGCCAGTGTCAATCTCGCCACAGAAAGCGCCACTGTGCAGGGTGAGGCTTTGCAAACAGTTGCGCTGGTCAGCGCGGTGGAAAACGCCGGGTATCACGCTGCCGTGAGAACCTCTGCAAAAAAGCCGCTAACCGCTCAGGGGAATAATCCTGAGCGGAACCAGTTTGTGCTGGCGGCAATACTGACCCTGCCGTTGCTCTATCCGATGGTGCTGAGCTGGTTTGGCCAGCATCTGATGTTCAACGGTTACCTGCAACTGGCACTGGCCTCGCCGGTGCAATGGTGGTGTGGCCGTCGCTTTTATATCGGCGCTTTCAAGGCGCTGCGCAGTGGCACCGCCAATATGGATACACTGGTGACGCTTGGCACCTTTGCGGCCTACGGACTGTCGCTGTTTCATTTGCTGGGTGGCAACAGCGGCATGGATGCGCTGTATTTTGAAGCGGGCACCGTCATCATCACCCTGATCCTGCTGGGTAAGTGGCTGGAAGCACGCGCCAAACAACAAACCACCGCCGCGATCCGCGCCCTGCAGGCCTTGAGCCCCGAGCGCGCCAGCGTCATGCGCGCAGGGGCAGAAATTGAAGTGGCCATTGCAGAGCTGCACAGCGGCGATGAGCTGGTCATTCGCCCTGGTGAACGCGTGGCCGCAGACGGCACCATCCTGCAAGGTCGCAGTCTGCTGGATGAGGCGCTGATCACCGGCGAAAGTGCGCCGGTGCTGCGTGAAACCGGTGCGCCGGTGATTGGTGGCTCCATCAATCTTGATGGCCTGTTGCATGTACGTGTAGGCGCGATCGGCACCGAAACCACGCTGGCACGCATCATTCGCCTGGTGGAAAACGCACAAGCCAACAAAGCGCCCATTCAACGCTTGGCCGACAAGGTCAGTGGCGTGATGGTGCCGGCAGTAATCCTGATTGCCGTGCTGACCTGGCTGGCGTGGGGGCTGGGTGCGGGTGATTGGTCACAAGCCACCATCAATGCGGTATCGGTGCTGGTAATTGCCTGCCCGTGTGCGCTTGGGCTTGCCACCCCCGCGGCACTGATGGCGGGCACTGGCGTCGCGGCCCAAAGCGGCATCCTGATCCGCGATGCCGCAGCCCTGGAAAATGCGCAAGCCATAACGGTCGTCGCGTTCGATAAAACCGGCACCCTCACCGAGGGCAAGCCGCGCGTCGTGCGCACAGTGGCGTTCGATGGCAACGACCAGCAGTTGCTGGCGCAAGTCGCCGCCGTGCAGCAGGGCAGCGAACATCCGCTGGCGCAGGCAGTGCTGCAGGCCGCAGCGCACTCAGCCAAATCCGGGATTACCGCGACCGAGTTGCGCACACTGGCCGGGCGTGGCGTGTCGGCCCGCGTCGATGGCAAACCATTCTGGTTTGGCAATCAGCGCCTGATGGAAGAACTGGGCTTTGCTGCCGCTATGCTGGTGCAGCGCGCGCAGGAATCTTCCAGTGAAGGCTACACCTTGTCGTGGGCCGCCATAGAGTCCGGCGGCAATAAACAATTACTTGGCCTGCTACTGTTCCAGGACACCCTGCGCGCCACCGCCCGACAAGCGGTTGCGCAATTACGCCAGCTTGGCATCCGCACACTCATGGTAAGTGGCGACAATCAAGCCAGCGCCGCTGCCATTGCCAGCGCCATCGGGCTCGATGACGTGCGCGCCAATGTATTGCCCGCACACAAAGCACAAGTGATCAGCGAGTTGCAGCAGCAAGGCGAACGCGTGGCGATGGTGGGTGACGGCATCAATGATGCACCCGCGCTGGCCGCTGCCGATGTCGGCATCGCGATGGGCGCCGGCACCGATGTGGCGATGCAAACCGCCGGCATCACCTTGATGCAAAGCGATCCATTGCGAGTGGCAGATGCGATTGCGATTTCACGTCACACTTACCGCAAAATCCGCCAGAACCTGTTTTGGGCCTTTGCCTATAACCTGCTGGGCATACCCCTGGCCGCCGCCGGCATGCTCAACCCGATGCTGGCCGGCGCCATGATGGCGTTCAGCAGTGTCAGCGTGGTCAGTAATGCCGTGCTGCTGCGTTATTGGCGTCCGAGCACTGTGGCCGGAGTTTAGCCCTGACCCCATCAGCGGTTTTGGCTATACTCACATTAATATCCCTCTTGTGAATGCCTGGCCCCATGATCGTTTTGCCTGACCTGGATCCCGTCGCCCTTGCCCTCGGCCCGCTCAAAATCCGCTGGTATGCCCTCACCTATTTGTTCGGTTTTGCGTCAGTCTGGTGGCTTGGCAGTAAACGCGTGGCCCGCCCCGGCTCCGGCTGGACCCAGCAGCAGCTGGTCGATCTCATCACCAATGGCATGCTCGGCGTCATCCTGGGCGGCCGGCTTGGCTACATCCTGTTTTATGATCTGGATGCTTATATCGCCGAGCCGCTGCGCATGCTGAAATTATGGGAAGGTGGCATGTCGTTTCATGGCGGCATGGTGGGGGTCATCATCGTGATGGCGCTGTATGCGCGCAGCATCGGCAAGAGTTTCATGGAAGTGGCGGATTTCATAGCGCCGCTGACGCCGATTGGGCTGGGAGCCGGCCGCATCGGCAATTTCATCAACGGCGAGCTGTGGGGCCGCAGCACGGATGTGCCGTGGGCCATGGTGTTCCCGCACGATCCGGCGCAGCTGCCGCGGCATCCGTCACAGCTCTACCAGTTGGTGCTGGAAGGCATGCTGTTGTTCACGCTGCTATGGTGGTATTCCAGCCAACCACGGCCGCGGTTTGCGGTAGGTGGCTTGTTCATGCTCGGCTATGGCGCCCAGCGCATCGTGGTCGAATTCTTTCGCCAGCCGGATGCCCAGCTCAATTTTGTGATGTTCGACTGGATGACGCGCGGCCAGCAATTGTCGATCCTGATGGTGCTGATCGGCATCGCCATCATGGTGTGGGCTTATCGAAAGGAGGCGCGCTGATGCAGCAATATCTGGATTTGATGCGCCGCATACTTGCCGAAGGTGCGCGCAAGCAAGATCGCACCGGCACCGGTACGCTGTCGGTGTTCGGCCATCAGATGTGTTTCAATCTGGCGGAGGGCTTTCCGCTGGTCACCACCAAGAAATTGCATTTGCGTTCGATCATCCACGAGCTGCTGTGGTTTCTCACCGGCGACACCAATATCAAATACCTGCAAGACCACGGCGTCAGTATCTGGGACGAGTGGGCCGACGCCAATGGCGATCTGGGGCCCGTCTATGGCCGCCAGTGGCGCGCGTGGCCCGGCAAGGACGGCGCCACCATCGACCAGATCAGCAAGGTGCTGCACAGCATCAAGCACAATCCCGATTCGCGCCGGCACATGGTAGTGGCGTACAACCCGACCTTTGTTGACGAAATGGCGCTGCCGCCCTGCCATTCACTGTTCCAGTTCTATGTTGCCAACGGCAAACTGTCGTGCCAGCTGTATCAGCGTTCGGCCGATACCTTCTTGGGCGTGCCGTTCAATATTGCGTCCTATGCACTGCTCACGCACATGCTGGCGCAGCAGTGTGCTTTGGATGTGGGTGATTTCATCTGGACCGGCGGCGATACCCACTTGTATATGAATCATATGGAGCAAGTGCAAACGCAGCTGGCGCGCACGCCGTTCCCGCTGCCCACGCTCACCATCAAGCGCAAACCGGCGAGTTTGTTTGAGTACCAGTTTGAAGATTTTGAAATTGTGAACTACCAGTGCCACCCCGGCATCTCTGCCCCGATAGCCGTGTGAGCCCTATGCTTGTTTCCCTCATCGTTGCCTGCGCACGCAATCGCGCCATCGGCCTCAACAACCAGATGCCGTGGCATCTGCCGGAAGACCTCAAATATTTCAAACGGGTCACGCTCGGCAAGCCGGTGGTGATGGGCCGTAATACCTTTGAATCCATTGGCCGCCCCCTGCCGGGACGACCGAACATTGTCATCAGTCGCAATGCAGATTATCCGGCGCAGGGAATATCACTGGTGTCTTCGCTGGCAGCGGCGCTGGCAACAGCGCAGACGCTATTGCCGCCAGACCAGCATGAGGTGATGGTGATAGGGGGTGCGCAGATTTATGCGCAGGCCTTGCCGCTGGCGCAGCGGCTGTATCTCACCGAAGTCGAGGCTGAACCAGAAGCGGATGCTTATTTTCCCGAGTTCACACGCAGTGAATGGCAGGAAGTCTCGCGTGAGTCGCACACGGCGACCGCACACAATCCCTATCCTTACAGTTTTGTCGTACTGGACAAGAAGCCATAGCATGCGTTGGTAAACAACAATCAGAACTGTATTCACTATAGTCGAGCCAGAGGGGATAAGCAGTGAGCCAAAATCCGATCCCGGTTCTTATTGTTGGCAGCGGCGCCGCCGGCAGCATGCTGGCACTCGAGCTGGCACGCTTCGGCGTTGACTATCGCTGTGTCGATCGCTTGCCGGCACCTTCGCGCTATTCGCGCGCCGTCACCGTGCACGCCCGCACACTCGAGATGCTGGAGCGCATCGATGCGTCGCTGATCGAGCGCTTCCTCAAGCATGGAGTGCACAGCCCCGGCTATGTGATGCATTTTGTTGATGGCACTGGCGCGCGCAGCGAAGTGCGGCCGGGACTGGATTTTACCCAGCTGAGGTCTTCGCGGTATCCGCTGCTGTTGTTGCACAGCCAGGATGAAACCGAAGGTCATCTGCGCAATTATTTGCAGGAAGCTTATGGGCGTAGCACCGAATGGGGCGTGAACTGTACGTCGGTAGTGCAGCAGGCCGATGGCGTGCTGGCCACGCTGCAACATGCCGATGGCCGCGAAGAACAAGTGCAATGCCGTTACCTCGTTGCCGCTGACGGCGGCAACTCACGCATCCGTGAGCAACTGGACTGGCAGAAAGACGGCAGCGATTACGCCGGCACCGTGCTGCAGAATCTTGATGTCTATCTGCACGACTTTCCCGATCACAAACAGTGGGTGCATTACTGCATGGGCCCCGGTCATTTCGTGATGGTAGTGCAATTGCCCGGCGGCTATTTCCGTTTGCTGATGAGCCAGCCGGCCGACAAGGCCGATGCCGCGGAAGTGCCGCAAAAAATATTCAGCGGCATTCTGGCGCAGCATTTTGATGGCATTCGCCTGGGCGACACGGTGTGGCATTCACGCTGGGGCAGCCGTATCCATCTCGCCAATAGCTATAGGCAGGGCAACGTGTTTCTGGCCGGCGATGCCGCGCATGTGCATTCCACCGCCGGTGGCCAGGGCATGAACTGCTGCATGCAGGATGCTTACAACCTGGGCTGGAAACTGGCCTATGTGCTGCAAGGCCTGGCACCAGCTGGGCTACTGGACACCTATGACAGTGAACGCAAACCGATTGGCAGCCAGGTGATTGCGGCGGCATCGACGATTCACGAATTGTTCATGGCCGGCCGCAACAGTGATCCGGCCGCGTTGCTGGCGCTGCAGGCGTCCGGCAAATTGCAGGTGTTGGTTGGCCAGGTCAGTGGTCTGGATTATCACTATCGTGCCGCAGGCGATGACAAGCCCGGTTTGCAGGCGGGTGACCGCATGCCGGATCTGCAACTGCCGCAGGGCCGCTTGTACGAGCTGAGCCGGCACCCATGCTTCACGTTGTTGCTGGTGTCACAGGCCGTGACTAGCCCTGCTCACTACGCGAAGCTTGAGGCCCTGGTGCAACGCAATCCACGCGCTTTGCAGCTGCTGGTGCTTGATAAGGCGCCTGCACAGTTTCTGCAGGACTCCGATGCCCGCCTCTACCTGATCCGCCCTGATGGTTATCTGGCGCTGCAAGTGCCGGTGTCAGATTTGGAAAGTCTCGAGCATTGGTGTCAGGCTCACCTGCTGCTTTGAAAATCAACTGGCTGCCAAAACGGTTGTCAGCGTAAAAACCCTTGAAAATTATCTAAAACCCGGCGTAACTGGCAGGGTTAGGACCCTGACCCTCAATTATCTTACCGGGCACTGCTTTGGCTGAACTGATTCCCTCTCTTAATACCTGTCTGCCGAAGATGACGGCGGGCGAGAAGCGCTTTGCGCGGCGTCTGCTGGAGCTGCTCGAAGACGACTACCTGCTGTGGTACGACATCCCGGTTGCCAAGCAACGGCGTTATCCCGATTTCATGATTCTGCATCCTGCGCGCGGCCTGCTGTTGCTGGAAGTGAAAGACTGGAAGGCGGACGCCTTGCAAACCATCAACAGTGTGGAAGCAGTACTGCTCACCGATACCGGCCTAAAAACCGCGCCCAATCCGCTCGAACAAGCGCGCCAGCGCGCTGTCCAGGTGGTCAATCAACTGATTCGTGATCCGCAGTTGCGCACCAGCGGCAGCCGTCAGGCCGAAGGTCTGGCGTTTCCGTTCGGCTATGGTGTGGTGTTTCCCAACATTACCCGCAAACAATTCAATGAGGGTCTGCCGGAAGGTGATCGCCAGAAAGTGTTGCCTGATCATCTGCTGATCTGTCGTGATGATTTTACCGACAGCGTTGATTCAGAAGATTTTCAAAAACAGCTGTGGCATATGTTCAATTACCAGTTCCGGCACAAGCTGAGCCTGCCGCAGATCGACCGCATCCGCTGGCACCTGTTTCCGGAAATCCGCATCAGCGCGCAGCAGGGCGGGTTCTTTGACCAGGATCCGCAAACACCTGACCTCGCGCAGCAACTGCCGGAGCTGATCCGCATCATGGATATCCAGCAGGAGCAGCTGGCACGCAGTATCGGTGAAGGCCATCGCGTTATTCACGGTGTGGCTGGCTCCGGCAAGACGCTGATTCTCGGCTATCGCTGCTTGCAACTGGCGGAGGTGTTGCATCAGCCGATTCTGGTGCTGTGCTTCAACATTACGCTGGCTGCACGCTTGCGCGCGTTCATTGATGAGAAAGGCATCAGCAGCAAAGTGCAGGTCTATCACTTCCATGACTGGTGCGGTGAACAATTGCGCGCTTATCAGGTCAACATGATCCGTTCAGAAGCGCCTTACTGGGAGCGGCAAGTAGCATCAGTGATCCAGGGAGTTGCGCGTGGCCAGATTCCCAAGGGCCAATACGGTGCGCTGCTGATCGACGAAGGCCATGACTTCGAGCCCGAGTGGCTCAAGCTGGTGGCGCAGATGGTAGACCCGCAAACCAATTCGCTGCTGCTGCTCTACGATGATGCGCAAACCATCTATCAACGCAAAAACAAACTCAAATTCAGTCTCAGCAGCGTTGGCATCCAGGCGCAGGGGCGCACCACCATCCTCAAGCTGAACTATCGCAATACCCGGGAGATCCTGCAGTTCGCCTATGAATTCGCCAAGGAATATCTCAGTCACGGCGATGACGAGATCCCGCTGGTCAAGCCGGAAGCCTCGGGCCGCAATGGCGATGCGCCGGTGATTGAAAAATGTGAGACGCTGGAACAGGAAGTGGCCTTTGCGCTGCACTGCTTGCAGGTGTGGCAGAGCAAGGGCATCGCCTGGCATGACATTGCCATTCTTTATCCCGGCGGCATGGCCGGCACCGGCATGGCCAAGGCCTTGAAGCAGGCCGGCATTGCGTTTTTCTGGCTGGCTACCAGCAGCAACAAGAAGCAGTACCGTCCGGAAGAAAACCGGGTAAGTCTGATGCCGATTCCCAGCAGCAAGGGCCTGGAGTTTGACCGGGTGATCATTCTCGACAGCAGCTATATTCCGAAGAGCCGGGCGGAACAGCTGGCGCCGGTCGATGAAGAAGTGCGCAGGCTGTATGTGGGCCTGACCCGCGCCAAATCACATCTGGTGCTGAGCTATCACCGCGACAATGCGCTCAGCCAGGCGCTGGCGCTCAGTAGCGCACAAAAAACGGCGCCGCCATAAGGGCTGCGCCTATGACTAGCAACCACAGCGTGTCTGACACAAAATACGGAAATGCCATGAGGCCGATGCCACATGCCAGTGCTACCGTGTGTTTCTGCTTTTTGCCGTAGCTGAAATAGCCAAGGCCGAAGCTGCCGAACAGCATGCTCCACAAAAGGCTGTTGTCATCCATTCTTCACTCCAGGGGGTCCAGGTGCAGGCCATCATCAAACATCGGGATGCGAGCGCAGAGTACTATACCGAAGAGCGCTGTCATATCAACGAACTGTCCAACAGCCTGGCCGATCCCGCCGTGTCGATTGCGCAGGCGCGCGTGATGCCGGGTGACACTACCCGCTGGCATCGCCTGCACGGCATTGTCGAACGCTATGTGATTACGCAGGGCGCCGGGCTGGTGGAAGTGGGCGAGTTGTTGCCACAGCCGGTACTGCCGGGTGACGTGGTGCTGATCCCGCCCGGCTGCCGGCAACGCATTGCCAACACCGGCAAACACGATCTGGTGTTTTTGGCGATTTGCTCGCCGCGCTTTGAACAGCAGTATTATCAGGATGCCGAAAATGAACCGTCACAACTCTAACGGAGTGCACAGCCCAATGAAAACCAACCAGAACAAACTGATCGCAGCCACCGCCCTGTTGCTGGGCATTGCCGCCGCCCAGGCAGCGCAACCGCTCACCTCCTTGCAGCGCGGCGTTGACGAGGTGCTGGTCAAATCGACTGCGCCCGGCCTCAACGGCGGCACGGCCCGGCTCTATGTGCGGCAAGTGAGTGCGGTCAAACCCAAGGAAAAGATCCCGGTGCTGTTCGTGCATGGTGCCGGCACGCCGGCCGAAGTGGCGTTCGATGTGCCAGTGGCCGGCTACAGCTGGATGGAGTATCTGGCCGAACACGGCTTTACCACCTATGCCACCGACATGACCGGCTATGGTCGCTCCACGCGTCCGCCGCAGATGGGTGATCGCTGCAATCTCAGCACCGAACAACAGCAGCAGGAATTTCCCGATGTGTGTGCTGCCACCTATGCCTCGGCGCTCACCACCATGGCCTCCGACTGGGACGATATCGATGCCGTGGTGGAATTCCTGCGCAAGAAACACAAGGTCAGCAAAGTGAATCTGGTGGGCTGGTCGCAGGGCGGGCCGCGTACGGCCGGTTATGCCGCGCTGCATCCGGACAAGGTCTCCGCCGTGGTGATCCTGGCGCCGGCCTACAACCGCCAGGCCGCTGCCACCGAGGCGGAAGCGCCCATCGCCGGTGTCGCGCTTACCAAACAATCGCAGCAGGATTTTCTGAAACAGTGGGAGGGCCAGACCGGCTGCGTCAATCAATACGACCCAACAGTAGCTGCTGCCGTGTGGAAAGACATGCTGGAGTCGGATCCGGTCGGCGCCAAGTGGGGCACCGGCGTGCGCCGTGCCCCACTTGGCGCCGACC
>Ga0194048_10001004_pt1 | contig 13996 bp, 12 predicted proteins | sample JunL225m_MetaG_FD_161685 | JGI IMG/M metagenome (GOLD analysis project Ga0194048, IMG submission 161685) | Anoxic zone freshwater microbial communities from boreal shield lake in IISD Experimental Lakes Area, Ontario, Canada - Jun2016-L222-5m | ecosystem: Environmental > Aquatic > Freshwater >...
GACCCGTGGCGGCAACTGGACGCTGACCGCCCAGAGCCAACCGCATGAGAAGAAGGACGCCACGACCCTTGAATTCCGCGTCCCGCTCAAGCCGGACGAAGAGAAGACGGTCACCTACACCATTCGCTTTACCTGGTAACGGGTAGGGTCGGGACCGCGTCACGACTTAACTGTAGCCGGACAGTACGTGTTACGGTTCCTGCCCGAGGTAAGGTGCTGCAAAGGGAGGCAAAAGGGGGACCGGAAAGATGGATGGCTGCGAAGCCGCCACACAGCCCCTAGCCAACCATACTCCAGCCAACCAGTGCCCTCGTATCTTCACCTGTGCACCTTTGCACTGTATCTTGTCGGCCCCTTGCTCCCTCTTACCCAATAATCTTCTTATACGGTTCGCCTTCGTTTTGGGTCGGGCGTTCCGGGCGGCCTTTGTAGCGATAGGTGAGGCCCATGTTGTCGATGCCGAGTAACCAGAGCATGGTCGCATGCAGGTCATGTACATGCAGGGGTGTGTCGACCGCGCGCAGGCCGAGGTCGTCGGTGCTGCCGATGGTCTGGCCGCCTTTGACGCCACCGCCGGCCATCCACATCGTAAAGCCGGTGGGGTTGTGATCCCGACCATCGCCTTTCTCGGACATCGGGGTGCGGCCGAATTCGCCGCCCCAGACGACGAGGGTATCTTCGAGCAGACCGCGTGATTTGAGGTCCTTAAGCAAGCCCGCGACAGGTTTATCCATCGAGGCACAGAGGCCAGCGTGGTTGGATTCAATCTTAGCGTGGGCATCCCACTTGGAGCCGGCACCGTGGTAGATTTGGACGAAGCGCACACCTTGTTCCACCATGCGGCGAGAGAGCAGGCAGAGTCGGCCCATACCTTCAGTCGTCTTGTCATCCAGGCCGTAGAGTTTGCGGGTCGCTTCCGTCTCGCCGGTCAGGTCGACCACGCCGGGGGCCTCGGCCTGCATGCGCGCGGCCATCTCGTAGCTCGCCAGGCGGGCACCGAGTTCGGAGCGGTCCGGGTAGCGGGCGGCGAAGTCCTTATTAACGCTATGGATTAACTGGAGCTTTGATTTCTGCAGGTCAGCGCTGACGGCTTCCGGGGTATTGAGGTTCGGGATGGGCTCGGAGCCGCCCGTGATGCGGACGCCTTGGTAGCCCGCGGGCATGAACCCCGCGCCCCAGTTGCGCGGTCCGTTGATGACCGAGCTCTGGTTGTCCTGCATGACGATGAACGCCGGCAGATTGCTGTTCTCGGACCCGATGCCGTAGTTAATCCACGAGCCCAGCGACGGCTTACCCGCAAGGATTGAGCCGGTATTCATCTGGCACACGCCCGCCGAGTGATTAATGCCGTCGGCCTTGCACGAACGGATAACGGCAAGGTCGTCGGAGCAGGAGGCGATATGCGGAATCCAGTCGGAGAACCACTGGGCAGATTGGCCATGCTGCTTCCACGCCCGTTTCGAGGCTAGCAGTGGAGACTTCGACTCGCCCATCGCCGTGATGACCGAACCAAAGCTTTCTGGCAGGCGTTGCCCCGAGAGCTTATTGAGTAGCGGCTTGGGGTCGAAGAGGTCCATCTGGGAAGGACCGCCTTCCATGAAAAGGAAGATGACGCGCTTGGCGCGGGGCTTGATTTGACCGACCCCTGGCTGCAGGGGCGTACCTGCGGCCGGCACGACAATCTCCTTGGCCAGCAGGTCGCTGAAGGCCATAGCACCGAGGCCGAGGCCGGCACTAAAAAGGAAGTCACGTCGCGACGTGCTTGATTCAATCCGATGGCAGCGTGGGTCGTTCATTCGACGTAGAGGAATTCAGAGGAGTTAAGGAGAGCGTGGCAGAGCGCCGCCAGTGGCGTGGCGCCGCCCTTGGCGGTGGGTATTGCGACGGCACTGACGGCGAGGTCGCGGCCCTGGCCAGAAGAATCTTTGAGAGTCCCGCTCTTATTCTCGAAGCGCCAGAAACCGAGGGTGTCGGGTCGCTGGTCTTCGTTTGAGTACAGTAGGGACTGGTCGTTCAGTGCGCCGGCGCTCAGGCGCAGTTCATCAATCACACCATGGAAAGAACTTTCGATATCAGCACCCTTGCCGCCAAGTTGAATCGGTTGGGTGGCGGTACGCACGCCGGTGAGGCTTGTGGTCACCCGGTCATGGAGCAGTGGCTCGTCGTCATTGGCGAGGTCCTTAAGGGTGAAGGCGACTTCGCCAGGCCCGTTTTTGTCTGCAAAGCGCACGGCAGCGGAGACGTAATAGGGCTTGTTCATCTCGATCCGAAGGTTGGAGAAATGCACAGCTTCGCCAAAGGCGTCGCCGAGCAGAGAGCCGAAGGCTTGGAGGACGAGCACTTGCGGGGCGCGACGGGACTTCTGGCCAGTGACGCCTAATTGCCAGTAGCCGTCGGTCTTACCCTTACCGACCTGCGCGGCGATGACGCGGACCGAACCCGCCTCACTGACGGTGCGTGGCAAGATGACGGCTTCCATGGTGAAGCCACGGGCGAGGTCGGCTGCGGTCACGCCTGGTGCGAGGAACGGCTTGCGATGACTCGCCTCGAGGTGGGCACCTTGACCGTCACGGAAGGGGACTTTCTCCGGCTGAAAATCATTAGCCAAGGCGGCGGTCACGGCCACCGTGGGTTTCTGTGCCCTGACCTCCTGGAGGAACTTGGTCGCCTGCGTGGCTTCCTGGGCTGAAGGTAGACGGGCGAAGAGCACTTGATACAGGCGGCGGACCTGGGCGGCCTCGTCGCCCGGGACTTCCTTGGTCAGGCGCGCGGCGAGGGCTTCGCCGCGTTTCAGCATGAAGGGGCTATTGAGCAGCAGTAGCGATTGAATCGGCGTCGTGGTCACATCGCGCGAGGACGTGCTATTAAACCATTGGGGCGCATCGAAGACGTCGGCGAGGGGATCGCGGTTGTTACGCATGATACGCGTAAAAATACTACGGTTGGGCTCGCCGTAGACCACGCTCGGCCCGCCTTGCTTGTCGGTCTTCAAGTCGCCACAGGCGGCGAAGATAGCATCGCGAATTTGTTCTGACTCCAGTCGCTGCGGTTGGAAGCGCCAGAGCAGTGCGTTCTGCGGGTCCTTGAGCTGGCCTGGCTGGGGGGAGGGGTGGAGGGAGGACCGACGATAGGCCGCGCTCGTGAGAATCAGTCGGTGCAGGGCTTTCTGATCCCAGCCCTTGTCCATGAATTCGGCGGCGAGCCAATCCAGCAGCTCCGGGTGCGAAGGCGGCTCGCCCAAGCGTCCGAAGTCGCTCGCGTAGGGCGTGAGTCCGCGTCGGAAATTAAGTTGCCAGAGACGATTCATCGCGAGACGTGCGGTGAAGGGGTTCGACTTCTCGGTTAGCCAGCGGGCGAGCGCCGTACGGCGGCCGGTGCTGGTGCCGTCGGCGGTGGGCGTGATCTTGGCCGACTCTGCCGGGTACTGGCCGCTGAGGACGGTGAGGAAGGCGGGCGGGACGACAGTGCTCTTCTTGGGGATGACGGCGTCAATGCCCTGGGCACCCGTCTCGCGAACGGACAGCACGAAGGGCGGCTCGGCCGGCTTGAGCTTGTCGTGATCGGCCAGCTGGCGCTTAAGGTCGGCGTGCTTGACGCTGTCCGCACCCTTGATGAACTGGTTGAGGCGACCGTATTCATAATCGACTTGGCGCCAGGCGAGGGCGGCGACCTGTTGTTCGTAGGGTGTGCGTTGCGACGCTGGCTTATGAATCATCGCCTGAACGTCATCGGGGAATATGTCGGTGGCCTTCTTAGTCGCGACCACGCGGTATTTTTTTTCTAACCCGTCGATTTCGGCGCGGATCGCCTGCGTGGCCTGCTCCCATGTCGCTAGCTGCCGAGTATAAGCCGCGGCGGCTTGCTCCGTCCAAGCAATCCGATCCTCGACGGGTAAGGTGTTGTTGAAGAAACTGCGGAGTGCGAAGTAGTCGCGTTGCAGGATGGGGTCGAACTTATGGTCGTGGCAACGGGCGCACTGCATCCCGGCACCGAGGAAGACATCCCCGGTCGTGTCGGTAACATCGTTCAGGACATTCTCCCACTGACCACGGACATCACGGTTGTTGTATTCGTAAATCCAGTGCCGGAGGTAGCCGAGGGCCGTGAGGGCGTCGGGGTCGCCCGGGAAAAGCTCGTCGCCCGCAAGTTGCTCCTGGATGAAGCGGTCGTAAGGCTTATTTTGGTTATAGGCCTTGACGACGTAGTCACGGTATCGCCAAGCGGTCGGGCGGAAGTCGTCGATGCGGAAGCCATCGCTATCGGCGTAGCGGACGAGGTCGAGCCAGGCGCGGGCCATCCGCTGGCCATAAGCTGGGGACGCGAGGAGCCGGTCGACCAGTTTCTCGTAAGCTTGGGGGTCCTTGTCCTGGACGAAGGCGGTGACCTCTTCCGGGGAGGGTGGTAGGCCGGTAGCGTCAAAGGTCACACGACGAATGAGGACGGCGCGGTCGGCTTCGCCTGAAGCGGTGAGGCCTTCCTGGGCGAGCCGAGCGTCAAGGAAGCGGTCAATCGGGTTGGCGGCTGCACCGGCGGGTAGGGTGGGACGTTTGACGGGTTGGTAGGCCCACCAGGCTTTTTCCTTTTCGCCGATGGTACCTGGGAGGTAGCGACCAGCGACGGGTGCCTTGGTGCGGCTCTGGGGCCAGACGGCGCCCGTCTGCACCCAGGCGGTTAGCAGGGTGGCCTCTTCTTTGGTTAGACGCTCGCCCTTGGGCGGCATCATCGTGTCTGGGTCGGTCGACAGGATATTTTGCAGGAAAAGACTCTTACTGGGATTGCCGGGGAGCAGGGCGGCACCGCCGTCGCCCCCGGTGGTCAGGCCGGCACGGCTATCCATGACTAGGCCGCCCTTATTCTTGCCGGAGGAGTGGCTATGGCACTTGAAGCAACGCGCTTCCAGCAAGGCGACGGCCTTCTCGGCGAGGGCGTCGTCCGCCGCCCAGACGGCCGGAGAACTGACCGCGACGGCGGTGAGGGCTAGGCCAAGGGTGGTGGACAGGCGTGGGGACATCGGGGCAGACCCCACTAAGCGGATTAACCTAGATGACTGCAAGCCGAGCCGAAGGTTCCTTCGAGCCTAGCGGACGGGCTTCATGCTCCAGACCCCGGTCATGGCGTTCGCCTGGGGGGGATGGGGCTAGGAAGAGTTCGATACGGCTGCGGTCGCGGCTGTATTCGATACGGGTCATATTCCCGGGCAACTCGGTCACTTCGGTGCCAGCCAATAGGCGAGCTTGGTTTTTAAAGGCCTCGAGGTCGTTGGAGGGGAATTGGAACCCGCCGCCACCGATGTTCGTGTCTAGGTTATGCGTTTCCCAGATGTCGTTACTGCCTGCGGGCAGGAGTTCAGGTACCCATCCGCGTTCGATCACGCCATCGAGGCGGGCAGCCGCTAGGTTGGCATGACGAGAGGATACTATATCCAGGCCTCCGTAATCGCTGACTTTGAGGGCGATGCCATAGACGACGATAAAGAGGATGACACCGCCAATACCCAGGAGTCGGTTGCGCGTTACTTCGTTCATGGGTTGGCTTGCTTCCACCTCGGGTAATCCTTCTCCAGTAAATCACGGGCGTATTCGCCGTACCAACTGTAGCCATTGCGACGCTCGTGGCCGATGTCGGCCAACGCTGGCTTGGGGATGCCATCGCGATCGCAGAAGTAAGGCTGCCCCGTCTTGAGGTCGTAGAAGCGGGCCCAGAGGGCAGGGGCCTTCGGGTCTTTGACGACCACGCGGTCCTTGCCCTTGGACGCTTTGGGGTCGTCGACCGTTTCGATGCGCAGCCCGGTGACCTTGTGTTGCTTGAGCCATTGCACGGCAGCTTCGATGGACGCTTTGATTTCGGGCGTGGGCTGGTCGAGGCTCATAAGGAGACGCACGATGCCGACAGACTCCGAGCCGCTAAAGGACGGCAGCTCATAGGAGCGTGCCTGTGTTGGTAGCAAGGTTTGGGCGTCATGTTGGGCACACCAGACTGTCGGCTTAGCGTCTACCATGATCTGGCATTTCAGCGTACAGGCGAGGCCTTTATCGAAGGCCGTTTGGCAAGCCTCGCGCTGCTTGGCATCGACGAAGGCATAGCGCGCGTCGTATTTCACCTCACGGACAAACTCCATGATGCGGACCATCGAGTTGTCGTTGAAGGTCACGTGCCGATGGTACTGCTTACTCAGCGGATAATACTGGGGCCAGCCGCCATGCGCGTATTGCGCAACGAGCACGTGGGCGAGCCCTCGGTCGAACGCTTGACGATAGGCCTCGGCCTTGGTTGCGTTGAATATGCGGGCCAAGAAACGTAGTTCGTCGAGGGTCGCGCCGTTGTCGAACGTTGCCTGGAGGTCTGCACGCTTACCGGCGTAGACCTGGCTGACCGTATCAGTGTTCTTGGGCCAGCCGCCGGAGTCCGCCTGATAGGAAAGGATGATGGCGGCGGTCTGTTTGGCTTCGGCGGACGCGTACCAAGCGTCAGGCTTTTTAAGGAAGTCGCGGGCGCCCTTTTCAGCGGCCGACGCCCAAGTGGCGCAGGCAAGAAAGAGCAGCAGGGCGGGGCGCATGGGACTGGGTCGATTCTGGCGAGGTTTCTTGGAGAGGAAAGACGAAAGCACGGTTGGGTCGTGGCTTGTCAAAGGCTGCGCCCACCTCCATGAACTCCGCGTGCCCGCACCGCTCCGCTTCATCTTGGCTTCCGCCTCGCCTCGCCGCACGGAGCTCCTTCGCGAAATTGGCCTACCGCATTCCGTTGAAGTCGCTGCGGTGACGGAACATGAAGACCCCTCCACCGATCCGCGGGTCATGGTGCTCCATAATGCTCGGCTCAAGGCAATGGCCGTCGCGCGGAAGTTTCCGTCTGCCTTGGTCCTCGGCGCTGATACCACGGTCGCGCTGGGCGACAGCGCGTTGAATAAGCCTGCTAACTTGGACGAATCACGCAGGATGCTGCGTCGCCTCTCGGGTCGTGAGCATACCGTGCATACGGGCGTCTGCTTGGTCTGTCTTGACCGTGGCTTGCAGGAAGATGCGGATATCACCGCTTGGGTGCGCTTCCGGACCTTGAGCGAGGATGACATCTCCCGCTACCAGTCTTTAGTGAATACCTTGGATAAGGCGGGGGCTTATGGCATCCAGGAAGGCCGCGAGATCATCATCGATGACTACCAGCGCCCCATCTCCACCATCATGGGGCTCCCCGTCGAATATATCGCTGAGCGGTTAGAAGCGCTGGGCCTCCGGGCAGTTTTACAGGCTTGAACGTCGATTTTCCACGCCTGTTCTTGAAGTTGAGTCAGGGGGCCGTATGTTAGCGGCAGTGCAGGAAGACCCGCTCATCGACACGCGCGCCGCCCTTTGGGCTGGGGTGGGGACGATTGTGCTACACCTAGTGCTTTTCTACACCTTACCCAAGAGCCTGCAGGTGCACGTCTTCCCGGTTCGTCTCGCAGAGGTCTCCATGGCGCCGGCCGTCATTCCGGAGCACCGCCTGCCGCCGTCGATGCGTCTGGCCGAGACTAATGCCTTGGCTAACCGTATTGCCCCCAAGGAGACGCCCTTCGTCGCCGCCCGCAATCAGACTGCGGCGCAACCTGTCCCCGAGCCGACTCCAACCAAATCTTCCTTGCCGCGTTCGGCGGGTGAATCGGATTTTGTGCGTATCGCGCAAGCCAAGCCTCGTTCGATTGACGTATCTGAAGTCATGAAAACCGAAGGCACGCCTGGCAGTGCCTCCGCCGTGGTTGGTGCTAAGCCGAAAGTCGGTGAAAACGGCCAGAGCTCAGAAGCCCCGCCTACTCCCGCCGTCAATCCGGACCGCCCGCGGGCAACAGTGCCCTCAGGGACCACTGGCCTGCTCCTGCGCAATAATATCGGGGTCAATAAAATCGGCACGGTCGGTGTCGATGCACGGTTTAGTAATTACGGCGACTATGCCCAGCGAATGATGGAAGCCATCCAGTCCAGTTGGTGGGACATCATCGACCGCATGCGGCTGGAGTCGTACGTGCGCGGCACCGTGCAGGTTCGCTTTAAGTTGCATCGCGATGGGAGCGTGACGGACGCAACCATCCTTTATGAGGACGTCCCGCGCTTGATGGCCTTAGCCTGTAAGGATGCCGTTCAGTCGCCCGCCCCGTTCGATGCCTGGCGGGCGGACATGGTCGCGCTGTTTGGGGAGAGTGACGATGTCACCATTACTTTCCATTACCGCTAGATCCTATGTCCGATTACGCTTGGATTCCTTTTGGACGTGGAGTGCGGCTCATTGCCTCACACCCCTCTGGCTTATTGGCCGTCGAGAAGCCGGAAGGCATCTTGGCACATCCTAACCATGGCGAAGCGGGCGACCGCGAGAGTACCCTGATTCAGGGCAATTACTCGATGGAAGAAGAAGCCTTCCATATCCGCGATGGCGTCGGTGGTATCCGCCGCGTGTATCTCCTCAACCGCTTAGACTCACCGACCAGTGGCGTCTTGCTGCTGAGCCTGGATGTGGGGTTGGCCGATGCCGTGAAGGACTTGTTTGCCAAATCCAAAGTCGCCAAGAAGTACGTCGCCATTGTCAAGGGCCGGGGCCTTCGGCAGCCACGTGGGACTTGGCAGGATCAACTCGTAAAATCCAAAGGCCCGGGCGGCGGCGTACGTTCTGGGACTTCGCCGGGCGGCGGTGCGGCGGCGGTCACCTTATATCAGTGGGAAAAGGCCGCGGCCGAACCCCTCCCGCTTTCGTTGCTCAAACTTGAGCCACGGACTGGTCGGACGCATCAGCTGCGCGTGCAGACGGCTGATCACGGGCACCCAATCTTGGGCGACCGCACCTACGGTGATTTCGAGTTTAATAAAACCTTCGGCACGGCGCGTGGGTTCAAGCGCCTCTTCTTACATGCCTGCTCGACCGAGCTCGAGTTGGAGTGGCAAGGCAAGCCCTTGACCTTTAAGGTGACCTCACCGATTCCGCCAGAGTTTCAGAAGGCCCTGGGCGAGTTGGGTGAAGGCACCGCTGCGAAGGTTCGCAAGCCCACCACGCCGGGCACGGTCATTTCTCCGCGTCTGCGAATCCGGCTCTGAGACGGCTTATTCCGCCCCCCAGACCTTCTTGAGCACTAGGACCATTTCCGGGTCGTGCGCTTCGAGTTCCTTACGGTTGTAAGGGAAAAAATCGTTCTGCCCAAAGAATGCTTCGGTCGTCTCGGAGAAGTATTCCATGGGGGTCGTCATGGCGTAGGCCCGGACCCCTTCGGTCATCTTGCCCTCCCAGTTCTTACGGCTGACCTTATCGTAGGACTTATTAGCGACGGCCTTGTCGTAGCAGGCCTTGATGGCGGGGTGGTTGAAACCGAGAACTTGATCGTGGTAGGCGTGGGCCAGCTCATGCAGCGTGAGCATGGGCATGCGCAGAACCTCCTTGTCGAGGTTGGCGACGCCCGAGAATTCGACCCCCTTGGCCATTGCGGGGTTGCGGCCGTTCTGTTTCAGCCAGCCAGCGCCGGGGTGGTATTCGGCGCCAGCACCTTTTCCGTAAGGTGGGGATAGCCAAAGTGTCACCTTCTTCATTTGGGCGACCGCCTTGGCCGGAACCAGACGTTCAATATCTTCCAGTTGCTTACCGATGAGCACGATGCCCTTTTCGGTTTCAGCCCGATTCTCGTCCGTCAGCAGCTCGACGCGGATCAGCACGGACCAGCCTCGGAGGACGCGCGACTCATAGCGCAGAGCGGGGGCGGGCGTCGTCGGTGTGGTGGTTTCGGCTGCCGGTAGGGATACGGCTAAAGCCAGTAACCAGGTGTAAGCAAGGAAGCGGGGCATGCGTGAAGGCATACCCCGCAACTGGGTCGAGGCAAGCCCGCCCTCAGCCCTCGCCGTTAGGGTCGTACAAGCCCTGCCGGATGACGAAGCGGATAACCCCGGCGACGTCATGGACGCCTAGTTTACGCATCAAGTTCGTGCGGTGGCCGCCATATTCCGCCCGTGACTCGGGTGAAACCTACGAACACCACCGGGCGATGGCTTGGTGGGATCCTCGGCGGGATTGGTGACGGCGAGCTTTGGCGCGGTTGTAGCGGGTTGCGCGCCAGCCTTGGCGATAAAGCCGAGGGCGAGCACTGCAGCGAGGACGGTGGTGCGGAATTGGCGGAACGCGCTTTTCGTAGCGGCGAGTTGTTTCTATTACTTGCCGGGGCGGTTTGGTGTGTCGCTACCTCTTGCAACGTTCAAAGTATCGCCCGGCGGGTCATTGTGTGCATCGAAAGCAGTGAGCAACGCTTTTTCCTTGCTGTTGGCGATGACGCGAAGGCGCGCCTTGGATGTGGTTTGTGGGACGATGGCGCAGACGAATTCGCCGCCGATGCCCATGCCATTAAAGCAACTCTTCCACTGCGACATTTTATCATCCCAGGTTTCGATGATGTAGCGCGAGATGCCGGAGGCCGGATCTTCTTTGAGTTTGAATTCGTTGATGGAAACGGAGCGCCCGAAATCGAGCAGGAATGTAGGGCCCGTCGCATCGGCAGCAGCGGCAATCTCGGTCATTTTGGCGGGATGTTTTGGTGAACTGCCGGCACCGCTGAGATTTTTGACGAAGCAGTCCTTGAAAGTGGAGCGCTTGTCTTTTTCTCGATCCATCACAGCCATGATGCCCTCGCCTTTAGAGAGGTAAAATCGGCATTTGTTCCACGAAGCCTCGGTCCAGTCGGTGGTGTTGATAATAGCTGCGCGGACGCGCGGCTGAAGGGGGCGCTTGGATTTCGCGTTGATGACGCAGTTTTCCATGACGATGCCCATGTTGGGATGCCCATCCGAAGCATAGCAGCAGAGGAGGAAGCCAGGGCCGTCGGTATCGTGGAAGTTGCAATTGCGCATGATCATGTTGTCGCAATTACCCTCGAAGTCAAAAGCCTCGCCATCACCGCTACCAAGGCCGATGTCCACAAAGCCCCACTCGCTGTCCTCGAAAATCCAGTCTTTGCAACGGAAGAACATCGCTCCGGCCACACCGTTAAAGGAGTGGAAGCCGCGACCAATATCGTGAGTGGCACAATTTTTTACGGAGCCTTTGATCACGCCACGGATGCCGAGCTGCCACTGGTAGCCTTCTTCAAAGAGGCAGTTTTCAAAATTCAGGTTGGCGAAGTTGTAGACGAAGGATGCGTTCTTGTTGAAGTTGTCGGGACTGTTCGTCCAGAAGCCGGATGCGAGTCTGCGGAAGACGCAGTTTTTCACCATGATGTCCTGCATGACGATTTTCTTGTCGGTTTCCCACGAGAAGAGGCAGACGCCGAGGCCGATCTTGCGCTTCGGGTAGTCCTCATAGCGTCCGTAGTGCAGTGAGTCACGGAAGTAGCAGTCTTCAATCCAGAGGTATTTCTGGGTGGGAGCGCCCTTGGCGTATTCGGCGTAGATGCCGGTCATGCAGCGGGCGAATTCGATGCCCACGATCTTGTAGCCGCCTTTGTTGTCGAGGCGAATCCCGGTGCGGTCCTGCTTGAAATCCTCGCGGTCAATGAGGGGCTTATTGCCCTGCCCATAGGAACTGATTAGGATTGGCTTCTCGGGTGTGCCACTACCTTTCGGGGTGAGTTCTTCGTTCCAAGTGTCGCCCTTTTTGAGAAGGATGCTGTCGCCAGGCTTGTATTCGATGGAGGCTTTAGCGAGCGTTTTCCATGGGCCATTCGCTCCCGCCTTGGCGGCGGCGAGTCCGTCGAGGCTGTCATCACCGGTGGACTGGCTGACGTAATAGGTCGCCGCATTGGCGGTGAATCCGCCGCAAAGCAGGGCCGCTGCGAAGAGGGAAATCATACTGGCTCGATATGATTTCATTTTGGTAATTGGTAGAAGTTAGCGCGGAAGAAGCGGAGCATGCCCTACTTCTAGGGTGCCCGGAGGCAAGCCCGCCCTTAGCCCTCGCCGTTGGGGTCGTACAAGCCCTGCCGGATGACGAAGCGGATAACCCCGGCGACGTCATGGACGCCAAGTTTACGCATCAAGTTAGTGCGGTGGTTTTCGGCCGTCTTCGTGCTGATGTTGAGTCGGGCGGCGACTTCCTTGCTGGAATTACTCTTGGCGAGGAGCACGGCGACCTCACGTTCGCGGCTGGTTAGCGTCACCGCCATCTGGTCGATGCTGGACTCCGAGTTCTTAAGAGCCGTCATCACGGCCTCATTGAATTCCGCACTAAACCATGTTTGGCCGTCGGCGATGGCATCCATGGCCTTGCGCAGTTCGGACAGTGGGGAGTTTTTGTTGACGTAGCCTCGGACCCCTTCCTTGACCAGACCGCGGGCCAATTGCTTTTCGGATTTTCCGGAGAAGACCAGAACGCTCAAGCCGGGGATGGTATTGCGGAGGCGGTGGAGGACTTCGACGCCGCTGATGTCTGGCAAGAGGATGTCGAGGATCAGAATGTCTGGCTTAAGTCGCAGGGCCATTTCGACCCCGGCGGAACCGTCGGCCGACGTGCCGACCACACGAAACTTGCCTTTGGCCTGGAGCATTTCGGAGACCAGTTCGCGGATGGCAGTTTGGTCTTCGATAATGACGACGGTCTTGGTTTTGACCGAACTAGGCTTCATGGTGAGTTGCATCGTGTTTGTTTGATTGGGTAGAGCGATAATAAATGAATAGAACACACTAAGAGGAATACCTATATTGTGAGGTATTCAGCCTAGGCGCTTAATCCGTCGCTGGGTCGACTAATCCATGCCGGATAGCGAAGCGTACGAGCCCAGCGACGTCGTGGACGCCCAGTTTCCGCATTAAATTCGCCCGATGGTTTTCGGACGTCTTGATACTGATGTTCAGTTTGGCGGCGACCTCTTTGCTGCTGTTGCTCTGGGCGATGAGGACGGAGATCTCACGTTCCCGGGGTGTCAGCAGGTCGATCATTGAGTCCGCTTGGGTGCTGGGTTTAGCCAAGGCATCGCGCACGGTCTTGCTGAAATGGTCGTTAAACCAGGTATTCCCCTTGGCGACCTCATCCAGCGCCTTCCGTAAGTCGGAGAGCGGCGAATTCTTGTTCACGAACCCGTGGACGCCTTCTTGAATAAGCCCCCGCACGACTTGGGGCTCCTGCTTGGCGGAGAAGACTAAAATACGCATCTTCGGGAGATTGCGACCGATACGGCGGAGGACCTCAATGCCGCTGAGCCCGGGCATCATGACGTCGAGAATCAAGATATCCGGTCGCAGCTTTAGAACCATGTCTAGGCCCTGATTGCCATCTGCCGCCGTTCCGAGGATGCGGTAGGTGCCACGGCTCTCGAGCATCTCGGTCGTCAACTCGCGGATAGCGGTTTGGTCTTCGACGATGACGACTGTCTTGCGCCCGTCGGGCGGCGGCAGGGGAATCGGGCGGAGGGAAGGGCGCGGTACAACATGCGTGGTCGGCACGGTTGGAGTCTGCAGGTTTTTCTTGGATGGGGTCTTCATACGATGGGCACGAAGGGGGTCTCCTAGATTGTGAAATAATCCGCAAACGAAAGAGTGTGGGCTTTGTCTACTATGAAAACACGTGATGGGTTTACCCTATTGATAAGTTTATTGACCATGGCCGCAGCGATGCTAACCGCGCTGACGTTGGCGTCCTTCTTGATTATTTCGGGCCGTGAGTCTGGGCATGCGCAGTGCCGGGCGCAGTTGCGCGCCGCGGCGTTGGTGGGCGCGCAGACGGCGCTCGGTGAGCTCTCGTCAGCGATGGGCCGCGATGTGGGCTTCACTTATGTGGACGCGACGGGCGTCGTGACTTTTGGCCGTGGGGATGAGCGTTTCCGCCTGCGTGAATTATTGATGGGGGAAACGGCGGCAGTGCGGGTCGCCGTCACGGTAGAGGATTTATCGCAACGTTGGGATGAGCAAGCGGCCGCGGCGTCGATGCTACGGGCTTCGCCGTGGATGCAGTCACGCTTGGGTCGGCAGGCGTTGTCCGTGGGGTCGCTGGGTATTTCGCCCTCCGCCGCGACGGCCCTCGCTTTAGACTTAGGCGACGAGGGGTTCTATTACGCCTCCGTAGG
>Ga0194048_10001005_pt1 | contig 13974 bp, 9 predicted proteins | sample JunL225m_MetaG_FD_161685 | JGI IMG/M metagenome (GOLD analysis project Ga0194048, IMG submission 161685) | Anoxic zone freshwater microbial communities from boreal shield lake in IISD Experimental Lakes Area, Ontario, Canada - Jun2016-L222-5m | ecosystem: Environmental > Aquatic > Freshwater >...
GGCCGTCAGGCCATAAAAATCTTTCTTGAATTGCTTAGAAGTCAAGGCGGGGCGAACCGTTGGGGTTGTGTTCAAATAGGGTGCGGCCGAATAATCTGTGACGGTGTGTTCAAAATTGAAGCCAAAGGATAACTTCTCGAACGCCTGATAATCAAAGCTCAGCGGAATAACCTTAGAATTTAATTCGGAAAGTCCGTTCGTATTATAGATATCATGCGCGGCGACAGATTCGTCGATCGAGAGAGTAGCTGGATTATCCACTACCGCTGCCACATGGGTGATCGCAGGGTTGAGGTAATGGTTATAACTGTTCGTGAAACCGGTGCTGAGCTTGATCTTCTCCGTCAATTTATAATCGATATCGATGGCGTGGCTGTAATTAGCCTGCCGAACAAGCGTAGCCGAAAACACGTTAGGATTGACGCCATTCAAGGCCAGATTGTCATTTCGGGCGGAAACGCGGTAGGAAGAATCCAGCGTGACGGTCAGTGGGCCGCCCGAGGCGAAACGAAGCGTGCCGCTCAGAGCATCGCGCGAATCTTCCAGGCTACGATACTCGGCCTTATTGAAGTAGACGTAGCTGCGTTTGGCCGTGAGGTTTAACGAAATCGGAGTGTCTTTTCCGTACTCAAAGGCTAGCCCAGGGGTCACCGTCCAATTCGTGGCCGCCTTCGCACTGGCTGCGGAATAGAGATTATCTGTGATCTCGAGGGCGACCGATGAGTCGAAGAAAATATCGATGTCGTCCCCGATTTGAACCAACGGAGAGGTCGGAAGCCAGTTGGCCGCATGAACAGCTGGCAGGAAAGAAATGCAAGAGGCCGCGAGAAGGAAGCGTGACATATGTCGGGCGTGTTTAGGGGTTTCCTCAGATATGATAACAAATACGGTGGCATCAACCCCCAAAAGGCCAAAAAAGGCCTCCAGTCCTGCTTTAAGCAGAACTGGAGGCCCTAAATCCTAATCTTAACCTGTTTGAGGCTTATTCGGCAGCAACCGGGGTCGGGAAGACGCGAATTCGGCGGTAAGCAGGAAGGCCAGTGCCCGCGGGAACCAAGTGGCCCATGATCACATTTTCCTTAAACCCTGTTAGATTATCACGCTTAGCCATCGTAGCGGCATCGGTCAGCACTCGGGTGGTCTCTTGGAAAGAGGCCGCCGAGATGAAGGATTCAGTCTCAAGAGAAGCCTTGGTGATACCCAAGAGGATGGGCTCGGATTCAGCAATCTGACCACCGCGCTCGTTGATAGAACGGTTGGCATGCCCCAGAATCGTCCGGTCAACCTGTTCACCCCAGAGGTAATCAGAATCGCCTGGCTCCGTGATACGTACCTTGCGGAGCATCCGGGAGACGATGATTTCGATGTGCTTGTCATTAATGACAACACCTTGGGTTCGGTAAACTTTCTGAATTTCGGTGATGAGATAATCCTGCACTTTGGATTGTCCAAGGATGTCCAGAATGTCGTGCGGATCGACAGCACCTTCGGTCAGGGCTTGGCCTTGTTTCACCTTTTCGCCGGCCGCCACGATGATGTGCTTGCCGTGAGGAATGAGGTGCTCTTCTTCGCGTCCGATGGAGTCGGAGATAACCAAGCGCTTCTTGCCACGGACAGAAGGTTCAAAGCGGACGGTGCCATCGATCTTGGCGATTTCAGCGGCGTCCTTGGGAGGACGAGCTTCGAAGAGTTCAGAAATACGTGGCAGACCGGCGGTGATGTCCTGAGTCTTGGCAGCCTGACGAGGAATCTTGGCCAAGATGCTACCTGAGTGCACCATATCGCCTTCATCCACTTCAACGCGAGCGCCGGCCGGGATGGAGAACGTACCCATTTCGCGACCGGAAGAGTCGACGATCTGGACCTGTGGGTTCTGTTCATCCGAGTGCTCGATCACATACTTGAAGAAGCTGTTGTTCGACGGATCGCGCTCTTCGGTGTAAGTCACACCCGAAATCATATCGATCAGGCGAACCTTGCCGTCGCTATTCGCGAGGATCGGCGTGAAGTTCGGATCCCACGCAGCGATGGGCTCACCCTTCTCTACCTTCTTGCCATCCTTCACCGCGATCACGGAGCCGGCGACAATACGATATTCTTCGATCGGTTGACCGGCGTCGTTAAGAACGCGGATCGAACCGTTGCCGTTGATGGCGACCTGGCCGCCTTTGATGTCGACGCAATTAAGGTCGAGGAAGGAAATACGTCCGGCACTCTTGGCCTTAACTTCCGGAGATTTGAGCTGAGCAACGCCACCGATGTGGAACGTACGCATCGTGAGCTGAGTACCAGGCTCGCCGATTGACTGTGCAGCGATGATACCGACCGCGGTTCCGCGCTCGACCATGCGACCCGTCGAAGGGTCCAAGCCATAAGAGGTAGGCGGAATTGCATTCACGTTCATGTGCGTGAGCGGCGAAAGCACCTTGATGCGGTCGATGCCCACGGTCTCAATGCGCTTGGCAGCAGGCTCATCAATGAGCACGCCCGAAGGCACAATGACCTCGGAAGGATTCAACGGGTTGACGATATCGTCGGAAGGACAACGGCCCACGATGCGCTCGGAAAGCGAAACGAGCAGTTCGTCGCCATCGTAAATCGCAGTCTTCCAGACGCCATTAGGCAAACGGACATGCACGCGGTCGACGCCGGCATCGCGTAATTTGGCGATGAGTTCTTCGGTGAGAACGGCATCCTCCTTCGCGATAGGTTTAACGGCCCCGGAAGGATTCGCGACATCGGCGGCGAGGTGGCGCCCCAGGGAAGTATCCCCGAGCGTCACGACTTCAGAACCTGCGGTGACGTCGCGGTGGTCGGTGACAATCACATCCATGGCAACGTCACAAAGCTTACGCGTCATGTATCCGGCGTCGGCGGTCTTCAGCGCCGTGTCAGACAGACCCTTACGGGCGCCGTGCGTTGAGATGAAGTATTCGAGAACCGACAAGCCTTCGCGGAACGAAGAGAGAATCGGGCGTTCGATAATTTCACCGGAAGGCTTGGCCATCAGACCGCGGGCTCCGCAAAGCTGCTTAACCTGGGCCTTGTTACCGCGGGCTCCAGAGTCCATCAGGACGTAAACTGGATTGATCAGCATGCGGTGAGGGTGGCGCGGGTCGCCCTTGCGGACGCCAGCGACCTTCGCCGACTCGGAAAGAGTCTTATACACCGACTGAGCGATGGTGTCCGTCGCGCTCGACCAAGTATCCACGACCTTATTACGACGTTCGTCGTTGGTGATGGTACCGGTTTCGTTCTGACGCTGGAATTCACGCACCTTAAGGGTGGCTTCACGCACGATGCCGTCTTTCTCCTTCGGATAGATCATATCGCTCACCCCGATGGAAATACCGGCCTTGGTGGCGACGCGGAATCCGGTCTCCTTCAGGGCGTCCAGGACGGGAATCGAAGCCTCGCGGCCGCAATGTTTGTAGGTATTTAAAATCAAGTCGCCGAGCTGGCCTTTCTTGACGGTGAAATTGACGAAGCCGATTTCAGCCGGCCAGATGGTATTGAAGATGATTCTTCCCACCGTGGTGACGATCGTACGAGGCGCTTTGTCTCCATAGACGGTGTCGCGACCCGCATCCGGGTTAGCGAAACGAACCCAATCATGGAAGTGCAAGGAGCCTTCCGCTTCCGCGAAGATGGCTTCCGAAACGGAACCCAAAACAGGCAAGTGCGTATCCGCCGCAGGCTTGTCCGCCGGCTCGAGGGTCAGGTAATAAGCACCCAGCACGATATCCTGAGACGGCGTGAGGATCGGCTTACCGCTAGAGGGCGAGAAAATATTGTTCGTCGACATCATCAGAAGCTTGCACTCCATGATGGCTTCGAGGGACAGCGGAACGTGCACGGCCATCTGGTCACCGTCGAAGTCGGCGTTATAAGCCGTACAGACGAGGGGGTGCAGACGAATGGCATCACCCTCGATGAGGATGGGCTCAAAGGCCTGGATGGAAAGACGGTGAAGCGTAGGTGCGCGATTCAGGAAGACCGGGTGACCCTTGGTGACTTCTTCGAGAATATCCCAAACTTCGGGCTTCTTCTGTTCGATGTGCTTGCGCGCGCCGCGGACGGTATGCGCAAAACCTAACTCTTTTAGACGACGAATGATGAATGGCTCGAAAAGCACGAGTGCCATCTTCTTCGGCAGGCCGCACTGGTTGAGCTTGAGCTCGGGACCGATGACGATGACGGAACGACCGGAATAATCCACGCGCTTACCGAGAAGATTCTGACGGAAACGACCATGCTTACCCTTCAACATGTCGCTGATCGACTTTAGCTGACGATCGCGGTCCTTCACGGGCTTACCGTGACGGCCGTTATCGAGGAGCGCATCAACCGCTTCCTGGAGCATGCGCATTTCATTATGGATGATGACGTCAGGCGTCTTCATCTGGATGAGCTGCTTTAGGCGATTGTTGCGATTGATGACGCGACGATAGAGATCGTTTAAGTCGGAAGTCGCAAAGCGACCACCTTCGAGAGGGACGAGGGGACGGAGATCAGGAGGAATCACCGGCAGGATCGTAAGGATCATGTGCTCCGGGCGCTTACCCGAGGCCAAGAAGCCTTGGATAATCTTCATCCGGCGAGCGATCTTCTTCTTGATCTGCTTGGAGCGGGTAGAACGCAGCTGGTCACGCAGATTCTCCACCGTTGAGGCGAGATCCATCTTCTTGAGCAGTTGCTGGAGCGCTTCTGCACCCATACGGGCCTTGAATGCGTCCGGACCATGTTGCTCGACCGCCTGGCGATAAGCCTCTTCGTCAAGGAGTTGCTTCTCTTCGAGTCCGGTCTGACCTGGATCGACGACGAGGTATTTCTGATAGTAAATGACTTGTTCGAGCTGACGCGTGGTCATGTCGAGCATAAGCGACAGACGGCTGGGCATGCTCTTCAGGAACCAGATGTGCGAAACCGGGATGGCTAGGCGGATATAACCCATGCGCTCGCGACGCACGCGTGAAACGGTGACTTCGACGCCGCACTTATCACAAACGACGTCCTTGTACTTAACTTTCTTATACTTACCGCAATAGCACTCGTAGTCGCGTACCGGACCGAAGATACGCTGACAGAAGAGCCCGTTTGGCTCCGGCTTGAAGGAACGATAGTTGATGGTCTCAGGACTCTTAACTTCCTTGAGGCCCTTGACCTTGCGGTTGCCATGTTCGTCGAGTTCGTCGAGGAATTGCTCGCCAGTCCATGCAACGATCTCCTCAGGAGAGGCGATCGAGATGGACACGAAATCGAAGGACTGTTCCTTCGTTTCGTTAGGCGTGAACTCGGGGGTGTGCTCCGGGTGGATCATGTCGTATAAGATTTAGTTGGGTGGGCGTGGATCGCTTAGTTGCGCTCGGCGGGATTAGGCGTGCCGGTGCCAAGACGAACGTCTAGGCAAAGGGCCTGCATTTCCTTCATGAGAACGTTGAACGATTGGGGCGTGCCGCTGACCAGAGTGTTGTCACCCTTGACGAGCTGCTCGTAAATCTTGGTACGTCCGGCGACGTCGTCGGACTTCACGGTAAGGAGTTCCTGCAAGGTGTAAGCCGCACCGTATGCTTCCAGGGCCCAGACTTCCATTTCACCGAAGCGCTGGCCGCCGTACTGAGCTTTACCGCCCAGAGGCTGCTGCGTGATGAGGCTGTAAGGACCAGTAGCACGGGCGTGGATCTTATCCGCCACGAGGTGATTCAGTTTCATCATGTAGATGTAACCGACCACGACGTCTTGGTCGAAGGCTTCGCCGGTGTGTCCGTTGATCAGCATCGCCTTACCGGTCTCAGGCAAGTTGGCCTGTTTCAGGTATTCGCGAATCTGTTTCTCGGGGATGCCGTCGAAGATCGGGGTAGCCACCTTGAGTCCGAGCTTGGAACAAGCCCAACCCAAGTGGGTTTCCAGAACCTGACCGACGTTCATACGAGAAGGAACGCCCAAGGGATTGAGGCAGATGTCCACCGGGGTGCCGTCGGACAAGTAAGGCATGTCTTCAATCGGAACGATGCGAGCAACGACGCCCTTATTTCCGTGACGACCGGCCATCTTGTCGCCGACCTGAATCTTACGCTTGGTAGCGATGTAAACTTTGACGTTCTTGATGGCTCCGCCTTCGTCGATGCCTTGTTCGATGGCTTCGACCTTACGGGCGCGCTCTTGCTCAAGCTCGTCGAAACGACGGTGGTAGCCGTCGACGATTTGCCGAATCTTCTGCTTCACCGGCGAGTCATTCATCTCGATGGTGCGAGAAACCGAGGCCAAGCGACGCAGCAGCGTCTTGGTGATCTTGCGATTAGCAGGGATGATCGCTTCGCCGGTTTCGGAATTTTTGACGTCGAGGGGAATCTTTTCCCCCAGGAGGATGTTCGAAAGAGACTCCGTCATTTCTTCGCGTAAGCGTGAGTCGGCGGTGCGGTACTCTTCGTTGACCTTCTTCAGCGCCCGGCGCTGATCATTGGGCGAAAGTCGTCCGTCGTCCTTGTCGGTACGGGAGGAAACCTTGACGTCCATGATGATGCCCGAGATGCCGGAAGGCACGCGCAGGGAAGTGTCCTTAACGTCGCGCGCCTTCTCACCGAAGATCGCACGAAGGAGTTTCTCTTCAGGAGCCAGGTCGCCTTCGCTCTTTGGCGTGATCTTACCGACGAGGATGTCGTCAGGCTTCACTTCAGCTCCGATACGGATGACTCCGTCGCGGTTGAGGTTACGCAGGGCTTCTTCACCGAGATTTGGGATGTCACGCGTGATCTGTTCTGGTCCAAGCTTGGTGTCACGGGCCGTCACTTCGAATTCTTCGATGTGGACGGAAGTGAAAACGTCGTCCTTGATTAGACGTTCGGAGAGCAAGATAGCGTCTTCGAAGTTATAACCATTCCAAGGCATGAAACCGACCAGGACGTTACGACCCAGGGCGAGTTCACCCTTATCGGTCGCGGCACCGTCGGCGATGATGTCACCGACCTTGACCTTATCGCCACGACGAACCAACGGGCGCTGGTTAAAGCAGGTAGAAGAATTAGTCTTTAAGAACTTACGAAGATCGTAGACGTAAATGCCCTTGGATTCATCGGACTTGAACTTCTTGTTTTCGAGCTGAGCTGGAGCGACTTCTCCGTCCTTCGTGATGACGATACGGCGAGAGTCGGCGGCGGCGACGATGCCAGCGCCTTCGGAAACCACCACGGTCTTCGAGTCGATGGCGACGCGACGCTCAAGGCCGGTGCCCACGAGAGGAGCCTCGGTGATCACGAGCGGTACGCCTTGACGCTGCATGTTGGAACCCATGAGCGCTCGGTTAGCGTCGTCATGCTCTAGAAAAGGAATTAGAGCGGCGGCGACCGATACCACCTGCTGAGGCGAAACGTCCATGTAGTCGACGTCTTCGGGTTCGACTTCGAGGATGTCGTCGCGGAAACGTACAGTGACCTTACCCTTCAATCGGCTAGCCTCGTCTAACTCTGAGTTCGCTTGGGCGACCTTGAATTTTTCTTCTTGGTCAGCCGTCATGAATTCGACCTGGTTCGAAACCTTGCCACGAACTACCTTGCGGTAGGGTGCTTCAATGAAACCGAATTCGTTGATACGCGCGTAAGTGGAAAGCGAATTGATCAAGCCGATGTTCGGACCTTCTGGGGTCTCAATCGGACAGATGCGACCGTAGTGAGACGGATGGACGTCGCGAACTTCGAAACCGGCACGATCGCGATTCAAGCCTCCGGGCCCGAGGGCGGAGAGACGACGCTTGTGGGTCAATTCGGCGAGAGGATTGATCTGGTCCATCAGCTGACTCAGCTGACTGCGGGCGAAGAATTCGCGGATTGAATTTCCGAATGGCTTTGGATTAACGAGCTTCTGCGGCGTGATGGAATCAACGCTTTGGTCATACTCGTTAATGCGGGCCTTGACGGTCTTGACCACGTTCTTGAGACCGGCGCGACACTGATTGGCCAAAAGCTCGCCGACGTTACGGACGCGACGCGAACCCAAGTGGTCGATGTCGTCGATCGCACCGTCACCAGCACGGAGCTTACAAAGCAATTTCGTGGCTTCGACAATGTCCTCTGGAGTGATCGTCCGAGTATCGAGAGAAACATTCAGGCTCAACTTCTGGTTGAGTTTATAACGTCCCACGCGGCCGAGGTCATATCGGAGAGGGTCTTGGAAGAGACGCTGCATGTGTGCGCGGGCTCCCTTGACATTCACGGGCTCGCCGGGGCGAAGCTTGCGGAAGATTTCCTTAAGGGCTTCTTCCTCATTACGCACCGTACCGATATCTTTACGGAGCGAGAGGATGACGGCACCGTCATCGAACTGAGTGTCGAAGACGCCAAACTTCTGCTTAGGCAGTTGTTTGTGGATTTCCTTAAGCGTTTCGCGTGAAAGTTTGTCGTACTGCTTGGCGACGACCTTGCCGGTCTCGACGTCGACGATTGGGTCGGCGTAGACGAGCTGGGAAAGGGCTTCGGGCTCGAGATCGAGGGCCGCCTTGGCGGTCAATTCGCGGTGCTGGTAGAATAGAGCGAGGATGTCCTTGTCGTCCTTGTAACCAAACGCACGGAGCAAAGTGGTCACCAAGAACTTGCGGCGACGGCGACGGCGATCGAGGTAAACCCAGAGCAGGTCGTTTTGGTCGAATTGGACTTCAATCCAGGTGCCACGGTCCGGAATGATGCGGAAAGCGTGCAAGATCTTTCCGCTGGTGTGCGTGGACTCTTCAAAGCAGATACCAGGACTGCGATGCAGCTGGGAAACCACGACGCGCTCGGCACCATTCACGATGAAGGAACCGCGATCGGTGATCATCGGCACTTCGCCCATCAAGATTTCTTCGTCTTTGAACGCACCTTTCTCGCGAAGGCGGAGCTTCAGGAGAACGGAGATGGCGAAAGTCGTGCCCTCACGGATGCACTCGAGCTCGTTCGTCTTCGGCATGACCAAGCCGTACTCGAGATACTCGAGACGGAAGTTGCCGTTGTTGCTTTCAACCGGGAAAGCTTCGCGAAACACGGCATCGAGGCCGACGTTCTTGCGGCCAGCGGACGTCACGTCGAGCTGGAGGAAGTCGTTGAAGGAGAAGATTTGATTCTCAATCAGGTTCGGTGGGGGGATGACTTCGCGTAGTTTACCGAAGTTTTTGCGCTCTTGAGGCATGGCTGGTGAAGGTGGGCTCGGAGTGTCTGGTTGTTTCGGTTTTACTGTGTTTGCCTAGTGAGGGACGGACTGGGCGCCGTTGGGAAAAAAGAGCGGGGAGGAGTTTGAATTCCGGAGGGATTTCTCCCCTCCCCGCACTTGAAATTTCTAAGAGACTAGAAATGGATTATTTAACCTCAACTTCGGCACCTGCGGCCTTAAGCTTGGCTTCAATATCCTTAGCTTCGTCTTTCGAAACGCCTTCTTTAACTGGCTTAGGAGCGGTATCGACCAGGTCCTTAGCTTCCTTAAGGCCGAGACCCGTGATGGCACGGACTTCCTTAATGACGTTGATTGGCGTAGCACCCTTGGACTTAAGGATGATGTCGAAAGTAGTCTTCTCTTCCGCAGGAGCGGCGGCAGCGGCGCCACCGGCGACGGCGACAGCGACAGGAGCGGCGGCAGAAACGCCCCACTTGGTTTCAAGATCTTTAACGAGATTGGCGATATCGAGAACGCTTTGGGCGCTCAGCCACTCGATGACTTGGTCTTTGGTGATGTTGCTCATGGTATTTGGGTTCCTTGAATGGTTAGCGTCGGTTGAGGACATTTGAGGGCACTAGGCCCCTAACCGGAGTTCGTTGGATGGTATGTTGTATTGGGTTGGATTTCCCCCCGCTCTAACGTGGCCACACGGCCACGCCTTCGCAGGGAAAGGGGTTAGGCGACCGTTTCGTCCTTTTGACGCTTGGCGTCCAAGAGGCGGACGACCTGGGAGGCAGGCGTATTGAAGAGCGAGAGCAGTTGAGCCCGGATAGCTTCGAGGGAAGGAAGCTTGGAAAGCGCATCGATGTCCGACTTGGTGAGGATTTTGGCATCCAGCACGCCAGCTTTCACTTCAAGCTTGGAAAATTCCTTGAAGAAGGAAACCAGGACCTTGGCGACGCCCGTGGGATTCTTGCCGCCCGTGACCAAAGCCGTGTGGCCGCTCAAGTGGGAGGATAGATCAGGCAGGTTCGCCTGCTTTACCGCGATGTTCATGATGCTATTCTTGACCACGTGATACTCGGCGCCATGGACGCGGAGCTGATCACGGACGGAAGTGGCATCCTTCACGCTCACGCCGGTGAAGTTAGCGATCAGAAGATAGTTGGAAGAGGCCAGTTGGGCAGCCACTTCGTCGACGAGGAATTGTTTTTCAGCGCGCATGTTCGTAGTTTGTCTAGGGTTACGTGATTAGGCGGTTACGATGGCGGCGGAGTATGGCTTGAGATCAAGACCGACGCCTGGGCTCATGCTGGCGCTCAAGGTGATAGACTTGATAAAACGACCACCAGCAAAACCGGCGGGCTGGGATTTGACCAAGGCGGCCAAGGCGACCTGGGCGTTTTCCGTGAGCTGCTTCACTGAGAAGGATTTCTTTCCTACCACGATGACGATATTGCCCGTCTTATCCATTTTGAATTCAACGCGGCCGGCTTTGACTTCTTTGATCGTCTTCGGAAGGTCGTCCGAAACGGTACCGGATTTAGGATTAGGCATCAGGCCTTTCGGACCGAGAACTCGGGCGACCTGGCGGACGTCTTTCATCGCGGAGGTCGTCGAGATAGCTACGTCAAAATCCATCCAACCACCGTTGACCTTAGCGATCATGTCGGCGAGGCCGGCAAAATCAGCACCTGCGGCCAAAGCTTCGGCAGGGTTTTCCGTGAAAGCGAGGACCTTGATCTTCTTCCCCGAGCCGTTGGGCAGGGATACAGTTCCGCGCACCATTTGGTCGGACTGCTTAGGGTCTACGCCTAAGAAGGCGGAGATCTCCACGGTTTCGTCAAACTTCGCGCTCGGCATCTTCTTGATGATCTCGGCGGCTTGGGTGACGTCATATTTTGCTTTCAAGTCGGCGACCTGAAGAGCGGCGCGGTAGCGCTTACTGGTTTTGTGTTTCATAGCGACTTTCGTCTCCTGCGGAATGCAGTGGGTTGGTTTAGGGTTGGGTTGAGTGGAAATTAACCGATGACTTCGATCCCCATGGAGCGAGCGGTGCCGGCGATCATGCGGGCAGCGTTATCCGGATTGACGGCATTCAGGTCCTTTTTCTTGAGCTCGACGATCTCGAGGAGCTGCTTCTTGGTGACCTTGCCGACCTTATCGCGGTTAGGCACCTTGGAACCGCTTTCAATCTTCGCGGCCTTCTTGAGAAGGACGGAAGCGGGCGGCGACTTAAGGATGAAGGTGAAAGACTTGTCTTGATAGACGGAGATGATGACCGGCAGGATCAAGCCGGCCTGATCCTTGGTGCGAGCATTGAACTCCTTACAGAACGCCATAATATTGACGCCCTTGGCACCCAGTGCGGGGCCGACAGGAGGAGCTGGATTAGCGGCACCTGCGGGGAGCTGGAGCCTGATTTCGCCGACGACTTTCTTTGCCATGGTGGTTTAGATGGTTGGGTTAAAGGTTAATGAAAAATCAGTCGCGATCATCGCGTTCGACTTGCCAAAATTCGAGTTCGACCGGAGTGGATCGTCCGAAAATATCAACGGAGACTTCGAGCTTACCACGATCGGCATCGATCTTGTCGATGTTGCCGGCCAGGTTGGCGAACGGACCATCGGTGATCTTGACGCGTTCACCGACGTGGAAATTGATCTTAGGAACGACCTTATCGGCCGCATCTGCCATCTGCTGAAGGATGGTGTTGATTTCTTCGGTCTTGAGGGGGACGGGGTTCATGCCGCCGATCAAACCGATGACGCCATCCGTACGGCGCAAGAAGCTCCAGGGAGCTTCGAGAAGCAGACCTTCGTCATCGAACAAACGGGCGCGAACAAAGAGGTAAGACGGGTAGAGCTTCATTTCGCTCTCACGCTTCTTGCCGTTGCGGAAGTCCTTGACGGTCTTCACAGGCATGAGGATTTCAGCCACATGATCGCCCATCTCTTCATCCCGGATGGCCTTGTCGAGGAGACGCTTAACCTTACTCTCATTGTTCGAGAGGGTCTGGAGAGTGTACCAGCGAAAATCAGAAGGGGTATTCGACATGGGGATAATCAGCGAACGCGTTTAGTGGCGAACTGAACGAAGTTAGATAGCGAGAAGTCGCAGAAGAAAACAACGGCACCCAAAAGAGCGACCGCCGCGATGACGACCAGCGTAGAATCAACCAGCTCCTTGGCACTTGGCCACGAAGCCTTGACGAAGACCTCGGTGATGGTCTCGTTCCAGAAAGCGCGAAGGCGTCCGAGGAGGCTGAACATATGCTGGTGTTTGGTTTGGAGAGTGGCAGGACGGGAGGGAATCGAACCCACAACCAACGGTTTTGGAGACCGCTACTCTGCCAGTTGAGCTACCGTCCTGTTCTTGGGTTTAAAGAGACGAGTGCCGGGCTCCTTTTGAGGGAACCTCGGCACCGTAGTCGAGCCTTGCGGCGTTTAAATCACTTGGTGATTTCGAGGATCTGGCCGGCTCCGATGGTCTTGCCACCTTCGCGGAGGGCGAAGCGCTGGCCCTTTTCCATTGCGACGGGCTTTTGGAGCTCGATCGAGATGGTGACGTTATCGCCAGGCATTACCATTTCCACGCCTTCTGGGAGAATCACGGTGCCAGTGACATCGCAGGTTCCGAAGAAGAATTGAGGACGGTAGTTGTTGGTAAAGGAAGTATGGCGACCACCTTCGTCGGCCTTCAGAACGTAAATCTGAGCCTTAGCGACGGTGTGAGGCTTGATGCTGCCGGTCTTGGCGAGGACTTGACCGCGCTCAACCTGGCTCTTTTCGACGCCACGGAGGAGGAGACCGACATTGTCGCCAGCCTGGCCTTGATCGAGTTCCTTACGGAACATTTCAACGCCCGTGACGGTGGTCTTGAGAGTGTCGCGGAGACCCACGATTTCGATTTCTTCTCCAACCTTAACGACACCACGCTCGATACGACCCGTGGCAACGGTGCCACGACCGGTGATGGAGAAGACGTCTTCGACGGCCATCATGAAAGGCTTATCGACTTCGCGCTTAGGCTCAGGAATTTCGGCATCGAGAGCATCAAGGAGATTCTGGATCGCCTGTTCGCCTTCTGGCGTAGCATCGAGGGCGGCCGTAGCAGAACCACGGACGATCTTAGCATTGTCGCCGTCATATTGGTACTTGTTGAGCAAGTCGCGGACTTCCATCTCGACGAGGTCGATGAGGTCAGGTTCAGAGAGGTCGACCTTGTTCAGCCAGACTACAATCTTCGGAACGCCGACCTGACGGGCGAGGAGGATGTGCTCTTTGGTCTGGGGCATGACGCCGTCAGCGGCGGAAACCACGAGGATGGCGCCATCCATCTGGGCGGCACCGGTGATCATGTTCTTAACAAAGTCAGCGTGGCCGGGACAGTCAACGTGTGCGTAGTGACGCAGGTTGGACTCGTACTCAACGTGCGAAGCTGCGATGGTCACGGTCTTGGTAGCGTCACGCACGGTACCACCCTTGGTGATTTCCGCGTAGGACTTATTCTCAGCCAGACCCTTGCGGGCCTGCACTGCCACGATGGCGGCAGTAGTGGTCGATTTACCGTGGTCGATGTGACCGATGGTACCGACGTTGACGTGAGGCTTTGTGCGATTGAACTTCTCTTTGGCCATGGCTTTGGTGGTGAGGAGGTGGTTTAGGTTTGGTGTGTGGAAATTTGTGGAGCCCCCGAACGGATTTGAACCGTCGACCTCGTCCTTACCAAGGACGCGCTCTGCCAACTGAGCTACAGGGGCAATCCGTCGAAGCGCTTTGGGCGCGAAGGGAAGGGTTTGAATGAACATCGCCAACGCCACCGTCAAGCGGATTTTTGCAAGGCTTTTACAGG
>Ga0194048_10001006_pt1 | contig 13970 bp, 22 predicted proteins | sample JunL225m_MetaG_FD_161685 | JGI IMG/M metagenome (GOLD analysis project Ga0194048, IMG submission 161685) | Anoxic zone freshwater microbial communities from boreal shield lake in IISD Experimental Lakes Area, Ontario, Canada - Jun2016-L222-5m | ecosystem: Environmental > Aquatic > Freshwater >...
GTAGCATCCGAGAACATCCCTCGTCGCGTACCTACTCTCAATCACCGAACTCTCATCATATAGTAATTATACCACAGAATTAATATGATGTACAATGTTATTCTTAGTTTGGAAGATAAATGGCATCCATATGTGAAGTTTCGATATATCGATAATTGAATAGATTGAGCATAAACTCTTTATGATTATCTTCATCGAATCTTTCAGAAATAATTACTGGTTTATATCGATTAATTGTATATCGAGCTCCAACCAAAATATTTCCTTCATAACCCTCAGCATCAAGTTGAATAAGATCACAAGCATGAAAATGAAATGTATCAATTGTAAGAGTTGGAATTAAAAAATCATTTGGTGCTACGACCGAACCAGTTCCGACATTATCAACTGCACTTCTCTTAAAGCCGGTGATACCATTGATATCGCTAAGTGCAGCATTAATCTTAACTACATTATCGTTTTGTGTATTATTAACGAGACAATGAAAATTCAATGGATCTGGTTCAAAGGCATATACATGTTTAAACTTCTTAGCATAAAAACGCGCGTACATTCCACAAGCTGCGCCAGCCGTAATTACAACATTATTTTCTCTTAGATGTTCAAAATACTTAATATGAAAATCTTGAATCCAATCAGCCGCTGGTCCAGTGCCTGTCGTAGCAAAATCACCTTCACCAAAGCAATAAACATCACCGATTGGCCAATGCCAATCAGTCTCTCCCATTACATCTACTTTTCTAATTTCAATACTAGAACCATATGTCATTTCTAATCTCTTTCACTGTACTTTCTAAATCTTCTACTCTGGCTTTCCAATAAGCTTCTTGTGTAGAACCAGGCTTAGAGATTCTCATCATATAAAGAGCTTCATAATATTGCTCAATCTCAGTAATTGGTTGTACATTTTCATTCATTTAATGCACCGTTAAGAAATTCAATAACTTGCGATAAACCAATATCTATAAAATAAGAACGTTCATTATCTTCGAATTCACCATATCCAGATGGATATACTTCATAAACAAGTTCGCCACCAACATCAGGACATTCAACAGTAAAACGTCCATTCCTTAAACGCATATAACCGACAGTCTTACCATCTAGTAAGACATCATACTGCTCCGGATAAACACCACCTTCTCCTATAGCAGGATAAAGAGATAGTTGATCGAGTGAAAACATCTAGATAAATCCAATTCTAGGAAGTTCAATATTCTTTTTCTTATTGAAAAGTTCAGCAAGAGTACATGCAGAATTTGGGGGATCGATCCCGATATCCATCGCTGCGAGGGCTGCTTCATCAGAGGTAAGTTCACGACACTTCATAAAGTCAAAGCATCGACCAGGACGAACGAGCGCAGAATCGATTCGCTGAAAGTCAGTCATATTTGTAGTGAATACGATCTTCTTATTACTAAGAGGAATAAGACCATCAGACACATTTAGAAAACGCGCAATAAGCTTATTCGCGTCCGAGTCTCGTGAAGTAAGAAGAATATCAGCGTCCTCGATAATCATGATAGATGGATTATTCTCGGTAATGAATTCGATGAACGTAGTATCCGACTGCATAATGCGCTCGTCATAGGCGATATGCGCTCGATAACCTTCACTCTGATATCGAAAGAGAAAGTGTCGAAGAAGAGAAGTCTTACCAGTGCCTGCTGCACCAGCCATAAGAAGAATTGGAGACTTCGACGTAATAAAGTCGTTTAGATATGACTCAACACCATTCTTAAGCCAGGGATAAAACGAATCCTTGATATCTTTCTTATCACTAAGTTCTAGATTGATATCCTTGTAATCGGCTCCGTGCGTACCCACAAAATGCCATCGCACATGAGGTACGCATGAAGTGTTAAATTCAGTCTTTAGATCTTTACTAATAGAAAGTGCAAGCTTATGTGTAGCAATAATCTCGATCGTCCAAGTTCCAGCCTGCTGCTCATCGTACTCGATGGCAGAGTCCATTGGGCGCGGCGAAGTTACAATAAGAAGAGCATCATCGGATTTAATCCATGATGACATTGCAGCGCCTTCATAATCTGTTGGCCTAAATTCCGAATTAAGAAATTCATTTATACATACGGTATGAGTACGATTAAGTACATTACGGAATGAAGACTTGAATGAAAAAGTAAGAGTAGTTTCAACGACTCTTACTTCTGGCTTAAACAGAGCGATAAACTCATGCTTAAGAATACCAGAGGGCGAATTAAAAACACCACTGTAATTACCAACTGTGATATCCGTGGCCATATCATACATTTAATGTTCCCTTAATTCTTAATGCAAGTAACTTTGGCAACACGTTCCCAACGATCACCATTCGCCTTACGGAGATTAGCAAGCTTAATAACCATGCGAAGCGAAAGCTCACGCAGAGTATCAGAATTCTTTTCAACAAAACGCATCACATCACCAGCCTCGTGCCAGTTCAGATAAGAAAGAAGACCCTGCTTTACGACCTGACGAATACGAACAAGATAATCCTGCTTCGTCTTCATCGTCAGATCGACATAGTGCGAGCGCGACATCATCGCCTGGAGATGAGGAGCAAGCTTCGAACCACGCTCAATCGCCGCATCAAAGTCGATGTTGGTGATGAAAATAATCGAACCATTGAAGTCAAACGTACGGGGAATGATCTCGGCCGACTCTTCATCGATCAGATTTGCCTCGGAGAGCCAGGAAACACGACGACGCTCGGTCGTGTCAGCCACTGCCTTCAGCAGGTTCAGCGCAACGTCGTCGAGAAACACCGAGTCGGCGTCATCGAAAACAATAACCTGCCCAGCATTACGATACTGATACAGGAGCTTGTAGAGACCGGTCGCGCGAGCATAACCGCGAATGAAGACATGATTGTCTTCATTCGGATCCCAGTCGTGGAGAACCTTCTCAACCGTGAAGGACTTACCAAGACCAGCCGGGCCAGAGATAATGAGTGAGCGCGAGACACCATTGATCACTGAGTTGGTGATATCTTCGAGCACTTCGAAACGCTCGGCAATGCGCGCATCGATCTCGGCATCGGTCTCGGCATGAGCAACGAGACGCACGGCTGGGAACGATTGACCAAGATCCAGCTGCTTCTTAGCAGCGCGACGGACCATCATTGCAGTGCGATCATACTTTCCGCGAGGCATTCTGTATTCCTTCATTCATTCACAATCAATATAGTCATTATACCCTAGATATAGGGTAATGTACACTATAGAAGTGGTGTATTTTATTTCAAAGATCTAGATCATCTTGAAATAAAAGAATGGCACGAGTGGAAGGAGTCGAACCCTCGATCTTCGGTTTTGGAGACCGACGCTTTAACCAACTAAGCTACACTCGCAGAGGTGGTAGTTTTATTCTGTTTCCAAGTCAAAACTACCAAAAACTCAGACTAAGCCGCTAGGGCATAATCATGTGCAACATTATCGTTGACACTTACGTTTGCTTCTTCGATCGAGAAAATTCCCAATCCGATCGAGAAAATTCCCAATCCGATCGAGAAAATTCCCAATCCTAACGACTTAAGCTTTGCCGATTCTCCACCGTCCATTCAGCAACAGTCGATCCTAAATTTCGCCCCCAACATAGACATTCCGATGGCACATGATGATTCACACATTGTCGTTATCATCTTTCCACGAATCGAAATCGTATACTCACTTAAGAGTACTTTTTATGCCTATGTCTATGGTGGAGGCGGCGGGTACTGCCCCCGCGTCCTGTCTACCTATTATAACGGCTTCAACGAATATCAAATAGAGTCTTCTTCCTTCATATACTTCTTACCATGCTTTTCAGCTTGACGTTTATTCGTAAAGAAATGTACTTGTCTAATTTTATCATTACGGTATAGTTTTAGTAGGTAGCCATCCTTGGTCGTATGTGTTCCGTCAATTAGGTAATCAAGCACATGTGTTTCAACAAGGTAGGTCCTAATGTCTGGTTCTTTTAACCAATCTGGAACAGCACTAAGCATTTACTAAATCCTATCCATACTCTATTATTTATAGTTGATTACTTTTTTCCCTTAAGCGGTGCATTGATCAGCTTACCACTTAAAGCATATTCTAGAAATTTTAGCATTACGTTGCCAAGTTCCTTTGCTTGGTCTTCATTAAAAGCAAATGTTGCTTCATTTTTATTCTTGGTAATGAAACCACCAAGAGGACCGGTATAGAAATAATGATTTTTCTTATCATCTGTTACTCGAACAGCCCAATATTCGGTAGACATTAATTCTTCTCACACCATGCATAGGTTTGTTCTAGAACAAGCTGATTGACAAGATTGGCTTCGGCATTTCGAGAATTCTGCTTATCATTAATCTCAGCAGCAATACGTCGACATTCCATTTTACTAGTCAAAACTTGACCTTGTGTTTCCCAACCATATGGATACACATTAAAAGTTAATACTACCAATAACCACTTCATGATGAATTCTTCTTTCCTGCATTACGAATGACATCTGGGTCATCACCAAGATACTGAACAGGTCCTTTAGAATACGCTGGAGCAATTCGCTTGGATTTAGCAATAATAGCATTAACCGTCTCTGGCTTTTCATTACCAAGACGTATCTTTTCCCAAATCGATTTAACTCCGGCAGTGTACATAATAGACTCGTTTTGCTTAGGCATGGGTTTAGCATCCCATGTATTTAGCAACTTTGGCCGACCCATTCTTGATTTAATTTGTGCAGGAAGAAGACCACGTTTTGCCAACCATTTATTATGCTCAGCTTTTACTTTTTCATATCTCTTATTCATTTTTTAATTATATACTAATCTAGATAGATTGTACATACTTAATCATGCTCGTACTCTTCAACATCAATGCCATAGCGTGTTACAATAATTTGAGAATGATCACCAAAAATCATCAAAAGAACATCACTTGAATTAGCATGATATAATGGCTTCATACTTAAATATCTTGTTCCCAAAAACGCGCATACAGCTTACCGCCAAGTGAATCTATCTCAGATTGTGGATATCCAGCATCAAGAAGCCATTGCTTCATATCAGAAGGCTTGTTACCATTTTCATCGACATATGGCATAGGAAATCCATACCTCCATCCAGAGGGTGGATCGATCATGGTAACACGACGCCTCTTCTTATTATAGTCAGACATCATGTTATTCACAAATTTTACCACATCATTCTTAGTCATCTTAGTCATATTACTTTCTAGAGTTGGAGAATCGGGTGGGATTTGAACCCACGATGGATTTCTCCGGCTGATTAAAAGTCAGCTGCCATAGACCACTCGGCCACCGATTCAATATTTGTTCAATTCAATATCTGTTTAATTCCTAACTTCTATAATAATTATATCATGTTTGACTTATGATGTACACTACTCTTTTATATCAGATTTCTGCAGAGTAATGATAATATCCTGTATTTGCTTAATATAATCATTACCACGAATAGAATATCTTACCATATGATTCATGAGAAGTATAGGATCTTTTGTTTTTTCTCTTGCCGCTCTAAAACCAGCATATGCTGGATGAGTATTCAAATTAATGAAGTATGCAGTTACTGATTCACGATGAGAGGAAAATGGTTGTGGCTGATCTGGACCTGGAGTCCATGGTACTGTAGTAGAATGTGTGCCACGAGATTGAATCTGTCCAAAGAGTCCCTTACCTATACGTGCAGCATAAGATGTCCCCCAACCAGATTCAAGAAGAGACTGAGCAAGTGCCATTTCAACAGGAATAATATCTATTCGACGAAGAAGTTCTATATCACTCTTTACGCCATAATGAATTTTCATGTCGCTGAGCCAAAGAAGATCTTCTAGGTCATTATTATTAGTCAACTGTTTTATTAATTGTATATCAAGAATACGCGAACGCTGCGAGCGAATAATATTATTCTCTTCGCGTATCATATTACCAACACAGGCTAGAAATGTTTCCTTTGTAGGTACACAATCAGTACGAGATATTTCATTATTAGTCGTGCGTACAATATTGACACGAGCTCTTTGCTCTTCTATTTCCATGGCTTCCGCCCGAGCCAAAATAGAGCGATGATGGATAGGTCCATCAATTCCAATTGTGCAGGTCGTAAAAAAAATACTCAATGTGCATATATATGCACAAGTGAAAAACCTACTCGACTGCAGAGAAATGAATCTCTGCATTATGTTAAAAGACACTTTATATACTAATTACCGAATTACAATCGGCGTATACTCATGGGTCATGACTTTTCTCCTTCGTATATAGATTAGCTGATAGCTATTCAGCTTCCGTTGGATTATATTGGTCAAAATCCAGTTGATATTTATCAACGCTCAGGATATACTTCTCAATATCTGGACGCAGTGTCTGCCCAGGATTGAGAATTTCACGAACTCGTGCGAGCTTCTGCGCGCATGCTTCTAATGTATTTATACAAATACTATCTAGGTAGCCGTCTTTTAGGTCAGTAACTACTGCATCAATATTCGAGTCGATACTTGAATCAATGGCATATTTAGATCCAGATTCAGTAATTCTGGTCTCAAATTGAGGGAATAATAGGTCAATGACTTTCTGTAACTTTATGTCAGACTCAGTCGATTCACGCCTCTTAAACATATTGAACATAATATAAACTCCAATTAATCACTAATATTTGATGAATAGCTTCGTCCTATATTGTACTTACTTACTAATGTCCAATCTTGCTTTTCTTTATGAGAAAGAATCTTGATACGATTCATAGGTGTTCTTGGATCTTTAACCTTCTCTACTTCAACAATTTTTACAAGATTCCATTCTTCAAGAAGATTGGCAATAGTATTTCTTCTACCTTCATCTTCCTCACTAAAATCAGTATCCTTACCATCTAGAGCAAATAGCTCCTTGAAATGAATGATGGCGTATTTACCTTGCTTATGAAGAATATGACAAGATTGAAAAAGCTTCTTCTCTTTCTTGGATGATACTCCAATACGAGTAAGTGTTTCTTTTACTTTAAGAAAGTCTTCCTTAGTATTAAGATTGATCTCGATGCCGTGGCCCGAGAATATATTGTTTTCTTCCATGACAGGTCAGCCTTTTTATTATTATAGGTCAACTGCCGGAGAACCATTTGCAAATCACATGCGCATACTTCCAGGCACTCTACATATTGTATTTATTGTCATTATACTTTCTACTTATTCTATTCCGATTGTCATAGTCTTTTTGATATTATCTAATTCATTAGGAGTAAGAGTATTAAGTGTCTCCATTGCTCGACGATAGCTATAACCATAATACTGCATGACTGCAGTAAGAGTATCTAGTTTTTCTTTCTTAAACCATTTTGAAAAGCGCTTCTTAGGTCGAAGCGAATTGAAATAATAATCGTATTGAAGTAAAGCAGGAATATGGTGATTTGTATTCATCTCCTGCGCATACATAAGAGTATCTGGATAATATGATAGAGCTCTATTGATAATGAATGCGCTATATTCTTGCTCATTCTCTCCATCAATAATTCTTTTCTTATTATGAGATACTGATGCAACTATATCAAATGGATTCACTGGAACTCCGTATTGATCATGATCTCGGTAATACATGCCATCATAGTAATTTCTGGATCAGCAGCAAACGCTGATTGATATGAATATTTAGCAATAGTTAGTACCAAAATAGGAACAGTTTGTGGCTTAAGAAACTGAGAGGATTGGTCATACAATTTACGATAAATGACGTTCTGATCTTGGTCAATATTTTCAGCAACCCATTTTCTAATTTCGGTATACTTCTTAGTTTTCATCATATCTACAAGATCAGCAATTGAAACTTCTTGCATATCAGTAAGAATGCCAGAGTCAATCTTGCCAGTCGATGCATAACGCTGTAGTTCATTCAGTACTCGGCGCCAATCTGGAAAATGCTTTTGTACTACAGAAGCTACAACTGACTTATCGGAATCGATGTGTTCCTTTTCAAGAATATCAATGGCGCGTCTCATAAACTGAGCTGCCATCTTAGGACGATCGTTCTTACCGATCGTAAAATCAATCACTGCGCATCGAGAATGAAGTGGCGCGATAATTCTATTCTTGAAATTGCATGTAAGAATAAATCCACAATTGCTTGAGAATTCTTCCATGAAATTACGAAGAGCTGGCTGTGTAGAATTAGCATTTAGGTAATCTGCTTCGTCAAGAATAACATACTTACGACCACCGAGAAAAGATACCGATGATGCAAAGTTCATGATTTCATTGCGAAGAGTATCGATATTGCCATTCATCGAACCGTTAATAACAATGAAATCACATTCTAATTCATTGAGCATTGCCTTTGCAATTGTGGTCTTACCGACACCAGGCGGACCAGATAGAATTAGATTAGGTATTAACTTATTATCGACAAATTCTTGAAACGTAGATTTAAGAGCTGCAGGTAATACTACATCATCTACGATTCGTGGCCTATATTTCTCGACCCATAGCGAATCTTCCACAATATAACTCCATAATTTAAAGATCTAAGCCAAGAGCAGTTTTAACATTATTACGGACGGTAAGTCTACCCTCATGCTCTCCCATATTATATACCATTTGTAACAAAGAGTACACTTTTTCTATTATATCAGCATCATCACATTCAAAACATGTTTCAAAAAATGGCTTACCTCTGAAATATCCCTTGAAAACCTGAATCGTATTATTTTCAATACTAAAACGATCCTGAAATTGTGTAAAATGAGACATCATATTCTCTAAGCCTCGAAATTTGAATTACTTTCAACGGCGATAAAATATGTAAGATCCGTGTTACTAAACTGTGAAATACCTTTCGCTGAAATGACGACATTATAATCACCGGGCATAATTTTAATATTCTCAGCCTTAAAGATAAATCTGAAATTCTTATTAGTATCTCCTACCTCAACTGCAAAATTGTCAGAGGTAGAATTCTTTGAGTCTGATGCACCGATTGTAATCTTGTTTCCAGAGCTCTGAACCATGATTTCCGGAAGACGTAAAATTGATACAACCTTATTTACATCGGACATTACATCATTCGTAAGCTGAAACTGTACGTCCTCAGAAGGCATAACAATTCGCTTATCAGGTGGGGAAATAATTGTCTTAGGATTAGCGAAGACATAATTCATCTTCTTCCTATCTTCAGCAATTGTGGCAAAGCCAACATCGATTGCCAATTCAGGTTCCTTGAAAAGAGACAAGGCCGAGAGGAATCGAGAGATATCATAAATGGCAAACTCAGATTCGAATTCCTCCTCGATCATGGCCTTTGCCATGATCGACTTAGATGAAGAAATAGTAGAAAGTGACTTGCCAGGCTTAATATGTACTGACGGATTAATCGATGAAAAGTTCTTCAAAATCTGTACTGTACGCTGGCTAAGCTTCAACTTTTGCATAATATAATTCCTGTTCTATTTCTTGTTCTTACCAAGCATTTCAAGTGCTGCTGTTGCTGGAGCTCCAATTGAAGCCAGGTCAGCAAGAGAACCACCGAAAATGTATGTACCAACATGCGACATCTGCATCCACGGGCAGAACCATGTCTTCATATTCAATTGCTGAATCTTCTGACAGAACCAATAATCTTCAGACAAATAACGCTCTGATACTGGATCAATTTCTGCCTGAAAGAATTGCATAATCTTTCGCGAACCATCAAAGTGTTCTGTTCGAACATGATCAGGCTTATATGCATACTGGGGAAATGCTTCAGCAAACTTCTTTAAAGTATTTTTACGAATCATCATGAATCCAGTACCAATTTCAAGAACTTCAACTGGTTCGCTGAGAGCAATACTTCCCTGACCATTCTTTGGATTAAAGACATAATCACCAACAAACTTTTCAAGAACACCTGGATCCTTATCAGCAACACCCTTATCAACTGCGTGCTTAATCTTTTCCCATGAAATACACTTCTTAGGATATGGACCGCCGATTACATCATATTCAGAATCGTTATCGGCGAGAGCAAGAAGTGCAATAACATCCTGTGGATTAAAGCCAATGTCAGAATCGATAAACATGAGATGAGTAGCCTCAGACCGCATAAACTCATCACAGCAATAATTACGCGCCCGAGTAACAAGTGACTCGTTAAACAAGAAATACATCTGTAGAGATACACCATACTGAGTACAGAGCGCAGCCAGGTCAGCAATAGACTTTGCAAATAGACCAGCACATGCACCACCATACATTGGTGTAGCAACCATTAACTTACGCTCTCTTAGCTTTTCAACTGAAATTTCAATGTTCATTCTTTATTTCCTTTTCGATAGTGATCATTGTATAGAGCAAAAATAATATAATGAAGAGCTTTTAGTAAATCTTTCTTATTGTTCCCATTCTTTTGGCCATATCTCCAGAGATATTTCATGGCTGTATTTCGAAATGTGGGAGTTGCATTGCCCATCGCAATCCATGCGTCAATGCACTGAATATCTTGATTTATGGATTTATAGTGCTCGCCGTAGGTCGAGTCGATATATGATTTTAGGTCGAAGAGGATCTTGTCCTCAGCGTATTTATATTTTATATTCACTTTTTTGCTCTTCATTCTATAATCCTGTCTTATTTATACGGCAGATATAAAGTCTGTAATAGTATTTCGTTGATAATCCAATACTTCATAACTTTGTCTATGATTAGATTGAAGAAGTAAATAGGCGTCAATGGTTGGTCTCTTGCCACCAATAGCCGCCATTACTTCAGATGCCATGTCAGTAGCAGTACCAACTGGAACATTCTGACAAACATGATTTAAATTACTTCTAGGATTAAGAAGCTGAAAATCTTCTGGTAATCCCATGATAGACATACATTCACGAACTGTCAGATATCTATCTTCATTATAATGAGTAAGTGCAGTAGGAAGATGTCCAACAAATGCACCGATATGATGCTTTGGAATTGTTGTACAACGACGCATAATAGAGCCGCCGATATCTAGCTTCTTAGCCATTCGGTCACATCGTACTGCTACTTTATCTTCACCGCGTTCACGCATATCTTCGGCTACATTATAATAAGTATAACCGCAGCGTTCAAGCCAATCCATTGGATTGGTTGTCTTATCAATTATACCATAAAATTCTGAATGTGTAACACCTTTTTCAACTACTTCTAGAACATATTTGTACATAGCATCCCATTTACTGGGAGTCTTTTCATTAGTTAATTCTTGCTGCGTTGCAGTTTTAGATACTGAATCTAGAAGTGTTTCAATAGGTGTAACTGTTTTATTAAAATAGTTAAGAATCGGAATTTTATTTCCTCTCCAAAAGAAATAGAAAGCACGCTCTCTTACCTGTGGAAGACCATGAAGAAGAGACCTAGTTCTGTAAATAGACATCGTATAGCCATTCATTCTGGCTATAGCAGCAAGTCGTTGTACTACAGGTCGCCCAATTTTACCTGCAAACTGTGGGCTATTTTCTCCCCAAAATGCATCTGGCTTTAGAGTTTCTAAAACAAATTCAGCAGTTCTATACATCCAATCATTTGCTGCAGCATCTGGAGACGCATTATGCGAAAGTGTCGATAATCCGGCGCATGGACATGTAGTTCCAATGATATTTACACTCTTTAGTGTTGGCACGCCACGATCTAGAACATGATATGGAATATCTTTATAATAATTTACAATATGTGAATCATTTGATTCAAATGGCGAATATGACATTAGATATTCAGGTCTAGAGCCAAGAGCACTCTCTTGTCCTAAAACCTGACCACCAATGAGAGGCACAATGAATGCGTGTTTCATCGTGCTGCCTCCAATACTCGTGTTAATTCAAGCCGCTGTACACTCTTATCAAGAGGATGATTATCATATAGACACTCATACTGTGTCTTAGCTAAAGCAGCCAGTCCAGCATCAGTCATACCTTCAATATAACTAACGTTTAAACCAGTAAAAGCATCTCCATATACTTTTCCTTCTACTTCTTCACAGAAAAGAATAGACCCAACATCAACTACTTGCTGAACACGAGATCTCCACCAGCCAGAACCGGCATGATAGTAAACTGGCATAAGGCAACCCCAGTTCTTTTGATAAACCTTGCACATTTCAGGTTCAATAACACGTTCACTTTTATTCTTGCCGCGTCTAGAACCATAAATATTCACTGGCCATTTTGCATTCTTCTTTTCAAGCCACTTACGAGTTTTATCGTGCATAAGAGACGAAAATACCCATGATCTATTCTTTACAATTGCTTCTGTTGTATCGAAAAACATATCTAGAGCAGATGCATCTTCACCGAAATTATTATCAGGACGTCTATTCATATTATAAGGATTTGGATTATACTGAAACATACGATCAGTACTCCATCCAGTGTTCATCTTGTTTAAATCACCACCAGCAAAAGCACAAATCATGAGTCGATTATTCTTAGCCATGACAATATCACAAGCAGTAATATAATCCTGCTCGTGTTTCATAACTTCTTCTTTTGAAGAATTACCTAAATACAAATCAAAGATATAATCGCGATAAGGATCTCTAATTTTTGTAGTGAGCTCATCGCGATATCTGCGAATACTATCAAGTACTTGGTTAATTTGCCAGTCATCAAATGCTAGAATACAATTAGGTCGAGCTGAAATAGCATACAGTCCGTCATACAGATGTTGACAAAATGAAGTAGCAGAATGCAAATATACAATTACTTCATCGTAATTGCTTAAGTCTTCGCCGATAGTTACTGCACGTTGTTCTACTTCCCAACCCATATCCTCTAGGCATCGGATAAGCGAATACTGTGAATTAAGAATTTTAAGCTCTTTACGAAGAAAGAAATCGCGATTACATTGCTCACGATTAAGTCCAGTTACTAATATCTTCATAATTTATTTCACCAAATGAAAATGACGTTCATATACATGAAGTGATCCGACGCTCCAGTAAATATCACCAGTTTGAATATCAAGCTTCTTTGCTAGTAGTTTTAGAACATGCTCCTGCCATGCAAAATCATTGCGATATCCCGCCCAAACATCATTTGATCGCATTTGAACATGCGCTTCCAATTTACCACGACGATTCATATATTGTACAGCATTCGTACACATGAAGTCAGACATACCATTTTTATTATAGTCTTCCCACATAGTAGGTCGAGTATAAATCATAATAGCACGCCGCGAATCTGGATTAGATCGAAGTTCATTCTCTACACGATGAAACTGATTTCCATTATCATATGAGAAGATGCACCAACCATAGTTAGAATTAATCATACCATCTGGAGTAGCAACCTGCTTCCAAATAGCAGGTGGTCCACCAGGAATATCGTTGACATTAAGAGAACAAGAAGTATACCATTCAATTTCACGTTTAATGTAGTCGTCATTTGGCGAACCAAAAATATATGGCTCATCTGCAATAAACGACGCTGATCTAAGCTCTAGCATTTTGCAGCCAGTTTTATCGGTGACAAAAAATTCACCACGAAGCGCTGCTCTGAAATATTCTCTAATATCACTGACTAGATAATGCGCAAACATTAATAGAAATCTTTCTTATAAATCTTCTTATTAAGCCAATCGCGATCTGGTTTCTGACCATCAATTTTGCCACGTGAATATGCAACAAAGAACGCACAGTAGTTAATTAGATCCTTCGCTGAATCTTCAATCGATTCGAAGTTTGGCTGATATGCAGGATCGCTTGTCATGGCTTCCATGACAGAACGAAGACGAAGAGTCTTTGCATGAATTGCATCTAGAATACTAAGACAGCCATTTGGATAGTAATCAGCCTGACGAATACTTGAATTAGGATTCTGGTAATCGTTTGATTTCTTAACCATGATTGCGCGGCATTCATTTAGTACGCACATTGCTTCAGTTGCCGGCAGTGTATTAACTTTTATTGATACATTATCATCTTTTTCTGGAGACTCACTGCTATAAGATGTTGTATATGTATGTTTAGTATTAGCCATATTATTTACT
>Ga0194048_10001007_pt1 | contig 13950 bp, 13 predicted proteins | sample JunL225m_MetaG_FD_161685 | JGI IMG/M metagenome (GOLD analysis project Ga0194048, IMG submission 161685) | Anoxic zone freshwater microbial communities from boreal shield lake in IISD Experimental Lakes Area, Ontario, Canada - Jun2016-L222-5m | ecosystem: Environmental > Aquatic > Freshwater >...
GCCGAGAGCCGCTTGAGCTTCGCGTCCACCGCGAGCCGCGCGGCATCGTCGCGCTCGTCACGGTCGCTCTCGACGGTGGCCAAACGCTCGCCGAGGCGCACGCGGCTGCAACAACAATCGAAGCCGCGATCCGTGACTACGACCGCCAGATCGTTGACGTCGTCGTGCACACCGAGCCGGCCGAGCCGGTCAAGTCAGGTTGATTGCTGCCGCGACGCCAACCGCCAGCGAGAGCGCTGCGTAGCCCTGATATCCGGAGATCATCAGCAGTCCGACGCCGAGTAGGCAGATTAGGACAACAATTCCCCAGCTGATTCGGGCGAGCGACACTCAGCCATCCTGCCAGTTCGATCCGACGGTTGCACTGCTCACGGCGTCGTCCAATTACGTTGGTAGCTTCAGACTGTGTCAACGCCTAGCGCCAGCAGCGGTTTCGTCTCGAGACTGGAGAGTGCAGTCGAGCAGCGCCAATCTCAGATCGTGCTTGGGCTCGACCCCGATCCCGCACGACTCTGGCCTCAGTCTGATGACGCCGTGCTAGGTGAAGGGCCTGCCGCTCAAGCTGCCAGCGCGGTCGAAGCACACTGCTGCGCTCTGATTGATGCCGCCGGACCGGCCTGTGTTGTCGTGAAGCCGCAGCTAGCTTGCTTCGAGCGACTCGGCGCGCCGGGTCGCGTCGCGCTGGGGGCCGTCGTTGCCCACGCCAAGGCGGCAGGTCTACTTGTCCTCGCAGACGGGAAGCGCGGTGACATTGACGTCAGCGCTGCTGCGTATGCCCAGTCGCTGGTTGGTGGGATCGCAACGCCATTTGGATTCGTTGACGGCTTGGGTGCCGATGCCTTCACGGCGAACCCCTACATGGGCGTCGACACGCTCGGCGTTTTGATCGACGCTGCACGCGCGAATGGCGCTGGGGTCTTCGTGCTGGTGCGGACCTCGAACGCTGGCGCATCCGACTTTGAGGACTTGGAGCTGGCAGATGGTGGCGCGCTCTGGGAGCGCGTCGCCCAGACGGTTGATCGGCTGGCGAGCGATCGTGCGCTATCCGACGTTGGCGCTGTCGTCGGCGCGACGGCGCCGCAACACATTGCGCGGATGCGCGAGCTGATGCCGCGAGCGATCTTCCTGCTGCCGGGCATCGGCGCGCAAGGCGGCAAGATCGAAGAGCTAGCCCCAGCATTTGCGCCAGGTCGCGCGGGCGGTCTAGTTAGCGCTTCACGTTCAATCGTCTTCGCCTTTGAAGAGCACGGCGGTAGCCCGGCTGACGCTGCTAGAGCCCAGGCTGAATCGCTGCGTGATGCGGCCTGGGCGCTCAGCGCAGAAGGCTGAGCGCTGCAACTTTGCGCCCGACTGAGCCAATCGTTGGAGTTGCAGTCGCGCGTCCGTATCCTTCAGGGCGAGATGGCAGCGAAATCCAAAAGCGCCCGTTGGTTGGCGCCACTAGCGCTGATTCTGGCGCTCGTACTAACAGTGATAGTCATCTCCGGCGGAGGGGGCTCGTCGGGCAGCAGCGGGAGCTCTGCACCGGCGACTGGCTCGACCACGACAACGAAGGTCAAGACGACCGGCGCGCGCTACTACACGGTCCGCACCGGCGATACTTTGACTTCGATCTCGCTCGAAACCGGCGTCTCGGTCGCGACGCTTCAGCAGCTCAATCCAGGGCTCGACACGCAGGCGCTGCAGCCCGGAGACCGACTCCGTCTGCGCTCGTGAAAGGCCTGATTCGCGTTGGCGCGCTGCTGGCGCTGCTGACGCTCGCTGTTCCAGCCGTCGCGGGCGCACAACGCCGTCCGTCGCTCTCAGCCTCCTCGGCGATTCTGATCGAGCCGTCGAGCGGCGAGATCATCTACGCGCGTAATCCCTACACGCGCCACGAGATCGCTTCGACAACGAAGATGATGACGGCGCTGCTGCTGCTCGAGAAGCGTTCGTTGCGACACCGAGTCCAGGTCGTCAATTACAACCCTGGCTCGGCCGAGTCGACCGCGGGCCTAATCCCGGGCGAGCGACTGACGAGCGCCGACATGCTGCGCGCACTTCTACTCGCGAGCGCCAACGAGGCTGCTGTCTCGATTGCGTCGGATGTCGGCGGGTCACAGAAAGGCTTCGTACGGATGATGAACGCGCGGGCCAAGCGGGCAGGGCTGCACCGCACCCACTTCTCGGGCCCCGACGGGCTCGACGGACGGCGCAACTATTCAACTGCGCGAGATCTCGCATCGCTCGGCGCGTTGCTGCGGCGCAACCGTTTCGCGCGTCTCCTCGTCGACCGCTCAAAGGCTGAGATGCGCAGCGGTTTCCACAAGCGAACTGTCTACAACCGCAACCTCCTAATCGGCTCGGTGCCTTGGATGAACGGAATCAAAACCGGTCACACATCCAGCGCCGGCTATCTGCTCGTTGGCGGCGCGAGCCGCAACGGGGCTGAACTGATCAGCGTCGTGATGGGGGAGCCAAGCGAAGCGGCTCGTAACAGCGACACGTTGAAATTGATGCGCTACGGCTTCGGCCGTTACCGAAGCGTCCGAGCGGTTACGGCGGGTCAGCGCTTCGCGACGCTCGACGTTGAAGGGCGCGATGATCGGGTGAACCTAGTCGCGTCTCGGAGCGCCGACGTCGTGATGCGCACGGGAGAGCGACCGACAAAGATTGTTACTGGTCTGCCCGCTAAGTTGACGGGGCCGCTCGCAAAGGGCGCCCGTGTTGGCGATCTGATTGTGATGCGTCGCGGTAAGAGCGTCGATCGCGTCCCACTCGTTACGGCAACGGCGGTTTCGGCGCCGTCGATCCTCGCCGCCGCAGGCGGTTTCGTCGGGCCGGCCGCGGCGCTCTTTGTCGCAGTCTCTCTTATTGCCTTTTCGGCTACTCTTATGCGCAAGCGGCGCCGTCAGAGGCGCCCTGAGAGGGTCCAGAGAGAGCCAGCATGATTCTTACCGTCACCCTCAACGCAGCGATCGACAAATCGCTTTCGGTTCCGAGCTTCCGGCTCGGGCGCCGCCACCGTACTGTCGAGCAGCGCTCGAACGCTGGCGGCAAGGGAGTAAACGTCGCGCGGCTTCTGGCCTCGCTTGGCCAGCCGGTAATCGCCACAGGTTTCGTTGGCGGCGCGACAGGAACGAGGATCGTCGAACAGCTGACCGCCGAGTCGGTACTCAACGGTTTCGTCCACATCTCCGAGGAGTCACGCACCAACATCTCGGTTCTCGACCCAACGACCGGCGAGCAGACCGAGATCAACGAGCGCGGCCCCGAGGTAAACGCCGCCGAGGTCGAGCTTTTCATCGAGAAGCTCTCGTACCTCGCAAGCGGGGCGGCGATCTGCGTGCTCGCTGGTTCACTGCCTCGTGGTGTTGACCCATCGTTCTACGCGACCTTGATTGCGGAGCTCAAGCGGCTCAACGTTGTAACGATCGTTGACTCTGAGGGCGAAGCAATGAAGCTCGCGGTCCGCGCCGAGCCGACCGTGATCTCACCGAATATGGCTGAGGCTGAGGAGCTAGTAGGCCACGAATTCAATGACCGCGATGAGCAGGTCGGCGCGCTCGCAGAGTTGCGCGCGCTCGGGTCTAAGGAGGCGATCATCACACTCCCTGACGGCTGCATCGCCAGCGTCTTAAGCGACGGCGCAATAGCTGAGCACCGGGTTTGGATCGAGCCGCGCGAAGCGGTCGCAAGTGTCGGCGCCGGTGATGCATTCCTCGCTGGCTACGTGGCAGCTCGCTACAGCGGTTCTGCTCCCGACGAGTGCCTGCGCTACGCGGTCGCCTGCGGCGCCGAGTCGACGCAGCGCCTCGGCGCCGGCCTGATCGATCCCAAGGGCGTCGATCGGCTACTGGCCGAGGTTGAGGTCGAGCGGATAGAAGCACCCGCGAGCGCTCTCTGAGCGCTATCTTCAGTGAGTGATCACGAGAGCCTCCCAGCAGCCTTCATCGAAGCTCGTCGATCTGCCTCGCGCGGGGCGATTGCGTCCGGCGCCGTACCTAGGATCAGCCGATGGAAATTGAGATCGGTAGAGGCAAGAAGGCGCGCCGCGCCTATGGGTTTGATGACATCGCGATCGTGCCGTCACGTCGCACGCGTGACCCTGACGACGTAGACATCTCTTGGAAGCTCGGCCCGTACCGCTTTGAGCTGCCGCTGATGGCCTCAGCGATGGACGGGGTCGTCTCGCCGCGCACGGCGATCGAAGTCGGCCGCCTCGGTGGTCTTGCAGTTCTGAACTTAGAAGGGATCTTCACTCGCTACGAAGATGCTGAAGAACAGCTTGAGCGAATCTCGAAGCTGCCGAAGGACGAGGCAACGCACGAGATGCAGCTGATCTACCAGGAGCCGATCAAGCCTGAGCTGATGCGCGCCCGGATCGAAGAGATCAAAGCCAGCGGCGTTGTCACCGCGGCCTCGCTAACGCCGCAGCGTGTATCAGCGCACTACGAGATGGTGCTCGACGCCGGGCTCGACATTCTTGTGATTCAGGGCACCGTCGTTTCCGCCGAGCATGTCTCGAAGACGACCGAGCCACTGAACCTGAAGGAGTTCATTGCCGATCTTCCCGTACCGGTGATCGTTGGCGGCTGCGCCAGCTACCACACGGGATTGCATTTGATGCGTACCGGCGCGGCCGGCGTGCTCGTCGGCGTAGGCCCCGGCGCGGCCTGCACGACGCGCGGTGTGCTCGGTCTCGGAGTTCCGCAGGCGACAGCGATCGCCGACGTCGCGGGCGCCCGCTCAACTCACATGCTTGAAACCGGCGAGTACGTCCAGGTGATCGCCGACGGCGGGATGAGCACCGGCGGCGACGTCGCCAAAGCAATCGCATGCGGCGCCGACGCAGTGATGATCGGCTCGCCATTGGCGCGTGCTTACGAAGCTCCGGGACGGGGCTTCCACTGGGGGATGGCGACCTTCCACCCAACGCTTCCGCGCGGCGCTCGCGTCGAGACGATTCAGAACGGATCGATCGAGGAGATTCTTGCCGGCCCTGCGCACGAGAATGACGGCAGCTTCAACCTGATGGGCGCGCTGCGGACCTCGATGGCAACCTGTGGTTATCAGGACATCGCGGAGTTCAACCGCGCTGAGCTGATGGTCGCTCCGGCGCTGCAGACTGAGGGCAAGAAGCTGCAGTCCTCTCAGGGCGTCGGGATGGGCAGCCGTGGTGCCGGCGCCTCTCCGTCGGCTAACGCCGAGAGCGCGCTCAGTTCGACGCCGGCGTGACTCACGATGAAGTCGTTGTCCTCGACTACGGGGGCCAGTATTCGCAGCTAATCGCGCGGCGCGTGCGCGAGTGTGGAGTCTTCTCTGAGCTGCTGCCGTACCACGTAGGCCCGGAGGAGGTCGCGGCTCGCGGCGCGAAGGGATTGATCCTCTCCGGCGGGCCTGCCTCAGTCCATGTTGACGGAGCTCCGCGGCTCGATCCCGGGCTGCTTGAGCTCGGCATTCCAGTACTCGGCATCTGTTACGGAATGCAGCTGCTGGCTCAACATCTCGGCGGCCGCGTTGAGAGCGCCGAGGTTGGCGAGTACGGCCGTTCGGAGCTGACGATCGGCGAGCACGGACTGCTCTTCGAAGGCCTGCCTGACGTTCAGCCCTGCTGGATGTCGCACCGCGACACCGTTTACGAGCCACCTCCCGGCTTCACGGCGCTGGCTGCCTCGACGCAGTCGCCGGTCGCTGCCTTTGAGTCGGCCGAGAAGAAGATCTACGGAATCCAGTTCCACCCGGAGGTCGTCCACACGCCGTTCGGCCAGCAGATCCTCACCCACTTCCTGCGCGACGCTTGCAACTGCACGCTCGATTGGTCGCCAGCTTCTATCGCCGAGGAACAGATCGCTGCAATCCGCGAGCAGGTCGGCGACGGCAAAGTTGTTTGTGGCCTCTCCGGCGGTGTTGACTCGTCGGTCGCAGCGTTGCTCGTCCATCGCGCGATCGGCGACCAGCTGACCTGCGTCTTCGTTGACCACGGGATGATGCGCAAGGACGAGGGTGCGCAGGTGGTTGAAACCTTCCGCGATCGCTTCGCCGTGCCACTCGTCGCAGTAGACGCAGAAGATCGCTTCCTCAGCAAACTGGCCGGGGTTAGCGATCCGGAGACGAAGCGCAAGATCATTGGCGCCGAGTTCATCCGCGTCTTTGAAGAGGAGGCAGCGAAGCTCGAAGGAGCAAAGTTCCTCGTTCAAGGAACGCTCTATTCCGACGTGATCGAATCGGGCGGCGGCACAGGAACCTCGACGATCAAGTCGCATCACAACGTCGGCGGACTTCCTGACGACATGGAGTTCGAGCTCGTCGAACCGCTGCGGGCGCTCTTCAAGGACGAAGTCCGCGCTGTTGGCGCGGAGCTTGGCCTGCCCGAGCGGCTTGTCTGGCGGCAGCCGTTCCCTGGGCCTGGGTTGGCGATCCGGATTGTCGGCGGCGAGGCGACGAAGGAACGGCTAGACCTGCTCCGTGACGCCGATGCCGTGCTCCAGGATGAGATTCGCAAAGCCGGCCTGTACCGCGAGCTTTGGCAGTCGTTCTGCGTTCTGCCCGATGTGCGAACGGTCGGAGTCCAAGGCGACGAGCGCACATACGGCTATGTCGTCGTGATCCGCGCAGTCACCTCGGACGACGCGATGACGGCCGACTGGGCCCGCCTCCCTTACGATTTGCTCGAGCAGATTGCCTCGCGAATGATCAACGAACTGCGCGAAGTGAACCGCGTCGTGCTCGACATCACGTCGAAGCCACCGGGCACTATCGAGTGGGAGTAATGAGCCGCGCGGCGGCGATCGCGCAAAGGCCGCTATTCTCTGAGGCTGCGCCGCGCTGAATGCGTGGCTTTTTATTGCTATGAGAGCCTCCGTTGCTTCAAAAACCTACGTCGCCAAGGCGACCGACCGCGAACGTCAGTGGCTACTGATCGACGCGAACGGGCTAACGCTCGGCCGTTTGGCTACCCAAATCGCCGACCTTCTCCGTGGCAAGCTCAAGCCTGAGTACACGCCACACGTCGATACCGGTGACTTCGTTGTCGTGATCAACGCCGAGAAGATCTCGGTCAGCGGCAACAAGATGAAAGAGAAGATGTATCGCCGGCACACCGGTTACCCAGGTGGACTGCGCGAGCGCACACTCGAAGAGATGCTCGAGCGTCGTCCGGAGGAAGTTATCCGCCAGGCAGTGCGCGGCATGCTTCCCCGCAACCGCCTTGCTCGCCAGCAGATCACGAAGCTCAAGGTTTATGCCGGTAGCGACCACCCACACGTCGCGCAGAAGCCGACCAAACTGGAGATCACGACCTAATGGCCGACGACGAAGCGCCAATCGAAGAGCAGCCCGAAACAGTGGCCGAAGTTGAGGCCGAAGAGGTCGAAGCTGCTGTCGAGGAGGTCGAAGCCGAAGTTGAGGCAGAGGCCGCCGAGGAGGCTGTCGCAGAGGAAGCAGCCGAAGAGATCGTTGAAGAAGAAGTCGTAGCCGAGGTTGAAGAGGCTGAGGCAACGGAAGCGAAGGCCGACAAGAAGGCCGCCAAGGAGAAGGCTATTCCTGGCGCCGACCTTGAGGTTGACATCGTCGTAGAAGGTGACGACAGCAGCCCGGAGAGTTCGCTCGACCCGTTCGCCGACGACGCCGACGTTGTTGTCGTAGAAGTTGAAGAGCCCGTCGCCGATGAGCCGATCGCCGCGACAATCAAACTTGCTGCCGACGCGCGCTACACCGCGACCGGCAAGCGCAAGCGGGCAGTCGCTCGCGTCATTCTTAAGCCAGGCAAGGGCGAGTACCTGATCAACGGGCGTTCGATCGACGATTTCTTCCCGCGCCCTGCGCTCCAGCGCAACATTCGCCAGCCGCTTGAGGCCGTTGGCTTTGAAGACAAGATGGACGTAATCGCACGGATGCACGGTGGTGGCGTCTCGGCTCAGGCCGGTGCGCTCCGTCACGGCATCTCACGTGCGCTACTTGAAGCTGACCCAAACCTCCGTGGCGCGCTCAAGAGCCGCGGCTTCCTGACGCGCGACGCGCGCGCCAAGGAACGCAAGAAGGCCGGCCTCAAGAAGGCCCGCAAGCGGCCTCAGTTCAGCAAGCGCTAGCGCTGCTGGCCCGCGCAATCGGCGTGGATTCTCTAGTTTTCATCTAATGGCTCGTGATCTCTTTGGAACCGACGGCGTTCGTGGTCTCGCCGGCGAGAAGCTCACAGCCGAGTTGGCGATGGCGCTCGGGCGCGCGGCGACAGAGCAGGCTGGCGGTGCTGGGACGCGGGTACTCGTTATCCGTGACACGCGTGAGTCAGGCGAGATGCTTGAAGCGGCGCTCGCCGCCGGGATCACCGCAGCCGGTGGTGAGGCGCTGCTTGGCGGCGTGTTGCCAACTCCCGCAGCGCCGCTGCTGATCGGCCAGTACGGCTTCGACGTTGGCGTCGTCGTCTCCGCATCGCACAACCCCTACCAAGACAATGGAATCAAGTTCTTCGGTGCTGATGGCCTGAAGCTGACAGACGCAGCCGAGGAGGCAATTGAGGAGCGGCTTGAGGCCGGCGCGGGCTCCGGAGCCCAGATTGGCCGTGTGCGCGAGCTTCACGGAACGCAAGAGGATTACCTGCGCGCGCTCGAGACGCGTTTTGTGGGCCTTGATCTTGCTGGAATCAGCTTGCTGCTCGACTGCGCGCATGGTGCCACCTACCGCGTTGGCCCGGAGATATTTCGTCGCCTCGGCGCGTCGGTGACGGTGATCGGCGACGAGCCCGATGGTCGCAACATCAACGACGGCGTCGGATCTACACATATCGAGTCGCTGGCCTCCGCGGTGGCTGCGGGTGGCCATGATCTCGGCTTCGCCTTCGACGGTGACGGAGACCGGGTGCTGGCCGCCGACCGCACCGGCGCAACCGTCGATGGCGACGAGCTGATTGCGCTTGCCGCGATCCACCTTCGAGCCAGCGGGCGACTTAACGGCAACGGCGTAGTCGTCACGGTGATGACCAACTACGGGTTCCACACGGCAATGGCCGAGTCCGAGATTGAGGTCGCGACTGCCGATGTAGGCGACCGCTATGTCCTCGCCGAGCTGCGCGAGCGTGGTTGGACGCTCGGGGGCGAGCAATCTGGCCACATCATCGACATGGGCTTCGTCCCTTCGGGCGATGGGATCGCCAGTGCGCTGCTGACGCTCGAAGCACTTGCCGGGGCAGACCTAGCCGAGCGCTCAGCAATGCAGAAACTTCCGCAGCGACTCGTCAACGTGAAAGTTGCCGATAAGGTCGCAGCGCTCGCTGCAGTCGCAGAGCCTGCTGCGGACGAGAACGAGCATCTCTCCGGCCGAGGGCGCGTGCTGGTTCGCGCCAGCGGGACTGAGGAGCTGGTCCGCGTGATGGTTGAGGCACCCGACGCTGACGAGTGCGAAGCAATTTGCGACCGCCTCGTCGCCGTCGTCGAAGCCGCAGCTTGAGCCGCGACGAATCGCCGCGGCGGGGCCATCTAGCCCACTAGCTAGGCTTCAGGCATGTGTGGAATCGTAGGTTACGTCGGCTCTCGTGCCGCTGAAGAACTGCTGCTCGCGGGGCTCTCGAAGCTCGAGTACCGCGGCTACGATTCGGCCGGCATCTCGGTGATGTCGGAGGGTTCGATCGAGGCTGTGCGTGCGGTCGGCAATCTCGCCCATCTCCAGACCGCCGTCGAGACACGGCAGGCGGCCGGGGGCGCGACAGCAACTCTCGTCGAAGCGGCGACTATCGGCATCGGCCACACGCGCTGGGCGACTCACGGCCGCGTCAACGAGCAGAACGCGCATCCGCACTTCGACACGGCTGACCAAGTCCACGTCGTCGTCAACGGGATCGTTGAGAACTACATGGAGTTGCGCGATCGGCTGATTGCCGGCGGCGCGAGCTTCAGCTCCGAGACCGACGCCGAGGTGATCGCCCATCTCGTTGCGACCCATCTCGACGGTGATCTCGAGCAGGCCGTGCGCGATGCCTACGCGGAGCTCGAAGGTCACTTCGCCTTCGTTGCGATGGCTGTCGGGTCGCCCGATCTTCTCGTCGGCGCTCGCAAGGAATGCCCGCTGATTATCGGCGTCGGTGATGGCGAGATGTTCCTCGCCTCGGCGGTCCCAGCTTTCCTCGCGCAGACGCGGCGCGTGCAGTACGTAGAGAATGAGGAGATCGTCGCTGTGCGGCCCAGCGGCGCCAGCTTCACGACGCCCAGCGGCGAGCCGATCGAGCGAGAGGTCGTAACCGTCGATTGGGATGAGGAGACCGCTGAGAAGGGCGGTTACGAAACCTTCATGCTCAAAGAGATTCACGAGCAGGCCGACGCGATCGCTGAGACGATCGCCGATCGAACGGTTCGTGAAGACGGCGTCGATCTCGATGATGTTGGCGCGCTCGACGACGAGCAGCTTCGAAGTGCGAAGAGGATCGTCGTCGTCGCCTGTGGCACCTCCTACCACGCCGGACTGATTGGCCGCTACGCAATCGAAGAGCTGGCGCGCGTACCGGTTGACGTCGAAATTGCTTCGGAGTACCGCTATCGGAACCCGATCGTGGGTCCCGGCGATCTTGTGATCGGAATCACGCAGTCTGGTGAGACGGCCGACACGCTGGCTGCTATGCGAATCGCGAAGGAGCGCGGCGCGACCGTGATGGCGATCACCAACATCATGGGCTCGCAGGCCACGCGCGACGCTGACGGCGTGCTCTACACGCGTGCTGGTCTTGAGGTCTCGGTCGCGGCCACAAAGACCTTTGTCTGCCAGGTAGCCGTGATGTACCTGCTGGCGCTGCGACTGTCGGAATTGCACGATGCGCTTGATCTCGAGCGCCGAGTCAAGCTGGTCGCTGATCTTAAACAGATGCCGAGCTTGATCACCGAGCTGCTGGCGTCCGTCGACGCGGTCGTCGACGAAGTCGCAGCGCAAGTCTGGGAGGCTGACTTCTTCCTCTATCTCGGTCGGCACGCTGGCGTCGCCGTTGCCGACGAGGGCGCGTTGAAACTAAAAGAGGTCTCTTACATCTCGACCGACGCGTACGCAGCTGGCGAGATGAAGCATGGGCCGATCGCGCTGCTGAGCGAACAGACGCCGGTCGTGACGGTGGCGACCGATTCACCGGTCTTGGAGAAGGTGATCTCGAACATGCAGGAGGTTCGTGCGCGCGGTGCCTACCTGATCGCCGTGGCCAGCGAGGGCAATACGACGATCGATCAGCAAGCCGACGCCGTCATCTCAATCCCTCAGAGTGACTGGATTCTTCAGCCGCTATTGGCCGTCATTCCCCTGCAGCTGTTGGCGTATCGGATTGCTCGTTTGCGCGGCCTCAACGTCGATCAGCCGCGCAATCTCGCAAAGACGGTCACAGTCGAATAGATTTAGTTGATGGCTTCAGCTCCTCGTGTCGGCATTGATCTGCTTGAGATCGACCGGATCGAGCGCGCGCTAGAGCGGCGCCCGCGCTTGGCGGAGCGGCTCTTCACTGGCTCTGAGCGCTCCTACGCAGCCACGCAAGCACGCCCGGCCCAGCACCTTGCCGCCAGGTTCTGCGCCAAGGAGGCCGCCACCAAGGCGCTAGGGCTGTCGGTCTTGCGGCCGCTGGAGATTGAGGTTCAGTCGCTCAGCGACGGTTCGCCTCAGCTGCGACTGCGTGGCGCCGCAGCAGAACGGGCCGACCAGCTCGGGCTTCAGCTCGGCTGCTCGCTAACGCATTCCAAGTTGACCGCTGGAGCGGTCGTCGTCGGAGGTCCAGCATGAGCGATTGGCTGATTGCGCTATCTGACGCCGAGCGCTCACGCGCAGCTGACCAGTGGGCGATCGAAACTCTCGGCATCGCGTCTCTGACGCTGATGGAAGCAGCTGCCTCCGGTCTCGCCGACTATGTCGACCGTTACATCCCCGAAGGGCTAGTCGTGGTCGTGTGTGGAGGCGGCAACAACGGTGGCGATGGTTACGCGGCGGCCCGAATCCTCCGCTCCGCCGGTCGCCAGGTCCGTGTGCTCGAGGCGGCCGACCCGGCGAAGCTCAGCGACGACGCCCGTGCGCAGCGGAATCTGCTCGCTGGCGAGCCACCCATTACCTTCGCAGCAGAGCTGCTCTCTGGCGGCTCGGTGGTTGTCGACGCGTTGCTTGGAACCGGCTTCAAGGGAAAGCCGCGAGGTGAGATAGCCAAGGCGATCAAGGCGATCTCGCGCTGCGCGCTTCCGGTTGTTGCGGTCGACGTACCAAGCGGCGTCGACGCTTCGACCGGCGAGGTCCAGGGCGCTGCGGTGACTGCCCAGATGACCGTCACCTTCAACTCCGACAAGCCTGGCCTCCACATCAACCCTGGCCGCGACCACGCTGGAGCTGTCAGGCTCGTCGACATTGGAATCCCGGCGGGAGCACCGCTCGATGAGGCCTCTGTCGGCTTAATCATCGACGAGCCGCTGATTGCGCTGCTGCCGCGCCGCGGAGCCCACTCAAACAAGTTCACTAGCGGGCACCTTTACGTAGCGGCAGGTTCGCGTGGATTGACCGGGGCCGCTGTGCTTGCATCGACCGGCGCGATGCGCGCTGGCGCGGGCTACGTCACGGCCTCCGTCCCGGCGAGCGAGCAGCCGGTCGTCGCGAGCCACCTAGTCGAGGTGATGCAGCTCTCACTTGCCAGCGATGATGGGCACCACAGCCGAAAAGGCGCTGGCGAGCTGCTCGCTGCGATCGAAGAGCGCTCTGGAGCTGTTCTGCTTGGACCTGGGATAGGAGCGAGCAAGGGTGCGCGAGCGTTTGCGCGTGAGCTGGCGACGAGCGTCAAAGAGCCGCTTGTGATCGACGCCGACGGCCTCAATGCATTCGCCGGCGAGCTGAAGGCGCTTCGGGCTAGAAAGCAGCCAACCGTCCTGACGCCGCACGAAGGCGAGCTGGCGCGGCTGCTCGACTGCAGCTCCGAGAAGGTCCGCGAACATCGCCTGGCGCAAGTCCGAGCGGCCGCCAAGGCTGCCAACGCGACCGTGATCTTGAAAGGCGTCGATACGCTCATTTGCAGCCCCAACGGACTCGTCGCAGTTAGCCCCGGAGCGTCGCCCGGGCTCGCGACAGCTGGCACCGGTGACGTCCTCGGCGGCATCGTTGGCGCCCTGCTGGCCCGTGGCGCTGAGCCCTTCGTGGCGGCGGCGGCGGCCGTGCGACTACACGCCCGCGCGGCTGCTCTAGCTGCTGATCGGCTCGGGACCGAAGGCATGGTCGCAAGCGACGTTGTTGCCGACCTGCCGCTGGCGTGGACCTGACGGTAGGATTGCTGCCATGAGCGCAACAGTCAGTCAGATCATGGATGCCGACCCGCAGAGCGTGGGGCCGGAGGACAGCGTCGAAACGGTCGTCCAGCAGATGCATGACCACGAGCTCCCTGGCCTACCTGTCGTCGATGAGGACGACATTCTGATCGGCATCGTCACCGAGAGCGACCTACTGATGTTCGACGAGCAGCAAGACGTCGATCCGCCTGCGCACGTCCAAATCATGGGCGGCGTGATTTATCTCGGCTCGGTTAAACATTGGGAAGAGCGGATCCGCAAGTCGGTCGCCAGCACGGTCGAAGAGATCATGAGCACCGAGCTGATCACCGTCAGTCCGGACGCCGATGCGCACGATGCCGGCCACCTGATCTCCGAGCACGGTCACAACCGTCTGCCTGTTATCGATGACGAAGGTCATCTCGTCGGCGTTGTAACACGCGTCGATGTGCTCGAGGCCCTGCTCGAAGATCGATAACGGGTGAGCTGATCGCGGTGCGTGTGCTGGCCTCGGTTGACCTCGCTGCAATCGAACGAAACGTCGCGCTGCTCTCCGCTCAGGCTCGCTCGTCGCAGCTCTGCGCTGTTGTAAAGGCCGACGGTTACGGCCACGGCGCGGCCGCGGCAGCAACCGCTGCCGTCCGCGGCGGCGCAACCTGGCTGGCAGTCTCGACCGCTGGCGAGGCGCAATCGTTGCGCGAGAGCGTGCCAGATC
>Ga0194048_10001013_pt1 | contig 13926 bp, 24 predicted proteins | sample JunL225m_MetaG_FD_161685 | JGI IMG/M metagenome (GOLD analysis project Ga0194048, IMG submission 161685) | Anoxic zone freshwater microbial communities from boreal shield lake in IISD Experimental Lakes Area, Ontario, Canada - Jun2016-L222-5m | ecosystem: Environmental > Aquatic > Freshwater >...
GGGATGTACGAGCGTGTCTCGGCCTGCATCTCCCGAGCAGACCGCCTGTCTTCAACATTCAGTTTGGCAAAGTCCAACCCCATCTCTTGCGCCCGTGCGGCCATGTCAATTTCGGCCTGCTTCAAGAGCATGATCTGGTCAGAAGATAGCTTGCCTTCGCTGATTGTGGACTGAACGTCTTTTGGATCTATGCCAATAGCCTTGGATATAGCATCCACAGCAAGCCCCGCTAGAGGCCCACCAAGGGCTGTTGCAATGGTGGGTGCGATAGTTTTTAACCAATCCATTATTTTCCTTTCTGGCGCTCTTCGAGCAGGGTTACTTTAACAAACAAACTGTTAATCTCTTTGTAGATTTCTTCCTTTAGTTTGTGCCGAGCTTCGGCAGACAAGGGGCTGTCTGTGGGTACGCCTTGGGATGTAATCAGCGCAGGCATTGAACCTTCAATCTTGGTCAACCGAGTGTTGAAAGAAGATACTTCGCCAAGGAGCCACGCAAGTGATGCCACCACAATGGGGATCACCGCTTTCATCACATCCGCCCAATTCATATCAATTCCTCAATTTGTACATAATAAATGCAAACGTACCCCAGCCAACAAATCCCGCTGCAAGAATAGAAGCAAAGCCGATCAACAGGATGTTTACCGTCTCTGCCAGATTCTCTCGCTTCAACTTAGCCTTGGCTTCCGCCTCACGTTCCGTCCTTTTTCTATTAGCAACAATCATGTTGTACTCAGCTTGGATTGCTTCCCACACATCGCCCTGACCTGACCAAATCAACTGCTCTTTAAGTTTAGTTCTGGCATCCCTAAGAAATTTTGCCTGCATCACAGACTCAAGCGCCTGCGCCATCTCTGAGTTTGACGCTTTAGCTTTGGCTTGATTTGCACCCCTTTCAACGGTGTCGTGCATTTCAAAAAACTTAATCAGATCGCCACTGCACTCTTTAATATCTTTGCCGAGCTTGATGGCTTCTTTGACGCCAGCAATGGTTGACTTGGCTATCGCAAACGCCGCGCCAATGGTTATTGGGTCGATCATTTTTTCTCAACCCTTTTCCACTCAAGACACCACACGATCCTGTGGTAGACATCACCTGTCCATGCCCAACGAACACACACGTATTCGGGGTTTGCCATCAGCATGATTACAACAACAAAGTCCATGCTGGGCTTTCAATCTGGGGCAGACATTAACCCAATAGGATGGTCTGCCAGCACCCCCTTTACCCGGAGTTACGGTCTGGGTTATTCGGTTTCTTTTTCCTCTGAGGGTGCAGGGATTTGTGGGATTGTCTGCGCTCTGATGTTTTGCACCAAGTCAGCAACTTGCTCGTAAGGCGCTTTAGCCAAAGCAGACAAAACCATATTCACTGCGCCCAAAGGCAAAGTTAAGTTAATCGACGTGTTCAGTTCTTCACTCATTTAAAGTTCTCCAGTGCCGCTGAAATGGGGCAGCGGCGTAACCCCGTATTTTTACGCAACCCAAGGCAGGGGTGTATTTGATGGGCTGACAGGCGGGGTAATCATGCTGTCGATTTGTCCCTGCACACACTGCTGTGCGCTTGTAATTGCTGACTCAGGAATCCAGCCAATTACGGTGGCTTCTGTCAGTTGATCGTAGGGGATGAAGTTTGCTTCTTGCTGGCTGTCAAAGATGGTGTTGCCATCAATTTCAGCAGTGTACTGTCCATCCACGCCAGTGATTTTCCAAATAGCGTTAACTACGTAATTTGGATCGGGCTGTTGCACTGTGTACATAGCCGTGATGGTTGTCGTAAATGTTGTCATTTCAGTTTCCTTTTATGGTTTATGGATGGGTTGCTTTGTATGCGTCAAACTCTGCTTTGAGTTCTTGGATGGCCTTGATGCAAAGAGAAACCATGTTGCCGTAAGCCAAAGCATCTGGCGTTCCATCTTCTGCATACTGCACAAATTCAGTCAGGCCAGCGGCGTGGACTTCCTCTGCAATCAAACCACCATATATTACGCCAGATTCAGCTTTTTGCTTGCTTTCATAAGTGACGGGTCTTAACTGCAAAACTTCAGCCAAACCATGCGTTGCGTCTTGCACATTGGTTTTGTACTTTAGTGATGAAGTTGAACGGTACATAAAGCCAGATGAGTTAATACCCATATTAACCGCCGCACCGCTGGTGTAGTTATATGTACCGTATGAATAAATAAGGGCCGTATCCGCTGAGCTAGTCCCGCCAAGCAATGTGTAATTTCCGGAGCCAGAAAAGAAATATCTAGGGTTCCCATCCCCATCAGACAGCACAACGCAGTTGCTGCCAGTGCGGATGTCTAAGTCACCTTGGTTGCCTGTATAAGCACCAAGAATGGTGTTCTTTCCACCTGTGGTAACAGCCGAACCGCACCCATTGGCAAACCCCGAACCAACAAAAGTATTTCCACGACCAGTTGTTGCCGCATACCCTGCGCCTTGCCCAATAAAACAAGCATAATCGCCCGTTGTTCCGCTATATCCCGCCTGATACCCCACAGCAGTGTTGTTTGAGGCAGTGGTGTTTTGGACAAGAGCTTCATTGCCAATCGCTACGTTGTTTGCGCCTGTAGTGTTTACAAGCAACGCCTGCATTCCGACAGCGGTGTTGTAAGCGCCAGTAGTGTTAGCTGCAAGAGCCGTGTAACCCACAGCCACGTTACGCACACCAGTTGTGTTAGCGGCCAATGCAGAATAACCCAAAGCAACTAAATACTGACCAGTGGTATTGGCATACGCTGCCTGATAACCTACAGCAACGTTGTATGAAGCTGTGGTATTGGAGTTAAGAGCCTGTGTTCCAACGGCAATGTTGTATGACCCTGTAGTGTTTACTTGAAGCGAAAGCGCCCCAAATGCTTGGTTGTCGTGACCTGTCGTATTAGCGGTCGCTGACAAATAACCAAACGCATCCACACGATAACCACCGTTTGTTGCGTAAGCAGATTTATAACCAACAGCAGTACATTGATCTTGAGAATTTTGCGAATACAGAGCTTGATAGCCAACAGCCACCAAATTGGATGCGCCTGTCGTATTGCTATATCCCGCTTGATAACCCACAGCAGTGTTGTTAGATGCTGTGGTGTTAAAACGCAAAGACCCATCGCCAACTGAAGTGTTGAAAGAGCCTGTTGTATTTGCTCTCAAAGCATTGGGGCCAAACGCACTGTTGTTTGTTCCGCTTGTGTTGGATAGCAAAGAATAAAAACCAAAGCCAGTGTTGTAGTCGCCCGTGTTGTTGTACAACGATTGGAAACCCATAGCGGTAATGTTTGCCGCAATTGTTCCGCTGTACGCCGCCTGATAACCTACAGCAGTGTTGTTAGAGGCTGTGGTGTTGGCTGTTAAGGCTTGATAACCAAGGGCTGTGTTGTTGGCCCCAGTAGTATTGGCATACAAAGCCGCCTCACCCATTGCAACCAGACCGTTGCCAGTTGAGTTTGTGTACAGAGCGCGGTCGCCGACAGCGGTGTTGTAACTAGCGGTGGTATTGCTGTATCCCGTTTGATACCCAATAAAAGTACCGTTTGCCCCGGTGGTATTGCTATACCCCGCCTGATAACCTACAGCAGTATTGTAGTTAGCGATAGTGTTGCTTAAAAGCGCATCACGACCTATTGCCGTGTTCTGGGAACCTGTTGTAGTGCCCCTTAAAGAATCACGACCAAAAGATGAGTTACCATTTCCTGTCGTTACTGAGTATGAAGAGCCATATCCAAAAGCGGCATTAGCATAACCAGTTGTGTGAGAGTAAAGGGCTTGCGCACCAAACGCATCGCAAACACCGCCAGTTGTGTTGCTGTACATGGCCTGATAACCTACAGCAGTGTTGTTGGAGGCTGCGGTATTAAGGGCAAGAGAATTCCAGCCAAGCGCGGTATTATTACTTCCAGTCGTGTTGCTAATAAGTGTTTGTGAGCCAACTGCTACGTTATAGCCGCCAGTTGTAGTTCCTGTAAGCGCATAAGCGCCAAGGCCAGTATTTTCAGCGCCGCTTGTAAGAGCCGTTAATGCCACATAGCCCAAGCCAGTATTACGAATACCAGAAGCAGTAGCCGCCAAAGCACTTGCACCCACCGCAGTGTTGGTAGACACAGCACCTGCACCACGGCCTACGGTGATGCCGTAAACAGTCAGGTCAGTACCGCTGTACAGCAAGTTGGCAGAGTCAATAAATTCACCGGATGTAGTTGCGTAAGGAACACGGCCTGAAGTAAGTGCAGAATCCAAAAGCCCCGCAACAGTCAACTTTGTGCCATTAAATGTCATGTTGGCAGAGCCAGCCAGAACACCGGAACTGTTGTACTGAACCTGCGTAGTTGATCCACCAGCCGCGCCAGCCGTGGCTGTACCGACAATCTTTGCGTAGTCCGTGCCGTTAAAATAAACAAATGCTGTCTCGCCTACCGCAATAGAAACACCAGTCTGGCCCGATGCTTTAACTGTTACGGTGCTGCCTGTAGCAGCATTCACCACTACGTATGTACGGCTGGACGATGGGGCCGTCAGCACTTTAGCAACTGTGAGCGTTCCCGTTACCCGGATGAGGGCAAACTGCGCTGTAACAGTCCCCGCGCCTGTTAGGCTTGATACGATGTTGGTTGCGCTTGAATCGCCGTTGGTCAGCGACAGGGTAACTGCGCCGTCATTGGTCAGAGTTACAGTTCCCGCAACAGCAATATCCAGATACCTTGTGATACCGTTGTCTACCGTGTCTCCCCATGTGCCCGAGAGTTCACCCGTGACTGGAAGAGCCAAACCAAGAAGCGTTGAATATGCTGTAGTCATGTTTAAAACCTTAAGTTACGACTTCTTCCCACGCGGGGGTCTGTGCTGTTTCAATTACACCCCACGTAGGCGTTTGTGAATTACCGATATTCTGCCAGTTTGCTGTCTGGCTGTCATCTATCAGTTTCCAATATACCGCGATTACATCGCCCGTTGCGCCTTTTGCAGACACCCCAGTCAATGCCAGAATACGATCTGCAATGGTCATTGTGCCAACTGCGCCCGATCCACCAACACCTGTCAGTGCAACGCTGCGATCTGCTGTAACTGAGCCTACTGCGCCATCAGCTTGGTTGGACGGAAGCGGAACAATAACTCTGTCCGATACGCCCTGTGCTGCAACGCCCGTCAAACCTACTGAGGCAGACTGAACAACCGTACCAACTGCGCCCGATCCCGCAACACCCGTTATCGCTACGTTCTTGTCTGCGCTGACGGTGCCCACCAACCCAGAAACCAAAACACCCGCCAGAGCTACCGTGCTTGATGGTGCAACAGAACCAACACTGCCCGAACTACCAACCCCAGTCAATGCAAAAGAGTTTGCTGCGACAACCGTGCCAACAGCGCCAGCACCACCAACGCCCGTCAGAGCTACCGATACTGAGATACCAACCGTGCCAACGTTACCGACTGCGGCATCCCCAGTGTCCGGTACAACTTCAGAGCCAACAACCGTGCCAACGTTACCAGAGGCCGCGACACCAGACAGAGCAATCTGACGTTCTGCGACAGCAACCGATCCCACATTACCCGAGGCCGCAACCCCGGTCAGTGCAACCGAAGCTGAGTTAACTACCGTACCGACTGAACCCGTACCACCAACACCCGTAAGAGCAACTGTTCTATCAGCCGAAACTGTGCCAACAGCGCCCGTGGCCGCATCACCTGTAAGGATGGTCTCGCCATTGCCCCAAGTGCCGTAGCCCCAAGCGCCAGTGCCCCATCCGGCCATGACCTACCCTTTAGGTAGTAGACAAGCGCAGCAAAGCGGTTGTAGTTGTGTTCGATGGCATGGTCAGTGTGAACGTACCCGCCGTAATGGTTTGTGAACCAAACGTGTGGACAGACACCGCCTTGTTGGACTGTGTGCTGTTGTAAATTAAGACCGCATCAAACGCCGTGCTCAAAGTCACAGTCGTATATGTGATCGAGGCTGAAGGAGTCCAATACGCCACGCCCGCCGTAGCCGAGGAGTTGGTCGCAATCGGAGCCGTTGCGTTGGTCACCGTCACACCGCCCGCCGTGTAGTTTGTGCCCGTTACTTCACCGGAAGATGAGTAAGCAGTGGTGGCTGCATTGACCGTGGCCGAAGTCAGGTACAGGGCCGCTTTGAACGTATCGGCAGCAGTCGTACCGCGTGTAGGTGCTACGCCAAAGTTATGGGTAGCTGTCATGAGTTCCCCCATAAACGAAGTGGTCATGCTTTGCGTGTTTGCCATTTTTGGCTCCTTAAATAATTGCTGCTTCGCCAACAGCGAATGTGGGGTTTCTCTTCAGGGCAACATGTGCGGAGCGATGAACAAGCTCTCCATCCAACCAATACTCAACCCATGATGTGTACTCATTGTCATTGTCTACGAAACCTTCTTTTTTCTCAAGAAGAGAATCATCCATGTTGCCTTTGGTAGTTGTGACGATAGCCATATTTTTTCCTTATACAAGTCTAATAAGCGCAGCCGTACTAGTGTTAGCAGGCATTGTTACGGTAAAAGTACTGGTCGATGTAACGTTATTTCCAAAGTCTAAAACACAGACAGCCGCGCCAGTAGTCACGTCATAAATTAACGCGCCACGAGCCGTGATTGCACCAGTCCAAGCGGGACTAGAAAACGACACATAAATGGTACTACTGTTTGAACTTAGCGCAGTATTAACTGTTGCTACAACTACTTGCCCCCCAGCTACATAATTACCACCAGAAGTTTCACCATCTAACGTATATGCCGCAGTAAGTTGGTTTAATGTGGCCGAGTTTGTATACAAGGCTAAACGAAATGTATCCGTTGCAAATTTTAACGTACCGGCTATTAAACCAGTTCGCAACGTATTGCAGGAGTAGTTACCTGTAAAAGCCATCAGGTCACCGCCTGTCTATATTGACCAGACCTATAGGCATCCTGACGCTCCAGACCATCACCCAGACGTTTAGCCAACGCAAGTGCTTCTTTGTACTTGCCGTCATACAAAGCCATCATGTCTGTCTCGCCCTTCATATAGGTGTAGGCTTCAACCAAAGAGCCATACAACAACACCGTATCAAAGTTATCACCAAGCCATGTCGTGCTGGCTGTGACAATGGACTCGGGATAATAGAAAAAGTGAAGCTCAACTGTGTAGTTAGCATCGGGCTTTGGCCCCAGCATAAAAGACAGTTCGGTGGTAATGATGCTACTAGAAACGGTCGGCCCAAACAAAGCATAGTACTTTGGAAGCCCAGTATCAGAAGCCTTGGGGTACGCCTCGCGGATAAAGTTTACGTCTTTGTTTAACAAATAATGGTATTCACCATCTGCGTCAATAACCGCCAATGAATATGAAGACAAAAAATCGTTTGGACATGATAGATATGGCGTTGTTGAGGTAACCGTCCCCGTCATGTTTTTACGCAATGACGGGAACTGAATGGTGTTGTAGATACGTTGCTCTGCCTGCCCTACAAAAACAGGGATGTTCGCTATGAAATCCGTTTCATAGTTTTCAGTATACGACTGGATAGCCGTGCTCAGAGCAGCATAGTTCATGCCATTGGGCCTCTGGCCATCACGCCTTTAGTAGCCGCGCCAGTGCCGCGAATCTTAATGCCAGAAGTTTTTGGTTCTTTATAAGGGTCACGGCTGATGTTACCAACAGACATATTGACATCATTGGCAGTCAAACGGTTACCACCGTCATAGCCACTATTCTTAATGTCTACACCCGCCATAGAACCAGTATGTGGTTCTGCATAAACGCTGGCATCACCAACTTCTTTACCCATCATCTTTTTGCTAAAAGTGGCCATATCAGGCTCCTTTTTTGTATGTGAAAGAAGACTTCTTCTGGTTGGCAACTTTAGCCAAACCACGCCCCAGAGCTTTCATCTGAGCGTTTGTCTTGCCCCCTTTGGCCAATTTTAAAGACGTACCTTTACCGCCTTTGTGTTCTTGCGCATCGTGTTGCTTAAAGGCTTTTTTAATCATTGCCTTGTCTTGCGCCGTGTCCATTTTCATATCTTCTTTCATATCGCTTTTAGCCATGATCGACTCCTTATGTCGTTGTAACCGTAACTGTACCAAGTTCTACCGCTAACACCAAGCTATTTGGTGTTAAAAACGTATCAAACCCACTTGCCCCACCAACAGGACTCCAGCCCCATTCAAAGACCCGACTGCCTTGTTCTGGGTAACCAAACCCATCTTGCGCAGTGCTATCCGTTAACAAAATCTGTAAGCCACTTTGACCAGAGACTTGATAGCTCACATCAGGACGCGGATCACGCACAGCTTGCGGATCATTAACTGGATACATACCCAGTTGCAACTGCGGCTGATCCGGGTCCCAACATGCTGGGCAAACTTTAACTTTAAATGGCTTAGTCTTGACTATCTGTGTCTTTAATTCCTTGAGCATGTACCTCTGCGCACAACGGTCGCATTCAGCAATTGCATGCTTACCAGAAGCAAACCGATTAGGCATAGAAAGAATTCCTTGGCACAAACCTTAACGGAGAAGTATCTCGGTCTTCTGCTTCTGCCAAACTCCACTGCTGTTCATACTCAGCCTTCAGCCCCATCACGCGATTGGGGTCAATATCTGGCAGTTTCATACTTAACAAATAGGCCAACCCTGCCACCATGCAGGGGATAAAACGAAACGGAATATCTTGTACAGTCACGCCCGTACCAGAGTCTTGAATACGGCGCATGCGGTAATACACAAACATGTATTGGCTACCGGGGGAATTAGGTGTAGGCCACACATTAATAGCAGGCAAATTTTGTATGGTTATAGCCGCGCCAGTAGTGTGCGCCGCAGCAGTTGTGCCGTTTTGCCCACGAGCGCAATTAATCAACTGGTTGTTTACAGGGTCTACATTAGGGTAACTGATTGTTTCGTTATCAATTTTTATAAACCCTGCTGTGGTCAAACTGGCTACATTAGACACCGTAATTGTGGTGGCTGTAGATGTAATAGTCCCGTTAAGAGTAGCCGTAGAAAGATTTTCTTGCCCTGACTGACGGTTGTACCAAAGTTGAATTGGACGGCCTTGCGCCAATTTGTTTGGCAGACTCATGTAAGTTGATTCAGAGATACCGCTGATGTTAATGTCGATCTGATTAGATGTGCCGTTGCTTTGGCGAATAACGGTATCTAGGAGATTAATTGTGTCCACTGGCATGGGGTATATAGCCTGACCCGTTACCATTGGAATCTGGCCTTGTTCTACAGTCCAAAAGTTTAAACCACGGTTGGCCCACTCAATCGTCAGCAAGTTTAACGACCGACGTGCAGTGCGGAAGTTATAACCCGTGCGAAGTTCTTGACCGCAACGCTCAAACGCCTCTTCAATGAGGTCGTTCATGTCAAGGTTAAAAACTGAAGTGCCAGTGGTCTTAGCCATTATCTAAATCCTGCCGTTTTCTTTGCAATTGTTTTAGGTTGGGCTACAAATTGTTTTCCAGCGGCTTTTCCTGCCCGCTTGGCTTTGGTCGTCGCAGCGTACTCAGCAGGGCTGAGACTTTTGATCGCAGCTTTTGGAAGGTATCGCTCACCAGTGTCAGAAGATTTTTTACCACTTTTAGTTGTCCAATCTTGTTTGCCCCAATCTTTGAGGGATTTTTGTGAGGCTTTCATGTCAGTCTCTGTACCCACCACCTGCGGCTTTGTACCGTTTAGCCATGACTTGTGCTTTTCTAGCACTCCATTGCCCTGCGCCAGTGCCTGCTGTAGCTTCGGCTTTTACAGCGTTAAAAATCCGTTTACGTAAACTGGGTTTGGTGTAGTTACCAGCTTCATTTACCTTAGATTTTACCTTACCACCCTCTTTGAACTGGGTGAAATCAGTGTCATCCCGTCGCGCTACTTTTTTAGCGCCGGGCATTTTAGAAGCGCGGATTGCGCCCATACCACGGGATGCCAACATAATTACACCATCTTTCCGCGAGTTTTACCTTTGATAGCGCAACCATCTGCACGAGAAGAAGCAGAAGAAACTTTGCCGCCTTTAGCCATCTCACGGGGGGATGGGGGCATTTTCTTACCCTCAGTAAAAATACCAGCGTCTTGTTTACGTTCGTAATCTGCAAGTTCTTTGGCAGTAGGGCCACCTTGTCCACCACGGCCAGCGCCAGCTTTAGGATTTAAAAACTCAGACAATTTATCGTCTTCTGTAATATACCGCATGGCTTTTTGGTCGGGCATATCGCTGGTACGTAGGTCAGCTTCGGGATTTTTAATGTCAAATTTATCATCTGCCATTTTCCCAACGCCCGCCGTGTAAGCATAACGTGGGCCATCATATTTTTTAGTCGCCATAATAGCTCCTTAACAGGCTTTGCCGCCACGTTTCATGGTAATCATTTTACCCTTGGTCTTACCTTTTTCGGCAACACCGTCTTTGCTAGGAGCCGCAGTCTTAACTTTGCCCATTGCGGATGCAGCAACACCACCACCAGCCATTTTGCTAGTGCCTTTTTTCTTTGCCATCATTGCCATGAAGCCGGGGTTCATTTTAGAAGCCATAGTATCACCACCTTTTGAAAATTTTTTGCCTTTATCGGCAGTTGTAAAATCTTTGCCCACAGATTGTGGGACTCCTACTTTCTTAGCAAACGATGGCGAATTTGCAATCGCTGCCATGAAATTATGCTGTTTTTTTGAGCTACTCGGCACTTGAGCCTCCCGCTCGTCCAGTCCACCGTTTAACGGTTTCGGTTTCCCAAATGCGAATAGATGTCCACACAATCGTGAATAATGCTGCGACTGATGGAAGCATGTCTGCCAATGTCCCTATGACGGTAATGATCGACAGCGCGTCGACAACGTGTTTTGCAGTTTCGGTATGGTCGGTCATGCTAACAATTCCACGCCCGTAGGCTTTTGTTGATCCGTGAGTCCGGGTCGTTGGCCGTCTTCTCGCTTGTCAATTTCTTCTTCATCCCACTCATCCTTGCGCAAAAAGAATCGCGCCGGGAGCCGCCTTCCGGCTGGGGACGTTTCAAATTCATGCCTTGCGCTTTCGCAGAGGCGCGACCTTTGTCGTTCAAGCCGCCCTTCTCGGACTTGCCCTCTTTCCTCTGCCATGCTGGACTCTTAGCCATAGAACACCGTAATAGAGGCGTTGGTTGGTAACACTACATAAAACCCATTTTGAAACACAACACCTTCACCGGGTATCAATGTTGCAATAACGGCTGTGTTAGTCGTAACGTGCAATGTTAGAGGGATGCTACCGCTATTTGTTGTTGCATTATCATAAAACTGAATTTCTCCAGCAGTGCCGCCGGGGGCAACTTGATACCCGCGAACCCTTGTACGGGCGGCATAACCTACCCCGCTTGCATCCAAATGGACGGCTTTTACGTCTGTCTGCATCATAATCAATCTCCTTTAAAAAAGGGGCCAAAGCCCCTTGGGTTGATTAAGCAATACGAGAGAAGACGTAGGCTGTTGCGCTGGAGAACATGATGCGGAAACAAGCAAGGCCAGTAACACCAGAGGGTACAGTCAACAAACCTGCACCAGCGCCAGAGCCAGCGGCGGCGGCGGCGGACAAGATACCATTTGTAGCTACAGCAACAGTCACAGTTGATGCGCCAGCAGTGTTATCAACATACAAGTCCATTACGGTACCAGCAGTAGCACCCAAGGCTGCGCCAAGCAAAGTACCTGTAGGCAACGTGATGGTGACTGTTCCAACAGAAGTGGAAGTGATATAACCAGTCGCAACTTGTGCTGCGGTAGCTGTTGCAGTAGCGTTAATCGCGGCAGTGCTAGGGTGGTTTTGGTCAGTAAAAACCAAATTTGCAGTAGTTAAATTAGTGACGCTAGTAGTAACTCCAAGGGTAGCAGTTGTGGTGACTGCGCCGGTAGTTGCGTCAATTGAAACAGTTTGAAAACCGTTTTGCGACCGCACTGGGCCATTGAACGTGGTATTTGCCATGATTTTTCCTTACATACAAGTTAAGTGCATCAGTCTGTATGTCGTCAGCCGGGACTGTCTAATGCACCGGATAAGCCCGGGTTAAAAGCAATATACAACAAAAGAAAAGGGGGCGCAAGCCCCCTTTTCCATATATTTCCTAAGAAATATTAAGCACCGGCAGAGCCAAACATGCCCAATGGGTCAGACCAGCCGAAGCTGTAACGCTCACGAGACTTGTAACGAACGTTACCAGTGTCGAAATCGCCGTCCATTGACTGAGCCAAAGGCGAACGCACAAAGTGCTTCATACCGTTGGGCACGTCTGTGCACAAGAACCAAGCATTGGTATCAGTCAAGAAGTGGTTAATGGTATATCCACCGGGGATAGAGCCATTATTCTTCAATGCGTTGATATCGTTGTCAGCAGTAGACACGCGCAATTCAGTCTCAAGCAAACGAGTTGCTGTGAACTGCAATGCAGGTGGAACCACCAATTTGCTAGGTTTAGCGGCAATCAACAAACCACGCTCGTCTGTCCACAAGCTAATCTGAATAACAGCGTTTTCCAACGATGTTTCATTCAAGTCAGCAGGTGTAGAGGGAACGTTACTGTTAGTACCACCAGACACCAAGGGGTGTGATGCGCTAAACAAAGCAACACCGTCACCACCAGCGTAAGCATTGCTGAAACCGTTGTTTAGAACAGCAGCAGCTTTAACTTGCTTGGTGTAAGCCATAGCACGAGCCAGAGCTTTGGTGTAACGAGCGGACAACGAGTCATACAAGTTGTCTTCGATTGCCTCTTCCGTCAGGGAGAAGCCCAAAGCGATGGTTTCGTGGTTGTATCGAGCAGTCCATGCTTCTTGCGCATTGTCATAAGCAATGGCAGAACCCTCGTTTTTAACGGGGGCAGCAGAGAAACCAGACAGTTTCGTTTCTTCTTCAAAAGAACGCTCAGAGGTTTCGGTCTCATAAATCTCTTTATGTTCCTCACCATACTTGGCGTACTCCAGACCAAACAAAGCGTTCAGACCGGGGAGAAGTTCTTTAAGTAGTTGTGCGCGTGAAATAGCCATGATTTAGCTCCTTAGACGGCTGTGCCAGTGTAATAGGAATGTGTGCCAAAGTTTAATTTGACTTTCATTTCTGGAAACTGGGTGAAAAGAATAGTAGACGCGCTAGGGATAGCGGTGATACTGCCGGGAACTGCAATCGCAGAATTGATCGTCACTGTCGTTGCAGCAGCGGCGGCGGCCACAGATACATACGAACCAGTTTGAACGTACTGACCATTAGCAGCAATGTAGCCAACCTCTGTACCAACCACCAACGCGCTGGGCAAACCAGAACCAGTCAATGTAATGGTAGTAGAAGAAGACGAACCAGTTGCGCTAGTTTGGATGGCAGTTTCTTCAACCAAACCAACTACTCGCAAAGCCAAGTCGGAACTAGTTGTTGAAGCAGAATACAAAGCAGCAACAGCAGAGTTACCAGTGTTTGCATTACCAGCATTTTGAATCAAACCGAAGTTTTGACCAATCATGGCGGTAGAAGCAGAGGCAATCGCTGTAGTTGCAGAGCACATCACTACTTTAAACACTGTGTCAGGATCATCACAAACAATAGCTTGGCAATCACCTGCGGCAGTACTAGCGGGCCAGTATTGCGCAAATTGTTTTTGCTTGGTCGTAGGATTAGTGTAAGAACAACCCAAAAACACACCAACCAGACCGTTGCCGGTAGAGTCAGTAGTGTCGGTGTTCTTAACAATAGAACCACGAACAATGTTTACCAAGTCACCATAAAAGATGTTTGAGGCATAACCATACTGGATAGATAAATTGCGGGTAGAACCAGCAAATACCTGCCCACCGATCAGGTTGATCGGCTTTAGGCCGTAGGGGGCCGAGACGACGGGATAAGCCATAAAAGACTCCTATAAAATTTAAGTACCTTTGCCAAAACTAGACGAAGACTTACGCTCTTCCAAGAGCGTAAGTC
>Ga0194048_10001014_pt1 | contig 13912 bp, 13 predicted proteins | sample JunL225m_MetaG_FD_161685 | JGI IMG/M metagenome (GOLD analysis project Ga0194048, IMG submission 161685) | Anoxic zone freshwater microbial communities from boreal shield lake in IISD Experimental Lakes Area, Ontario, Canada - Jun2016-L222-5m | ecosystem: Environmental > Aquatic > Freshwater >...
ATTTGCCAATTCCAGTATCAGCGACATCATTGCGACCAACATTCAAAGCCGTACTGGTGAGTTAGCTGATAACGTCACAAACAACAACGCCCTTTTGCGCCGACTCAAAGACCGTGGAAATGTGAAGACATTTTCTGGCGGTAACGTGATCTTGCAAGAGATTATGTACAACGACAGCACCACAAATAACACGAATTCTTATTCTGGTTATGAAGTGCTGAACGTGTCGCAAAACAGCCCCATTAGTTCTGCTCAATTCAGCATTACTCAATATGCCGCTGCTGTGTCCATCTCTGGTCTTGAAATGATCCAGAACTCGGGCAAAGAAGCTATTATTGATCTGCTTGACGGACGTATGATGGTTGCTGAAGCGCAACTGGCTAACCGTATTGGCGGTGACATTTACACAGATGGCACGGGCAATAGCGGAAAAAACATTACTGGTTTGGGCGCGGCAGTTCCTGATGCACCTTCTACTGGTACTTATGGCGGCATTAACCGCGCTAACTACAGCTTCTGGCGTTCACAAAAGTATTCTGGCGTGACCGATGGCGGCTCTGCTGTTTCAGCCTCAAACATCCAGTCTTACATGGATTCTTTGGCTGTTCAGTTGATTCGTGGTACAGACAAGCCTGACTTGATCGTTGCTGACAGTAATTACTACCGTTTGTATTTGCAATCAATGCAATCAATCCAACGTGTTACTGATGGCGGCAACTCCACTCAAGGCGCTGGCTTTGCTTCATTGAAATACTATGGCGCAGGTATGGCATCTGATGTTGTGCTTGATGGTGGTATCGGGTCAGCCGCTACTGCAAACCACATGTGGTTCTTGAACACCAAATATTTGATGTTCCGTCCCCACGTTGACCGCAACTTTGTGCCTATTGGTGGTGAGCGTCAAGCCGTTAACCAAGATGCCATCGTCAAGTTGATTGGTTGGGCTGGTAATTTGACTAGCTCAGGCCCACAGTTCTGTGGCGTTCTGATCGCTTAAAGGAGTATGTAAAATGGCATATACAATCACCCCCCTCATTGGTATTGACTTTAATAACATCGTTAACACCAACACAAACAGCGCGGGAACGGCTGTTCCTACATTTGGCCCTTTGGGTGCTGAAGTATTCGGTTCTGACGGCAAAATTTATGTGTTGGGTCAAGCCAATGCAACAATTACCGCCTCAACAACCGCTTGCACCGTTAACGCAACCACATTCTTGGTGACAGCTTCGGGAGGTTCTTATACATCTCCCGCAGTTGCCCTAGCATCTGGTGACGTTGCATGGTTCTCTAAAGCATCTGTGTAAAATAAAAGGGGCGGCATAAAACCCGCCTCTTTTTAATTAAGGAACAAAAATGGCTATCCCCTCACGAATTCTTGGCGCGGGTAACTCGCCTTTGTCTACAGTCTCTATTGCTGGTGATGGCGCTGTTGCCATTGTTGCAACGGGTTCAACTGCCGCTGATGCCAAACTGTTGTCGGCTGTGTTCAACACAATCACAACTTCATCTGCTTCTACTGGCGTTAAACTGCCTCCTACTGAAGCGGGCGCATTGGTTGGTATTCGTAATGATTCAGGTCAGACAATTACTGTTTACCCTTACAATACAAGTTCAACTATCAATGCAGCGGCGACATCTGTTACATTGGCAACTGCAAAGAGCATGATTCTTTTTGCACCAAGCGCAACAACTTGGGCATCCGTCACTTCAGCTTAATCCCCACAGGATAAAAAATGGCACTAGATTCCGATATTGCAAACGCAGATTCACATCTGCACGTTGAGTTTTATACATTTGACAAAGCACCATATAAAGACACCCCGTTTGTGCGAATTATGGTTCCAGGCGATAAGTACAACATCATTGAACAACCCGTTCGTGATGACCATAAAGAGCGCTTTCCCCGTCAATGGTTGCACTATCAAATGCAAAACTCAGAAGGTGGGCCTGTCATTGGCACAACTTTGCAAAATTGGCATCTGGACCGCCCTGAAGAATTTACAGACAGTCAAATGGCTGAATTGCAAATTCTAAAGTTTCAAACTGTTGAGCAAGTTGCTACGGCAAGCGATGCTCAATTGCAGCGTGTAGGCATGGGCGCTGTTGGATTGCGTGAAAAAGCAAGAGCATATCTTTTGCGCCGCAATCAAAGTGAAAGTTCATTTGAGTTAGAGCAAACCCGTTCTGAATTGAAAGAATTACAAGAGCAAATGAAAGCCTTGATGTCTGAAAAAACACGGGGCCGCCCTAAAAAAGAGGTGTAAATTATGTCTAGCACTATGCTCCAGTTAGTGCAGCAAGTTACCAATGAATTAGGCGTGACAACACCGACAAGTGTTGCTGGAAATACTAATCAAGACGTTATCCAAATTCTTGCGTTAATGAACGCAAGTGGATACGAGTTTCTGCGCAAACATCCTTGGCGAACGCTTACAAAACAAAAGCAGTTCTACACCGAATATTTAACGACCACAGGCACATGGGTGTCGGGAACCACATCAATGACGGGAATTCCGTCTACAAGCGGTTTAGACAGCACTTACATGGTGGTTGGCACGGGCATTGACCAAAACACCTTTATCCAAAGCGTAGATTCTGCTACATCTGTTACGCTAACTAGAAAAACAACAGCAGACGCTAGTAACGCAACTGTGTACTTTCAAAAAATGAAGTATGCGTTCCCAAGCGATTACGAAGCCATCATCCCAAGGACAATGTGGGATAAGGATAAACACTGGGAAATGTTAGGCCCAGAAGATGCGCAGCAGTGGGAATGGCTTTTGTCTGGATACATTGCAACTGGCCCCCGAATTCGGTGGCGTTTGTTTAGCAAGTATTTTCAGATATGGCCTGGCTTTTCTACTGCTGAGTTTTTGGGTTATGAATACCGTTCAAATGCTTGGGCAAACAGTGCATTAGATGTTCCCGTCACATCGTTTACTGCTGATTCTGACACTTGCATTTACCCTGACCGTTTGATGGTTCTTTCAACCAAACTCAAATACTTTGAGGCTAAAGGATTTGACACAACGGCAATGTATCGCAATTATTTGGAAGAAATGGAAGCGGCTATCGCTTTGGATATGTCGGCGGCTAACTTGTCGTTTGCGCCAAGGCCAGGCACAATTCTGGTGGGTTACGACAACATTCCTGACAGTGGTTATGGGGCATCAGCTTAATGAAAATTGCCCAACGAACTGCCGCTAATGTAGCGAGTATTCCCGCGCCCGTTGGCGGTTGGAATGTGCGGGATTCACTGGCAAATATGTCGCCTACTGATGCGGTGACAATGACCAATTACTTTCCAACTGTCTCAAGTGTGAACTTGCGCGGTGGGTACAGTAAATGGTCAACAGGCATCACGGGCCAAGTCGATACAGTGATGGCCTATGAAACAGGCAGCGTCAGTAAATTGTTTGGGGTTGCAAATGGTTCAATTTACAACTGCACAACCAAAGGGGCTGTGGGTGCTGCTGACAAAACAGGATTGACCAACAGCCGTTTTGAGCATATCAACGTCACAACGCCTGGCGGTAGTTTTCTTTATGCCTGCAACGGTGTAGATGACCCCCTCCTTTATAACGGCACAACTTGGCAAAGCGTAAATGCTTCAAGCTCACCAATTGCAATCACGGGCGTAACCACAAACAAACTGAACAATGTCACGTTGTTTAAAAACCGCGTTTGGTTCATTGAAAAAGAAAGTTTAAAAGCATGGTATTTGCCTACTAACTCAGTTGGCGGCGCTGCCGAGGTTTTAGACTTAAGTTCTATTGCCCGAATGGGCGGCTATATCGTTTCTGTTAGCGCTTGGACAATTGACGCTGGTTATGGCGTAGACGATAACCTTGTATTTGTGACCTCACAGGGCGAAATTATTGTTTACCGAGGCACAGACCCCGCTTCTGCTAGTACATGGGCTTTAACGGGCATTTGGAAGCTCGGAGCGCCCGTTTCTAGGCGTTGTTTGTACAAGTATGGCGGTGACCTATTGGTTTTGAGTTTGGATGGCCTTTTGCCGTTGGCTTCAGCGTTGCAATCGAGCCGACTTGACCCAAGGGTTAATCTGTCGGACAAGATTCAGGGCGCTATTACTGAGGCGACAACGGCTTACCAAAATTCATTTGGGTGGGCTTTGCTTTATCACGCCAAAAACAATGCTTTGTGGATCAATGTGCCTGTTGGCCTTGGCGTCCAAGAGCAGTTTGTGATGAATACGATTACAAAGTCATGGACAAAATTCACGGGATGGGACGCTAATTGTTGGGAGACATTTAACGATAACCCATATTTTGGTGGTGATGGATACGTTGGCTTGGCGTGGGATGGGTTTGCCGATGATGGCAACGACATCAATGCCGTGGTTTTGCAAGCGTTTAACTATTACGAGAGCCGTGGAGTAAAGAAATACTTTACACGGGCAAGGCCGTCTATTTTCACAGATGGATCGCCAACAATCTTGGTCGGCATCAATGTCGATTTTAGTTTGGCAGACACAACGGGGACTTTGAACTTCAGCCCATCCAATTATGGAATATGGGGAACGTCAACATGGGACAACGCATTGTGGTCAAGCGGAACAATCATTACAAACAACTGGCAAGGCGTCACGGGCATTGGTTATTGTGCGGGGATTCAGCTAAAATCAGCCTCACAAGGCTTGCAAATTGAGTGGGCTTCAACTGATGTGGTTTTCCAACAAGGATGGGCCGGAATATGAACCCAAGGATGGAAAAATTTGCGGATGTTTCAGCCGAAGCCGTGGTGCTTATTGGCAAACATTGGGCTGAACTTTATGGCAATGCCAACCTAAGAAGTGATCTGGGTGGCATGATTGAGCTAGAAAAAACAGGAAATTTTGCATACTTTACTTTGCGCACCGAAACGGGTGAGTTGGCGGGTCATGCAGGTTTCATGGTGTTTAGATCGCCTTTTTATGGCGCGATGATAGCAATAGATATTTTTTATTATGTATTGCCAGAGCATAGAGGCGGTTTTGGGATTTGCAAAATGCTTAAATTAGCGGGGCAAATGCTCAAAGTCAATGGCGTGAGTCAAATCGTGATAAGCCACAAAAAAGATAATAATTTGGGTGTTTTGCTTCAAAGAGCAAACTATGAGCCGTCAGGCGAAATATACGAATTCAAGGAATAACAATGTCTATCTTATGCCCTTCATCGCCTCCAATCCCTGACTATGCGGCTGCTGCTACTGCTCAAGGCGCGGCGAACAAAGAAACAGCGATTACTCAGGGTTACTTAAACAACCCTAACGTTACAGGCCCGTTGGGTAATCAGACCGTAACATTTGATCCTGTTACAAATCAACCTACGATAACTCAAAACTTAACCCCAACGGCGCAAAACACGTTAGAAGCACAACAACGTGTTCAACAACAACTGGCGGGCCTTGGCGAAACTGGTTTGGGAAAAGCGTCCAATATTCTTGGGACGCAATTTCAATATACAGGGCCACAAACAACTACTTCACTTGCAAATTCTGGGCAAATACAAGGGTCGCCTGATTTGTTGGGCATGGGCAGGGCTTCTGGTGGATTTACAGGCGATAGAGCCTATGGTTCTGTTGCTAATCCACAAGCAAATGGCAATTTCCAAGGCCAACAAGCAACTGGCGGCGTAAATGGCCCATCTTTGCAACAAAGTTATGGCAATTATGGAGCCGTTCAAGGTGGTCCTAATTTGGGCGCTTATGGTTCAGCTTCATCAATTGGTGCAAATCAATATGGTTTATCTGGCGGCATAAACCCTTCTCAATATGGGGTGGCACAAGGCGGCGTTCAAGATGTTAATTTGCAACAATCTGTTGGCAACATTGGTCAAATCAATCAAAATTTAAACCCTAATAATTATCTTGCTAATAGCCAATTAAATTTAAGTAATGTTGCTCAAATGCCCGTGAATGCGGGCACTACGGGACAAGCGGCAATTATGTCTAGGCTTGCTCCTCAATTAGAGCGCCAACAAAAAGCAACTGCTCAAAACTTGGCAAACCAAGGGTTAGTGGCGGGCGGTGAAGCATATACAAATGCTATGCGAGATCAAAGCCAACAGCAAAATGATTTGTTGACCCAAGCGGCTCTGCAAGGGATTGGTTTAGATACTGCGGCAAATCAACAAGGTTTTAATCAAGCCTTGGCTACAGGTCAATATGGCAATACTGGCGCACAACAAAACTTTGGAAATGCTTTGGCTGCTCAACAAGCACAAAACGCGGCTCAAAACCAAGGTTTCAATCAACAATTGCAATCAGGGCAATTTGGTAATCAAGCACAGTTAGCAAGTTTTGGCGTGGATTTGCAAAATCAGCAAGCCCAAAACCAAGCGATTGCGCAAAATTATGGTCAAGGTTTAAATGCGCAGCAATTGGCAAATCAATCGGTTGCGCAAAACTTTGGTCAAGGCGTTACCGCATCCAATGCGGCAAATGCGGCAATTCAACAAAACCAAAATGCGGCGTTGCAACAACAATCGGCTGCAAACCAAGCGCAAGCCCAACAATATGCGCAATCTCAAGGCAATGCGCAATTTGCCAATCAAGCTCAATTAGCAGGATTTAATGCAAATCTGCAAAATCAACAAGCTCAAAATCAAGCTATTGGTCAAAATTACCAACAGGGTATGGGAACGCAAGCTGCTCAAAATCAAGCGGCTGCGCAGAACTTTGGTCAAAACGTAACAAATCAGCAATTGGCAAACGCTGCTATTGGTCAGAACTATCAGCAAGGGATGAACACCCAAGCAGCTCAAAACCAAGCGCTTGCGCAAAATCAAGCAACAGCTACACAACAACAGCAATTAAATAACGCGGCACAACTTCAGCAATACAACCAAAATCTTGGTAACGCTCAGTTTGGCAATCAAGCGGCTTTGCAAGAATTACAAAAACAAATGACATTGCGCAATCAGCCTTTGAATGAAATCACAGGTTTGATGAGTGGCTCACAATTGCAAATGCCTCAATTCCAAGGCTACAACCCGACCAGTATCACCCCCGCACCTATATTTGCGGGTGCGCAAGCACAGGGCGCGGCTAATATGCAAAACTACGGCATACAGCAATCAGGTGCTAATGCTTTAACAGGTGGATTGTTTAACTTGGCGGGTTCGGCGTTTTTCCCAAAGCCATAAAATCAAACATTAAGCGCATTGGCACGCATAAACTTGAACGGGTAAAAAAATGGCTAATCAATACGAACAGTTTAATGTTGCAAACCCTTATCAGTTGCAACAACAAGAGTTGGATCGCCGCCAAAAAATGGCTGAGATTCTTCAACAACAAGCATTTGAGCCTATTCAAGCGGGTTCATACCAAGGCATTCAAGCCCCAATTAGCCCTATTCAAGGTTTGGCAAAAGTGCTTCAAATGTACTTGTCAAACAAAAACCAAGAAGGCTTGAAATCAGAACAAAAAGCATTGGGTGAAAAATACCAAGCCGATACATCGTCTGACATTCAACGACTGATTAAAGGTTTGCAAGGCCAAACGGCTACGCCTGAAATCAAACAAGAACCAACAGGGGCGGATTTTGAAGACAATCCAAACCTTGCGCCAACATTTTCGCAAATGCAACCTGGCCAACAAGCGGCAATGACTACGCCTGCTATTCAAGCAAGGGCGGCGGGAACAATTGACCCGTCAATGATTGGCGAGTTTAAAACGCCTGGAATGCAACAACAGGCATTGAGTATGTACATGGCTCAACTTGCCCCAGAAGCGCCCGTAATTCTTGGTGAAGGTCAAATTGCATACAGCAAAAAAACAGGCGCAAAACTTTTTGAAGGCGGTTCAAAATCACCTTTTGGCAATGTTAACCCCGCTTCATTTACGCCCGCTAGTTTGAAAGTGTTTCAAGACAGTGGCGGTAAAGATATGTCTTTATTGCTACCCGCAGTTGGCGCAGATACTCAAGCAAGATTGACCCAAGAGGCAGCGCAAAATCAAGCCAAACTAACACAAGATCGTGAAATTTCTGATCGTGCATTTAATAGTTTGAGCGCAAATCAAAGGGCTTCTCTTGCTAATGAAGGCGCAAGAATTGGAATTAGTGCGGCTGATCTTTATTTCAATACGGGAATGAAGGCGGGAGGTGCGCCAAATATAGCGGCATCTCAACCCGTTGCCCAACTTGCTCCGCAAATGGCACAGCCTTTGGCGCCACCCGTCCCACAAGCCGCTATGCCGCAAGCTAGGGCCGTTGCGCCACCTATGCAACCCCAAACTAGACCTGTTGCACCGCCTGTATCGGCTGCTCCTGTATCGCCTAATCAAGCCTTGGCTGCTGCTTTGTCGCCAAAAGCACAACAAGAGTTGCAAGTTAACAAAGCCAAAATCCAACAAGAAGCGGAACAAGCATTGCCACAAGTGATGCAACAAGGTCAAACCTTGATCGGCGCAATTGATAAGATGATTGGCTCAAAAGATGCACAAGGCAAAGTCATTACTCCTGAACACAAAGGATTAAAAGACGTTGTTGGCACAATGATCCCGTTTGAGTACAAGCCATTCCAAGGTGGTACGCCTGGTGCTGACTTTAAGGCACTTTACGATCAAGTTCAAGGTGGTGCTTTTCTTGAGGGCATTCAACGCATGAAAGGCACTGGCGCTATTTCTGAGGTTGAGGGAACAAAAGCTACTGCCGCATTGTTGAGAGCTTCAAAAGCGCAATCGCCTGATGAATTTAGAAGTTCAATGGCTGAGTTTAGAGATATTATTCAAACAGGCATGAACAATGCCGCCACCAAAGCGGGCAAAGGTCGAATTCCTACCTACAATCCCGCAACAGGAAAGGTTGAGTAATGTCTGAAGCATTTAAAACTGTAGAAATCCCAAATTTTGGGCCTGTTAATTTTCCCGTCAGTATGTCGGAAGACCAAGTTAACGCTGCAATTTTTAAGATTACGCAATCGCCTCCAACTTTAGATATATTTGGCACAGACTCTAAACCCGCAGTAGATAAAACGGTTGAATCCCCCGCAATGATTCAAGGCCGACAAGCTGACTTGTCAATGCCTAGCAAAATGGGTTTGGCGGCGGCTCAAGGTTTAACCTTTAACTTTGCCCCTAAGATTGCGGGCGCGGGCGCGGCGGGATTAGACATTTTGCAACATGGCATTAATGCCAGTCCATCCGAGGCTTACGCAAATACTCGGGATTACGTCAAAGGTGTAAACGAGCAATTCAGGGAAACCAACCCTAAAACGGCATTTGCAAGTGAAATGGTTGGTGGTTTGCCACTATTGCTTACCCCTTTGGGGATGACAAGCAAAGCGGCTCAAACAGCAGAAGCATTGTCAGCCGCGCAAAAAATGGCAATGGCTGCAAAAATGGCAGGCACGCAAGGTACTATTTCTGCCGTTGGCGCTTCCGATATTAACCCTGTAACCAATCCTACAGAATACGCCCAAGACATTGCCAAAAAAGCGGCAATTGCTTCAGCCTCTGGTGGTGTTTTATCAGGCATGGGACAAGGCGTTTATAACGTGGGTAGCAATGTGGCCCAACGCTACATTCCTGAAAGCGCTAAAGATGCGGCACGAATCAAACTTGCTCAAGCCTTAGAGCGCGGGTCAAGTGGGGATGGTTCAAACTCTGTTTTAAATCGCGTTCAGCGTGAAATGGGGTTAAATCCTAATGCAAGTATTTCGCAAGCGGGTGGGCCAAGTGCATTGTCTCAATTGGATTTGTTGGCCTCAATGCCAGGCCAAGCCAAAACGCTTGTGGAGCGAAGAATTCGTGAACAACAGATGTTTAGACCTGAACGCCTTGTAAACGCGGCTGACGAGGCTTTAGGCACTCAAGGTAAGGGTTTTACAGCCACACTAGAAGCCTTGGATGCGGTTAAAAAATCTACTTCTGCGCCTTTGTATAAACAGCTTGAGAATGTATCGGTAAAGATTGATCCTGATTTGCAATCTTTGATTCAGGCTTCAACCTCTGCGCATGGAAAAGCTGAATTATTGACAGAATTGAATAGACAATTGCCGCTTGACATTTCCAAATTAAAAGCGGGTGATGATGTTCCGCTTAAAGTTTTGGATGTTGTTAAGCAATCACTTTATGACATGGGCGAATCGGCCCGTGGTGAATTTGGCAAAGCAACAAACACAAGCCGAGCCTATGATGATCTGCGGGTGGCATTGACAAAGAAACTTGAAGCCCTATCGCCTGCTGATAAAAATGGCTCAATTTATCGTCAAGCCTTGGATGCCTACGCTGGCCCTTCACAGTTGAGCAATGCTGTCGTTAAAGGCAGAACCGCTATGAAGCAAGACGATATTGCATTGTCTGACTTGATGGACAATATGTCAAAAAGCGAATTAGAGGCTTTCCGCATAGGTGCATTGCAGTCTTTAAAAGACAAAGTTGGCACAGAAGCGGGGCAGACATCACTGCTAAAGATGTGGAAAGAACCCTCCACCAGTAACCGACTTAAAGAAATATTTGGCGATAACTACCAAAAGTTTGCCCAAGATGTTTCCAAAGAAGCCAGATTAAAGCCTTTGGAGCAAGTGGGTCGAGGCGCTGCAACTTTCTCTAGGTTTGCTGGCGCTGAAGATTTGGGCGTTATGCCAACCACAATGGCAGCGGGCAAAGCGGTGGTTAATGTGGCTACGGGTAGCCCAATGGCGGCGGCGGGCGAGGCGGTAAATGTTAAAAACAGGATTGGTCAAGTAATCAATCAAATGCCCGAGGCAACTCGTAATGAACTTGCTAAAATGCTATTGATGCGTGGCCCAACAGGGCGGTTAGAGGTAGAAAACACAGCGGCTTTGATTCGTGCTTTAAACCAAAGATCAACGCAAATGCAAACGGGTGGCGGCTCAATCATTGGGCAAAATATAGACCAATACGGTCGATAAGGAAACAAAATGAGCTACAATGGTTCTGGAACGTTCAATATCAACACAGCGGGCCAACCCGTTGTAACAGGCACAACCATTACTAGCACAGCATTTAATTTGCTGACTGCTGACTTGGCAAGCGGTTTAACGACCGCATTGACAAAAGATGGTCAAACAACACCCACTGCAAACATTCCAATGGGGACGTTCAAGATAACGGGTTTAGGCGCGGGCACTGCTTTAACTGATGCGGCGCAATTTGGTCAATTGCAAGCGGGTGCAACTCAAATTGCAACTGTTACGGGCACAGACACAATAGCGGGAACTTTAACGCCTACCCCTACTGCTTACGCCACGGGCAATTTGTTTTCATTTGTTGCGGTGAATACAAACACCGGAGCCGCCACGATTAACTTAAACAGTTTGGGCGCTAAGAGCATTACGAAACTAGGCTCAACCGCTTTGGCTGCGGGCGACATTGTAAGTGGTCGCGTTTATCTAATTGAATACGATGGAACTCGGTTCCAATTAATTAACCCATCGGCTTCAAGTGTTGCCTCTTTCAATGCAGGCACAACAGGTTTTACACCATCCACAGCCACAACAGGTGCAGTCACCCTTGCAGGCACATTGGCAACCACAAACGGCGGCACAGGACTAACATCCTTCACCGCTAACGGTGTGGTCTACGCAAGCTCCACAAGCGCCCTGACTACGGGGTCTGCGCTGACGTTTGATGGGACAAACTTGTCATTGTTGCCGTCTGGTTATTCTGTTTTTGGCGCGTCATCTGCCGAACAAATGCGCCTGACCAGCACAGGGTTGGGTATTGGGACGAGTTCGCCTAATGGAAGGCTAGAAGTAGTAGGAAGCACTGGCGCAAGTTTTAATGGTTGGTTTAGAACTGGTGATGCAACTGCCGCAAACAACGCTGGTGGTGGCTTTTACAACACATCAAGCGCAACTGCCGCAAGCCGATCAGCAGTTATGGCGCTGGATGCTGATGGTGCAAACTTAGGCGGTGGTGATTACCTCATCATTCAAAAGAACGGCAACAGCGGCACTGCGGATATTTTGCAATATTCAAATGCCGCAATTCGATTTGGCACTAACTTTACAAATCGTGCCGCTATTGATATGACACTCGATGCCTCCGGTAACCTTGGACTGGGTGTTACTCCGAGTGCTTGGGTAGGAATCAATGCTGTGCAAGTCGGTAATCTTGGCGCTTTGTCATCAAGCACTTCTGCTGGCACAGTATTGTCAAATAACGCCTACGCAACTTCTGCGGGTTGGGCGGCAAAGTATATAACCACAGGAACAGCGTCTTTTTATGAGCAAATTGGTGGCGCTCATTACTGGCTTCAAGCAGCCTCTGGCACAGCAGGTAATGCCATCACGTTTACTCAGGCGATGACGTTGGATGCCAGTGGGAATTTGCTGGTGGGGGTTACTAGTGCGGCTGGAAATGCTAATGCAATTGCAACCAGTGCAAATAATGTTTATTGTTGTCAATTTATTAGTAGCAATGCTGGTTCTAGCCCTTATGGAATAAACATAAGTTATTCAAATTCAGCTCCAAATGGAACAGGCAATGCTTTTTGGAGAGCTACTGATACAGGTGCAATACGTGGTTCATTGTTATCAAATGGAGGAATTTCAAACTACGCTGCAAACAACGTAATCCTTTCCGACCGTAGAGAAAAAATTAATTTTGCACCTTCTAAATCATACATTGATGTAATTTGCGCTATTCCTGTTCAAACGTTTAATTACATTGACCAAAACATGGAAGAAGATGGTGGATTAACTTTGGGTGTTGTTGCTCAAGACGTTCAAGCGGTTGCTCCTGAACTGGTATCTGAGGGAAATTGGGGCACAAAAGACAAACCCAAAATGAGGTTAGAAATTTATCAAACTGATTTGCAATATGCGCTTATGAAGTGCATCCAAGAACAGCAAGTCTTTATTGAGTTACTCACAACCCGCCTCACGGCACTGGAAGGAAAAGCATGACCACCTACCTTTGGACAATCCCCCAAATGGATCGCCTGACCTCTGACGGCTTTGTCGTTACTGTGCATTACACCGTCAACGCAACGGATGGCACATACAACGCCTCAACCTACGGCACTGTTGGTTACACGCAGCAGCCTGGTGAAACATATATTCCTTACGCTGATTTGACCGAAGCTGTCGTTGTTGGTTGGGTGCAGAACTCTTTGGGCCAAGCCACGGTGGAAGCCAGTCTGCAAGGCCAAATCAACGCACAGATTAACCCCGTTCAAGAGTCCGGCACGCCTTGGGCTACCGCATGAACGAAATCACGCTGACGCTGACACTGCAAGAGGTCAATGGCATTTTGCAAATACTTGGTGAATTGCCAACCAAAAGCAATGTGTTTCCTTTGCTCAAGAAAATTGAGCAACAAGCAACAGAGCAACTTCCTGAAAAGCCACAAGAGTAAATAATGGATACCCAACAGTTTTTCAATATCGTTCTTGGTTTGTCGGCTTTCCTTGGTGGTTGGGTGTTAAATAACATTACCAAAACCATTGAGCGTCTTGATACGGATGTCAGGGCCATGCCAATAAATTATGTTTCTAAAGATGACTACCGCCGAGACATTGATGACATCAAGGAAATGCTTGGTAAGATATTTGACAAGCTAGACGCAAAAGTGGACAAATGATCGCTGTGGTTCTGGCGCTGTTAATCAGCACAGAACATAGGTGTGTTCGATGGGGATGGACGGGGGACGTTTACCATCGCGTAGTGTATTGCCTTGAGTGGAAAAAGGTCGAGAAAAAATGATTGATCCACTTACGATCGGCGCGGCATTTGCGATAGCCAAAAGCACCATTGCGGGGGTCAAAGAAGCTATCCAGATGGGCAAAGACCTGCAAGAGTGCAGTGGCGATCTGATTAAGTTTTTTGAGCATAGGGACACCGTAGCCAAGGCGGCGGTACACGAAAAGAAAAAGCCTCAGTCAGATATGGGCCAAGCAGTCAACGTGGTGATGCAAGCCAAGGCTTTGCGGGACGCT
>Ga0194048_10001015_pt1 | contig 13887 bp, 13 predicted proteins | sample JunL225m_MetaG_FD_161685 | JGI IMG/M metagenome (GOLD analysis project Ga0194048, IMG submission 161685) | Anoxic zone freshwater microbial communities from boreal shield lake in IISD Experimental Lakes Area, Ontario, Canada - Jun2016-L222-5m | ecosystem: Environmental > Aquatic > Freshwater >...
GCATCTTCCGTCTGCACCAGTTCGAGAAGGTCGAGATGTTCTCGTTTTGTCATCCCGACAAGTCGTGGGACGAGCACCTGCATCTGCTCGCGCTCGAGGAGTCGATCGCACAGAAGCTCGAGCTCACGTACCGCGTCGTCGACATCGCTGTGGGCGATCTTGGCGCGTCGGCAGCACGCAAGTACGACATCGAGACGTGGCTACCGAGCCAGCAGAAGTTCCGCGAGATGACGAGTTGCTCGAACTGCACCGATTATCAGGCGCGCCGACTCGATGCCCGCTTCCGTGAGGAGAAGGGCAGCCCGCAGACGCTGCATACGCTCAACGGTACTGCCGTGACGAGCTCGCGTACCGTCATCTCGGTGCTCGAACAGCACCAGCAGAAGGACGGCACGGTTGCGGTGCCACAGGCCTTGCTGCAGTACGGCGCCCCCGCCGTCATCGATCCCCGGACCTAGAGCGTGACGGACAGTTCGAGTCGCAGTCTGACCCGTACGGTCGGACTTGTCGGCGTCATCGGCGTGTCGATCGCGGGCATGGCCCCGACCTTGGCGATGAACCTCAATCCACAGCAGCTGGCAAGCCACGTCGGCTCGGCCGTGCCGCTCGTGTTTGCGCTCGCCACCGTTGCCGTGCTCTTGATCGCCTGGTGTTTCGCTCGTCTCAGCCGCGTGTACCCGACGTCCGGCTCCGTCTATCGCTTTGTCGGTGAGACCCTCGGCGTGCGGACCGGCGTCGTCTCGGGTTGGTCGATGCTCGGTGCCTACTTCTGTTTTACGGGACTTGTGCTTAGTGGCTTCGCAATCTTTATGTCCAGCCTGCTCGATGCGACAGGTATCTGGTCGGGTGCGAACGCAGACGTCATTGCGATCTGCGGAACGGCGCTCGTCTTGGTGCTATCGCTCGCACCGGTTCACCGCGTCACCGTGGTGCTGCTCCTGGTTGAGGTCGTCTCGGTGCTGGCGATGCTCGTGCTCGCGGTGTTCGTCTTCGCCCAAGTCGATTTGGGCAGCATGGGCTTGGGTGCAGTTGATCTGTTTGTTCCGTCCGACGGGATCCCCTTTTCGGAGGTCGCGTTGGCGATGTCGTTTGGACTTTTGTCGTTCGCAGGGTTCGAGCAGGTGGCGACGCTCGGCGAGGATGCGATTGATCCTCGGCGGCAGATCCCGATCGCCTTGATCGGCACGACGTTTTTCGCTGGACTCGCGTTCGTCATCATTACGGCCGCCGAAGTCGTTGGCATCTATGACACGAAGGGCGGCATGAGCGCCTTTGCGAATGCGCCCGGGCTTCTGCAGACGCTCGGTGATCGCTACGTCTCCGACGGAGCGGGCGATGTGTTTGCGGCGTTCGCCGTCGCCTCGGCTCTGGCCGGTGCCCTCGGGCTCACGGTCGCCTCGACGCGGCTTATTTTCGCGTTCGCGCGCGACCTCACCCCCACGCGAGCAATCGCCAAGACGTCGGCACGAGGCGAGATGCCGCGCATCGGCATCGTGTTTTGTGCACTGATTGGCCTCGTTGAGTACGGCTTTGTTCGTGTGGTCTGTGGTGGCACCCCAGACGACTCGTTCTTCTGGTGGAGCACCGCGGGAGCACTGCTGATCCTGGTTCCTTATATGTTGATGTCAATCGGCGCGGGCACGATGTTCGCGCGCCTGAAAGGGATTGGTCGACTCGAGACCATCATTCCAATACTCGCCGTCGCCGTAATTGCCTACACCTTGACGGTCAATGTCTTCCCGCTCGGAGAGGGCGCCTATCGCGTAATCCCGTTTCTCGTGATGGCCTGGATTGCTGTGGCCATCGTCGCGACGATCGTTTGGCCATCGTTGCTCCAGCGTGTCCACTACGGCCTTTTAGGCAATCAGGCTGATTCTTAGCGCCGAAAGAATTGCCGAATGCGCGGGTGCGGCTTTCCTTCTGCGCCGATCAGCCCGAACAGCAGGGCGAGCGCCAGCAGCGCGCCGCCGACCCAACCGAGTTTGATGCTGACAACCACGACGGCGACGGCTCCTGGTACGAGCAGAAGCCAGGTGCCCGTAAATCGGTGGGTGCCTTTGTGGCGGAAAAAGCGGTCGACCTTGACCAGCTTGAGGAGTTTTTGAACCAGGATCAGAACCGGTATCAGAGCCTCGAAGCGCGATCCGGCAAAGACCGTGATCCAGCCTGGCCACGCGGCAAAGAGAATGAAGAGCGTCAGTCGGTGGTGGCGGACCCAGTCGATACGGGCGGGCGCGAGCGGCAACAGCACGAGGACTTCGAGTACGAACACGCCCCAGATCATCCAGTCCAGCCAGAGCCCAGCGGTCTTGACGGCTGGATCTGTCCAGATCAGAGGCACGACCACGGCGGGGATGGCCAGGAGGGCGGCGACGGTCGTGGGCACGACGAACCACTGCTCGGCACGTTCGGCGCGAGTAGTGCGACGCTGATATTCGGCGGCCTCCATGTGGCTAAGTTTGCGCCACTCACCCGGGGTAGGTCGCGGTAGCGTGCTGCTTATGACGGCGCTGTTGAGTAGTGTGAGCACACGCCGTGCGATGCTGATTCTCGCGCTTGGCACGCTCGTGATCACGCTGCAGGATCCGATCATCAAGGCGACGATGGGTACGTACCCTGTCGCCGAGGCAATCACGATTCGGTCGGTCGTCGCACTGCCGATCTTCTTTGTCTTGCTCCATCGCCTCGGTGGTTGGCGCGTCGCGTTCCAGGGCAACACACGCCAATCGATCATTCGTGCGCTGCTTTTTATGATCGCCTATACGACGTATTTCTTGGCGTTCCCGGCCATGCCGCTGGCAGATGTTGTCGCCCTGTATTTCACCGCTCCACTGTTCGTCGTGCTGTTGTCTCGCCCGTATCTCGGTGAGCACCAGAGCGCGAGCCGTTGGATTGCCGTGCTGATCGGCTTTGCTGGTGCACTCGTCGTCGCGCAGCCAGGCACGGGCGGCATTGGCTGGGCCGCGCTCCTGCCGGTCTCTGCCGCGGCGCTCTACGCCTTCGGCCAACTGATGTCGCGTCGCTACGGCGAGGGTACGTCGGCGACCGTGATGTCGTTTCATCAGAACAGCGTGTACCTCATCTGCGCTCTGCTCTTCTCGTTTATCGCGATGCCGTTTGCGACGACGCCCGGAGCGACCGGCAGCATGGCGTTTCTCTTGCGTGCATGGGTAATGCCCGACGCGAAGGATCTGATCCTGCTCGGCCTGTGTGGACCGATCGCTGTCGGCGGCACGATCCTCTTGACGAAGGCCTACCGTGAGGCGCCACCCGGGGCCGTCACCCCAATCGAATACTTGGCGTTGATCTGGGACACGCTCTGGGGTTTTGCGATCTTCGGCGAGATTCCGAACGGCGCCACGATTGTCGGCGCGATCCTGATTATCGCCAGCGGCATCTTTGCCGTCACACGCGGAGTCGGCACGGCGCGGGTGGCGCAGTGATTGCGGCGCCACGCATCTTGAGTTCGACGCATGGTGCAGCCGTCGCGATCGTGGTTGGTATCTCCGTCTTTTCGCTGCAAGATCCGATCATCAAGGCACTTTCAGGCGCCTATCCGGTGACGGAGGCGATTGCCTTCCGTGGCGCTGTCGCGTTACCGATCTTCACGGTGATGGTCTGGCAGGCTGGCGGTCTACGACTGTTGTGGACGGCACGCCCGTTTGCGCTGATTGGGCGCGGGCTTCTGCAGATGTGCTCGTACACGCTCTATTACTTGTCGTTGCCCGACCTGCCGCTGACGACGACCGTCGCGCTGTGGTTTACCGCTCCGCTTTTTATGGTCGCCTTGTCGCAGCTGATCCTCGGCGAGCACCAGGGTCGACAGCGGTGGTTTGCGGTCTGTCTCGGGTTTGTCGGAGTACTCGTGATCGTGCATCCGTCGGCCGATATGACGTGGGCTTTGGTCTTGCCCGTAGGGGCAGCACTGTTCTACGCCTTTGGCCAGTTGACGGTTCGGCGGGTTGGACAGGGCATTCCGGCGCCGGTGATCTCGTGGCATCAGAACACGGTGTATCTCGTCGGCGCAATGGTGCTTGCGGCGATTCTGGCTCCGCTCGTGCACGACTATTCGGGTGGCGGCAGCCTCGGCTTCTTGCTACGGCCATGGTCGCTCCCGACACTGCACGACGGTTTGCTACTTGCGGCCTGTGGCCCGATCGCAGCTTTTGGTAGCACGCTGATCGTCTTCGCCTATCGCTCGGTTCAGCCGGGCGCGGTTGCTGCGCTTGAGTACGTGATGATGCTGTGGGCTGTGATCTGGGGGTTCTTGATCTTCGGCGATCTACCCACGCCGCTCACGATTGTGGGTGCGGCGTTGATCATTGTGAGCGGGATCTACGCGGTCACACGGCCGGCGCCCGATCCGCACCGGATCCGACAGTCTTGACGGTTGTCGCACGCGGCTTTCAGCACCCGCAACAAGCCGCGCGTCGACGGCTCGATGCGGGTGCCTACCCCTATTTGCGAGTGATGACGGTATTCCCTGTGCCTTGATCAATAACTCCACCGCGCATGTTGTTGACGATGGTGTTACCGGTTGTTTGTGGGCCGAGGAAAATGGCGGCCTTGACCCCGAAGAACCCACTGCCGTAGTTGTCGTGCACGTTATTTGCATGCCCCGTGTTGGTCAGCGTCATCGCAGCATTGTTGAGGTACGTGAAATTCATCAGCCCGATGCCTAGGAGTGCCTTGCCAAGGAAGATGTTGCGGACAATCGTGGTGTTCTGCATGAAGAACGGTTGGAAGAAGCCTGGGGTCCCTGCCCAGCCGCCAAGGACCGCGGCAAACTGACCATTCATCACGCAGAGGTTGCCGGCGATGACTGTGCTGCTCGCCGGGTTTTTATCGCCCGTCATGATGCATACGGCGCTTTTGGGCGCCTGACGAGAATCGATGTCATTGCCGAGAATGAAGATCTTTGCGGCCTCGACATCGATCGGCTTGATCGCGACTGGGTGCCCACCGTGCCGTTTAAAGCCGGGCGTTTTGGTCTGTTGTGCGAGGTTTGAGACGACGTTCGTCTGAACGATTGTGTTGCGAGCGATGACGTAGATGGCGTCCTTGCCGCGGCACCCTTCAATTTCGACTGCCTCTCCCGCATACATCACGTTGTTCGTGATCTTGATTGCCTTCAGGTGGCAGCCGGCAAAGGCCAGGGCGTTGTCGTCACCGCTTTGCATCGGCACGTCACTGCTGTTGATGTAGTTGCCGTCAATGTTGACGATGCCCGTCATTTGTGGCCCATCCGAGCTGCCAAGACTTCCAATCGCTTTCTTCGTGGCGGTCGCCGCCTCTGGCGTGCTGGTGCCGACGGAGGCACCCGCGATGGCGAAGCGGAACTCTTTCCCCGGCATGACGTTCGTGATGCGGTTGTGCAGCACATCGAGCCTGCCAACGACCTGCAGCATCATGATCGCGAGCGTCTGTGCTCCGTCAAACCAGATTCGTCGAATGGTGATTTTGCCCGTCACCGGACCGGTGTCGAGAATCGCCATTGGCGCGGCACCTGTCGTCTTGATCACCGTCGTGTTGTCGACCGATGGGTTTTCAACGCTCGGATCGCCCGTGCCTGTGATCGTCATCGGGCCGGGGACAATCACACAGAGGGAGCAGCTACCAAAGTCGAATGTACCTTTGAGTTGCACGGTTCCGTTGACTGCGAGATGAGCCCTGTTGATCGCTGTCTGGACATTGGTGACGTCCTGGTTTGGATCGTTTTGCCCAACCACGATGATCGCTGCCGCTCGCGGGGCTGCCGCGGCGGTGGCTACGCCCAAGACGGCGGTTAGCGCGCAAACAACCAAAGCCACGCTACTCGTCTGCAATGCGCGTCGGAAGGAGCTCAATGTCGGACCTCTTCTAAATGGGGGGCTACGAACCTACAGGAAACCCCGCTTCCATGTACGTCCACTGTTGGTGGGCTTACCCGAGGTAGCGCACGGGAGAAGCTTCGACCCAACGGCGAATGCGATGCCACAGCCTCTTACTTCTTCGCTATAGCCGGACCCCTCGGTACGGTGAAGTCATGTCGTTGCGCCTCTTCCCGAAGCCGCCTACTGATGCGAGTCGCGAGTCGACGCTTCCCGCGGCGATGCTGGTCTTGGCGTCGTTTGCGCTCTACTGGCTCCTCCCGGGCCACTTTCGACCTGTGCCGGCCTTGTTGATGATCGTCCTGGTCGTTGTCCTCGTCACGCTGCTCGTTGTTTTCGTCCCGAACCGTCACGCCGGGGTGGCGCATTGGCAGCGCAGTCTCGTGATGATCGTGATTGCTGCGATCACGCTCTCGAATGCCTACGACTTGGTGCGTCTGATCGAGACGCTGCTGTCGAAGGATCAACCACTAACGGGCCGCGAGTTGATCCTGTCTGCTGCCGTCATCTGGCTGACGAATGTGGTCGTGTTCGGCCTCTGGTACTGGGAGCTCGATCGAGGTGGGCCAGGCAGCCGCGCGGCCGCACGCGACGATGCGGCGCGCACACGCTTTCCCGACTTTCAGTTCCCACAGATGGAGAACCCTCAGCTCGCATCACCCGAGTGGCATCCACGCCTGCTCGACTACATCTACTTCTCGTTCTCGAATGGCACGGCCTTCTCAGCAACCGACGTCATGCCCCTTTCGCACTGGGCGAAGCTACTGATGATGGTGCAGGCCGGCTCGTCACTCTTGCTCGTCGTGCTGGTGACGGCGCGTGCCGTCAACGTGCTCTGAGCCGCAACGTCAGCGCCGAAGGCCGGTCGGTCCGACGTCGTCTATCGCTATCGAGGATTACTTCGGCAGCCGCTTGACGAACTCGTCGAACTCGACGGCCTTGCTCGTCTTGCCGCGCCCCGCTTGAGCAAACGATGCGTCGAGCTCTTTGGCGCTCGCGGCGTGCGTCATCCAGAGGTCCGTCACTCGCAGGCTGACAACTTTATGAGCCACCAAACGCCCATCCATCACTTCGAACTCGAGCTGCGTCCCAGCATCAAGACCAAGCTGCTCACGAATTTCGAGCGGAATTGTGATCCGACCCTTGGATGTCATTGTGGCGACCATCGGTGGTGCTTCTTTGTGGACGTTCGGAGGCGTTACGCCAGTCTCAAGAACCCTTGTTCTCAGCATCAGTGCCTTCTCAATTCCAGACAACGTGGCGTGATCGGCGTTGCGGGCTTCTTGCCTCAAAGGCTCGGATCTCCGAATCGCCTGTGAGCAAAGGCAGACCCATGACTCGAGCCGTGGCGTAGATCAGTCGGTCAGCCGGATCGGCGTGAAACCCCTCCGCGGCGATCTCGGCAGTCATACCTGCGACCGCGCTGGTCAACGGTTCGATACGAAACACGCCGGCACCTGCGGCAATCTCCAACCACTCATCAAGCGGCGCTGCGAGCTGCAGTCGCCCATTCGCAACCAGCGATGCGATCTCCCACTGTGCAATCGCGGGCACGTATGCGATCGCGCACTGGGAGAGCACGCGACGAGCCCGTCGTCCGATCCGGTTTTCATCGCCCGCTATCGCCCAGAGCCATACGTGCGTATCCACCACGCACGCGTTGGTGTCAGAGCGACGCATTCCACTCAATCGGCTGTGGCGACATCAGTTCCTCATCGCTGCAGAGGTACGTGACGCTGCCGACCAGGGACCGTGGTGCATTAACTGGGGCAATCTCGACGAGCGGTTTTCCGTAGCGCGTGACGATCAGTTTGCGCCCGGTTTTCGCAACGTCCGCTGAAAGTCGAAGGCAGTTCGCCTTGAACTCGCTGATACTGACCGTGAGGGTATGCTCCGATGCATTCATGTTGACCACTCTACATGGTCAAAACGCACACGTCTGTCATGCACGATCACGCACTGATCACAAAATCGCGCAGCACACGTCGTTGAAACCGCAGCCCCTCTACAATCCCCACGCAAGGCGGGGTGTCAGAGTGGCCTATTGAGGTGGTCTTGAGAGCCGGAGCCAACCACCACCTCGGAGCCAACGCCATCCCTCGCCGGTGACTACCGACGATGCTGCTCAAGGCGAGCGCAGCTCGACTTGACGCCCTTGCCCCACAAGTGACCCCTGATCCCGCGCAGCACTCGTCGGGCAAACCGCAGCCCCTCTACAATCCCCACGCAAGGCGGGGTGTCAGAGTGGCCTATTGAGGTGGTCTTGAAAACCGCAGCCCGGCAGCAGTGCCAGGGCCCCGGGTTCGAATCCCGGTCCCGCCGTACATAACGTTTTGTGGCTCCACCAAAGGGATTTAGCCCCTCTCCGCCGAACGCCCCGACAAGCCTCGACGTTGTCAGGAATCGTCCAAGATGGTGAGTGCAGACCTGCATCTGCAATTCATACTCGTGGCTACTTGCCCCACGCACGAACCTACAGGGCCGTAATCGCGAATCAGGCGTCAGTGGCGGCCGGGTCGAACGCCGCAACAGGGTCGACGGTCGCACTGTTGAATCCACAAGCCTCGAACACAAGCTCGGTCAACTCGCGCAACTCGATCACGTCTGCGTGACCACTGGTTTTGATCGCGTCGGTGTACATCACGGCGTCTTTGGGGCAGGCCACCATGAAAATCTCGACACCTGCAACCTCGACGGCCTCGTCGATGCGCTGCTCCGCGGGGCGACGACTACCGGGCTCTGCCGTTTCCTTCATCCAAATGCGCCCGCCACCCGCTCCGCAGCAGAGGCTGTTGTCGCGATTGCGCGGCATCTCGTTGAGTGTCACGCCACAGCGGCGAATCAGGTCGCGGGGCTGTTCGAAGATGCCGTTGTACCGGCCCAGCGCGCAGGGGTCGTGGTACGTACCTACGACGCTCAACAGGTTCGTCACGCCCAGTACGCCGGCATCGAGTAGTTCGTTGAGTAACTCCGTGTGATGCACGACCTGCTCAGACGTCCACGGCGCGCCGAGCGTCGGGTACTCGTTGCGAAGTGTGTTGAACGTATGCGGATCAGTTGTGAGTATGCGCTCGAACTCGCACCCGGAGATCGTTTCGATGTTCTCCTCGGCCAGCATCTGAAACAGGCCCTCTTCGCCGGCGCGCCGGACGTCGTTACCGGCGGTGCGCTCTGCGTCGTACAGGATCCCGAAGTCGACGCCTGCTGCGGTCAGCATCTGCGCCAATCGGATCGTGTTCTTCTGATTGGCGGGATCGAAGCTTGCGTAGTCGCCGACGTACCAGAGAATCTCGACTGGCTGTTTGCGCGCGTCGGGGATTTCGAGCCCCGCGTCTTTGACCCAGCGCGGTCGCTTGCGTTTCTGCTCTCCAAATGAATTGCCGGTCGTATGGATCTTCTCGAGCGTGGCCTGCAGCATCGAGTCGGCGCTGCCCTCCTCTATCGCATTGCGGCGTAGGAGATTGATGATCGGCACGTGCTGCACCCCGACCGGACAGATGTCGACGCACGCGTTGCACTGCATGCAAGACCACAGGGTCGCCTCCTCAACCACACCCGGCACCAGCCCCTCCTTCAAACCAGAGGCAGCCGCCTCTCGCAGATCGAGGATAAGGTCGCGCGGCGACAACGGCATGCCGCTATTGGTCGCTGGGCACACCTCATGACATTTGCCGCACTTCGTGCATGCGTCGAGATCCACCAGATGCGCGACCGTGAAATCGGTCAACGTTGCATACCCTGCCTCTGGTTCCGAAGGAAGTGTCTTCGAGACCGTCGGATCGCGCTCGACGAGGGCCGCAGGCGCGACGAGCATGTGCATCGCCTTGGTGAATGGGATCGCCGAAACAAACGCCAACGCAAGGAGACCATGGAACCACCAGAGACTAAAGTGGATGCTAGACGCTGTGTTCGCCGTGAGGCCAGTGGATTCCAGAACGCGCGCGAGGGCGTAACCGACCGGTGCCCAGACCTCGAAAGACGGCTTGTACTCGACGATCCGCAGCGCCTCGATTACAAACCCCGTCGCACCGATCACCACGAGCGACCAGGTGAACACGAGATCATCGAGTCGGTACCGCGCGCGCTTCGCCGAGACCGGCTTGCCATCGACGCGGGCGTAATCGAGTCGGCGAAGCCGAGCGAGGCGACGCAGTAGAAAAAAGCACAGCCCCAGCAGAAGCGCCGCCCCAAAGACATCGAGGAACAGCGAGTAGCCGAGATAAAACGGCCCATGCCAGAACCCGAATCCGAGCGGCACGGCCACATGATCGTCGAACGCAAGTATCACCGTGCCGGCGAACAACACGATAAAGCCGTAGAACACGCCAAGGTGCGCGATGCCGCTCCACGTGCTTCGCCGCAGAATCGCCGAATTCGTGAGGACCTGCTTCAACGAGCGCAGAACTTGCGGCGGCGTGCCATTCGCGCGACCCGCACGATACTTTCGAATCAGACGCCAGCAGCCGTAGAGGAAGATCAGAGTGGAAACGGCGGACAGTATGTACCAGAGACCGATCTGCCACTGCGCGAAGCCGTCGAACGTGCGACGTGTTGCTGTCGAGAGCAGAAGCACGGTCAGCGGCCGGTCCTGGCGGTCACGCTCTCGACTGTGTTCATCCGATCAGCTTCTCCAACTCGTCGGCGAGGTCGTGCATGTCACAAGTCGACCCGAGGTCCGCCACCGAAAAAATCGGGGCGTTTCCATCGGTGTTGACCGCGATAATCTGCTGACTTCCCTTCATGCCGGCCAGATGTTGCACCGCACCGGAGATCCCCAAGGCGATATACAGCTTGGGCGCGACCGTCTTGCCGGATTGACCGACCTGTCGGTCGGATGATATCCAGCCAGCATCGACTAGGGGGCGCGAGACTGAGAGCGTCACGCCGAGCCGTTCGGCAATCGATTCGAATCGCTCGATGGCGTCCTGATCACCGACACCGCGACCGACCGACAGGAGTACATCGGCGGTCGTAATATCGACACCGGTCGATTCGGCCTCGCGGTATTCGATGTGACGCACATCGGGATCGTCGTCGAATGCGATTTCCTCGACTTGCACCGGGGCACCATCGCCAGCCGCCGCCCAGACCCCACCCCGAAGCATCAGCAGTGTGCATGCGCGGCCCGGAAACTCAAGATCAGCCTCGACCTTACCGCCGTAGTAACTGCGGGTTGCACTGATCGTGTCACCGTCGGAGGCGAAGGCGATCACGTCGCTCGCAAAGCCCAGACCGTTCGCCGCCGCGATCGCGGGCGCACTCGCCATGAGGTTCGGGCTGAAAGGCGCGAACACGAGGCTCGGGTTGCGCAGCTCGATCACCCGGTGGACAGCGCCTCTGATTGTGCACGAGCCTGGCTCCGTTTCGGAAACCTTGACGGCTATAACACGGGCGACGCCGGGCGTGGTGATCTGGGATGCCAGCGAAGTGTCAGAGGAGACGATGATCGCGTCTATGTCTCCAGAGCCGTGCGTCACAGCCGCTGCCAGCACCTCGTGGGAATGATCGGTGATGCGACCGTCACGATGATCGACGATGACCAAGGTTCCGGACATCAGCGTGCCTCCTCGATTAGCTGTGCGATGCGCGATGCCACTGCAGCAGGATCGTCGCCGAGCATCGTCGCTCCGCCAACTGAGACTGGGACGCGCATCGCAGTAATGCGCGCGTGCTGCGAGGACTCGGCGGCAACCTCGGTGCGGATCTCTTTGTCGGCAGCCTGCTTGATCTGCCTGAGCGTGGCGTAGCGCGGCTGGTTGAGTCCCGTCTGGATCGTCAGGACGGCCGGCAGCGCGATATCGGTGCGGGCGATGACGCCTCCGTCGAGTTCTCGGCCGACTATTGCGCGGCCTCCTGTTGGCGCATCCATCTCACGGACCACTGCGGCGCAGGGCCAGCCCAGATGTCCCGCGAGTGCGGCTCCCGTAGCACCGTGGGCGGCGTCTGCTGACTGCGTTCCGACGAGTACGAAATCGGCCTGCTCCGCGCGAATCACACCGGCGATGCGCGCGGCGACGCCGACCGGATCCGCATGGTCGCCTTCTAGCGCCTCGAGTCGAATTCCCCTGTCCCCGCCCATGGCAAGCGCCCGACGCATAGTATCCTCAGCACCCTCGTCGCCGACAGTCACGACGACGACCTCTCCGCTGCCGGCGGCCTCGCGCATTGCAACGGCCTGCTCAACGGCGGTGGCATCCCATTCATTGATCGCGAGGTCGACGTAGTCGCGGTCGATGTCGATACCGTCGATCTCGATCTCGTCACCAACGACGGCGACCTCCTTTACGCAGACGATGATCTTCATATCAGCACCGCTCCAGCATGATCGACTCTGTGGTGGCCATGTCCGCTCCTCAGCTTCGCACGCGGGTACGCTCGGGGTCGTAATACGGGGTACCGACGATCTCACCAACGACCGATCCTCCGTCGAACAATGCCCTTACCGCCGTCCCGATGGCGCCGTGATCGCGATCCACCCGCACGAGTGCGAGCGTCGCATCGAATTGCGGAGACGGCATCGCCATTGTGATGCGACCGATCTCCGCGCCGTCGACGTCGAGTGCCGCTCCGGACAGGTCGGCGGTGGTGAGCGGGAGTTTGACGGTCACGAGACGCTTGGGTGCGGCGTCCTTCATCTCCAGCAGTGCTGCACGTCCACGGAAGTCGCCCTTGTCCCAGTCGATTGCCCATCCCATCCGGCATTCGAACGGTGAGACGGTGCTGTCGTAGTCCAATCCCTCTCCCATGATCATTCCGGCCTCGATACGCAGCATGAAGACCGCGAGCACACCGATAGGCTTGATCCCGAGTGGCTCCCCTGCGGCGAAAACGGCGTCCCATACGGCTCCAGCGTCCTCCGTCGACACCCACAGCTCGTAGCCGAGTTCCGAAGTGAATCCAAGGCGGTTGACGTGCACTGTGACGCCGCTAATCTGGACCTCAGTGCGGTAGCCGTAATACGGGAACGCCTCTGCGGATACGTCCTGATCCGTCAATTTCTGCAGCAGCGCGCGGCTGTTTGGCCCCTGAATGCAGAGATGGCCAAGGCCAATGCGCTCGTCGGTGACCGTCTGGCCGGCTGCTTCGGCGGCCGTTGCTAGCAACTCGCCGACTTCAGCTGTCCCACATGTGATCCGCACGTGATCGGGCGAGAAGGCAAGGATGACGACGTCGTCCATCATCATTCCACTCTCATCGACGATCGCGCCGTACGCAATACGTCCCGGTGCGAGGTTCGAGATGTCGCGAGTGATGAGCCAATTTACCGTCTCGATTGCGCCAGGCCCGCGGACGTCGAACTTGCGGATGAACGAGAAGTCCATTGCGCCGACCGCCTTGCGTACGGCCCAATATTCCTCATCGGGCGTCGAGTACCACAGCGGAACGGCGTAGCCGATGGCGTTCTCGAACACGGTGCCTCCTGCCGCGACGACGCGGTCGTGAAATGCGGTTTCCAGCATCTCCGGTGTATCAGCAGCCTGGTCGGCGGTCATCGGACGACTCCGTTCGCTCCGGTGTGTAGCCCCGTTTCCTGCATTGGCACGACGGCAACCACACGGATTAATGTCAACACAGTTTCACCCTCGCCCGGCGGGGCGCAGTCTAGCGATCGTATCGGCTCCTCGAATAAGTGTCAACACTTATGACTCGTCATCGCAGCCTGTCCTGCAGCGCGAATGCAGGTCCCACGAGCGGCAGGAACCACGGGCGCCCGTTAAACAGCGGCACCTTCGGGAAGGGGATCCGGGCGAACGGCGGTGGCGACTCACCATCGATCCATCGCGCGCTGGAAGTTCCGAACCACGGCGCCAACGCGACGCCGCCGCCGCAAAACGTGACGGCGTACGTGACATCACCCTCCCGCCCGATATGCGGCAGTTGGTCGTAGCTGAAGCCGGTTTTTCCACCCCACACGGCCTCGACTTCGACCCCATCAAGGAACGGATAGATGCGACGCAGCTGCTGCTGCAGCCAAGCCGATGCACGCTCGACGCTGGTCGGTGCGAAACTAGCGCGC
>Ga0194048_10001019_pt1 | contig 13866 bp, 7 predicted proteins | sample JunL225m_MetaG_FD_161685 | JGI IMG/M metagenome (GOLD analysis project Ga0194048, IMG submission 161685) | Anoxic zone freshwater microbial communities from boreal shield lake in IISD Experimental Lakes Area, Ontario, Canada - Jun2016-L222-5m | ecosystem: Environmental > Aquatic > Freshwater >...
GCATATACGTAAACGTTACCACCACGACCACGACCCAACGTATAATACATTGCTTGATTATTTTCGTGTTCTACGAATGATATTTCAAAAAAGTTTTGTAACAAAGGAATATAAATTAAATCGCCTTCGTATGGTCTTAATTGTCTAACTGATGCGGCAAATCTGCGGCGTGATACAAGAAGAGTCAACTCATCACGAATTTCTAAACCAAACTTGGAAATAAAATCGCCTTCGCCGTCCATACCAGTTACGTTCTCAAGATACATTTCTATACCAACAGCGGTACGATATTCTTTTAATGTATCCTCACCATATAACATATCCACATTACCAATCTCACTTGTCATTCTTGGTAAATAATATATATCCATACCATGAATTTGCATGGCTTCAATCAACAAATCTTCCACCAGCAATTGCTCACTGGTGATTTGATGTTGAGGAAAGTTATTGAAATAAAAATTTGTGGACATTTTTATCCTACAAAGATTTCACTTGGCAAACTACCCATTGTGTACTGTTCTTCTTCTAACTTCTCAAGTTCATCATGTGCTTCTTGCATGATACGTGGACCATCAAGTGTTACGCCACCAGGCATTTGAATGCCCGCAAACTTGGATAGATTAGATCCCCATTGATATTTGATTTTAGCTGTAGCGTATGCTTTAAGAAATCTATCATCCCAAACATCAGAAACACCTTCTTTGAATGCAGTAACTCCAGTTTCTGGAGTCGTAAAATATGATTCAACGTTTAATGATACATCGGTATCAATAGAAACAATACGTTTTGATTCTGCACCAAAAGTTATATAATCACCAATTGTAACGTCACGGGAAAATGTTGTACCTGTTCCAACAACTGTATTTGATGATGCTGATGTATCAACTGTTCCTTCAATTGTGAAAACGTCTGGACTTAGTTTACGATAGCATTCTAATATAACATACTCACCGACCATCAAATCTGTATCCCAATTAACGTCTAGGAAGACTTTGTTTTGTTTGCGGTTAAATCTAAATTGTGGAGTACCAGAAAACAACATGTTCAATGTCTGAATGTGTTGCATTGTGATTTCATATGATACGTAAGACACGGATGTAAAGTCATACAAATCGTGTAAGCGTAATTGATATCGCAAGTCAAACATGTTAACTGACGATGATGATGAATCAAACGGCATAATACCTGTTACAGAAATGACAGCATCTGGACAATAAATCCAGCGTCTAGCTTTATCAGCTTCTGTAATTTGATGTTTCATATACATCTTTTCGCAACCATCAAAATGATAGTCATGAAAGAATGATAATGCGTCATCAATTCTATCATCAACTTGGTCATCATCCACGTTAATCTGGATAACTGGATGACCAAGTCTGCGTAGACAATAATCTTTAAATTCTGATCTGGTTGTAGGTTTTGCCATTTAAATACTCGTAATTTATTATTTATTTAATGTCCAAAGTCGCAGTTGGTGGTGTGGTGTTTGCAGTGTAACGTGCATAACCTTTAGTGATTCTTAGGTCTTTCATGTAGCCAGTAAATAATGAAATGCCTGCCACGCCAGAAGATCCAATATATGCGCCACCTGTACCGGAAAGTGTTTGTACGGTAGTTGCTGTTCCACTAAGAACCCCATTAACAAATAACCTATAGGTTGTACCATCAAACGATCCAGCTACATGGGTCCAAGCATTTAATGCCGCAGTTAGTGTACTAGATACGATAGACGTATTCCATGTAGTAAATCTGATTGTACCATCATTCATTAGAATAAATCCTAATTCTGAGTTACCGGTGGCAGTAGAAAAATTAGTATAAATCCAATTTCCTGTTGTTGGTCCATTAACTGTAGGGTAAATCCACGCTTCTATGGTAAATGCCCCAGTTCCAAAAGTAAATGCTGGATTTGATCGTGCGGTTAGATAGTCACCAGTACCATCAAAATACAAACTCTTTCCAGTGTTGTTTTGAAATGGATTCATTGATTTAACTGAAACAGTACTCGCTACCGTAAGTGTAGCAGCATTAGTACTATTATCAACAAACTTATTGGACTGACAGGTTAGTAACTGTGTACCAGTAATAGCGGTTAACGATGTTGTGCTTGGAGTAAATGCGGTAGTATATAAGCAAGTATTAGTTACTCGGTGATTACTGATGTAACCTTGAGAAGCGTTAACGTTACTTGGACTAAACACAGCCCATGCACCTTGAGTATACGTGGTTGCTGTTGTAGTAGAGCCAACAGAAGCACCGTTTACCCACATTGTCATCAAGTTACTACTATCTCTAGTAATAGCTATGTGATACCATTTACCTAAAACAATAGATGAAATTAAGAATGTCGAGCTAAAAATGTTAGCTGATCCATATAAGTTAGGTGCTATTCTAGTATTATCATTGTACATGTTAAAACCACTGCTGGCCTGAACACCCATAAGAGATCCGGATGCTGGTGTAGTGGTCCAATTTATCCAAAATTCTACTGTAAATGTTCCTGCTAAGGTAGTCCATGCTGCTGACGGTACTGAAATATAAGCACCGCTTGCACCAGTTGAGTAATTACTATAATAAGTACCGCTATATGGATCTCCACTAGCTAGTTGTGTATTACCAACTGTTTCTAATACATTTGATCCGTGAGCATCAACGATGCCGCCACCAGTCATACTCAATAACAAACTAGTTGTTGCTGTCGCTGATGCTGGTATTGTCGGTGGTATAAAGTTTGAAGTGTACAAACCAGTACCATTAGTAATTTTAACATCAGATATGTAGCCGCCGCCGATTGGATATGTACCACTTGCTTGAGCACCCACACACCAACCAGCAGTAGTGATGTTTGTTGCGATAGAAGCAGAATAATCCTGAACACCGTTCAAATATCCTTTTAGTGTGCCGCCAATTCTCACCCATGCTATATGATACCATTGGTTCAATGACATTAATGTAGCACCTGCACCACCTGTGGCACTTGTGGTTTGAGTTATATACAGTGTACTACCTGTTCCAAATGAAAATGATGTACTATCTTCTGCACGACCAACGTGAGTTTGGAAACCTCCGCCGTTATTATAGGTTATATAAACCCAATACTCGACTGTAAAATCACCTGTTCCGTATTTTCCTGCAAGAGCAGTAGTGTTGTACAAGTAATCACCAGTACCATCGAAGTATGCAGAACCACCATGTAGTGTTGGTGTATATGCTACTGCACTTTGTGCTGTATAACCAAACGGGTTGAACCGTTTTGGTTTCACATCACCATTGGCGGTCAACGTAAACGCATTGGTGCTATTGTCGATCATGGTAGTTGATTGACAGGTTAATAAACTTGTGTTTGCCACTGCTGTTAGTGGCGTTGTACTTGGTGTGGTGTTTGCCGTATATAGTGCGGTGCCTTTTACAATACGAACGTTACTTATATAACCAGTTACGTAAGTTGATCCAGCAGAATCTTTACCAATAGTCACTGCGTTCGTTGTTCCGTAATCTTGACTAGAAGCATATGTACTACCAACTTGAGTTCCATTAACAAACATTTTAGTAGAACCAGATTGCTTTGAGACCGCAATGTGTTGCCATGTATTAAGCGTCATTGCTGGTCCGGTTATTGCGGCTGAATTTGGTGGCGCTGAATAGAATGTTATAGCACTACCGCTATAGTATACTAGTGCACGTTGTGTACCATTAGTAATATCTATCCAATCTTGTCGTGCGTTCACAGTTGGGTATGCCCAAAATTCTACAGTGAAGTCACCGGTACCAAAGCCAAATTGCGTACTAGTAGCTACATTTAAATAATCACCAGTACCATCAAAGTAGTTACTGTAACTCTGTGGCGCTGCTTCTTTGATAGAACCGAATGGACCGAATGCTTGAACACTTGGTGTATTTCTAAGGGTAAGTGCAAAATTATTTGGACCATTATCAACAAAACCACTCGACTGTGCTACCAACAATTTTGTATTAGCAATTGCGGTTAGTGGTGATGTTGGTGGTGTAAAGGTAGTTGAATACAATGCCGTTCCACTCAATACTCTAACATTACTTAGATAACCAAGATAACGATTATTGGTTGTGTTGCTGTTCCAACCACCGGAGGCAAGATAACCAACAGTACTACTTGCACCAGTCATAGTTGTTGTACCGGAAATTGTTTGTAACGCACCGTTAACAAAAAGTTTCAAAGAAGTAGCAGATATAACTACAGCAAAGTGTGTCCAAGTATTTAACGGAATCACTGTTGTAGAACTTGTTGCAGTCTGTACCGATCCATTATAATAATTAAAACACAAATAACCACTGGCGTTTGTTCCTAATCCCCAGTTATTACTTGCTGAACTTGGTGTAAGGTCACCAAACATTGAGCGAGTATCTGGTGTTGCATCTCTAGATGTTTCATACATCCATCCTTCTATTGTAATCACAGATGATGATGTTATTAATCCTGTACCGCCAAACATAGCGGTTGTGCTGGCTGCTGATGTTTGAAAGTTACCAGTACCATCAAGATAATAACTCCATCCAGTTGCACTATATGGACTAAATGTACCTTGTGATGCGTTACCAACTCTAGTGACAATGTTATTGGTATTAAAATTGCTGTTGTCGTAGAAACCTTGGTTAGTTGCACCACCATTTGTCTGGCAGGTCAACAACTGTGTATTAGCAACAGGTGTTAGTGGTGCAGTTGGTAAAGTAATTGTTGTTCCAGAATAAATGCCGGTGCCCTTAATAATACGCATGTCAGCAATGTATCCAGGGAATGGGTTTACGTTTGTATTTCTTGAACCAATAGTTACACCAGTTTGGTTATAGTTTGTTGTATCAGCAACAGTAGTTTGTCTTACACCATTGATATAACAACTGACTGTACCACTAGTTCTTGACAGTGCTAAGTGAAACCATTGGAATAATGGTATTGCGTTTACTGGTGTTACGTTATTACCAGCAGATCCGTACGCGCCGTAGTATAAAGCGTTTGTTGTTGTGCGATACACTTGAAATGCACCAGCGGTGGGCTGTGCTTCGAAAATTTCCCATTCTGAGGTAGTATTGGTGCTGTTAAAATATAACCAAGCTTCCCAGGTAAAATCACCTGTGCCAAAGTTTGCTACAGAAGGTGAACTTGTATTCACCAAATAGTCACCAGTGCCGTCAAAGTATGCACTACCATAGGTAGCGTAAGTATTACTTGGAGTGAATGGATATGCTGAACTTACCGTAGTATCTCCGTTCCTTGTAATCGCAAAGTTGTTTGTTGAGTTATCAATAAACCTATTTGACTGACATGTTAGTAGTGCTGTATTTGCAACTGCTGTTAGTGGTGTTGTACTTGGTGTAAATGTTGATGTGTATAGTGCGGTGCCTTTCACCATTCTAAAATTAGATAGATACCCAACGTATGGATAAGTGCTACCGTCTGAATTAACACCGATGTATACTGATCCGGTGGTACAAGTGTAGTTAGTTGAATCTGTATAGTTCGTTCCTGATTGCATTCCGTTTATGTAAAATTTAGTAGTACCAGAAGAACGAACTAACGCCACATGTGTCCAGGTGTTAATCGCAATCGCTCCACCGGCAGTAGTATGTCTACTGCCACCACTAGACCCTAAGTTACTAAGTGTACCGCCAGAATCTACCCATAGTATCAATCTTCCTGCACTGTTTCCGTCTAGTACATCTAAAATTTGTTTATAACTACTCAATGCAGTCTGATACATCCAAAATTCAACGGTGAAGTTTGCCGCACCCATACCTAGAGAAGTATTATTCGGTAAACTTAAATAATCCCCAGTGCCATCAAAGTAGTTACTGTAATAACCATCACTATATGGATTAAACAAACTTGGTTTAGTATCACCTGCGATTGTCAATTGGTTGTTGTTCAAACTTGCATCATTGATAAATGTGTTTGAACTGGTAGAACCATTCAATAATAATGATGTATTTTTCCAATATAAGTCACCCAAAGAAATGGTCCATGAAATATATTGTTTTGCAGTTCTATTTGTAGTTGCGGCTGTTGCTGTCAATTCTGTGTAAATCGTTTCAGCATTTGTTGGCGTACCATAAATTGTATTACCACTCAATGACACACCTGTTGGTAATGCATTTGCAGTATAAGTGATTGTTTTTCCGGCTGCACTTGTTGCGGCTATCGTAACGTTTGACATCACAGTAGCGCCAGTTAAACTATATGAAGCATTGTTTGCTGGTGAACTCCAAGTAACAACATCTGGATTTATGTTAAAGATAACATTCTGTGTGGCAGTTCTACCTGTTGTGGCTGCTGTTGCAGTTAAAAGTGTATATGTGTTTCCAACTGTGTTGTTGGTACCAGAAATATTATTACCACTTAATGTGATACCACCGGGCAAAGTGTTTGCTGAATAAGAGATTGTCTTACCCGCGGCAGATGATGCCGACAGCGTAACATTAGAAATAGGTGTGTATTCGTATGCGGTAATAAGTTGATTACTTGTTGGCGTTGCCCATGTTACTGGATCAGTATTGATTGTCAAGCTGAATGAACGTGTGGTATCTTGATTTTGTGCATCTTTGACGTTTACAACAAATGAATATGTTGTGCTACTGGCATCAAGTGGCGATGTTCCAGTTATTACTCCACTTGAACTTAATGTTGCACCAGATGGTAATGAACCAGAATACAAACTGTATATTAGAGTAGCATCACCAGTTGCAGAAATCGTATTAGAAATCGTATTAGCTTCGTAATAAGATCCAAGTGATCCTGCTGTTGTTGTAAATGTTGGGAAATTAGAAACACTCAAGTTCAAATATATTGCACCGTTGCCGTCAGTATTAAACAACATCAAAGAATAAGCACCAACAGATTCTGATGGCACCACAACACGAATTTCAGTTGAACTAATAAATGTTGTAGTTAATGATGTGCCGTTAATGTATGATGCACAACCTGTTGCAAATCCTGTACCAACAATTTTTAAATAACCACCAGATGGACTTAATGCGGTATCGTCCAATATATTATAACTACTATCTGTTACATAAACATTTGTTATTTTTAAACTGGATGTAGTGGAAGTGGATGAAGATGTGTTTGAACCAACAGCAACAACTTGCGTTTTAACAACAGTGTTTGCTGTAATACCACCGCCCGATAATGTTGGTCCTGTACCGTTAATACCAGGAAGAACAACAATTGTGCCTGCTACGGCACTTGATGCTGCCATTCGCTTGGCACTGGATGATTTGAATCCCATTAATAAATCTCGCTACCGAATGCTGAAAAAGTAAGTAATGATGTAGAAGCATTTACAGAAACAACATCTGTTGCAGCCAATGTGATACCTATAGTGGCTGTAATTGTGTCGTTTCCTGCTAAGTTTACATCATAATTTATATAGTGTGAGTTCGCAAGCGTTATTCCAGCGGGTCTAACTGCTAGTCTAAATGTTGATGCATTGGTGTCTAAATTAGCAATAGTGATTGTGCTGATGACTGCACTATTTGCAGCCGGCACCGTATATAATGTTGTTAGTGTATTCGCTGATGGGTTTACTTGGCCCAAAACTTTGTATTTAATTGTCATATTTTTCCTTTAAGCACCCATCAATAAGAATGGACTTAATGTGTCTGTGGAAGTTGTACCGGAAACTGTTAATAATCCAGCACCTACGTTAGCTTCCCATGTTGATTTAGCTGTGATTAATCCAGCACCTACGTTTGCTTGATACGCACTGGTAACTGTAATAAGTCCAGCGCCAGTATTGGCTTGTCCTGCAATAACTGCAACACCAACGTTGGCTTCATAAGCAGACTTAGTAGAAATTAATCCAGCGCCAACGTTAGCACTTCTAGCAGCCACTTCAACACCAACGTTAGCCTGATACGCACTGGTAACTGTAATTAATCCAGCACCTACGTTTGCTTGTCCAGCTAAAGCGGCTGCACCCGTATTTGCTTGATAAGAATTTGTAACAGCAATTAAACCCGAGCCAACGTTAGCCTGACCAGTTATAATTGCAATACCAACATTAGCTTGTCCTGCAATAACTGCAACACCAACGTTGGCTTCATAAGCAGACTTAGTAGAGATTAATCCAGCACCTACGTTTGCTTGATACGCATTTGTGGTAGAAATTAATCCAGCACCCACGTTAGCCTGACCAGTTATAATTGCAACACCTACGTTTGCTTGTCCAGCTAAAGCGGCTGCACCAGTGTTAGCTTGATACGCATTTGTGGTAGAAATTAATCCAGCACCCACGTTAGCTTGTCCAGTTATAATTGCAACACCTACGTTTGCTTGTCCAGCTAAAGCGGCTGCACCAGTGTTAGCTTGATATGCGCTAGTAATTGTAATAAGTCCTGCACCAGTATTTGCTTGTCCCTGTGCAATTGCTGATCCTACGTTAGCCTCATAAGCAGTCTTAGTAGAGATTAATCCAGCGCCTACGTTTGCTTGATATGCGCTAGTAATTGTAATAAGTCCTGCACCAGTATTTGCTTGTGCATTTGTTCCTATAGTATTGGCATAATCATGCGGATCAAGACCGCGCAATGTTATAACATTTGTAACAACATTTGCACTTATTGTAGCAACTCTAGTATTCGCAACGTCAATTACGTTAGTTGGTTCATCATTTGACAATAAATTATCAAACAGATAATATCTTCCATCACCAGCATGACGAATCAAACCTGTATGATTATTAGGAGTATTACCATAATGTCCAATAAATCCAATATCTAAAATATCCGCCTGGTTTTGTACGCCAAGTTGAATAAGTGTATCAGTAACAGTCAATGATGATACATTAAGTGTTGTTGTATTTCCAGTAATTGTTAAGTTACCAGAAACAGATAAATCACCAGAAATTGTTCCACCAGTTTTATCTAATTTTATACCAACGTTGGCTTGTCTTGCCAGAACTTCTGCAATTAGTCCTGCACCTACGTTAGCTTGATATGCATTAGTTAGTGTTGTTGATAAAGATAATAATCCAGATCCAACGTTTGCTTGTGAAGTAGTCTGATATGCAAGTAATCCTGCACCAGTATTAGCTTGACCTTGTGTAATTGCTGATCCAACATTAGCTTCTGATGTAGTTTTATATGAAAGTAATCCTGTGCCAACGTTGGCTTCATAAGCAGATTTTGTAGAAATTAGTCCTGCACCTACGTTTGCTTCATACGCACCGATAACTGTAATAAGTCCAGCACCCACGTTTGCTTGTCCAGCTATTGCAGCCGCACCAGTATTGGCTTCATACGCACCGATAACTGTAATTAATCCAGAACCTACGTTAGCTTGTCCAGCTAAAGCGGTTGCACCAGTATTGGCTTCATATGCACTAGTGATTGTAATTAATCCAGCACCTACGTTTGCTTGTCCAGCTAAAGCGGTTGCACCAGTATTGGCTTCATATGCACTAGTGATTGTAATTAATCCAGCACCTACGTTTGCTTCACCTGTTGTTATGGATGTGTTAGCGGCATCAAATGCAAGATTGGCTTGATCAAATACATATGTTATACTGCCTCCACCACCTGTGTTAGCAGCATCAAATGCAAGATTGGCTTGTGCAAATGCAGAGTTTGCAATATCTCTTGCAACATTATCTAGTGTTCCACCACCTCCAGATGGACCAAATTCAGCCCAAATATTAACAGCAGTATTTCCGAAATTCTCATAAACAAAACCTGTATCTGTGTTTATCCAGATATCAGAATTGTTTGCAGAAGTTGGTGTTGTGTTTTGGAAATATGTGTGGGTTTTTGTATTTGCTAGATCGTATGCGGAATTGGCTATATCAGCAATTGCATTTACTGTATCGCTTAGAATTGCTTTGGTATATAATGTACCAGTAGTTTTATCAAATGTTAAATTGGCACTGGCACCAAAAGAACCCAAATCATTGAATTGTATCTCTGTATCTAATCCACTCGGTTCAGTGACAGCAGAAAATAACACAGCCTCACTTGCGTCATTACCATAATATAATTTACCATCGGTATAATTGATCGCAAGTTCACCAGGTATCAATCCTATTGGAACGTTACCTGATGAACCCGAACTTTTTAATGTGATTACTGTATTGGATACCATTTATGAATCTTAGAATGTTCCTCCAGATTTCACATTATCCTCTACTATTGGTAGCATGACAATGGGTTCGTCTGGAGTTTCCGATTGTGTAACATCTTCACCTCGCTTAATTTTTTTAAGTTTGGTTGCGGACACGGTTGTTTCCAACCTCTCCACATATTTAGTTAACTCTTCAATACGGATATTGTTTTGTAACAAAACATCTTGTGATTCACTTTTAACTTTTAATACATCTTCCTTTGCTTGCTTTAGTTGACGAGAAACGTCATTAACGGCCGCTTGCAATCTATCTTTCTCTTGTTTCAAGTTTGAATTATCAGAAGGATTAAACGAACTTATTTGTCTAGTTTTATCCTGAAGCTCCCTGGCTTTATCCTGAATTTCTTTACCTTGATCTTGTATAGTCTTTTGAAGTTGAATATTGCTGGCAGCTAGTTCATCTATTTTTCTTTTTATAGATTGTGCTTCTTCAATTTCTCTAGTTTTATCCAGAATTTCTTTACCTTGATCTTGTATAGATTTTTGAAGTTGAATATTACTAGTCGCCAATTCATCTATTTTTCTTTTTATAGATTGTGCATCTTCAATTTCTCTTTTAGATACTTCAAGTTGTGCCTGAAACATTAAGTTTTGCTTGACTACCTCCATAAAGTTGCCAAGCAATACTTCTACATACGCATTTTGTAATTTCACATCCATTACGAATCCTTTTCATTTTTAATTATTAGAACGAACCACCACTCAACACATATGAATATGTCAATTCTTTAGTGCTGCTATTATAGAACGCTATACCATCATATGTAGCATCTTGTGTTTCAACATAACGGACTGGATTAACATAGAAACCAGACTGAGTAGGATCCAAAGCTGAGCCAGAAGCATTAAGTGCAATACTGTATTCGTGTTGAGAATTGTAACCAGCATGAGCACCAATTGCGATAGAATATTGTCCTTGTGATGTAGTGCCGCCATAACCAGCACGTTCACCAATCGCAACAGCAAATTGCCCTTGGGTGTTTTGGCCTGCCGCAACACCAACCGCAACCGCATCTTGTCCTTGATATAACCTACCAGCTGTATGACCAACAGCAACAGAAGAATGTTGTTGATTATCGTTACCAGCATTAGTACCAATTGCAACTGACAAATAACCTTGATTGAAACTTCCTGCACCGTCACCAACAGCAGTTGAACCGTAACCTTGAGTTGTATTGCCTGCGTAATTACCAATCGCAACACGATTTGGATTAGAGTTTGTTACATCTACGTTTTGACCAATTACAACACTATTAGCAGAATCTGCGATGTAAGTTCCTTGATCAGAGTACAATGCACCTGTGACATTATCTACGGTCCAAATGAAAGCTCCATTTGCAACATGTGTAGCCTCGGCTGAAATAGTGCCGTATGTCAATTCTTTCGTTATTGTATCATAGAATACTACATTACTTGTTGTGTTAGCATTCAATGCATCAACAAACAATCCAGATTCGCCATCAGAGATTACTGTACCATTTGCAAGTGTAATACCAGAATTATTGATTGTTATATCAGTAGAAACAACTTCTTTTGTTGTTGTATTATAAACAGTAACGTTACCACCAACTGCATTATTGGCACGAATTGGTTTTACATAGAAACCTTCTTCTGTAGGATTCAAACTATCGCCAGAAGCATTAATTGCAATACTGTATTCGTGTTGTGAATCAACACCAGCATATGCACCAAGAGCAACAGCATAAGTGCCTTGAGATGTAGTGCCACCGTAACCTGCACGATAACCTAATGAAGTTGCTCCAATACCTTGAGTGTTTTGACCTGAATTTACACCAACTGCAACTGTCCATTTGCCTTGATAATCACTACCCGCTCTATGACCAACTGCAACAGAAGAATTGCCTTGATTGAGCGTAGCAGCCTTTAAACCAATTGCTGTTGACCAACTACCTTGATTATCTTTACCTGCTTCATAACCAATTGCGGTTGCTCTATAGCCTTGATTATTAGAAGCAGCATTAAGACCAATTGCAGTATTACCATTATTGCTATTGATTTCACCTGCTATTGTACCGTTCACATAAAACTGCAATCTGCCATCGGCTTCCGAAAACATACCGGTAGGAGTACCAGTATTGAACGAATAACCACCGGTAAGACCAATATCAGCCGCAAGAAATTGTTTAGCATACAATGATGCGCCATTAGCAGTAGTAAATGCTTGTGCAAGTGTGTTTGCATTTATGTCGGCTTCATCATCAACATTAACTCTATCAAACAAGTAGTAATCTGATGTGCCAGCATTTCTAACCAAACCAGTAATATCTACACCAGATGTTTCTGTATTTCCATGTAAACCATAGAAACCAATATCAAGAACATCGCCAATTGTATTGTTAGCGCCCAACTCAATCATCGAATCTGTTGTCTGATTGATTGATGTGTTTACATATGTTGTGGAACCTTGAACAATCAAGTTGCCAGAAATTTGAACATCTGTTTGAATGTGTTGTGCTGTACCTGGCATTTCCGTATTAGCACGGAATACAGTATCATCAACATCAAATGTTACTGTATTGGCCGTTATCGCAGTTGCAATACCATTGCCACCGGTGAAAGTTAAAGTACCATCAATCAGATTTAATGTGTTTGGACCACCAGTATCACCCGTGAAACTTAGTGTGGTAGAAATTGCGGCTGTGGTTACATTGCTAATTAGACCATTTGCGCTAACTGTAATGATAGGAATTTCTGTACTTGAACCGTATGTGTCTTCAGTAACGCCAGTTGGTGTAGCGAGTGAACCAAAGAAGTAATTCGCATATACTGTATTTGCGCCAGCAATATTACCATTTGTTCCTGGACCAACAACAATGCTATCTGCACCTAAAACGTTAGCGGAGAAACTACCATCTATATCACGCAAGACTAATGTGTTGCCAGTATTCGCTGAGGTAGCATTATCTATTTTAGTTGTGTATGAAACACCACCAATAGCTACAACTCCTGTGCCATCGTCTATCCATAAGACACCAGATACGTTAGAGTATGCTGGTTCGGCAACATTCAGTAATGGAGGCTTACTTGTCGCTGTTGAGTACTTTAGTTGAATTACTGTGTTTGCCATTTTGATTTCCTGTTATTATTCTTATTTTGAAATTCTTTTAAAACGCACCACCGTTGATGTTCGTTATGTTTACATTTAAACCTGAGGGTTGAACAGATTCATAATTTCCCGTTATTGCATTAAATCCTAATACATCACCATTTTGTGGCGCAGGCACAGATACACCCTGAATCTCAGTAATCGCAACATTCGGTTTTAATCTATATTTCGGATCAGCAATTGTAGTTCTTTGTGCCTGTTGAACAGCAACCCTACCTATAATTCCTGGACTATTTATTCGTGCGGTTGCCATTATTACCTCGTAACTGATGGTAGAACCGTAACAATCCCCTCAATAACTCTAGTCACAACTTCTGTTGGTGATGTAATTTTAACATCATACACATAACGTCCAGCAGTCAAGACAGCAGTATTAGCGGCTGCCATTGATAATGTGATTTCACCATTTGCTGTGCCGGTGATGGTAGAGTCAATTATATAACCAGTTGATGAATAGTAAGACTTACGCATCTGCGAATTCGCACTGTATGCATAAAGATTGATGGAAGTACCACCAGTATCTTCAACATTCATAGTTGTGATGAATGTTGCGCCCTGTTCTATTACTAATTCGGAAAATGCTGCCATGACT
>Ga0194048_10001020_pt1 | contig 13865 bp, 11 predicted proteins | sample JunL225m_MetaG_FD_161685 | JGI IMG/M metagenome (GOLD analysis project Ga0194048, IMG submission 161685) | Anoxic zone freshwater microbial communities from boreal shield lake in IISD Experimental Lakes Area, Ontario, Canada - Jun2016-L222-5m | ecosystem: Environmental > Aquatic > Freshwater >...
CACTACAACATCTTCAGCCACCACAGCTTGATTTAAGTGTGATGCCGTTCCTATGCGAGCATCGCGACCCACAATGGAATCTGTGACCCGAGCATGCGAGTCAATGTGAGCGCCGTCGTACACAATGCTGCCGTTGATAAGTGCGTGCGCACCAACGACTACGCCAGCACCAATGTATGAACCACCAATAACAGATGCCGAAGCATCGACCTGAGCCGATGGGTCAATTACAGCTTCACCTGTGCGTCCTACTAAAAGTGGAGATGGCGCAATGCCACGAACCAGGTCACTGGAACCTTGCGCGAATGCCAGTGGGTTACCTAAGTCCAACCAATAGCCATCATCAACCACACCGATGACTTTGGCTTGCGACGCGAGCAACTGTGGAAAGGTTTCACGTTCAACGGAAACCACTTGACCTGCGGGAATCTGGTCAATCACGTCACGGCGAAAAACATAACAGCCTGCATTAATTTGGTCGGTAATAATCTCTTCAGGAGTTGTTGGCTTTTCTGTAAATGCAGTAACTTTGCCGTGCTCATCGGTAGGGACTAATCCAAATGCCCGAGGATCCTCCACCCGAGTCAGGTAAATCGCTACCTGTGCATCAGCATCGCGCCACTTGGAAATCAGTCCCGAAATATCCAAGCCAGTGAGTACATCGCCATTAAATATGACAACTGGCTCTTCGGGCTCACACGTTAAATACTGTGCTGCATTACGAATTGCTCCACCAGTTCCCAGTGGCTCTGATTCAACGGCGTAAACGATTTCAACACCCAGGTCACGCGTAGAAAAATAGTCTTCAAACACTTCAGCCCGATACGACGTACCCAGAACAATTCGGTCAATACCTGCTTCGCGTGCGCGGGCTATTTGATGTTCGGTGCATGGGAATCCAGCTACCGGCAACATTGGCTTAGGCGTGCTCATCGTCAATGGGCGAAGGCGAGTACCTTGACCACCCACGAGCAAAATAGCTTGAGTCACAACTCTTACTCTCTCATACGAGGCGTTCTAGAGTGCTATCGCTACTGCGATCTTCTCCGCGGCAATCATGGGCGAATCGCTTGGTACCCCATCAAGAAGCACCACTGAGCACTGCCCAAACACGGGAGCCAAAACCTGCCAGATCACCCGATCAGTCACAGAGCCATGACCTGCTAACGAGATTCGTTGACCGCTCATTACATTCTTGGCTGCAAAAATCTCAGTGATTACCTCAAGCGCGTGATCGCTACGAATTTCGCAATGTGCATCAGACACAAGTACTTCGTCGCGCTGCGATGGCCCGGCGTAGTAGTCGCCAAAATTGCGCACTTCAAGGGAACCGTTCACTACATCAACGGGAACGTCAACATCAGGAACACCAAAGGGATGACGACTGACCGCAATAAAAGTTTTGCCATCGCGCACAGCAGGTAGCTCATCACAAAATGTCACCACAAAATCAGCATTCTCAACATCAGATACATGACAACCCGCAGCGAAAACTGCCGAGAGCCATACAGGCGACTGCCAATGATTTCCTAGCTCAACGGCGACTGCAGTGTGCGCATCGATCATCAGTCCGTCGACTAGAAAGTTTGCTGCTTTGCTTACTCCATTGAAATATGTTGTTCCCGAAAGTTCAATCGAGCCCATCGGGGCTAGCCATGTAACCATCGGTGAAGGTCCAACGGCTCGTAATGCCGAAGTGATGGACTGCCACACATCGGTCACTGAGTCACGCTGAACTCATACTCAAGAGGTTCTGAGTCACCATGTGCATTGGTTGCCAACACTTGAATCTTGTAGCGATTGTTTAATTTCAGGCCACGCAATCCCACTTGCGTTTCAGTACGCGTCCATTGCCATGCTGACCACTTGTTAGTGCTTGCACTCCACAGCCAGTATTTATAGGTAACGGGTGTGCTGTTGGTTACTGCATCCCATGAAACCCAGGTCGCCTTGCTCACGCGCGATGTTGGATGCGTGTCATCAAACAACGGCGAATTAATAATGTTCGTCACGGCATCCGGAACAGTACCCACATAAACAAGTGACGTCACAGCAGGTTGCTCCTGACCATTGACGGTTTCACTGATCACAATGCGGTAAGCGCCGGCGTCAAGCAACTTGTCGGTGACCTGCGGATCGCTTGTATCGAGATGATTCCAATCTTCGCTAATCGTTCCAGCTGTTTCCTGAGTTACTCCCGAGTAACGTTCCAACTCAACCTCGGTACTCACCGATATCACCGATACTGACCACGTTGAATGTGCCGGCACATCAGCTGCAATATGCACCGGCGAAGTGTCGGTAGGCAAAAGCGCGAGCGGATTCACACTGGCATGTTTAATTGTTGGTACTAACAGCGCAGCAATCTTTGAACGAATTGACGACATGTAGGGATACAAGTATTTCCCAGGGCACACCGTGCGCCCAACATCGCGATGGCCGGAGATTGTGTACTTATATGCAAACTGCCCATTCTTAAATTGCGAATAGCGCTTTGGGTCTGAGTACATCGGAATAACCGTTTTTACTTGTGGGTCTAAACCGTAAGGCGCAATTCTCCAGGCCATGAGTTTGGCAATGCTGTTGACCATTGCCGAATGTGGGCGCACCAAGTGATATCCGCCGATTGCAGAGATGGCAAACGTATTGCGATTCATGCCGGCAGTATGAGCGCCAATCGCAGGCATCGTGGGACCATCACACGCGGCGATGATGTCCGCATTTGTACCATTCGGCACTGGGCAACCAGAACGTCCTTCGTAAATAGTTCCGTATTTATCGACAAGGAAGCTATAACCCATGTCCTTGTAGTGACGACCACGTACGAAAAAGAGGAATAGCGAACGCATTTGATACGCCGCATCACGTCCGCCAGATTTGGCATACGAATTAGTGGTTACTGTGTGGTGCACAAACCCAGCGATGATTCCCGTGCCCATCTCGGGATCTTCATCGCGATAGGCCGATGTTTCATATGTGCTCGCATAGCTACCCATCCACTGTGCTCGCGTCACAATGTTGGGTCGCAACACTCGTGCGCCTTGTGGCGAATCCGCATATGAAGGAAACGTTGCGGCTTGATTAACCGCGTTCATCATCATCTGATCTTCAGAAGTCGGTTGCGAACCAGTGATGACTAAGTGCATGTCTTTGGGTAAGGCGCTTGAATTGGTGATTGCTCGCACTGAAATTGCATCGGATGCCAATGCCAATAGTGGATCGGTTCCATTAAGCACTTTGGCTGCTTCACGCGTATCGCCATCTGGGCCATGCTCGGAAGTAAAGGTCAACGTATTCCAGGAAGTCCACTTACCTGCTTCACGAATTTTCACCTGCAATTGTGTGGAGTCCGCCATTTCGCCGGTCCAGGTCAACCCAACAACGTTGAACTCATCAACGTGAGTTGGTGGCAAAAGCGTGCTTACGTGACGACCTGAAATTGGAACATTGGAAAAAGAACGAAGAGCCAGATTCTGAAAAGTTAAAGGCGGTAAATTACGCGCTGTCGCTGTACTGACCACAGGAGCTGCCTGCGACGAGCTCACACCAACTAGAGAACTCAAGCCCAGAGTGGCAGCAAGCGCAACAATACTCAGTGAAATGTGACGAGGCATAGAAAACATACTGCCCGAAACCCACTCATTTCAAACGAACTGACACTCATACGAGTCGTATTGCTCATCACAATATGACGCAAGAAACACTGCTCACTTTGGGTAATACCTCGTTCCTGGAATAGGCTCGAACAATGTCCGATACTCAATTTGGCGGAAAGCACAAAGCCCTCTCTGAGGTGCCTGCTCCTACCGCGAAGCCCTGGGTTCGACGTACTGTCGCATTTATTTCCACACTCATCATGATCACCACAGCTGCCGGTGGTGGTGTGGTGTACAAACTCAACGCACTTGATAAAAACATCCAGGTGATCGATACTCAGGACCTCAACACACCTGGTACATCACCAACACCAGTTGCTCCTAGCGACACAAGTGCTATCAACTTTTTGATCATGGGATCGGACTCGCGCTCGGGACAAGGCGCTGGATTTGGCAACGCATCAGGTGCCCGATCCGACACGACACTTATTGTCCATATATATGAAGGCCGCAAAAAGGCGGTAGCAATTTCGATTCCACGTGACTCTCTTGTCACAATTCCAAAGTGCACGGGCCTCAATGGCAATCCTGTTGGGCCGTGGACCACAAAATTTAACGCTGCATTCGCTATTGGCGGACCCGTCTGCACCATCAAGACCATTCAATCGACAACAGGGCTACACATCGACAAATTTGTTGTTGTGGACTTCAACGCGTTTAAAGCAATTGTTGATGCAATCGGCGGCGTCACTGTGTGCTTCACTACACCGGTCTACGATCCAGTGGTTCCTGGCCGAGGTGGTAGTGGTTTGAACTTGCCTGCAGGCTTTAGCACACTCACCGGCAAGCAGGCTTTGGCAGTTGTCCGCGCCCGCGAAACTCTCGGTGACGGCAGCGACCTAGGCCGAATCCAACGACAACATGAATTTCTCAGTTCGATGATCCGCGGAATTGAACAACAAGGTGTTCTTACAAATCCAGCGCTGCTGTATCAAATTTTGACTACAGTGACATCATCTATTTCTACTAGCCAAGACCTCGCTAGTGTTCAGGCACTTGAAGATTTCGCTTTGTCGCTTGTGAGCCTGAAGCCTGCCAACATTGCCTTCACTACGACACCGTATGAACTTCTTGGCGACGGGAATGTTCATTGGATCGCAAAGACGCAACGAATGTGGGATGCGGTCAAAGCTGAAGAGCCATGGCCGCCTGTGAGCGATGCAACGCCAACACCGATGCCATCGGGTTCCGCTTCACCCACACCGACAGAAACTCCAACTCCGGGCCTGATCACACCGCCAAGTAGCGTGAAAGTGATTGTGCTTAACGGAACAGCCACGAGTGGTCTTGCACAAAAAGTTGCAAGTCAATTGCGCAAGCGCGGCTTTATAGTGACATCTACCGGAAACGCTAAAACGCAAGTGGCACTCACTGAAGTTCGCTACAACGCGCGTTTCAAAGCAGGCGCCGACACACTTGCCTACTCAGCACAATCAACGTCAAAGTTTGTCGACTCGACGTTGACGACATCACTTGTTCTTGTAGTAGGAGCGGACTGGACTACCGCACGTAAGGTCGTTATCGGAGAACAAAACCCAACTGACGGCATTACAAATGCAGGAAGCACACAGTGCTCAGAAGGCAATAACCGAATTAAAATTAAATAATTCTGCTGGCAATTAGTCGCCCAGACTGACGATTAAATTATTGGTGGTCGACCATAACGAGTAAGCCGAAGAACTGTCGACCACTTCATAGCCCGGCGACCAGACGGCGTGGTTTTACATCCATCGATGAAACCTTTCCACCACGCTAGATAATTCTCGCGGTTGCGCGCACGAAGAGTAGTTATCGCAATCCACGTAAACAAATAGATGGGGACTAACACCCATGGCAAATTGCGCTTAGCCAGCCACACTCGATTACGCGCAGTTTGATGCCAAAACACTGCATGCCGCGTTGGGCTCTGGGCACTGTGATGCGTGATGATATGTGCTGCGAACCACGGCATCTGACCGCCATCCCAGATGCGCCAGCATAAATCCATACCTTCATGTGCATAAAAAAATTCATCGGCCCAACCACCCGTGCGCACTAATGTGTCACGCGGTAACAACATTCCAGCGCCTTCCCATAACGTGGTACCCACGCTCGCCCGTGATGGATCACCAGCTATCAGGCGTGGAACACAACGTGAAGGCGTTTCGCCTGTCACCGGATCTGTGGCTCGCGGCTGAACGATTCCAATTTCAGGCCGTGCAATAAGAATGTCGAGCATGTTGCTGATGGTCAGTGGATCGTCAAAAAAAGCATCATCATCGAGATAAAACAAATAGTCACCAACGACTAAGTCCGTACCCGCAGTACGGCCACCTGGAATTCCCAAATTTGTGGGCGAATAAAAACCCTTTACACCGCCGGGCAATCCCACGGGATCCCACGAGTTACCCACAACCACGATATCCAGATCAACGTTTCGTTGTGCAAGCAGCGAATCGAGGGCACGCTTGAATTCAACTGGCCGAGTTCCCATCGTGATGATGACGGCAGCAACAGATCGACTCACTTGAGCCTGCTTGATGACATGATTGATAGGAAATGTCCGATCACTGTTAACCCAGCGGCGAGTACCATTCCCGTCAATAAATGCTGAGTCCAGATCAGAGAACTTGTTCGAGAATCCGCAATTGCTGCCACAAGGATCAGCATTGTCATTTCAATGCTGTGAAAAATCTTTTGGAATGGAAAGAACTTTGTCAGCGACTTTAATCGGGCAAGAACCGCATGCGACGGAGCACTCACAGACTTTTCATCGTGCAATTTTTCCCGGCCAGTTTGAGCCCGTGCAATGTGTACTGCGTCGTTCAAAGCTTTATTGAGCACAACCAAAACTGCTAAGCATGCTCCAAGCCATGGCCACCACGACATCGTGCTGGATGAGAAAACTGAAATTCCACCTGCGGCCCTAATACCCAGCGCAACCGGAACTAACGCTTCCACCGTGTAATGCGCAACTTTGTCTAAGAAGATACCTGCAGGCGAATATTTTTCTTGCCACCGCGCAACTTCTCCGTCACTGCAGTCAATGACCATTTGAAATTGGGCAAGGCAGGCAGCAAGCACTGCGCCCGGTAGCCCAGTGAGAAGCAACGAAATCGCCGCAATTTTGCCGATACCAATCATGATCACCGTGACTAAATTAGGCGAAAGCCCTACTCGAATAAAAATGCGAGTGAAATACGGTGAGAGTTTGCGCAAATAAACATCGTTGAGCCAATGTTCTGAATTGGCGCGAGACAAAATTTCCTGCGGTTGAGTGACTTCGCGAATCTGTTGAATCGTTGGATGCATTGGGCGCTGGCTGGAATTCACAGTCTCATTATCCTGCATCACGACACTCAAGATGAGGTTTGTAACTCACGAATCCATTGCGCTGAGGCATAACCCACGAACAACACCGTGAAATACCCACCTGCAAGCACAAGAGAAATCTTGAGCGGAATAAGGAATCCAATCGAACTCAGAAGCAGCACTAGTGTGCGTCCTTCAACTCCAAGCCCGAGGCGCGTCAACTTGCGTGGGAATTCATGGCCGCTCAAAGATCGATACAGCGTGTCGTAGTGATGGAAGGCGACCGCGAATAACCACCAGAAAGCAATGGGATGTGCGTGGCACACGACAGCTACAAGACCGAGTTCAAAAAGCCTGGCTAGTGATGGGGCACTCCAGCCAAACCGACCCGATAGCGGATGCGCTCCATCATCGAAAATCCACTGCATCAATGGCCCGGCATCAATCTGACGCTCGACAATATCGCAACCAGACTGTGCTTGCGGATGATTCCAAGACCGGCTGCGCATAAAACGCCCTACCGACACATAAATCAATGCGCCACTGCCAAAAATCAACAGCGAAGTAAAGATGAGTTTTGGAGAGCCAAGCAATGCACCAACCGTGATCACTAGCCAGCGCTCACCAATAGGAAAATAAATAACTCGTTTAATCCAGTAAACGGCCCGACGACTATTAAGCGATTCTGATGTGTCCATCAAAGAACCTGCGCTTGCTTTACCGTCATCAACCATGTGGTTTAATGCAACGGTGGGAATTCGGGCATCGCGGGCACCACGCACAGCAACAAAGTTGTAGTCACTCAAGTGGCGAACCGTTTGCAACACAATCAATACAAAAACCAAGGTCCACAGATTTTCATGATGCCGGCTTGCACCTAACGCAAGTGCTGCATACATCACGTATTCCTTGATGCGATCAGTTGCTGCATCTAGCCACGCACCCAGTGCTGACGAGACGCCGGTGTAACGCGCAACTTCTCCATCTGAACAATCAACGATGATTGCGAGCTGAACTAAAATCGCGCCGATTGCAAGCAGCGTGCGATTGCCGGTTGCAAAAAATATTGAGGCGACAAATGAGATTGCTAATGATGCCACAGTGATTTGATTCGGGGTCCAACCACGCCAAATCGCTACTCGGGTCACGAATCGAGATAACTTGCGCAATACAAACGTCGAATAAAATCCATCATTTGTCCGAAGCGCACGTCCAAATTTCACGCGTGCTTCATCTTGCGCAAGTAATTCGCTAAGTACAGATTCCACATCGCTTGGGTTGCGTTCGCAAATTCCTGACGGTTCCAAAACAAAAACTTCATGTCCCGATCGCACCAAAATCAGCGTCACTAAGTCAACAAGGTTGAGTTGCTGGTCCAATGACTCCAGATACTTTGAGGAATCCTTGAGGGCTTGAATGACCGAAGGCGAGTTCTCTAAGCGGATTACGCCCAAAAGTTCGTGTGTCGGTGATGTGACCCGATGTAACTCGGTTGAGGAACTCACAATGCGCTTACTGGTCACGCGAGCTGCATGATTAATTTGAGGACTTGGAGTTTTCCTCACTAGCGCGGCCAAGCCTGTGGATCGCTCGGCAAGAATCGCATCAACCATGGTTTGACCAGTGAGCAATGCCCCGTCAATTACACACACCGATTGAGTTTCAAGTTCGTCGATGATGCGAGAAATGGCCGTGAGGTTGTCCAAAGATTCCAAAACAACGGCGGATGCGCCTGCTTTTTCAAGTGCTGCGACAAGCTCAGAATGTGGCACCTGCGGACCTATGCCGCTGTGGTCAATGAGCACCTTTGGCGCAGCCACGAGAATCCCCTAAAACCTTGAAATATAAGGGCACACCTCGAACCCCGCTAGAATTGTCCCACTACTGACAAGCAATTAACCACTTGGAGTACCTGACTTGGCTCTTAATTCTTTACGGTCTGCCGTGCCTGGCCCGATCGCCGAACTCGGCGCCTGGGTATTAGATGCACTGGGTATTCGCGACCGTTACGTTAAAGGCCCTCATGGCTTCGATGTGGACAAGGGACTCCAAGTCGATGTGGCGGTGTACTTCTCGGATGTTCCCGAAAAGTTATACCAACTCACCCAGTGGCTACCTGTTTTTGAAAATCATCCACAAGATTTGAAGTTCGGGCTTGTCATTCGCCGCTACCAAGCATTCCTAGCACTCCAAGAACTCACAACATTGCCCATGGCACACGTGCCAGGCTTTGCAAACTTGATGTCACTATTCCGAGTCAGTTCCTTCAAGTCAGTTGTCTACGTCAATAACGGCGCTGGTAACTTTCAGGCACTCACCGTTCCGGAACTTTCCCACATTCACGTCAACCACGGTGAAAGCGACAAGCTCTGCATGGTGAGTAACCAAGCAAAGTCGTACGACCGGGTTTTTGTTGCTGGTGAGGCCGCAGTTCAACGTCACCGCGCAGCCCTTTCAGAATTCAACGAAAATCTGCTTGTCCGTGTTGGTCGCCCACAACTTGATGAACACCCTGAGCCAACAATTCCTGAGTCATCACGGCATACAGTTCTCTACGCCCCAACATGGGAAGGCGAAGACGAAGCCAACAATTACACGTCCATGGAAAAATTGGGAACCAAGATAATTCAGGCCGCACTCGCGCAGGCAAATGTTCGGGTGCTCTACAAACCACACCCAAGAATTCTTGACACGCAGAATCAAGCCATCAAAAGTACCCACAGCGCAATTCTCAAAATGATGAAGTCGGCAATTTCTGCTCAACCAAGTGCCGGGCATCAAGTGCAACTCAATGGCGATATTTTGGCGCTTTTTCCACGTGTCGATTTACTTATTACTGACGTTTCGAGTGTGGGACTAGATTTCCTTTACTTGCGCCCTGAGAAGCCCATGATCTTGACAGATCGTCGTAACAATATCGAAAAGCTTCGAGTCGATTCACCGATCAGTGTGGCAACACCCGTACTGACCAAAAAGAACATCGATGAAGCTGGTGCCATCATTGCGCGCGAACTCGAGACCGATGAAAACGAACCAAACCGTCACTTATTAAGAAAGTTCTACTTCGATAACGTACAAGCTGGACAAAGTACGGAGCGCTTTTTCAATGCACTTCGTGAAGCAATTTCTGCCCATAGCGCTGATATGGAACGGGCTCGAGCACTAGCTGCTACGGGCACTGGACCGCATCTAGCCACGAGAAATACAGGTAACTGATGATGAAGCCACAAGTAACAATTCTTGCTGCGGGAATGGGCACCCGCCTAGGTAAACCGCACCCTAAACCGCTTACGCCACTCAAAGATGGTCGTACGATTTTGCAGCAGCAACTCGACAATGTTCACGAAGTGTTTGGTGTCGATACACACATTCAGATAGTTGTCGGGTTCAAACTGGACCTCATTATGGAAGCCGCACCATCAGCTGTTTTTGTGTACAACGAAAACTACGATCGAACCAATACCAACAAGAGTCTGCTGAAGGCATTACGTGCATCGCATGACGGTCCAGTCCTCTGGATGAATGGCGACGTCGTTTTTGATTCAGCAATTCTTGCGCGCCTGCAACAGTTCATCGATGCGCAGCAAACTGTGATTGCAGTAAATACCTCCGTTGTATCTGACGAAGAAGTGAAGTACACCGTCGATGGCAACGGCCTGGTTAAGGAATTGAGCAAAGTCGTTGTCGGTGGACTTGGTGAGTCCGTTGGAATCAACGTTGTCGCAGCAAAGGACAAAGCTGCCTTGATCGCTCGACTTGATGAGTGCGGAGATCAGGATTACTTCGAACGCGGAATTGAACTGGCAATCGAAAAAGATGGCCTCAAGGTTGTGCCAGTCGACATCAGCGATCTGTTCGCTGTGGAGGTTGACTTTGAAGCTGACCTTGAGCGTGCAAACGAGCGTCCATGACAACACACGACGACAACCTGGCACTAGTTGAAAAATACGGACTTAAAAGTGCATCGGTTACACAAACCCTGCGTGCATATTTACGAGATACCTGGAATCGTCGCGCGTTCATCAGTGAACTGGCCAATGCGAGCAGCACGCAACAGTACGCTGACAGTTTGATTGGCCGGCTGTGGCAATTATTTACGCCCATTCTTAACGCGGGAATTTACTACTTGATGTTCGGTGTATTGCTCGGAACTCGACGTGGCGTTGAGAACTACCCTGCCTTCCTTATCGCAGGTGTTTTCGCATTCAACTTCATGCAGACCACGGTCACCTCTGCACAAAACTGCATCAACAAGAATGCTCGACTTGTCAGCGCCATTCATTTCCCCAAGCTAGTTTTGCCACTGGCCACGATTTACCAACAAATGCAGCAATACATTGTGACTCTCGGAGTATTAGTAGTGCTGGTATTAGCCACTGGTGAACCTCTGACCTGGTCTTGGCTATTGCTTCCTGTCGTCATTTTCTTACAGCTGCTGTTCACCACTGGCTTCGGATTGATGGCCGCACGCATAGGTGCTCGTTCTCGGGACATCGGCCAACTGTTGCCGTTCTTCATGCGTACCTGGCGTTATGTGTCCGGTGTTTTCTTCAGCATCACGGTCTTTACCTCGCACTTAGGTCACGGTATTGGCCAGTATCTGACGCTTAACCCGGGTGCGGTCTACCTCGACTTGCTTCGCGATGTGTTGATGCAAACACAAACCGTGTCACCGAGTGTGTGGGTTGCTGGAGTGCTGTGGTCATTTTCATTCTTTGGTTTAGGTCTTGTTTACTTCTTCCGAGGTGAGAACACATATGTCTGAGGAATTACGCCCGACCGTTGTCATGGACGAGGTTCACATCAAATACCGAGTGGTTTTAGGATCTGGAGCGAGTTCGGCCGCCGGTGCATTGCGCAGTTTGATACGTGGCAAGGCTCCTGCTCAGGTTGTTAAGAGTGTTCACGCCGTCAAGGGTGTTTCGTTTGTCGCCTATGAAGGCGATGTGATCGGCCTTGTGGGACGAAATGGCTCCGGCAAATCGAGTTTGTTACGTGGAATCGCTGGATTGCAAAAACTTGCAGACGGCGATATCTACACCTCAAGTCAGGCGACGCTACTTGGAGTTGGTGCAGCGCTCAATAAGTCAGTTTCTGGAAATCGCAACATCACCCTGGGTGGACTTGCCATGGGTTTGAGTCGCGACGAGATTGACGAGCTGCGTCCCAGCATTATTGATTTTGCAGGTATACCCGATGCCATTGATTTGCCAATGGGTACGTACAGCAGCGGGATGCAAGCACGATTGCGTTTTGCAATTGCAGCATCTCGGCAACACGAAATTTTGCTCGTTGATGAAGCATTGAGCACAGGTGATACAGAGTTTCGCCGACGCAGCCAAGCGCGTATTCGTGAACTCAGTGGCCACGCAGGAACGGTTTTTCTCGTTGCGCATGGCCACGGGATGATTCGCGAAGTGTGTAACCGATCAATTTGGTTAGACAAAGGCGTCATCAAGATGACTGGGCCAACCGATGAAGTACTTGCCGCTTACGAAGCCGACATGGAAGGTAAAAAACCTACCGCTTAGGTCGACTCGTTAAGAATCCGATTCCCCAACTGATGTGCATTGTGAACAAAACAATCGGAATCCATACCGCACCACGTTTTGCTTTAGTCACTAAAGCCAGCGACGACACTACTTCAATCGCTAAGTAGCCCACCGGTAAGACGTAACCGAGCTTCCATCCGAGTAACCCAGCAACAAGTCCGACCAGCGAACCTGCAACTGCGCACGGTGGCGCGAAATACCGAAGTGCAGATTTTTTCGACACCGTATCGGGATGAGTACGCATGACTTCGCGACGCCATTGTCCATATTGAAAATATTGTTTAGCTAAAGTCGCCACACTTGATCGTGGCCGATAAGTGACCCGCATCAGTGGGTTAAACCACACCAAGCCACCTGTGCTGCGAATTCGGTAATTCATTTCCCAGTCCTGAGCTCGAGTGAAGTGTGGGTCATAGCCGCCGACTCGATTCAGCGCTGCTCGTTTAAAGACTCCCAGGTAGACCGTTTCAGCTTGACCTTCATCACCACCGGTATGGAATGCCGCGCCACCAACACCTAGCGGACTCGACATCGCAGTAGCAACTGCACACTCGAATGCTGTGACACCTTGGGCGTCCATGATGCCGCCTACGTTGTCAGCGCCAGTGCGCTCTAACGTTGCGATTGCATTTGCGATATAACCTGCCGACAGTTCACAGTGAGCATCAACGCGGACAATCACATCCATCGACGTTGCCGCTATCGCAGCATTCAAGCCCTCGGGTGTACGTCCTGTGGGATTAGGCACAGTGCTGATCCGGCTATCACGAGCCACTAAGGATGCCGCAACGCTATTTGTGTTATCTACAGAAGGACCAAGAGCTAAAACAATCTCCATCGGGCCGTCATAGTTCTGGGTCAGGATTGCGGCAACTGATGCTTCGAGATAGTTCTGTTCATTGAGAACAGGCATAATCACTGCTACACCAGGCTTGTCAGTCACATTGATAAGCGTATTGGCAAGGTAATCGGACTAGCCAATCTGGCAAGGTATCGTTGCTATGTGGCTCGACTCTCCGTAATTGGCACTGGATACCTAGGCGTAACGCATGCTGTGTGCATGGCGCACTTGGGCCATGACGTTATTGCGCTTGATACAAATCAAGAAAAAATCTCGCTGCTGGCATCGGGACAGGTACCGTTTCATGAGCCTGGGCTAACCGAGCTGTTGCAGGACACTTTGGCTTCTGGGCGACTCACGTTTACGACGTCGTTTGCCGATGTTGCCAAGAATGCCGATGTTCATTTCATGTGTGTCGGAACTCCGCAGCAAACAAACTCGCAAGCAGCTGATATGAGTCAAGTGAACTCGGCTTTCACCGCGCTTGCAGAACACCTATCTGCACCGGCTTTGGTCGTCGGCAAG
>Ga0194048_10001024_pt1 | contig 13843 bp, 23 predicted proteins | sample JunL225m_MetaG_FD_161685 | JGI IMG/M metagenome (GOLD analysis project Ga0194048, IMG submission 161685) | Anoxic zone freshwater microbial communities from boreal shield lake in IISD Experimental Lakes Area, Ontario, Canada - Jun2016-L222-5m | ecosystem: Environmental > Aquatic > Freshwater >...
GGCACGCACGCGGATGCGATCGCCAGCGAAACAACCGACTACGCCAGTGTCCTGGCGCATCCGTCGGGCTCCCAGTGGGCGTACGTGGCGGACGATAACACTACGCCGCTGATGACAACCGCCACGGCGGCCACCGTCGCCGAGCTCGACGCCTCGTGGTTCCCTGTGCCTGCAGGCTTCTTGGTGGCGCCATGACCGGCGCACCTATCGGCAACCTCGAGCTCGACGAACTGCCGACGGGCACGGCGGTTCGCGTGCTCCTGCGGCTCGTCGGCACGCAACAGCAGCAAGTGGGCGCGATGCAGGGCGAGATCGCCGAAATCAAAGCCCTCGTGAAGGGAGCCATCATGTTCGGCAAATTGCTCGCGGGCCTCGTACCGATTGTTGCCGCGGCGACAACTGCCCTGATTTGGGCGATTAGGAATCTTCGATGAAATTCGACTGGCAACATATCGCATTACTCGCGTTGGCCCTCGCGGGCGCGGCCCTGTGCGCGTGGCGACCCGACGCAACGCGATGGGCCGGGCCGATCCTCGCCGCGCTCATCCCCGCGGCGCTGGCGAAACTCCCGCCGGGTGCGCCTCCCGCGCCTCCCGCGCCCCCCGTAGCGGCCCCCGATCCCCCGGTGGCACCGTGAGGCGCGCGGCGCTTGCTTGCGCCCTGCTAGCCTCGTGCGGCGGCGGGCACGTCGCGCCTGACCCCGTGGCCGCGGCCTGCGTCAGCGCGCGCACCTCGGCGGAGCTCGCGTGCGTTGCCAGCTCCGCGACGCGCGAGACTAGTGACGCCTGCGTGGCTCGCGTCCGCGCCGAGCGCGATTGCCGCGCCGACGGGGGCCTGTAGTGCGCGCCGTCGTCGCTGCCGCGCTCGCGGGCGCGGCCGAGGTCGTCGCGCTCGTCTCGCCCCTCGGTGGTTCGCTCGTGCGTTGGGCGGGGCGGCTCGCGCTCGAGATATACGACCTCGAGGCCGAGGGCCGAGGCGTCGACGCGGCGCAGCTCGCGGGCGACCGCGTTGCTGACCTCGTAGCAGACCTGAAATTCGGTGCCCCTACCTGATGGCGCAATGGCCCTGCCCTCGGTGCAGCGGGATGCCTCCGCTGCTGCTGGCGGAGCCTCGGTGCTCGCTCTGCCACGGGCTCCCATACATGGTGGCGGACCCCCGGTCCAAATGGGCGCAGCTCGCCGACTCGCGACCCGTATGGCAGTGGGGGCTGCTGCTGCTCGTGGGGCTCGGCATCATTCGCCGGGCAGGGTGCGGCCGATGATCCAAATCGTCGACGTCAGCTCGCATAACGCCCCGGTCACCTGGGCCGCGGTCAAGGCTGCTGGCTTCGCGGTGGCCATCGCAAAAGCCTCTGAGGGTGTCAACTCGCCCGACGCGAAGATGGCCAAGCACTGCGCGGGAGCTCGAGCCGCAGGATTTTGGATCGGCACATATCACTATCTGCGCGTGCGCCATGGCAAGCCGCAGGATGCGCGGCAGCAGATGCGCGAATACGTCGCCATCTGGCGAGAGCAGGCCTGCGCGCTGCGGCCGATCATCGATGTCGAAACAGCCGGCAACGACCTGTGCGCTCCCGACGAATGGGCGCAGGCCGTGACCGATGCCGTCGGGGAGCTCGAGGCGCAGACCGACGTCAGCCCCATCATCTACACCAGCCCAGGCGAATGGCTAGGCGCCCACCTCGGCGGCCTCTCCGCGCTGCGTCGGTGCCCGCTATGGCTTGCAAGCTACGGCAGCGCCGCGCACGCCCCGGCCCCGTGGGCGACGTTCGCCGCATGGCAATACACGGGCAGCGGGACGATCGCCGGCGCGGGCCCCTACGACCTATCGCGCGCGGCGGACCTCGTTCCGCTGCTCATGCCGGACGTCTGACTGTTTCGCCGCGCTCCGCCGCATCGAGCAAGTGCGCGGCCCACTCCACGGCGGACCGCGGCACGTCTCCGATGAGCGCTGCGCGGCGGAGCAGAGCCACCGCCAACCCACTATCGCCGCTCAACTGGCTGATAGTGCTGGCTTTCCCATTCGTTTCGTAAACCGTAGGTCTCGAGTTCGACTCTCGAAGGTGGCTCTGAAAACCCTGCAAATCCGCGCTGTTATGAAGCGCGGCAGGTTCTCGAGACGGCGCGCTGGTGGGTTGTGTGGGTCGCCGGTGGGTCAGCTCGGCGGCAGCCTCCGCAAGGCTTCCGGTGGCCTTGGCGTAGCGCTCGGTGACGACGATGCTGGAATGCCCAAGCAGTTCCTTCACGGCCTCCATCGACCACGGCGGGCCAAAGGCTCCGGTGAGGAGCAGCGTCGCGCAGGTATGCCTCAGATCGTGCCAGCGCACGGTGCGCGTGATGCCTGCGGCGGCCATCCAGCCGGCCCACAGCGCATGCCTGCCCACGGGGTGGCCCTTGTCGCGGGGGCCTCCCCGCGTCGAGCTGAAAAAATACTGCGGGCTGCCGTGCTCCGCTGGCGTGCGCAGCCGAGACCACGACTGCGCCGCGGCCAGAGCCAGCGGCAAAAGCGGCACCTTGCGGATGCGCCCGCTCTTAGTCGGCCTGCCCGGCGAGCCAAATCGCACAACGACATGCGGCGCGGCGCCTAGGTGGACGTCGGCCTCGAGCAGGGCAATCATCTCGCCTTGGCGCAGTCCTGTCGCAGCGGCGAACGCGATCAAATGTTTGGCCGGCAGGTCGGATGCCCAGAACACGCGCGCAAGCTCGTCGAGCGACAGCCACGTGCTGGCCTCCTCGGTCCTGCCCTCGCGCTTGATCGCCACCCCATCGCAGGGGTTCGCGGCCACCAGCTCGGAGTCCACCGCTGCGCGGAACACCGCGCGCAAAGTGGTCAGCGCATTGACGACGCTCTGCCTCGCCAGCCCCTTGGCGCGTAGGCTTCGGGTCCACTCAAGCACGTGCTTGCGGCGGATATCTCCGATGTCGAGCTGCGCAGCCGGCCACGGCAGGACGTGCGAGCGCCACATGCTGCGCGAGTCGCGTACGCTCCGGTAGCCTTCTTTTTCTCGAACATCAAGCACGGTCAGGCCGTAGTCGCCGAGCTTGCGCGCCACCGCTACGCGGCCTGCGGCGGCCAGCGCCATCACGTGATCGAGCGCGGCCGCGGCCTCGCGCAGAGTGCCGAACTTGCCGAGCAGCTTGCGCTCCGCATCGGGCATGCGGGCGCAATAGACAACCTGCCCGCCGATCATCCGCCGTTCAATCGTTCCCGTGCCCCGCGCGCGCTTCATCGCTTCAGTCGTAGCAGACCATGGCGCATCAAGGCCTTCTCGGCTTTCTTGCGCGCCAGCTCATCGATGCGCCCCAGCGCCTGCGCTTCTTGCGCGTCGGCTTGTCCTGGACTCAGCCCCTCCGCGTCGATCGCTTCGACCAGCGCCTTCAGCGCCGCCGCAACTCGCGGGCTCATGGGCCGTCAGCGTCTGCGGCGTCATCGTCGGTCGGGGCGTTCATGTCGTAGCAGTCCGCAATAGCGTCGGCCCAGGCGGCGTCGGAGTAGGCGGCGGCGGCGGCAGCAAAAGCGTCGCGGGCGGCGACGTAGGCGACAAGAGCGGCGAATTTGGCGGCGCGGGCGGCGTCGCAGGCGGCAAGCAGCTCGGCGATGCGCTGCGAGGCGAGTTCGTCGGCGGAGCGCGTCATCCGACGGCCCCAAGAATCTCCGCGGTCTGCTCGTCGGTTAGGTCGATTTGCACCCCGTCAACGTCGAATCCGACGACGACTATGGTCCCGCGATAGCCGCGGTTTCGCTGTAGCTCAAGGCGAGTCCCGTCCTCGTTGACGTAAGCGGTCGCGCCTTCGGGCAGGTCAAACTCGGTCGCGGTCTCGATGTAGCCACCCACGACGCGCTGTAGCGTCTCGAGGTCGTCGTCGATGTCGGCTTCTGCGGGCGCGGTGCCGGGCGCGAATACAAGCGCCCTCACTTCATCACCTCACCCACGTCGGCGGCGCGGAGCAGCTCGCTGGGCAGCGGCAGCTCGTGCTGCAGGCGCGAGACACTTGCGAGCTGCAAGCCGCCTTCGCCCCCCCAGATTGTCACGTCTCCGGCAGGCGTGATTTCGATGTTGATGTTGTTGCCCAGTCGCCGCGCGCGCACAGCGAACTGCCAACAAGCCTCGTCCAGTATTTGATATTCAGCGGACATTCCACTTCTCTTTCGCAAAAACTCGGCACGGCGAACAGACCTGCACCAGCGCAGACGGCTCAGCGCACCGGATGCACAATTTCGCGGCGACAAGGCGCGCAGCCTTCGCTCGCTGGTATTCGCGCTGGTATTCGCGCCGCTCTTCGGCGGTTTTCATAGCGACTCCAGCCACGCCACCGCAACGGCAGCCACTTGCGTCAGCTCATCGCGTAGGCCCTGCGTGTTCAGGTTGTTGGGCTGGTGCGCATCGCATAAATGCCTCGCGACCTCGCCCACCTCTTCGACAAGGACCGCTAGCTTTTCGCTGGGCGTCATCCATGCGTCGGCGCACGTAGCGGGGAACTTGCCATCCGCCTTCAGTCGCTCCTGCCGGGCGCGCTCGAGCGCCACCATCCCAAGCGCTTCGCGTGTCGTCGGTCTCATTGCACTAGCTCCCTGAACCATTCGCCATTCGCCATCACCACCACCCACCACTCCCCGTCCGCCCACACGACGTGCGCGCGGCGGCCCCACTTTGCGTAAACCAGCTGGGCCGCCTGCGCGCGCGTCATCCCCATCAGAATCCGGCCTTGCTGCTCGGAGCGTTCGCGCCAAAGCTGAACGAGGTGTCAGGCTTCACTTCGGGCAATTTGCCGAGCTTGCCTCGAGCTGCAGCCACGGCTCCGCGCATCGCTGCGCCGAACGCCAGGGCGGCAACGCGGTCCATCGGTTTCGGCCCTGCTCCGCGTGAATTTGGGTCGTTGACCCATGCGACCTTCACGCTCTCGCGCGTCTGTCCGTCGCGGCCTGTGTAGGTCTCGCGCTTGACCTCAATGGCGACTTCCCGCGTAGTGATGCCGGGCAGGTTCACGTAGTCGGCGTCATCTGCATCGCCATTCCAACCGCAGAGAAGCAGGCCTTCAATCGTGCGCTCGCGCGCTTTGTCCGTTAGCCAGCCATCCCACTCAACGCACTCGCCGACGAACTCCCCGGCGGCAATCTCGAATGTCACCTTGGCGATAGGCTTGTCATCCGCCCCCACCGTTGTGATCAATCCACGAATCGCATGTGCTGTGTATCTGCCCGGAGTAATCATCATCACGCCACCATCACTTTCAGATTGTTTTCAATTTCACGCAATTTCACCACATCTTGGCCAGCGACCTTCACGAAGCCGGCGGCTTTAGTTGCCACTTCGGGCCGGCCAATCACGGTCACAAGCTCCGCAATGCGGCCTGCCACCGCGTCAGGCGTTTCTTCGGTCGCGCGTAGCGCCGTCGCAAAAGCCTCGTACGAAAGAGGCAATCGCTTTGGCAGGCGATACCCCTCGCGCTGCTTGGCTTCGAAGCCGGTGCCGCGCTCGGTGTGAAGCACGCGCGCTCCGGTAACGATGCTCCGCGCTTTGCCGTTATCTGGCTCGTGAAGCGCTAGGTCATGCTGCGCAAACAGCACCAAGTCGACCCAGTTGCAGGTGACCGCCCAGACGTTCTTTCCGCACTTGCCCGACCACCCCGAAAAGGACCCCAGCGTGGGGTCGTTGATGGTGCGCGGAGCGGCGTGCGCGAGAAGGATGACGGTCATGTTCCGCCGATTGCGGATGTGCTCGAGCAGCGAAAGCCAGACGCGCCATTCGCCGATCAACGCCTCGTCCTTGCCCCATCCCATTTTCTCAAACGTGGGCTTGCCCGAGGCTTTGACAACGCTAGCCACGCAGTGCGGCTCAATGAGGTCGATCGTGTCGACGACAAAGCTTTTGTAGTCGTGTTCACCGTACGCCACTGCGCGCGTTAGCTCGAGCACCTCGCCCCAGCTGGTGACGACGCCTTCGCCCGGCAGGCGATGCACTCCGCGAATGCGGCGCGCGCCGTCTTCGGCGGCCAGCAAGATAGGCGATGGCGCCCCCGCTGCGAACGTCGTCTTGCCCACTCCGCCTTCGCCATAGACAAGCACGATGGGCGGAATGTCGATTTGCGCGTCGGACGCGCTTTTCAGGATGAGGTCATACTGCGCTGACATGGTTGGTCTCCTTTTTTTCTCTCATTGCAAAATCTTCAATCCGCTGCTCGCCGGCGCAGACTCCGAAATAGGGGCACTGCTGCCCATACCGGACGCAGCTCTGAGGGTTGCGCGGAGCGCGATCCATGGTCTCGGACTCGCGTATCAGGCGCGTCAGGTGCCAGATGTCGCGCGCGTGCTCGCGCTCGTCATGCGCAAGGCGGACGATGGGCCCGCGGGCGTAGTAGCGGTCAGGCCTATCGGCGATGTCGGCGAGCAGCCGCACTAGCAGATCGTCGTCGCTTTCGTCGTCGACGCGTTGGCCTGCGTACAGGTCCCCAGCCTTGGTGCGCTTCCGCGAGGCCTCGGGCGTCGCTTTCAGGCGGCGGATGCCGGGCTTGCGGATGACGTCGTATTCGCAGCGCGCCACGTCGTGGCCGAGCGCTCGAGCGCCGATGTGGTAGGTGCTCACCTGCGGGTCAAGCGCGGTCACGCGGCGCCAGTAGGCGCTTGCGATTCCAATCTCCTCGCTGGTGGTTTTGTGTTCGACCAGGACTTTCTCGCCGGTGGCGCGGTCCCATGCCACCACATCGAGCACCCCAGTCAGCTCAAACGTGCGGCTCTGACACCCGGTGTCCGGGTTTGTGATCGGCGCGCGGAACGTGCTTTCCGCGGCGATCGTTTCGTACCGATGCCCCTGCCACCGGATGTCGTATCCGGTCATCAGAGCAAGCGCGGTGACCTCGCCTTCGCAGGCTGCTTTCCAGTCTTTGCCGGTCCACCACGCTTCAAGAGCGCGGTGCATTAGGCTGCCAAAACGCAGGGGTTCGGACGTTTCCTCGGGCACTCGCCCGTCGATGTACTTGTGCTTATGCTCGCGAGCGCAACGCTGGAATGTGATCATCTCGCTGTGTGAGATAGTCCTCATAGAATCCTCCTAGGACGGCGGGCCATCAGGCCCTGCGCGCGTCCGTTGTTAGTTTTTGTTGGCGCGAGCGACGGCGCGCAGCCAGTCAGTCGCAGTCATGTGCTGCCACGCCAGCGGCGCCATCCCGGCAGCCGTAGAGACGCGGCAGAAGTACGCAAGCGCCACCGGAACACGCAGCCGGCGCAAGCGCTTCATTCGGCAGCCTCGATGCGCTGCTGGTACTGCGCGAGCTGCTCGGCGTAACGTGCCGAGATGAGCGCCAGCCATTCCTCGCGAGAGCGATACAGCGAGGGAATGAAACGACTCTCTGCGGGAGGTACCACGCACGCCGCCACCCCGCCCGCCAGCAGCTGGTCGCGGATGAAACCAGCGTAAACGCAGCTGTCATCGTGGCCCACCTGGACCCAGCAGCCTTGGCTGTGGCCGACCATGATGGCCGAGCCAACCTTGCGACGCGCAATTTCGCGCACCACCGCGGCGTGTTCGAACGCTCTTGCGCGCGCCGACGCCTCCGACAACCTGCCGGTGAGGTTTTGGATCAGGGCAAACGCGCCAATCAGAAGTTCGCTCGCCTCGAGGTCCTCCCAGTCTTCGTGCGGCAGCCCGATGTCTGCCGCGACCTGTTGAGCTTGCGGGGCCCAATCGCCCACCATCTCGCGCAGTTCGGCGCTCATGACGCCACCTGCCGGTCGATCAGCGCTTCGAGCACGTCGATGCGCTTTTCAATCTTTGCAAGCCGTTGCTCGTGCCGGCGACGCGCGACCGCTCCTGCCGCGGCCTGCCATGCGTTCAACTCGTGGTCGCGACCTCGCAGAAGCTGGTCCAACTCCAACACTTGATCCCTCGTCATACTGCACCTCCCAAAACATCCAATCAACGATGGGAGATATAATATTCTGAATTGTTCCGGTCAAGGACGTGATTCAGAATTCTGAACGCGACAGACGCAAGGGTGCAGAACTGCAGCAAGAAGCGGCAGAAAAAAAGTTAGGCGGGCTTGCGATGCGTAGCCGAAGGCGACTGCGACGGCTCGCGAGGGCCAGAGCGCGGCGTCAGCCTGATTTTTTTCGGCAGCTCGGCGCCGGGCTGCCCCTCGCGCTCGCGCAGCTGGCGCGCCATGCGGTCTTCCGCCAGATAGTGCTCGAGCCACCAGCGCTCGCTCTCGCCCTCGTAGATGGCGCCCTCGTACATCGCATCCACTCGGGTGATGGCGCTCGGCAGTACGTCGATGCTCTGAGCTATTTTACGGGCTTTGACGTGAGACGGCACGGCGCGCTGCGGCGCTGGATCGAATGCTCCCTGCGCAGATTCAGCCCAGGTCTCTGCCGCCAACACAAGCTGCGAGTGCGATAGGCCAAACATGCGCGCGAATTTCGGCTCGTTTACCCCGCCGACGCCCATGCCAGACAGAATTTGCGAAGGAGTCGTCTCGCTCATCCCGACGCTTTGCGCCAAGTGCTTCAGCACTGCGCCCGCGCCCTGCATTTCGCGCAGACGGTGCCGGACGTACTCAGAGACGAGCGCGTTGCGGTTACTCATGCGCGCGAGTCTGGCACGTAGTCGGTTCTGAATTTTTTACGCTGCACACTTGCCCAGCGATTCAGAATATTATATTCGCTACCGGATGAGCCATCAGAGTTGGAGCGAAGTCTTTCGCTCGTATCTCGTTCGCCGGCGACTAACGAACGCCATCGTTGCGGAGACATTATCCGCATGGCCCTCGGCCGTGCATGCATGGAAGCGAGGCGCAAAGCCGCGCAATCCGCAGATGCTTTTGCGCATCGAGCTTTGGTCCGGCGGGGCTGTGCGAGGCGATCTACCCGCCGCAGCACCGCCGCAAGTCGAACGAAAAGCAGGTGCACGGTGATGGCTATGCGCCTCGCGGGCGAAGCCTGCAAGATGCACAGATGCGCAGCAGGTGACGCGTGACGGGCGCCGAACTCGCGCTTTGGGTGCTCGCACTTCCTGCGTGGCTCGATGGCCACGGACGAACCATCCCGCGCATCCCAGCCGTGGCCGAGGCCATCGCTGCGGTGGCCTCAGAGCAGCCGGGAGACACGCGACTGATGGCCGTCGTCCTGGACGTGCTCGCCGCGCACGAGGGAGCATATCGCATCGCATCGCGCGGCGACCACGGGCGCAGCTGCGGCTCGTGGCAGACCCCATGCGCGCGCACTCCCATGGCTGGCGCAGACCTCGCCGTTCGGCAGGCGCGCGTTGCTGCAGCGATGTGGGCGCAGGCCGTCCAGCGCTGCCCCAATCACCCAGCATGGGCCTACGCATCAGGGCGCTGCTCGCGCAGCTGGGCGGCTGACCTGTATGAGCGCGAGATTCGCTCGACGATGGCCGCAGAGGCGGCGCGATGATCGCCCTGCGCGACTACCAACAGGCCGCCGTCCAGCAGCTGCGCGACGCCGTGACCGCCGGAGCGAAGCGCATCGTGCTCGCCCTCCCCACCGGCGGCGGCAAAACTCCCCTCGCCTGTCACATCATTCACTCTGCGCGCCAGCACTTCGATGCGCGGGTGGTCTTTGTTGCGCCATGGATTCAGCTCATCGACCAAGCCGTGACTCAGCTCGCGCGGTGGGGCGTCACAGATGTGGGTGTCCTGCGCGGCGATGACGCCCGCACCAACCCCGCTGCCCCCGTGCAGGTCGCAAGCAGAGAGACCCTGCGACGCAGGGCGCTGCCTCCCGCCAGCATCGTCATCATCGATGAGTGCCACCGCGCGCCGCAGTCTGTCCTGGACCTGTACCCCGAAGCCACCATCATCGGACTGAGCGCGACGCCCGGCGGCCTCAAGGGACTCTTCGAGTCGATTGTGGTGGGCGCGACGTACAAGCAGTTGATCGAGGCAGGCCACCTTGAGCAGCCCAGATGCTTTGGATCGCCCACAAGCGCGGACCTGTCCGGCGTGCGCACGACCGCAGGTGACTGGTCTGCCGGCGAGCTCGAGGCCGCCATGATGGCCGGCGGACTGATGGGCGATTGCGTGCAGGGCTACCGTGAGCGCGGCGGAGGCTTTCGCGCGGTATGTTTTGCCGTCGGCATCGCCCACTCGAAGCAGCTGGCCGCGCGCTTTTGCGCAGCCGGAATCGCGGCCGAACACATGGACGGCGGGACGCCAAAGGTCGACCGCGACGCCATTCTCGGGAGGCTCGAAGCGGGCCTGACGCGCGTGGTTTGCAACGTCGGCGTGCTGACGGAGGGGTGGGACCAGCCCAGCGTGCGCACGTGCATCCTCGCGCGCCCAACAAAGAGCCTCGGGCTCTACAAGCAGATGGTGGGCCGCGTGCTGCGACCCCACCCCAGTGGACGGCCGATCGTCATCGACCACGCCGGCAACCTCGAGCGCCACGGCATGCCCCACGCCGATGTGGAGTGGTCGCTCGATGATGAGCGCAAGGCGAAGACGCCTACGCTCCGCACCTGCGGGCAGTGCTTTGCCATGATGGAGGGCGGGCGCGCGGCCTGCGAGCACTGCGGATTCGTGTTCCCCGTGGTGGCGCGCGCGCTGCCCACTGAGACCACTGCGCCGCTGGTCGAGAAAACCAAGGTGCGCGGCGAGCAGGAAGCTTACTTCTGGGGCCTCGTGGCGAGGGCTCAGGCCAGCGGCTTCAGGCCGGGATATGCGGGCGCAAAGTGGAAAGACAAGTTTGGCAAATGGCCGCCGTGGGATTGGAGCCAGACGGCGCTCGCGGCCTACAACGTCGACGCCGATTGGCAGGAGCGACAGAGGCGGCGCGAACGCGAAAAAGCCTACTGGAAAGAGGTCAACGACAAGGCCCGCAAGAAAATCGCAGACGCGCAATTTACCGGCGCCAATGATGCTGGCGACAGCTTTGGCGATTGGCTCGCGAGCGAAGAGGAGTTCGGATGACGCCGGAGCTCGAGCTGCAGCGCCAGCTGCTTATCGCTGCGCCTCGCGCGCTGCCGGACGTGCGGCTGTTTCGCCGCAACGTCATGCGCGTGCAGCTCGCGAACGGCGCGCAAGTGAAAAGCGGCATCAAGGGCCAGTGCGATCTGCACGGCTACCTGAAGGGCTGCGGGCTGGGCTTTGAGATCGAGCTCAAGAGCCACGCCGGCAGGCTATCGAAAGAACAAGAGGCTTGGCGCGACTGGTGCGCCGGATGGGGGGTCCCGTGGATCGTGTTGGCAGGCAGCAGGCTCGAGACGAGCGAGCAGACGGTCCACCGCTGGCTGGGGGAGGTGGCAGCATGGCTTTTTCCCCGCCGATAACCTCCGCCACCCCGCCCCTCGAGGCCGCGCTGCAGCTCGGCGCTGCAGGCTTTCGGGTGGTGTGGTGCGGGTCGCGATCTAAGACACCCATCATGCGCGGCTGGCCTAAGGCGGCCTCCAGCGACGGCATCGAACTGCGCGACCAGTTTGCGCGCCTGCGCACGGGAGAGGGCACGCCCAACGTCGGCATCGCACTGGGAGACTGCGAGCTGGGGTTTGTGGTGGCCATCGACGTCGACGACGCCGCAAGGTTCGCGGAGCTCGAGGCCGAGCATGGCGAGCTTCCACTTACCCTGCGCGGCTACTCACCCCGCGGCGCGCGGTTGTTTTTTACGGCGCCTGATGATGTCGCGCCGCGCCTCAAGAACGTGACCGGCATCGGCGGCGTGGGCGGCGTCGACTTCAAGTCGAAGGGCGGCCAGGTCCTGGTCTGCCCGTCCATCCATCCCGAGCTAGGCCCTGACGGCGAGCGTCAGCACTACGCGTGGGACGACGAGCTGCTGCCGCTCGCCACCCTGCCCCCTGCATGGGTGCTCGCGCTCCTGCCTGCCGCCAAGCCCCCGCAGTGGGCGGCGACGTACACGCCCACCAGCATGAAAGCGGACGCAGGCGAGCGCAGACGCGCCGAGAAATACCTTGAGAAGGCCGTGCGCGCTGAGGCGTATCAGGTGGCCGCATGCGGCGCCGGGCTACGCAACACCACGCTGCACAGGTCCCTGTGTCGCCTGCTGCCGCTAGCGCACGGCCTGAGCCTCATGGCGGGGCACAGCCACGTTGTCGGCGAGCTGTCGCGCGCAGCACGCAGCGCCGGGCTTGCAGAGCGCGAGATATCGGCCACCATCGCCAGCGCCGAGCGGTGGCTGCGCGAGTCCGGCGCCGTGCGCGTGCTACCTCACCGGCCTACGCAGGCGGCCGAAGCCGTCGGCGGCGAGGTGGACGCGGGCAGCGCGGCGGTAGGGCGCGAGTCGCCTATGCCGAGTCCTGACACGCCAGAACTCATCGAAGACCGCGGCGCTCCTGCGCGCATCGCCGAGAACGTTGCGCGCATGCTGCAAGTCTACCCTCGCGGGCTCCCGCGTTTCGACGAGTTTGCCGACCGCGCGCTGTGGCCCGATGGCCAGACCGTCACCGATGCCGATGTACTGTCGCTGCAAGCGTGGCTTTACGATCAGCCTGAGAGCGCCCGCGTGCGCGCCACCCCGGAGACAACGCAGGCCGGAGTGCTAATGGCAGCGATGGCGCGCAAATTCCACCCGGTGCGCGAATACTTGGGCGTCCTGGCGTGGGACGGTCAGCATCGGGTGGATCGGCTGTTTGCTGACTACTTCGGCTCGATGCAGTCCGACTACGTGCGCGACGCGTCCCGGTGCTTTTTGATCGGCGCCATCGCTCGCGTCATGCGCCCCGGCTGCAAGGTCGACACGATGGTGGTCCTCGAGGGCAAGCAGGGCGGCGGCAAATCCACCGCCATCTCGGTGCTAGGCGGCGACTGGTTCGCCGACTCGCCCATCCCGGACAAGCAGCCCGACTGCTATCAGGTCCTGAGAGGCGGATGGCTTTACGAGCTCGCCGAGCTTGCGAGCCTGCGCGGCAGGGACACCGAGCGCATCAAAGCGTTCGTCACATCGCGCTCTGACCGCTACCGGCCCAGTTACGGCCGCAACCCGGTCGACGTGCCTCGGCAGACGGTGTTTATCGGAACCACCAACGCCGCCGCCTACTTGAGCGACGACACCGGCAATCGCCGCTACCACCCGATAGCCTGCGGAGCGATCGACCTAGAGGCCCTGCGGCGCGACCGCGACCAGCTCTGGGCCGAAGCCATGGGCATGTTCGAGCGCGGGGAGGCTTGGCACCTTGTGGGCGCTTCAGCCGATGCTCAGGCGACCATCACCGAGTACCGACGCCATCAGGACCCGTGGGAGGGCTACGTGGCGGCCATCCCCGCGGACCGCGGCGCCGTTACCATCGGCGCGTTGCTCGAGGAGCTCGGGACAGAGCCCGGCCGGCAGACGCGCACGGATGAGATGCGGCTCTCTGGCGTGCTTCAGCGGGCCGGGTGGCTCAAGCGGCGGGGGTGCGTCTTGGGCGCTCGAGTCTGGGAATATTGGCGCGCGTCCTAACCTTTGGGCCCAATCCGTCCTAACGTTAGGACACATGAAAGGCGCTAAAAACAAGCGCAGAAGCTGACCTGTCCTAACCGTCCTAACCTATTTGTATTAAGTAATGCAGCAGGGAGAGGCAGCAGAAAAAACGCCTAGGCGAGGGCGTCCGCGCAATATCCGCGAGAGTGCGCGTAGAGCGCGTAGAGATTTCGGTTTAGGTTAGGACGGTTAGGACAGGTCGATTCTACGCCTGTTTTTAGGGCCGATCGTCTGCCAGGGGTTAGGACAGAGGTTAGGACAGGTTAGGACAGGTTAGGACGGGTCAGGACACTGAACAGGACGCTGAAGCGTGGCTCCTGCGCATATGGTCACCGTTTACAAAGCCGTGCGCCTCTGCTGTTCTGGCGGGTCGGGGGTGTGCGGGAATGCGAGAAAGCGGCGGAAACGGCCAAAAATGGGG
>Ga0194048_10001026_pt1 | contig 13834 bp, 10 predicted proteins | sample JunL225m_MetaG_FD_161685 | JGI IMG/M metagenome (GOLD analysis project Ga0194048, IMG submission 161685) | Anoxic zone freshwater microbial communities from boreal shield lake in IISD Experimental Lakes Area, Ontario, Canada - Jun2016-L222-5m | ecosystem: Environmental > Aquatic > Freshwater >...
GCCGTGCCAAAATGCTCGGTCCGGTCCGCCTTGTGATTGTCATCCAGATGCAGCGCCAGGATGCCGGCGCCTTTTACGCCTCGCGTCGAGGCGTAAAGCTGGTGCTCGTTGCGGAAAGCAAGATGGCGTATGCCCTTCAAACCATCGGCCACCACGCTGGCATGAAAGCCCGGCGGCAAGACAAGACCATCGGGCTCCGCCGCCAGCGCCGGCGATGCGGCCAGCAGCACAGCTGCGGTACAGAAAGTACGAATCATGGTGATCTCCCCGGTCTATTTTTGCGAGTGACGCTATGACCGCCGCCCCGCAGCGTCCATGCGGCTATTCCCCGCGCGCACGGACCAGCACTATCAACACCAGCCCAGATGCCCCATGCCCTGCAGGATGATGGGCGGCAAACAGGTTTACGTCCGTTTTCCGCGGGGATGGGCCTTTGAATAGGTCGCCAGCAGAGCCGCCGTGTCCATGGCAGTATAGACCTGGGTGGTGGAAAGCGATGCGTGACCCAGCAATTCCTGCACGGAACGCAGATCGCCGCCGCCTTGCAGGATATGGGTGGCAAAGGAATGGCGCAGCGCATGGGGCGTGGCCTTTTCGGGCAGGCCCAGCGCACCGCGCAGGCGTTGCATCAGGGCCTGCGCTTCCCGCGCGCTCATCAGCAAGCCGCGCCGCGACAGGAACAGCGGCGATGACGGCGCGCCGCTAAACGGAATTTGCGCCGCATAGTCGGTCAGCGCCGACGCCACCAGCGGCAGCACCGGAATGCTGCGTTCCTTGCGGCCCTTGCCGACCACCGTCAGGGTTTCGCCCAAGGGAATATCACCGCGCTTCAGGCCCAACGCTTCAGAGATGCGAAGGCCCGCGCCATACAAAAGCGTCAGCAGCGCGGCATCGCGCGCGCCCATCCATTCGACCTTGTGATCGCCCGCTTCCTCGATCGCCCGCTCAGCATCAACCGCCGAAATCGGCCGTGGCAGGCTTCGGCGCACGCGCGGCGTGCGGATGGATCGGGGGGCAGCATTTTCCAGAATGCCTTCCTTGGCCAGGAACTTGTAGAAGCTGCGCACCGCCGCCAGCGCCCGCTGCACACCGCCCGGACCCAATCCTTCGCTGCGGCGTGATGTTATAAAGGCGCGGATATCGGCCTGGCTGAGTTTGGCCAGCGCCTTTTGCGTCATGGCGCCGCCGGTATGACCGGCCTGAAAACCGATGAAGCGCGCCACATCATCGCCATAGGCGCGCAAGGTGTGCGGCGAAGCACGCCGTTCATGCGCCAGCGAGGCCAGCCAGTTCTTGCGAAGCGTGTCGGCGCTTTCGCTCATCAACCCTTGATGGCGACGTTGGCCTTCTTGGCGTCGGCGACAAAGGCGGCCAGGCCCTTGTCGGTCAAGGGATGACTGATCAGCTTCTTGAAGATGTCGGTCGGCATGGTGCCGACATCGGCGCCGGCCAACAAGCATTCGCGCACATGGCTGACGCTGCGGATCGAGGCTGCCAGGATTTCGGTCTTGAAGCCGTAATTGTCATAGATGGCGCGGATATCGCGGATCAGGCCCATGCCGTCTTCGCCTGCGTCATCGACGCGGCCGATGAAGGGCGAGATGAAACTGGCGCCGGCCTTGGCCGCCATCCAGGCTTGCACCGGCGAGAAGCACAAGGTGACATTGACCATGGTGCCGTCCTTGGCCAGCGCGGCGCAGGCCTTCAGCCCGTCCCAGGTCAGCGGCACTTTCACGGCGATGTTCTTGGCGATCCTGGTCAGGATTGCGGCTTCCTTCATCATGCCTTCGTAATCGGTGGCCAGCACTTCGCCGCTGACAGCGCCCGGCACGATCGAGCAAATCTCCTTCAGTGATTCGACATAGTCGCGACCGGTCTTGGCGGCCAGCGAAGGATTGGTGGTGACGCCGTCCACCAGGCCGCTGGCGGCATATTCGCGGATTTCGGCCACATCGGCAGTGTCGAGGAAGATTTTCATGGGACAGATGACCTTGTTATTGACCTTGGGGTTTGGCGGGGCGAAGTGTAGCCCAAGATGAGACCCCGCTTAAACCCCACGCCGCCGCCGGAATTGCTGCAAAAACCGGTAGTCGGCGTGTTGCTGCCGCTGCCTCTGGCCGGCGCCTATGACTACAAGCTGCCGCCCGGTTCCAATGCCGCGCGGGGGGCCATCGTCGCCGCGCCGCTGGGGAACCGCGAAATGCTGGGCGTGGTGTGGGGCACGGCCGAAGGTACCGTGGGCGACAACCGGCTGAAAGTGGCGGAGCCGCTGGAAGGCGCGCCGGCTTTGCCGGGCAAATTGTGCGACTTCATTGATTGGGTGGCCGATTACACGCTCAATCCGCCGGGCGCGATCCTGGCCATGGCGCTGAGGAGCCGTGGGGCGTTCGAACCCGAAGCTCATCGCACGGCTTATGTGCGCGGGTCTGTAACACCGCCCCGCATGTCGGCGGCGCGCACGCGCACCTTGGAGATCGCCAGCGACGGACTGGCGCGCAGCATTTCGGGACTTGCCGAAGATGCCAATGTGTCAGCGGCGGTGGTGCGCGGTCTTGTGCAAGCGGGCGCGCTGATCCCGACCCAATTGCCGGAATTCGCGCCGTTCAAACAGCCGGACGCATCCTTCGCCGCCCCGCAATTAAACACTGACCAGGCGGAAGCGGCCAAGGTGATGACCGATGCCGTCGCCGCCAAGACCTTTTCCGCCCACCTGCTGGACGGCGTCACCGGTTCGGGCAAGACCGAAGTCTATTTTGAAGCCGTGGCGGAAGCCTTGAAGCAGGACCGGCAGGTGCTGATCCTGCTGCCGGAAATCGCACTGACGTTGCAGTTTCTGGAACGCTTCGCGGCGCGTTTTGGCGTGCGCCCCGCCGAATGGCACAGCGACCTGTCGCAAAAGGAACGCCGCCGCACCTATCGCGCGGTGATGAATGGCGAAGCGCGCGTGGTGGTGGGTGCGCGTTCGTCTTTGTTCCTGCCCTTCCCGGAACTGGGCCTGGTCATCGTGGACGAAGAACACGAACAGGCGTTCAAGCAGCAGGAAGGCGCCATCTATCACGCCCGGGACATGGCGGTGGTGCGGGCGCGGATCGAGGATTGCCCGGTGGTGCTGGCCAGCGCCACGCCGTCGCTGGAAAGCTACGTCAATGCCCAGAGTGGCCGCTACACGCACCTGAAACTGGTGTCGCGGCACGGCGTGGCGGAAATGCCCGAAGTGCGGCTGATCGATCTGCGCCAGGAACGTGACGGACCGGACGTGGAACAAAAAGCGCAATGGTTGTCGCCGCCGTTGCGCGCCGCGCTGGAAAAGACCCTGGCCGCCGGCGAACAGGCAATGCTGTTCCTGAACCGCCGGGGTTATGCGCCGCTGACCTTGTGCGAAGCCTGCGGCCACAAATTCACCTGTCCGCATTGCTCGGCCTGGCTGGTGGAGCACAAATACAAGCGCCGCATGGCCTGTCATCAATGCGGCTATGAACTGCCCATGCCATCGGCCTGCCCACAATGCCATGAGCCGGGCACTTTGATTGCCTGCGGTCCCGGCGTGGAGCGGGTGGCGGAGGAGTTCGCGGCCTTCTTTCCCGGTGCGCGCTATGCCATCGCTTCGTCAGACACCCTGATGCACACCGGCCCCGGCGAGATGCAGGGCCCATTGCGGCTATTCGCGCGCGGCGAGATCGATGTGCTGATCGGCACCCAGATCGTGGCCAAGGGCCATCACTTTCCGCAGCTGACCCTGGTGGGCGTGGTGGATGCCGATCTTGGCGGCAGCGACGGTGACCTGCGCGCCCGCGAGCGAACGTTTCAATTGCTGCACCAGGTATCGGGCCGCGCCGGCCGTGCCGAGAAGCCGGGCTTGGTGCTTTTGCAGACCCGCAACCCGGAAGATGCCGTGATGCAGGCGTTGGCGCGGGGCGACCGCGATGGTTTTTACGAACAGGAACGCAGCTTCCGCGAAGCCAGCGCTTCGCCACCCTTTGGCCGCCTCGCCGCGCTGGTGATCAGCGGCCATGACGGCGATGCGGTGCGCGACATCGCCCGCCAGCTCGGAAAGGCCGCGCCCAACGCCCGCGATGTGAAAGTATGGGGCCCGACGCCGGCCTTCTATGCTCTGTTGCGCGGCCAGACGCGCGAGCGCCTGTTGGTGCAGGCGGGGCGCGGCGTGGATGTGCAGGCGTTCCTGAAGGCCTGGCTCGCTACTGTCAAAGTCCCCGCCGCAGTGCGCGTGGCGGTGGACGTCGATCCCGTCAGCTTCTTTTAAAGAGTCCGCACGTCGGTCAGATGACCCGTAACGGCAGCGGCAGCCGCCATCGCCGGCGACACCAGATGCGTGCGGCCGCCGCGGCCCTGGCGGCCTTCAAAATTGCGGTTGGAAGTGGAGGCGCAGCGTTCGCCTTCCTTCAGCTTGTCGGCATTCATCGCCAGGCACATGGAGCAGCCCGGATCGCGCCATTCAAAGCCGGCTTCCAGGAACACCTTGTCCAGGCCTTCTTCCTCGGCCTGTTCCTTCACCAGGCCGGAGCCCGGCACCACGATGGCGTTGACGCCGGCAGCAACCTTCCGGCCCTTGGCGATGACGGCAGCGGCGCGCAGGTCTTCGATGCGGCCATTGGTGCACGAGCCGATAAAGACATGATCCACCTTGATGTCGGTGATCGGCATATTGGCGGTCAGGCCCATGTACGCCAGCGCGCGCTCAGCTGCGGCGCGGTGATGTTCTTCCTTCATCGCCGCCGGATCCGGCACATTGGCGGTGATCGGCAGCGCCTGTTCGGGCGACGTGCCCCAGGTCACCATCGGCACGATGTCGCGCGCATCCAGCATCACTTCGGCGTCGAACTTGGCGTCCGCATCGGAATGCAAAGTCTTCCAGTACATCTCGGCGCCTTCCCAGGCCGCACCCTTGGGCGCGCGGGGCTTGCCCTTCACGTAATTCAAGGTGGTGTCGTCCACCGCGATCAGGCCGGCGCGGGCGCCGCCTTCGATGGTCAGGTTGCACAAGGTCATGCGCCCTTCCATCGACAGCGCGCGAACCGCTTCACCGGCATATTCGATGACATAGCCGGTGCCGCCGGCGGTGCCGATCTTGGCGATGACGGCAAGGGCGATATCCTTGGCGGTGACGCCTTCGGGCAACTTGCCGTTCACCGTCACGCGCATGTTCTTGGACGGCTGGGCGCGCAAGGTCTGGGTCGCCAGCACATGTTCGACTTCGGACGTGCCGATACCGAACGCCAGCGCGCCGAAGGCGCCATGGGTCGAGGTGTGGCTGTCGCCGCAGACGATGGTGGTGCCCGGCAGGGTCCAGCCCTGTTCCGGCCCGATGATGTGCACGATGCCGGCGCGGATATCGTCCATGGCAAAATATTCGACGCCGAAGTCGGCGGTGTTCTTCTTCAGGGCTTCGACCTGGGCGCGGCTTTCCGGATCGGTGATGCCCTTGTCGCGGTCCTTGGTGGGCACATTGTGGTCGGCCACGGCCAGGGTCAGTTCGGGGCGGCGCACCTTGCGGTTCGACATCCGCAGGCCTTCAAAGGCCTGGGGGCTGGTGACCTCATGGACCAGGTGGCGGTCGATATAGAGCACGGGGGTTTCGCCCGGGGGGGCATCCACCAGATGGGAGTCCCAGATCTTATCGTACAGCGTCTTGGCCATGGTCAGGTGCTCTTATGGTCGTAAGGCGGCTTACATATAAGCCACGGGGGGCGGGATCAATGCTGCGAAAGAAGCAGCACCGCCATGATGATGATAATGGCGACGAACTGGGCTAACACCCTGATTCTCATCAGTTTATTTGACCAGGTGCGGGCTGTGTCGCCGCCCTTCCACAAGGTATAGAGCCCGGCGCACAGGACCAGGAAGACAAGGCCGACGGCCACCCCGACAAGGATCTTTCCCATGGCGGGGTTTATCGGCCTGCTTAGGCCAGAGCGTCAATCTGCTCGTCGGTGAAATTGCCCGGCACAATCGTCACGGGGATGGCCTGGACGGCGGTGCCGAACATGGACACCAGCGGCCCGGGGCCTTCTTTCCCTGCGCCCGAGGCCAGCACCAGGATGGAGATGTCCTTGTCCTCTTTCAGCAGCGCGGTCAGGCATTCGGTGGTCAGGCCGTAAGGGATCACCAGTTCCGGCAGGATGCCCGACAGGTCGTTCACCACCTTGGCGGCTTCGTGCAGCATGGCCTCGGCCTCGGCATGGGCCTCGTCGCGCATGATCTCTTCCACGCCGCGCCATTGCTGGAAGTCGGGCGGGGTGGCGGCGCACATCAGGGTGACGCGGCCATTGGTGTGCTGGGCCCGGCGGGTGGCGAAGCGCAGCGCCACGGCACATTCGGGCGTCCTGTCGATCACCACCAGGAACTTGCGCGGGCTGCGTGAGGCGCTCATGGCCCGATCCTACTGCAGCTTGCGCTTGAGGTCATAAAGGATTTCCAGCGCCTGTTTGGGCGACAGGGCATCCGGCTCAATAGTTTTCAGTGCGTCTTCCACCGCGCTGCCCTTGGGCACCGGCGCCGAGGCGCCGAACAGCGGCAGGTCATCAATTTTCGCCAAGGGCTTGTGGCCTTCGCGGCCCTCTTCCAAAGCACGCAGCACTTCCTCGGCGCGGCCCACCACGGCAGCCGGCAGGCCCGCCAGCTTGGCGACATGGATACCGTAGGACCGGTCGGCGGTGCCCGAGATCACTTCATGCAGGAAAACGATACTGTCGTTCCACTCGCGCACCTTCATGGTGTAGCAGGCCATCGACTTCAACCGCTCGGCCAGCGCCACCATCTCGTGATAGTGGGTGGCGAACAGCGCGCGGCTCTTGTTGGTCTCGTGCAGATGCTCGGCGGCAGCCCAGGCAATCGCCAAACCGTCATAGGTGGCGGTGCCGCGACCGATCTCATCCAGGATGACAAGGCTCTTGGGCGTGGCCTGGTTCAGGATTGCCGCGGTCTCAACCATCTCGACCATGAAGGTCGAACGGCCCGCCGCCAGATCATCACCTGCACCAACACGGCTGAAGAGACGATCCACAATGCCGATATGGGCCGCTTCCGCCGGCACAAAGCTTCCCGTCTGGGCCAAGATGGCGATCAGCGCATTCTGGCGCAGGAAGGTGGATTTGCCGGCCATGTTGGGACCGGTGACCAGCCACAACCGGCCCTTGGCGCTGGGCGACAAATCACAATCATTGGGCACAAACGTCCCCACATTGGCGGCTTGCAATGCCGCTTCCACTACCGGATGACGACCACGGGCAATGTTGAAGGACAGGCCGTTATCGATCTTGGGTCGCACATAGCGCGCCGCGATGGCCAACTCACCCAGAGACGCAGCCACATCAAGCGTGCCCAACGCTTCGGCAATGGCACTCAAAGCCTCTCCATGTTCGATCGCCAGCATCGACATCTCGTCGAACAAGGTCGATTCCAGCGCCAGCGCGCCTTCTCCCGCTTCAGAAATGCGCGACGCCAGCGAGGCCAGTTCATCGGTGGAAAAGCGCACCGCGCCCGCCATGGTCTGACGATGACGGAAGGTATTCTTGTCAGCCAGCAGCTTGTCGGCGTGTTGCTGGCTGACTTCGATGAAATAGCCCAGCACCCCGTTATGCTTGATCTTCAGCTGCGACACACCGCTGGACTGGCGATAGGTGCTTTCCAGGCCCGCAATGACGCGTCGGGATTCATCGCGCAAGGCCCGCAGCTCATCCAGCGGTGCGTGGGCGCCGGCACGGATGAAGCCGCCGTCGCGCGACAGATAAGGCGGCTCGTCCACCAGCAGGAATTCCAGCCGGTCGGACAGACGCGAAGTGGCGGCGATATTCTGAGTCAACGTGTCAATGGCGGTCAGCGCTTCGCCCGCCAGCGATTGTTTGCGCAGACCATCGCGAAGCCCGCGCGCCGCCTTCACGCCATCGCGCAGGTTGGCCAGATCGCGCGGCCCGCCGCGCGCCACCGACAGCCGCCCCAGTGCACGCGCAATATCGGGCGCGGCGCGCAAGGCTTCGCGCGCATGGCGGCGCAGTTCGGAATCCTTGGCGAAACATTCCACCGCATCATGGCGGGCGCCGATCTGCTTGACGTCGGTCAGCGGCGCCGCCAGACGCCCCGCCAGCATGCGCGCGCCGCAAGCGGTAACCGTGCGATCAATCCCGGCCAGCAATGAGCCGCTGCGCTGACCGGCCAATGTCTGCGTCAGTTCCAGGTTGCGGCGGGTGGCCGCGTCGATGCCCATGAAATGCGACGGGCTGACCCGCACGATCCGCTGCAACGCCACTTTGGCGCCCTTCTGCGTCAATTCCAGATAGGCGATCAGTGCGCCCGCCGCCGACAGTTCGGCTCTGGAGAATGCGCCAAGCCCATCCAGCGACACCATGTTGTAATGCGCCTTCAGCGCACGCTCGCCATTGGCGGAATCAAACCGGCTGCCCGGCAAAGGTGACAGCGCCAGGCCCTGCGCCTTGAACAATGCGGCGAATTCTTCCTGCGCCAGCAGCGCATCGGGCAGCAGCAATTCCTTGGGCGACAGCCGCGCCAGTTCCGTCGCGATCTCGGCTTGCCCCACCGCCGCCACCGAAAATTCGCCGGTCGACATGTCGGCGCTGGCCAACGCGAAATCCGCGCCGCTGCGTCCCAGCGCCGTCAGCAAATTGGACGCCCGCGCTTCCAGCAGTGCGTCTTCGGTCAGGGTGCCCGGCGTGACCAGCCGCACCACCTCGCGCTTCACCACCGACTTGCTGCCGCGCTTCTTGGCTTCGGCCGGGTCTTCAACCTGCTCGCACACCGCCACCCGGTGACCCTTGCGGATCAGCTTTTCCAGATAGGACTCGGCGGCGTGCACCGGCACGCCGCACATGGGGATGTCTTCGCCCAGATGCTTGCCGCGCTTGGTCAGGGCGATGTCCAGCGCCTCGGCCGCCTTTGCTGCATCCGCGAAGAAAAGCTCGTAGAAATCGCCCATGCGGTAAAACAGCAGATAGTCCGCATGCGCCGCTTTGAGCGCGAGATATTGCGCCATCATGGGGGTGGTATCGCCCACCGCTGCCGCTTCCATGGGCATCTCCACGGGCGGCAGGCCAAGGTCCATCTCGCTCATGCGAGGAAGCTTAGCAGACCAGCAGCAATCCCTGCGTCACGGAAGCTTGATGCAATCGCCGCATGCGTGGTTATTCTGTGGAAAATCCTCAAGAACAGCAGAACAACAGGGGTATTCGAATGTCGCGCCCGTCCTTTACCGACGAAGAAGCCCTTGCGTTCCATGCCGGCGACAAGCCCGGCAAGCTGGAAATCAACCCCACCAAGCCGATGGCGACCCAGCGCGATCTGTCGCTGGCTTACTCGCCCGGCGTGGCCGTGCCGGTGCTGGCGATCGCGGAAAATCCGGAGCTTGCCTACGACTATACCGCCAAGGGCAACATGGTGGCCGTGATCTCCAACGGCACCGCGATCCTGGGGCTGGGCGACTTGGGGCCGCTGGCCTCCAAGCCGGTGATGGAGGGCAAGGCGGTGCTGTTCAAGCGGTTCGCCGACGTCAATTCCATCGACCTGTGCATCGACACCAAGGACGTCGAGCAGTTCATCAACGCCGTGCGCTATCTGAGCCCCAGCTTCGGCGGCATCAACCTGGAAGACATCAAGGCGCCCGACTGCTTCATCATCGAGGAGCGGCTGCGCGAGCTGATGGACATTCCGGTGTTCCATGACGACCAGCATGGCACCGCCATCATCTCCGCCGCCGGCATCATCAATGCGGCGCACCTGACCGGACGCAAGCTGGAAGACTTGAAGGTGGTGGTGAACGGCGCCGGCGCCGCGGGCATCGCCTGTCTGGAACTGATCAAGTCCATGGGCGTGCGCGGCGAGAATGTCGTGCTGTGCGACACCAAGGGCGTGGTCTATCGCGGCCGCACCGAAGGCATGAACCAGTGGAAGTCGGCGCATGCCATCGACACCAAGGCGCGCACCCTGGAAGAAGCGGTTGCGGGCGCCGACGTGATCCTGGGCCTGTCCAAGAAGGGCGCCTTCACGCCGGCGATGGTCAAGTCCATGGCCAAGAACCCCATCATCTTCGCCATGGCCAATCCCTATCCGGAGATCACCCCGGAAGAAGCCAAGGCGGCGCGCGACGATGTGATCATCGCCACCGGGCGCAGCGACTATCCCAACCAGGTCAACAACGTCATCGGCTTTCCCTATATCTTCCGCGGCGCCCTGGACGTGCGCGCCACCACCATCAATGAAGAAATGAAGATCGCCGCCGCCCATGCCATCGCTGCCCTGGCGCGCGAGGACGTGCCCGACGAAGTCGCCGCCGCCTATCGCGGCGCGCGCCCGGTCTATGGCCCTGAATACATCATTCCTTCGCCTTTCGATCCGCGCCTGATCAGCCGCGTGTCATCGGCGGTGGCGGAAGCGGCGATGAAATCCGGCGTCGCCGGCAAGAAAATCGACGACCTTGCCGCCTACCAGTTCCAGCTTTCCGCGCGCCTCGATCCGTCCGCCGGGCTGTTCGGCATGGTGACGGGCGCGGTGCGCTCCAATCCCAAGCGCGTGGTGTTCGCCGAGGGCGAAGAGGATTCGGTGATCCGCGCCGCCGCCGCCTTCCAGAATGGCGGTATGGGCAAGTCCATCCTGATCGGCCGCGTTGACATCGTGAAGGCGGGCCTGCGCCGCGCCGGCATCGACGAGCATCTGCTGGAAATCAAGGTGCCGCATTCCGCTGAAGAAGCCGCGCCTTACATCGACGCCCTGTATCGGCGCATCCAGCGCCGCGGTGGTCTGCACCGCGACGCCGTGCGCATGGTCACCAACGACCGCAACATCTATGCCGCTTCCATGCTCAAGGCCGGCCACGCCGACGCCATGGTCACCGGCGTGACGCGCAATTATGCCAATGTGCTGGCGGATGTTCGCACCGTTCTGGACCCGCCGCCCGGCCAGCGCCCCATGGGCATGCAGGTGGTGTTCGCCAAGGGCCGCATCGTTTTCATCGCCGACACCTCGGTCACCGAACTGCCGACCGCCGACCAGCTGGCCGACATCGCCATGCAGGGCGCTGCGGTGGCGCGGCGCTTTGGCCTGACACCGCGCGTGGCGCTGCTGGCCTCGTCCACCTTTGGCTTCCCGCGTTCGGAACGCAGCGAGCGCATCATCGAGGCGGTGCAGATCCTGGAAGGCCGCGGCGTGGACTTTGAATATGACGGCGAAATGGCGGTGGACGTGGCGCTGGATAAGGACAAGCTGGCGCTTTATCCCTTTGCCCGCATCACCGACACGGCGAACGTGCTGATCATGCCGGCGATCCATTCCGCCTCCATTTCCACCAAGCTGCTGCAGCAGATGGGCTCGGCCAGTGTGATGGGGCCGATGCTGGTGGGCCTGGAAAAATCGGTGCAGATCGCACCTCTGGGTGCCAAGATGAGCGAGATCTACAACGCCGCAGTCGTTGCGGCGTATGACGTCAATCAGTAATGGATTTCAGCAAGGCCTCTGCATTTCTGGACGGCATCTGGGATGACGAGATCATCCCGGCGCTGACCGATTATATCCGCATCCCCAACAAGAGCCCGGCCTTCGACAAGGACTGGGAAGCCCATGGCCATATGGAAAAGGCCACGCAGATGTTCGCCGCCTGGGCCAAATCCAAGCTGGCGCAGTTTCCCGGCAGCGCGCTGGAAATTGTGCGGCTGCCGGGGCGCACACCGCTGATCTTCATCGAGATTCCCGGAGATGCGCCCGGAACCGTGCTGATGTATGGGCACCTGGACAAGCAGCCAGAGATGCCGGGCTGGGCCGATGATCTGGGGCCTTGGCAGCCTGTCGTGAAGGACGGCAAGCTGTATGGCCGTGGCGGTGCTGATGACGGCTATGCCATGTTCGCCAGCATCGCGGCGCTGCTGGCGCTGAAGCAGCAAGGCGCCAAACACGCGCGCGCGGTGATCATCATCGAAGCCTGCGAGGAATCCGGCTCGCCCGATCTGCCTTTTTATATCGACCACCTGAGCGCGCGCATCGGCACGCCCGATCTGGTCGTCTGCCTGGACTCAGGCTGCGGCAATTACGAGCAGCTGTGGCTGACCACATCCCTGCGCGGCAACCTGATCGGCGCACTGACCGTGAAAGTTCTGACAGAAGGCGTGCATTCGGGCGCCGCCAGCGGCATCGTGCCGTCGTCCTTCCGCATCCTGCGCATGCTGCTGTCGCGCATCGAAGATGAGGCCACCGGCCGCATGAAACTGCCCGAACTGTTTGCCGAGATTCCTGCCGAGCGCCAGACGCAGGCGAAGGAAGCCGCCGTCATCCTGGGCGATGAAGTCTGGACTGGCGCACCCTTTGCGGGGCGCACAAAGCCGATGGCGCAAGGCAATGCCGAACTGATCCTGGAAAAGACCTGGCGGCCGCAACTGGCCGTCACGGCGATGGACGGTTATCCCCTGCCGGCCAATGGCGGCAATGTGCTCTTGCCCTATTCCACCGCCAAGATATCCGTGCGCCTGCCGCCCACACTGGAAGCCGAAGTCGCGCGCAGCGCCTTGAAGAAGACCCTGGAAGCTTCGCCCCCTTACGACGCCGATGTGACCTTCGATGTGCCGCGGGGCGACAATGGCTGGAACGCGCCGACCCTCGCGCCCTGGCTGGAAGCCTCGCTGAACAAGGCCAGCACGTCTGCCTTCGGAAAGCCGGTCGCCTATCAGGGCGAAGGCGGCTCCATTCCCTTCATGGCCATGCTGGGCGAGAAATTTCCCGGCACCCAGTTCGTGGTGACCGGTGTGCTGGGCCCGCATTCCAACGCCCATGGCCCCAACGAATTCCTGCACATAGGCTTTGCCAAGAAATTGTCGGCCTGCATCGCCACCGTGCTGGCCGATCACGCGTTAGAGGTATCATGAGTTTCCTGGACGCCCCGCCCGGCTCGCGCCGCCCGCTCTACCTGTTCCTGCTCCTCACCTTGGGTGTGGGCGCCGCGGCCAGCCTGTTCACCACCCCGCAGATTCCCATCTGGTATGCGTCGCTCAATCACCCTTCCATCGCACCGCCGAACTATGTGTTTGGGCCGGTCTGGACCACGCTTTATATCATGATGGCTTTCGCGGCCTGGCGGGTCTGGAAGGTCTCGGGATTGCGCAGCATGGAGATGGCGGCCTTTGCCCTGCAACTTCTGCTGAACTTCGCCTGGAGCCTGGTGTTCTTTGCCCTGCACAGCATCGGCGGCGCACTGGCGGAGATCATCGCGCTGGACCTTGCGGTCCTGACCACCACCATCCTGTTCTTCCGCCGCGACAGCATCGCCGGCCTGCTGTTCCTGCCGTATCTGGGCTGGACTGCGTTCGCCACCGTACTGAACCACGCCTTTTGGCGGCTGAATTAACCATGGCACGTGATTTTTAAACTTTTAGGCTTCCAAAGCGCCCGCGTAACGGTGATTTTCTTTTGGCATGAAGGTTTTGCGCCCCACCGCACTTGTGCTGGCATTGCTTGTCAGCGCGTGCACCACGCCCAGCCCGGAATCCCTGGCGGCCAATGATCCGTGGGAAGAAACCAACCGCGATGTCTTCGCCTTTGACGTGTGGATCGAGCATCACATCGCCGCCCCGGTAAATGACGGCTATCGCGCCGTGGTACCGGAGCCGGCGCGCGAAGGCCTGCACAATGTCGTGACCAATCTTCACGCCCCCATCGTGCTGGCCAATGACGTGCTGCAGGCCCGCCCGAAAAAGGCGGTGAACACGCTGGCGCGCATCGTGCTCAACACCACCTTTGGCCTGGGCGGGTTGATCGATGTCGCCGGCAAGTTGGGCATCCCCTATCACGACAATGATTTCGGCGTGACCCTGGGCCGGAGCGGCGT
>Ga0194048_10001028_pt1 | contig 13824 bp, 13 predicted proteins | sample JunL225m_MetaG_FD_161685 | JGI IMG/M metagenome (GOLD analysis project Ga0194048, IMG submission 161685) | Anoxic zone freshwater microbial communities from boreal shield lake in IISD Experimental Lakes Area, Ontario, Canada - Jun2016-L222-5m | ecosystem: Environmental > Aquatic > Freshwater >...
CTATCGCGTCCTATGGTGGGCCGCCCTGCGGCGGCCGAGGACAGCACGTGGTGCTGTCCCTACCTCGAGACCGCGGCTGACCAAGGGTGGTCAGCCCTACCTCCCGACGGCTGAGACCCGAGACCCGAAATCCGGAATATTTTCCTACCCCTACCCCCACCCCTAACTTACATCCCGCCTTTGCACGTTTGCACCGTCCGCCATTCCCTCCTTACTTCCTGCTATGGATCTCGTCCGTGAACTGATCGACTACGTTAAGCACCCCAGCGTCTCCACCGACCCAGCCTTCAAGGCAGGCATGGATGGAGCCCGCGAGCATATCTGTGGTTTGCTGAAGCAGGCCGGCCTCGAAGTCGAAGTCGTGTCGACACCCTTACACCCGATTGTCCTCGGCCGTCGGCGCGGCCCGAAGGAATGGCCCCACATCGTGTTATATGGTCATTATGACGTGCAGCCAGCCGACCCGTTGAATCTTTGGACGACGCCCGCTTTTGAGCCCGTCGTGCGCGGCGGTAAGATCTGGGGACGCGGCACGGCGGATAACAAGGGCCCACACCTCGTCGCGGTCGCTGCCCTCACGCGTTTGCTTAAGCGCCGGCCTGACCTCCCGTTGCGCATCACCTTCCTGATTGAGGGCGAAGAGGAAATCGGCTCCCCGAGTTTCCCGGAGTTCTTGCATAATCATAAGGCCGAGCTCACCGAGGCGGATTGCGTCCTCCTCTCCGATACCGCGTCGCCGTCGGCTGACCAAATTGTCATCACGACGGGCTTGCGCGGCATCATCGGCCTCGAGGTTGGCCTCACCGGCCCGCGTTCGGATCTACATTCTGGCCTGCATGGCGGCGCGGTCTACAATCCCATCCAAGCCTTGGCGGAACTTTGCGCCTCGCTGCATGATGCGGATAACGCCGTGGCCATTGATGGATTCTATGATGGCGTGGAACAGCCGACCCGCTGGGAGCGGGAGGAGTTGCGCAAGTTACCACTCTCGGAGGATGAATACCGCCGCTTCCTCGCCGTGGACGAATTGCACCCCGCCCCGGGTCTGGATGGACTTGAGGCGGTACGCTTCGCCCCCACTTTGGAATTCAATGGCATCGGCGGTGGCTACCAAGGCAAAGGCTCCAAGACCGTCATTCCCTCCAAGGTCTTCGCGAAGATTACCTGTCGGCTCGTGCCGGGGCAGGATCCTGTCGACGTACACACCAAGGTCGCCGCGGCCATTCGCGCGCGTTCGCCGAAAGGGGTCCGGGCTGAGATTATCGAGATGCAGGGTAATGCGGCTTACTATGTCTGCCCACCTGATCGTCCGAATACGCCCAAGGATCAGAATCCGGTGCTCGCCCGGGCTTTCCGCGAGGCTGACAAAGCCATCGCTGAAGCCTTTGGCAAAGCCCCGCTTTATCTCCGCGAAGGTGGTAGCGTGCCCATCATCGGTGACATCCGCCGCGAGACGGGTTTGGACTCCGTGATGATTGGCTTGTTTACCCCCGATTCAAACCTGCATGCCCCCGACGAGAACTTCGAACTCCGCATGGCTGAGCGGGCGGTGAACGCCTACGAGAAGGTCCTGGAACGACTGGCGGGTACTGACCGCGGGCTACGCTGAGTCGTTAAAGACCAAAATGCCTCGGTTTTCGAGGGTTTGGGGGCAGGTTTACCCTTTCGCTTCGGGCGATAACTCTTCAATCTTCGGGCATTCACCATGGCTGTCTTTCGTAAACGCACGCACACCCCGACTCCGAAGAAGAAGGATATCCCGGCTGGGCTCTGGACCAAGTGTCCGCAGACGGGCGAGATGGTCTACACGAAGGACCTCGAGGCCAACTGGAACGTTTTCCCGGTCAGCGGCCACCACGAGCGTCTCTCGACCAAGCGCCGCATCGCCCTCCTAATCGACGAAGGCTCCTGGAAGGAGACCGATAACAAGCTCGCCTCCAAAGACCCCCTTAAGTTCACCGCCGGCGGCTCCTACCCCGAGCGCTTGGTGCAGCACCAAAAGAAGTCCGGCCTCCGCGACTCCGTCATCTGCGGACACGGTCTGATGGATGGCCTGCCGGTTTCTCTGGCGATCATGGACTTCACGTTCATGGGCGCCTCGATGGGCTCCGTGGCCGGCGAGAAGGTCACCCGGGCCATTGAGCGGGCAATCAAGATGAAGTGCCCTTGCGTTGTCGTCTGCGCCTCTGGTGGCGCCCGCATGCAGGAAGGCATCCTCTCCCTCATGCAGATGGCCAAGACCAGCGCCGCCTTGGCGAAACTCCGTTCCGCGGGCCTGCCCTATATCGCGGTCCTGACCAATCCCACCATGGCCGGCGTCATGGCCAGCTACGCCACCCTCGGTGATGTCATCGTCGCCGAGCCCGGCGCGCTCATCGGTTTTGCTGGTGCCCGCGTCATCAAGGAAACGACCAATCAAGATCTCCCGGAAGGCTTCCAGACCTCTGAGTTCCTCCTCAAGCGCGGCCTGATTGATATGATCATTCACCGCAAGGAGATGAAGTCGAAGCTCGCGAGCCTGTTGCGCGCGCTCGCCCACCGTAAGGTCAAGGTGAAGGCCGTGAAGCGCCGCGCCTGAGCGTGGCCGACGCGGAGATGACTCCCGAAGAGACGCTCCGCTGGTTGACCGGACTTCGTAACCTTGGCTCACGCCTCGGCGTGGAGCGCATGCGGATGCTGTCCGCTCGAATTGGCCATCCGGAGCGCGCGGCGCCTTGTTTTCATATCGCGGGCACCAACGGCAAGGGCTCGACCTCCGCGATGATTGAGGCGATTCAGCGCGCGCAGGGTCGCCGCACCGGGCTCTACACTAGCCCACACCTGGTTGCCATCGGTGAACGCGTCCAGATTGATCGCCAACCTTTGGCAGATGCGGCCGTCGTAAAACGCGCCGAACAACTCCGTCCGCATTACGAGACCATCCGCGCCGAAGATCCGGAGAGTGCTCCCACGTTCTTCGAATTGATTACGGCCGCGGCGCTGCTGGAGTTCGCTGCCCGTAAAGTCGACGTGGCCGTCCTCGAGACAGGTCTCGGCGGACGACTCGATGCCACGAACGTCTGCGCGCCGGAGGTCTGCGTGATCACGTCCATCGGCCTCGACCACCAGGAATACCTCGGCCCGACGCTCGCATCCATCGCGTCGGAGAAGGCGGGTATCCTCAAGCCTGGCGTGCCGTGCGTCGTCGGCGAAGTCCCGCCGGAAGCCGAAGCGGTTATCGTCGCCCGCGCCCGCGAAGTCGGCGCGCCGCTCCATTTCGTCCGCGACCGTTTCGCGGCAGGGCTACCCGAGACCAATCTCATCGGCGCGCACCAAGCCCGCAACGCTGGCGCGGCCCTGCTCGCCTGCGAACTCGCGCAGCGTCTACCGATCGACGACGCCAAGGCCCGCGCCGCGCTGCGCTCTGTTGAATGGGCCGGCCGCTGGCAGGAAGTCCGCCTCGCCGACGGCCGTCGCCTCATCGTCGACGGTTCGCACAATGAAGAAGGCATCCGCGCCGTCGCCCCTCTGCTCGCCGCCTTGAATGCCCCGACCGTGATTGTCGGTGCGCTCGGTGTCGACCGCGCCCGTCCGCTCGTCGCCGCCGCCGCAAAGGCTGCCGGGCGCCTCGTGCTCGTACGGCCCGATAACGTGCGCGCGTGCACCGTCGAGGAACTCGCCGCGCTTGTGCCTGCGGATTTCCGTGGGCAGATTGACCGCGCCAAGGTCGGCGACCTTTTTTCAGCGCCGGCCACGTGTGCTACCGCAGGCGAGACCATCGTCGTACTCGGCTCACTATACCTCGTCGGCGAAGTCCTCGCGCGCCTGCGCGGACAAGGTTTGCCAGATGCCTGGCAGGATCGCCTGCCACCCGTTCGATGACCGATTATACTTTCATCCCGCCCAGTGGCAATGCACCCAAGGTTGATCCCGCCGAGTTACCGAAGTGGCTGATCGAAGAGGACGATGATTACATGGCCTTCGATAAGCCGGGTTGGCTGGTGTGCCATCCATCGAAGGATGGCCCGTGGTCGTCGCTCATCGGGGCCGTCAAGGAATGGAAGCAGATGGAAGTATCACATCTGGTCAGTCGTCTCGACCGCGAGACGAGCGGGATTATCCTCGTTGCGAAACACTATGACGCCGCTTCGGCCGCGCAGACCGCGATGGAACGCCGCATGGTCGTGAAGACCTACTACGCGCTACTCAAAGGCGAGCTCAAGGAGCCCGTCATGGTCGACCAGCCGCTGGGGCCGGATGAGACCAGCCAAGTCGTGGTGAAGACCGCTGTGCGCGAAGGCCCGGGCACCTTACCCGCCGCGACCTTCTTCGAGCCCATACTCGTTCGTCATGGTTATACCCTCGCGCGCGTGCAGCCGCACACCGGCCGCAAGCACCAGATCCGCGCCCACGCATTCTGGCTCGGGTTGCCCGTCATCGGCGACAAACTTTACGGCGGCGATGACTCTCTCTATATGGAGTTTGTCGCGCACGGCTGGACCCCGCGTCTGGCGGCCGCTCTCGAAATGGGTCGGCAGGCGTTGCATGCGGCTAAGCTCGAGTTCCGTTTCCCTCCGCGCATCACACGCACGTTCACCGCGCCGCTCGCGCCGGATATGCGGGATTTTGTTGTAAAGAAGATGGGGTTCAGCGCTGAGGAGCTGGCGGAAGCGTTGAAGCCGTAGCGGATGCGGAGTGCGGAATAGAAAACACACGGGTTACGGCCTTCGGTAATCATCCGCCGCCACTTGTATGGGACCCAATAAATTCAGCCCTCTGCTCTAGTCTACCCGTGGCACAGTGCGGCGGCGTCGACGAGTTCCGCTCCAGCTTTTTTTAAGGCGACGGCGCAACTATGGAGCGTCGCCCCAGTCGTTAGGACGTCGTCGATGACCACGTAGCGCTGGTTGGGACTGACGAAGGATCCGGCTGCGAGTTGAAAGACGCCCGCGACGTTCTGACGACGCTCAGCTCGGCCAAGTCGGGTCTGTGATTCGGTCTCCTCGGTTTTGCGAAGAAGCCCAACGGATTCGCATCCCGGAATCCGGGTCGCCAGAAAGTCCCCGAGCCGCTCGGCTTGATTGTAGCCGCGATGCCGGAGTCGATTGGGGTGGAGGGGGACGGGGACGAGAATCGATCCGGCTAGGTGGCGTCGGAATAGCTCGTCCGATAGCGCTACGGCAGCAAGGTCGTCGAGGAGGAACGGGCTTCGCCCGTATTTAATGCGGTGGATGATGGCGCGTGCGGGACCGCGGGCGCGAAAGGCGCAGACGGCTCGGCCAAAAGCGGGGTGGAGCTCATGGCAATGTGGGCAAGCCCGGTCGCCTTCGATGATGCCCTCGAATGGGTGGCCACAGGTTATGCAGCGCGGGTCAGTGATCCGGTCGAGCCGGTCGGCCCCGGCAAAAGACAGGTGAAGCCAGCCTTCGTCGTCCAGTGGTTCCTGCGTGACGGCGCAGTCGCGGGGAAAGACCAGGTCGAACAGCCCCCGGTCCAGGTCATCGAGGAGGCCCACGTCGTTCGGCGGCTAGCCAGGCCTGCTTGCGGCGGAGCCCCCATGCGAAGCCCCCTGGGCCCGTTCGGCTGACGATACGATGGCAGGGAATGAGGATGGCGAGAGGGTTGGCGCCCAAGGCTGTGCCAACAGCTTGGGCCGACTTGCATCCGATGGCCTTGGCGAGTTCACCGTAGGTACGGGTCTGGCCAACTGGGATGGCGCGGGCGGCTAACCAGACCCGGTGTTGGAACTCTGTGCCGACGGCGACGGTGCGCCGAATCGCAGGCAAGGCGCCGGGGGCGATCTGGACACCCCACGTCAACAATCGCCGACGAGCGGCCGCGGGAGTCGCCGGGGTCCGCAGGATGAGGTCGCCGCTTGCCGTGACCACTAAGACGAACCCCGTCTGGCGACCCAGCCGGACATGGCACCCGCGGAGGGAATCCGATGACACGTTGACGAGGCGCATCCAGAGAAAATGCGTTTGCCCGTGAGCGAGTTCAATCCAAGGTTCACCTCAGACCATGGCTTTTGATTTCGACAGCACTCCGGAACGCGCCGGGACCGACAGTACCAAGTGGCACAAGTATGCCGGCCGTGACGTCATCCCTTGTTGGATTGCCGATATGGATTTCAAGTCGCCGCCCGCCGTCACCGAGGCAATCAAGGCTCGGGCCGAGCACGGCGTCTTCGGCTACCCTGCGCAACGCGATCAGGTCTTCAACTCCATCGTCGGCCATCTCCGCCGCCAGCACGGCTGGGAGATCAAGCCCGAGTGGATCACATTCATGTGCTCGTTGGTGCCCGGAATCCACGCGACCATCCGCTGCGCGAGCAAGCCGGGCGAGTCCGTGGTCACCACGGTCCCCGTTTACCCTCCTTTCATGACGGCGCCGGTCCTCTCGGAGCGTAACCCGCTCAAGCTCGAGATGGTTTTCGCCGACGGGCGCTGGACATTTGACTGGCCGAAACTCGAGGCCGCCTGTGCGCAGCCGCACGCCAAGGTGCTCCTGCTCTGCAATCCCTATAACCCACTCGCCCGTGTCTTCGACCGGGCAGAGTTGGAGCGTTTGGCTGCGCTCGTGCGCAAGCATGACCTCACCGTTTGTTCAGACGAGATTCACTGCGACCTCGTGCTCGATCCCGCCGCCAAGCACACCATCTTCGCCACGCTCGGTGAGGATATCGCTGCACGTACGGTCACACTCATGGCCGCCAGCAAGACTTTCAATGTCGCCGGCCTCACCTGCGGCTTCGCCATTATTCCTGACGCCCAATTGCGGACGCGTTTCCGCCGCATCTTGCAGGGACTTTCCCTTGATCAGAATGTCTTCGGACTGGCTGCGACCCAGGCGGCGTTTGATCACGGCGAGCCCTGGCGGCAGGAGTGCGTGAATTATCTCCGAGGTAATCTCGATCTCATTGAGCAGGAGATTAAGGCCATGCCAGGCGTCGTGCTTCGCCAGCGTCCGCAGGCTAGCTTCCTCGTTTGGTTCGACGTCACCGCCCTCGGCTTTGAGGACGCGCACGCTGAATTTGAGAAAGGTGGCATTGGTTTCAGTAATGGCGCTGACTTCGGCGGCCCTGGGCACGTGCGTCTGAACTTCGGTTGCCCCCGCGAGAAACTCCGCGAGATTCTGCGCCGCATGAAGGCGGTCGTCGCGCGAGCTCCGGGTAAGCCGTAAGCCCTTTTAGCGACGCGCCAAAGCCTGCGTAATCACCACGCTGGCGAGGGCGGCGTTTTCGGCACGCAAGACGGTCGGACCAAGCACGACGGGTCGGAAGCCTGCGGCCCGGGCCGCGGCATATTCCATGGAGGTAAGATCGCCTTCAGGCCCAATTAACCAAAGGACTTTGGTGACCTGCGTGAAATCAAGATGCGCGACCGGTTCAGCGTCGAATTCCAAAGATCCCGTTAGGCGTAGCTCGCCGGGCAGCGGTTCGGGTAGGCGCTCAATCCATTCCTGGAATTTAATCGGTGGCGAAATCGTCGCGAGCCAAGGGTGGCCGGATTGCTTACAGGCCTCGACGGCTTGCTGCTGCCAGCGTTGGGTGCGGGTGCGCGCACGGTCGCCTTCGAGTTTTAGTTCGGTGCGCGCGGTCTCGAGCGGAATGACGGCGGCGGCGCCCGCTTCACAGATACTGCGAATTAAATCATCCATCGTGCCCCCCTTGGGCATCCCCTGGGCGACGGTGATTTCGGGCTTGCTGCGCTCCGAGGCGCGCGCGCGGATCACTTCGACGACCGCGGCGTCGCCATCGGCTGAGGCGAGTTTGCCTTCGACAACTAGGCCTTCACCGTCGAGCAACACCAAGGCATCACCGCGGCGCGCGCGGAGACTACGCACCACGTGGGCGCTTTCCTCAGCAGAGAGTTGTACGTGGGCGCCCGGCTTGCAGGCCGGTGCTTGGTCGTGATGGATCCAGACGCGCAGTGGGCTCATGATTGCAGGGCGACCGGGCGGTCGTAAGAAGGATCCCAGTCTTTCCAGATGGGTTCATAGCCGGCGGCGCGGAGCATCGTGGCGAATTCTGCGGGAGGGCGGTCGTCTTCGATGGCGAATTGCTCGAGCGAGGCATCTTTGCCTTCAGCGTAGCCTCCCGGATTGGTGCGGGAGCCCGCGCTCATCGCCGTGACACCGATGCGACAGGCGTGATCGCGGAATTTACGGCTCTCGCGGGTGCTCAAAGTGAGTTCCACTTCGCTACTCAGCAGGCGGAAGGCGCAGATGGCCTGAACGAGGTCGCGGTCGGTCATCTCAACCTTCGGCTGCAATTCGCCCTCGTGCGGGCGGATGCGCGGGAAGGATACGCTGTAACGGCTTTGCCAGTGTTGGCGTTCCAGCCAGCGGAGGTGAAGCGCGGTGAAGAAGCATTCCGCCCGCCAATCCTCTAGGCCGAAGAGAGCACCGAGCCCGATTTTATGGACGCCGGCAGCGCCCACGCGATCGGGAGCGTCCAAGCGATAATCGAAATCGGATTTACGGCCTTTCGGGTGGTGGACGTTATAGGTTTCGCGGTGGTAGGTCTCTTGGTAGACGAGGACGGCGTTGAGGCCGTGGCGACGGAGCTCGATGTATTCCGCCGTCTCCATCGGTTGGACTTCCATCGACAGGGAGGAGAAGTGGGGCCGGAGTAGGTCGAGCGCTTCGACGAAGTAAGGCACCGCCACTTTATTGGATTCTCCGGTCAGCAGAAGCAGATGATCAAACCCTTGTTTCTTCAGGGCCCCCGCCTCGCGGAGAATTTCTGCAGGGTTAAGCGTCCGGCGGGCGACTTTATTGCCAGCGGAGAAGCCGCAGTAGGTGCAGATGTTCTGACACTCGTTGGAGAGGTAGGCAGGTGCGAATAATTGCATCGTGCGGCCGAAACGCCGGACGGTACGTTCATGGCTTAACTGCGCCATGCGTTCGAGGTGCGGGGCGGCCGCCGGCGAGATGAGTGCCTTGAAGTCTTCGAGGTCGGCCGTATCGGCTTCGGCTCGGGTAAGGGCGCGGAGCACGTCTGCCGACGTCTTCGCCTGGACGGAGGCAAGGACCTCGGCCCAAGGATGGGCGGCGTGGACGGCGGCAAAGGACATCGGCCCAACTATGTAAGCCAAAGTCCCGCGAGGGCAAGGGTTCGCGGCGACCGCGTCGTCCTTAGAGGATGGCGGAATAGCCAGCCGCGTCGAGCAGGCCAGCGAGCTCGGCCGGATTCTTGACCTGCACCTTAATCATCCAGGCGCTGCCGTAAGGCTCGCGATTCACGAGGTCCGGCGAATTATTCAAGTCGGCGTTGGCGGCGAGGATTTCAACCGAGACCGGGCTGTAGAGGTCGGAAGCGGCTTTGACGGACTCCACGGTGCCGAAGACGTCACCATGATTGAAGGCGGCGCCCACCTTTGGGAGGTCGACAAACGTCACGTCGCCGAGTGCGGCTTGGGCGTGGTCGGTGATGCCAATGGTGGCCGTGCCGTCCGCCGCGACCTTGATCCATTCATGGTCCTTGGTGTAAAGAAGGTCGGCGGGCACGTTGCTCATGGCTTCTGGGTAAAGTGGATGGGGATTATTTCAACCCTTCACTTCACGAAAGCCTCGTTGGCGAGTCTCAGTGGGATGCGGTTGCCGCGAATATCGACGGTCAGCTCGGTAGAGTGGGCGTGGCCGGCCGCGATCAGAGCGGTGCCGATAGGCTTATTAATGACTGGGGAGAGTGTGCCAGAAAGGACTTCACCCACGGCGGTTTCGCCGGCGAAAACCACGGCGCCTTGGCGGGCGATGCGGCGGTCATCGAGGGAGAAAAGGACGACGGAGGAGGACGGGCCACCTTCCACCTGGCGACGGAGGGCTTCCCGCCCAACAAATTCCGGCTTCGCGAATTTTACCGTCCAGGCCAGGCCGGCTTGGATCGGCGAGATGCGCTCGGAGATTTCATGTCCGTAGAGCGGGTAGTTTGCTTCCAGTCGAAGCGAGTCACGGGCGCCCAGGCCGGCGGGGACGAGCCCGTGGGGCTTGCCGGCGGCGAGGAGGGCGCGCGCGACTTTGTCGGCGGAGGCCGCCGGGAGGTAGATTTCGAATCCAGGTGAACCCGTGTAGCCGGTGCGGGAGATGATGCAGCCAGCTTCGCCCGCGACTTCGCCGACCAAGAAGCCGAAGCGCTTGATCGTCGCAAGCGGGGCGGCGGTGATTTCGGAGAGGATTTTTTCGGCGACCGGACCTTGGATCGCGAGCTGGGCCCAGGCCGCGCATTCATCGATGACTTCCACTTGGGCTGTACCGATGAGCGAGCGCATCCAGGCGATATCCTTCGGGGCGTTGGAGGCGTTGAGGCAGATGAGGAACTCCGACTCGCCGAGGCGGTAGACAATTAAGTCGTCGACGCAGCCGCCGTCAGGCTGGCACATCACCGTGTAGCGCGCCATCCCGATGCGGATGGTGGACATCTCATTGGTCATGATGCGATCGAGGAAGGCGGCGGCATCGCGGCCGCGGACGCGGGCTTCTCCCATGTGGGAGACGTCAAATAGGCCGGCTGTTTTGCGCACGGCCATATGCTCTTCAATGATGCCCGTGTATTGGACGGGCATTTCCCAACCGGCGAAGGGGACGATGCGCCCGCCGAGTTCGACGTGGAGTGCGAAGAGAGGAGTGCGGGCGAGCGTTTCCGACATAGGGCTAACAAGGTGCGTCCCCCGGCGTTGCTTCCAACAAAAAAGCCCGACCTTTCGGTCGGGCTTGGGGGCGTCGACGTGACGTGATTAAATCAGAGCCCGAGCTCCTTGCGGAGGGCGGCGAGCTGTTCCTTGTACTGGTCCTCGGTGATGGCCTTGGAGCGCAGGCGGCTTTCCAGCAGGGCGTAGCGGGCGTTGAATTCGGAGTAGGCGAGCTTATCGGCCTTAGCCTTGGCTTCCGCGGCGACTTTGGTGGCTTCGGCGATCTTGGCTTCGCCGTCGAGACGGGCATCGGCCAGGGCCTTTTCGGCAGCCTTGGTGGTTTCGGCGAGCTTGGCATCGGCCGCTTCCTTGGTGGTAGCGAGGAGCTTATCACTTTCAGCCTTAGCGTTCGCGGCAGCCTGGGTGACTTCGGCGAGTTTCGCTTCGCCGGCTTCCTTGGCGGCGGAGACGAGCTTATCGCTCTCGGCCTTAGCGTTGGCGAGGGCCTTGGTGGTTTCGGCGAACTTGGCTTCGCCGGCTTCCTTGGCGGCCGCAACAAGCTTGTCGCTGGTAGCCTTTACATCGGCGATTTTGCTTTCGGCATCCAGACGAGCATCGGCGAGGGCCTTCTCGGCTTCAGCCTTCTGCTGGGCGGCAACCTTGCGGGCGCTTTCGGTGGCCTTGGTGGCTTCGGCGAGCTTGGCGTCAGCGTCGCGGAGCGCATTGGCGACGGCCTTCTCGGCAGCCTTGTCGGCGTTAGCGAGTTTATCCTGGAGGGCGGAGAGTTGATTCTTCGCGTCGCCGAGGGCTTTTTCCGCGGCGTCTGCGGCGGTCTTGGAATTGTCAGCCTTAGCCTGGGCGAGCTGCTTGTTGAGGTCGGTAACGAGCTTGAAGTTTTCTTCGCGCGCGTTGGCCAGGGCGGCAGCGTTGGCCGCCTTGAGTACTTCGCGTTCTTCGTTGGCCTTGCCCACGGCAGCCTTCTGCTCTTCGAGGGCTTTCTGGATGTCAGCCAAGCTCTTGGCAGCTTCGGACTTCGCTGCCTTCACCCCAGCTTCGGTGGTGCGTGAGAGTTCGTCAGCGCGGGCGTTCAGGGCTTGAATCGCCTGGCGGGAATTAGCGCTGGCTTCGTCCAAGGCCTTGGTTTCAGCGGCGTAAGAGGCTTCGAGTTTGGCGATGCGTTCTTCGAGCGACAGGAGGCCGGAGTTCTTGAGGGCGGTGGCAGTCAGGGCGGTGCGAGCACTAGCCAGCTTGGCATCGGCGTCGGCGAGGTTCTTGGCCACCGCGGCCTTCTCGGCGTTCAACTTGGCTTCGGCTGCAGGATTGGGCTGGGATTCGAGGGCGAGGCGGCGGGATTCGATGCTGCGCAGCGAGCCTTCGGCTTTCGCGCGGCTGGCTTCAGCCGCAGACGTGGTTTCCTTGAGGGCAAGCTCGGCTTCGACGGCTTTGGCTTGGGCGGCGGCATCCGTTGAGGCGGCGGCTTTGGCGGCGGCGATGGCCTTCGAAATTTCAGCCAGCTTCACTTTATTGGCGGCTTCGCGGGTAGCCAGCGAGGCCTTGATCTTGGCGGCGGCTTGCTTGGCTTCGGCAATATCGGCGCGGGCGGCAGCTTGCGCTTCGGTTTCATCGCCCACGACTTTCTTGGCGAGGTGCTTGAAGTCCGGCACATCAATTTCCGGGACGACGACGTCGCCACTTTGGGGGACGGCGGTGAGGTTGACCTTAATGGTGCTAGGGAAGCCGTACTCGATGCCTTCGCTGGTGGTGATCAGGCGGGGCTTAAGGGTGGTGCTTTCGGCGGTGTAGCCGCCCTTGCCGATCTGGAGCTCGTAATTCTTGGTGCGGTCCAGTTGCAGTGTGGCGGGCGTGCGGCCAACCGTTTCGCCGTTAAGGCGGATGGCGGCACTGGTCGGGCTGGACTGTACGGTGATGGTGTCCATCAACGAGGAGTCGACGCTTGTGGTGCATCCGGAGATGCCGGCACAAAGGACAAGAAGGGAAACGGGGATACGCATAGTTTCGGGGCTTGGGGTGGTTGAATTCCGTTCAAAACCAATCTAGTTTCAACCCCTAAACACAATCGTTCCGAGGGTTGACAGGCCTCCGCTGTGAACAACTCTGTGAATGGGGGAGTTGGCCAGCATAGCTCAGTTGGTAGAGCAGCCGCCTTGTAAGCGGCAGGTCGTCGGTTCAAGTCCGACTGCTGGCTCCATCCCCCACCCATTTAGGCGGTTTAAGGGGCTTCTGCTCCTTGGTTCAGCCGTCCGTCCCGTGTCGCAAGGCATCGGCTGCGACCAGGAATGGGCGCAGTTCGGCGACATCGTGAGTTCGTACCATCGAGCAACCTTGGGCTACGCCCCAGACCGCGGTGGCGATGCCGGCCGGTAATCTTTTCAACGGGTCCGCTTCTTTCATCATCAGGCCTAAGGCGGACTTGCGGCTGGTGCCGAGCAGAACCGGGAAGCCTAAGGCGGCGATCAGCTCGAGGTTGCGGACGAGCATGACATTTTGGGCCGGTGTTTTACCGAAACCGAATCCTGGATCGGTCCATAATTGTTCCGCCGGTAAGCCAGCGTCCAGTGCGAGGCGGATCGACCCCCGGAGGTCTGCCAGAACTTCTGGCCAGAAATCCTGATAGGAGGGCGTCGGCCGGCGGTGCATCAAGATGAGCGGGCAGTGGAGGCGGGCGCAGGCCGAAGCCATTGGAGACCCTTTGGAATCAGCCTCAAACCGACCACCTTCGACATCATTGACGATGTCCGCACCCACTTCGATGCCCGCTTGGGCGACGGAGGCTTTATAGGTATCGATCGAAATCGGCAGCGCAGGGAATTGCCGACGCAGCGCTTTGATTACGGGAAGGAGTCGGGCGAGCTCGGTGCGCGCATCCACCGGGCTGGCGCCGGGGCGGGTCGATTCTGCTCCGAGGTCGAGGATGTCAGCCCCTTCTTTAATAAGTATTTCAGCACGGCGGACGGCGCTCTCAACATCCACCACCTGGCCTCCGTCCGAGAAGGAGTCGGGGGTCAGATTCATGATACCCATGATCAGCGTACGCTTTCTCCAATCGGGAAGGGGGGTGCCGTGAGGGCTACGCCAAGACATGGTTCAGGGGGTTAAAGCCCCCACCCATGGGTGCAAGACCCAAGGGCCCAAACGGGGATAGAAGAGGGGCGAGGTGCCCAGTATTAGCCGATATGATGCGATAATATATGTG
>Ga0194048_10001031_pt1 | contig 13804 bp, 16 predicted proteins | sample JunL225m_MetaG_FD_161685 | JGI IMG/M metagenome (GOLD analysis project Ga0194048, IMG submission 161685) | Anoxic zone freshwater microbial communities from boreal shield lake in IISD Experimental Lakes Area, Ontario, Canada - Jun2016-L222-5m | ecosystem: Environmental > Aquatic > Freshwater >...
GAACACCGTCATAGACGCGAATTACTTCGAACACGCCGTCGCCTCGCAAGAGGCCAACGTCGTTGGCGGGCACGAGCGCCTCTTCGGCTTCGATGATCTGACCATTAAGGGAGGCAAGCATCGCGCTGATTCTGCCATACCGCTGGCCTCATGACCTATGCCCCCGCCAGGAATCGAACCTGGAACCTTCGGATTAAGAGTCCGCTGCTCTGCCAGTTGAGCTACAGGGGCGTACCGGCGCCGAAGTTTAGCCGCTGGCGCTCAGCCGCCGAGACCTGGCGTCCCCTGCGACTGCTGCTGAGCGGCCTGAGCCTTGGCGCTGTCGATCTGTGTGCGCTGCGCGGCCAGCTGCGCAGCGACCAGTTTGCGCTTATCGGCAGGCGTCAGCTCGAGCGCGCGTTGCTCGGCGATACTGCTCTCGCGCTTGTCGCCAGCAAGGTAGGCAAGGACGGCGAGCTGCGAGTAGAGCGCTGCGCTCGGGCCACGGCCCTCGATCACGACTTTTAGCGCCGCCGCAGACTTCGCCGGCTCGTTTAGTCCTCCTGGGCCGTAAGCGTTGACCATCAGCGAGGCGACGCGGTCATCGGGTTTCTTTGGCTCCAGTGCCAAGTACTTCTGCCAGCTGGCTGCGCCCTTCTGCAGCTCAGACTTGCCGGCGGCGTTGTAGCTCTGCGTGGCCTGGTCGTAGCCAATGATTGAGGCCTGCTGAACTTGGGCCTTCGTCAGCGCTGCCCACGCTGCTTCGTCGGTCGGGTCGGCCGTGACCTTCTTCGTCAGCGCTTTTGCCTGATCGCTGTAGGCGCTGCTGTTCGATCCGCCAGATCCGCCGATCGCATCAACTAGGCCGCCGGAGGTCGCTCCGCCGATGCCGAAGGCGACGAGGCCGAGGCCGAGTAGCAGCGCTAAGCCGCCGTAGACAATCTTAACCGTCCGGCGACGGCCTTTTCCTCGTAGGTCAAAGAGCATCAGTTCAGGATACGGGGGTCTGGTCGTGCTCTGCGTCAGGACTCGCCTGATCGGCGGAGTCGGCGGCGAGAACTTCCTGCTCGTCGTCTTCGTCCCACCAGTCTTCCCAGCGGCTGGTGATCGTGCCGCCGCGCGGCCTAAATATGTAGGCGAGGCCGATACTGAGCTCGTAGAGCAGGATTAACGGCAGCATTGTCACCAGCATCGTCACTGGGTCGGGAGTTGGCGTCGCGACGGCGGCGACAATCGAAATTCCGAGAATCACGTAGCCCTGTCGCTTCCAGAGCGTTCGCGCGTCAACGACGCCGGTTCGAGTTAAGACCAGCACGCCAACCGGAATCTGAAAGACGAGCCCCATTAAGGCGAGGAAGAGAACTACGAATCTGTAGTAGTCGCGCGCCTGTATCTGGATGTCAAATTCGCCGCTGTTGTAGTTCTGGAGGAAGTTGACGGCCCGCGGCAGCGCGCCGTAATACCCGAACAGGACGCCGGCCGCGAACAGAATCGGAATCAGCGCCATCATCGGGATCACGATCTTCCGTTCCTTCGGATCGAAGGCCGGCAAGATGAAGGCGTAGACCTGCCAAAGAATGAAAGGCAAGGCCAAGAGCAGCGCTGCGTAAGCGGCGACGGTGAAGGTCGCTACAAATGGCTCTGCCACACCAAGCGTTAGCGGTCTGCGCCCGCGGTCGGTCGGGATCACCTTCGTTGCCAGCGCAGTCGCGGCGCTGGCCTTCGCGAGCTGCGCGCTGGCACGCGCGGCCTCGAGCTTTGCTGCCGCGCTTACGCCTGGCTCAGCGGCGAGCGAGTCAAGCGACTTGCGCGTGCCGGCAAGCGCCGGCGTCAGCTGTTTTAGAACAACGCCAAGCGCCGTCTCGAAGCGCTGGCTCTGCTGCAGCGAGTCCTGCCCACCTGCGTGCTGAGCATCGGCCAGCGGCTGATTGACGATGTGCAGGATCGCGTGGTTCTGCCAGTAACAGACGGCAAAGCAGCCGGCCAGTACGACGATGACGATGATCAGCCTCGAGCGCAGCTCGTCGAGGTGATCGACGATGCTGATTCGATCTTCGTGGCCGATCGGCCGGACGGCCGGCATCGCGGGCCTTACGCGTCGCCGCGCGGCTGCTTCTCGGGCGCGGCGCTCGGCTCGGCGGCAGGCGTCTTCTCAGCCGCTGCGGCGTCAATCTTTGCTGGCTCCTCGTCGGAGTCATCGCCACCGCGACCGGTGATCGAGTCCTTGAACTCGCGCATTCCGGTACCGAGGTTGCGGCCCAGTCCGGGCAGCTTCTTCGGGCCGACGATCAGCAGCACGATCAGCAGGATCACACCGATTTCCAAGGGGCCAATGGAGGGCATCGCTACATCGTACCCGTGCGCTGTGAATCTGGTGCAGCTTTGCGCACCTTTTTGGCACGTGCTGTGTTTTAGCTCTCAGAACGCCCTAAGAGAGACAAACCAGACTTAAAAGCGATGCGAGATTCCCAGACACCCAGAAGCGAGATTCGATCGATCACCCTGCCATCCGGACGCCAGGTTGAGATCAGCTACCTCGATGGTGAAGCGGTCTCGATCGCCGATCAGGGCCTAGTCGTCAGCGAGATTGAAGCCAACCTTCAGGAAAGCGTCAATGAACTGCTCAATTGCGGCGAGTGCGGCTGCGACACGGTTCAGCCGGTCGAGTGGGACGGCTACGGGCCGCGCCACTGGAAAATAGAGCTGCGCTGCCCGAACTGCGAGGCGCGCTGTACGACGATCGTTGAAGACGATGTGGCTGAGCTCTGCGACCGCGCCCACCAGCGCGGCGTCGATGCGCTCGAACTGACGTTGACGAAGGTCGCCGGCGCGAACAGTGAGCGCGACATCGAGCAGCTCCGCTTTGCGCTAGAGAACAACCACCTGTTGCCTGAAGACTTCTAAGCTGAGCTTAAGCTCAGCTGTAACGAGCTACGACGCTATTGGCGACGAGTTCCAGCGATAGCCGGCGGCGCTCGTCAAGTTCGGATGGCAATCCCTGCGTTGCCTCGACAACGAGCGAGAGCGCGAAGGCGCGCGACTGTTCGAGCGCGCCAGTGGCAGCGATCTGGTCGCAGAGTTCTTCGGCCTCAGCGGCAGAGGCGAGCGAGCGAAGATCGATTCCAGCAACACCAGGGTCGATCTCGCGCGCGATGATCAGTGGCAAGGTGACGGTGCCGTCGAGCAGGTCGGTGCCGCGATCTTTGCCTGTCCGTTCGGCAGGCCCGCTGACGTCGAGCACGTCATCAAGAACTTGGAAGGCAATCCCAATCTTGCGGCCGAAGCTCGCCAGCTCAAGCTGCGGCTCGCCGGCCACTGTCGCACCGATCTCGCATGCCGCCTCGAACAGGCGGGCCGTCTTAAGCTCGCACCGCTCGAGGTATCGCTCGCGGCTTATCGACATGTCCCAGCCATCGGCTCGCTGCATTAGCTCACCGCGCGCTAGCGCCGAACAGGCAGCACTGAGTATCTCAACCGCTCGCGAGTCACCGCTTTGTGTGATCGTCACGAAGGCCCTCGCGAAGAGCATGTCGCCGGTCGAGATCGCCGCCTCGCGGCCCGCCGCGGCGATGACCGTCGGCTTGCCGCGGCGCAGATCAGCTTGGTCGAGCACGTCATCGTGAACGAGCGTGGCGCTGTGAATCAACTCAATTGCAGCGCCGCCGCGGACCAGCGCTTCACGCTGCAACTCGCTCGAAGGCGGCCCAGCGCAGAGCAGCATCAAGAGCGGGCGCAGACGCTTACCACCGGCGGCGACGGTCGCTTCGCCGTACTGCTGAAGCGGCGGCCCGTAGCCAACCGCCTCGGCTAGCAGCCGCTCTTCGATCGCCTTCAGCAGCGCTGGGATGTGCTCTCCGCCGGCGACAACTAGCTCAGCGGTCTGCGGCGCTGCATCGTCCATCAGGCTGCCGACTTGGTTCCCGAATGGATCGCGATAATGCCGCCCGCCGTCAGTAGATAGCCGACCTCGACCAGGCCTGCCGCAGACAAGCGCTGCGCGAGCGTTCGCGCGTCGGGAAAGCGTCGAACCGAGCTTGGCAGGTAGCTGTAAGCGTCGGGATCTCCTGCGAAGCGGCCGATCAATGGCACAAGCCGGTCGAACCAAAGCTGGAAGAAAGTTGAGAGCGGCGGCCGCGTTGGCGTCGTAATCTCAAGCACGACAACGCGGCCACCGGGGCGCGTGACGCGCACCATCTCTTCGAGGCCAGCGTCAAGATCGGAGAAGTTACGCGCGCCGAAGCCAACCGTGACGGCGTCGAAACGATCCTCCACGTATGGCAGAGCGAGCGCGTTTGCCTGCACCCACTCCAGCTGCGGCGCCTTGACCCGAGCGCGGTCAAGCATCTGCTCCGAGAAGTCAGAGCCGATCACGCTACCGGCCGGGCCAACCCGGGCCGCTAGCTCGATCGCAAGGTCGCCGGTGCCGCTGGCGACGTCAAGAACGTCGTCGCCCAGGCCAACGCGCGCCAGATCCACCGCGCGGCGGCGCCAGCGGTGGTGCAGGCCGGCCGTCATCAGCGAATTCATCAGGTCGTAGACGCCGGCGATGCGGTCGAACATCGCTTCAACCTGCGGCTCCTCAAGTGTGCCGCTGGCGCTCCCGTCAGCCATCTTGAGCTCGCTACTTCAGCGCGGCGAGAAAGCCGACCATCTGCGCAAACTGCTTCGGCGACTCTTCGCTTAGCGCTGAGAATGAAGGCATCGGCGCGCTCGGATTGAGCAACGTTCGTTGGATCGCCTGAGCGGGCAAGCGAGCGCCGATCTTTGTCAACGCGGGCCCTGGCCCTGAATTGCCATTCTCGCCAAACTTATGGCAGGCAGCGCAGCCTGACTGCGCGACTACCTGCTCACCAGCCTTGTAGTTAGCGACAGCTTGCGGGCCCTGCGAGACGACATTGGCCGGAGCCGGAATGTCGATCTGCGTCGGTGGGCCGGCGGCGGCGCCGAGGTAGGTCAGGTAGCCAATTGCGAAGACGACGAAGATGCCTGCCGTAGTTGCGATCGGGCGGCGCTCAGGGCGACGCTCAGGGCCGCGGTCATAGAAAGGCAGCAGGAAGAGCAGGATCAAGCAGATCGTCGGCACGCCGATCGTCGCCAGCGGCACCAGCGCCGGCGGCTTGATCACGCGCAGCAGCTCGAAGAGGAAGAAGAAGTACCACTCAGGGCGCGGCGTGTAAGTGGTCGATGTCGGGTCGGCCTTGGGGCCAAGTTCGGCGCCGAGCACGATCGACATCGCGATGATCACGGCCATCACGACGACCGCCATCCCGCTGTCCTTGGCGACGGCGTATGGGAAGAACGGCTTGCCTTGGCTCTTCAGCGTGCCGTAGTCGCGCAGATACTGCTCTTTTTGCTGCTTGTTCATGCGTCGACCGTGACCTTCTCTTCGCGCAGCTCCTCAGGCCCCTTGGCCTTGATCCAAGGCGGCGCCGTCGTGCCGAGCTTGGCGACGAGGTAGAGATGAAAGCCCATCAGCGCGGCGATTGCGCCCGGCACCATCAGCATGTGGATCGCATAGAAGCGCGAGAGAGTCGTGGCGCCGAAGTAGGGGCCGGCGCGGAGGAACTCGGAGAGGTAGGGGCCGACCAAGGGCCCGGTGCCGTTGATGTTGACGCCGACGATCGTGGCCCAGTAGGAGCGCTGATCGAACGGCAACAGATAGCCGCTGAAGGACATCGTCATCGTCATCACCAGCAGCGCCACGCCGATAACCCAGTTCAGCTCGCGCGGGTACTTGTAAGCGCCAAAGAAGAAGGTGCGGCCCATGTGCAGGAAGATCAAGATCACCATCACCGATGATCCCCAGCGGTGCATTCCGTGGACGAATTCCCCTAAGAAGACGTCGTTGTTGATGTACTGGATTGACTCGTAAGCGCGCGTCGCCGACGGGTCGTAGTACATCGCTAGGAAGACACCGGTGACGGCCTGCGAGAGGAAGGCGAACATCGTTGCCGAGCCGAGGGTGTAGAACCAGTTGGTCCCCTTCGGAACCTTGCGGAACATCGCCCAGCGCAGACCGCCTGAGAGCGAGGTGCGCTCGTCGATCCAATCGACGGCCGAAACGCCGGCCTCTTCGGCGTGCCCGAGTGCTCCGGTCGGGCCGTAGGTCTTTCCTGGGCGCTTCGGTGACGAAAGCGGGTTGCTTGGCGGGGCTGGGAGCTTGATTTTGGCCATCGCTTAGGTCCCCGGGATCTTGCGCATCGATGGGCGCGATGGGTAGAGGTACTGACCAACGCCGTCGAGCGGCTCGCCTGGGTCGCGCGGCGAGAAGCGGCGCAGTTCGCTGTTGACCGAGAAGCGCGGCCCGATTGCAACGGTGTCGCCCTCAAGCTGCGTGTAGAAGCGGTCGAGCGGGCGGACCGGCGGGCCGCCCGTGACCTTGCCGACGATGTCGTAGACACCGCCGTGGCATGGACAGATAAAGCGCTGGGCGGCGGCCGTGAAGCGAACCGGGCAGCCGAGGTGCATGCAGAGCGTTGAGATAGCGATGTAATTGTTGTACTCGTCGCGCGGCTCAGTATCGAGCTGCGGGTTGTACTTGCGGATGTAGACCGTTGACTTGCCTGCGTCGCCGATGCCTGCCACGAGCGTGATCGTGCGCGGTACGTAGCTTTGATCGTTGAACTCGTCGACTTTGCCAACCGGCTGCCACGGCTGATCTTCCTTCTCGAAGATTGGCCCCATCGCAAAGCCGAGAGCCGGCAGCACGAAGGCAGCAGCAGCGACGCCGCCTGCTGCCTGGCCCACGACAACCATCGCGCGGCGGCGCGTGACCGTCTCCCCCTCAAATGCTCCGGGGGTCTTGCGATCTACGGTGTACTTGCTCTTGGGTTCTTTTCGATCTGCCATGGTTTTTGTGTCGCGGCTGGTAGCTGACCCGCGAACCCCAACATTACTGACGATCAATAGTACGACGACGGCCGCCTGAAAGCCTCCCCGGCAAGCGCCTTTACGCCACGCCCTCGCGGAGCTGGCGCGCAGCAGCTCCGAGCGCCACAGCCGCAGCCTGATGATCTCGGGCGACCTCAGCCTTCGCCGCTTCGCTAACTGGAGAGGAACCCCACCCAATTGCGCTCGCAGCAAGCTGCCAGGCGGCGGCAGCCAAAGGCTCATTGTTGATTGCGCGAGCCTGTGAAGAGATCGCGATCACATCGGAGAGTTCGCGAACCGAATCCAAGTCGCCGAGCTGGGCGAGCTGCGCGAGACCGAGTGCGTAGAGGCGATCGCCAGTCAGAATATTTAGGTCCCTATCGGCGACATTGAGGATTCGAGATTGACCGCCATGGAGCAGATAACCCTCGTAGACGGCCTCGACGACCGCTGCGATCTGCTGCTCGCGACCGATCGACAGCGGCCCACCAGCAGCGAGCGCTCCCAGCGCCGGATCGTCTGCCGCAGGCTCGATCTGGTTGGCCGGCAGCAGCGTGTTGGCGAGCAGCCCTCCGTCAGCATCTAGCTGCGCGGCGACTTCCGCCAGCGCAATCCGCGTCGTATCGCTACTCACGCAATCTCCGCGAAGGCGGCCGCTGCGATCTCGATCGTCTGATCGATCTGCTCGGGCGTGTGCGCCAGCGACGGAAACCACGTTTCAAATTGTGACGCAGGCGGGTAGACACCGCGAGCCAACAAGGCTCGGCACCACGCGCCATAAAGCTCTAGGTCGCAGCGCTGCGCGGATGCATAATCGACGACCGGATGTTCACTAAAGAACACCGTGCAGAGACCAGTCGTATCGACGACGTCGACCGCCACATCGGCCTCCGCGGCAGCCGCTCGCAGGCCCGATGCCAGAGCGCCGGTTGTTGACTGCAGCCGCACGTAGGCAGCTTCGTCGAGCCGTGCCAGCGTAACCAGGCCGGCGGCGACAGCAAGCGGATTGCCACTCAAAGTTCCAGCTTGGTAAACGTCGCCGGCTGGGGCGATCAACTCCATCAACTCGCGCGATCCACCGTAGGCAGCGGCAGGGAGACCACCGCCGAAGATCTTGCCAACGACGGTCAGGTCCGGGATAACGCCGGTCAATTCCTGCGCCCCGCCGGAGGCTATGCGGAAGCCACTGATCACCTCATCAAAGACGAGTAGCGCGCCGGTCGCCGTCGCGCGCTCGCGCAGCAGCTCAAGGAACCCGTCGGCCGGGGGCACAAGCCCCATGTTGGCTGGGTAGGGCTCGGCGAGGATCGCCGCAAACTCGTGCTTCTCGGTTGCCTCGATCAGCGCCTGCGGGTCATTCCAAGGGACGATCACAGTCGCCGCCGTTGCCGCTCCCGGCACTCCCGGGCTGCTTGGAATTGCGCCGGTCGCCAGACCACTACCGGCCTCGGCGAGTAGCCCGTCGAGATGGCCGTGGTAGGCGCCAGCAAACTTGAGCAGCTTCTCGCGGCCGGTCGCGGCGCGCGCGAGGCGGATTGCACTCATCGCCGCTTCGGTGCCTGAGCTGGTCATCCGCAACATCTCGATGCTGGGGAATCGTCGCGACACCTCCTCAGCAATCTCAACCTCGCCTGCTGTCGGCGCGCCGTAGGTTGTTCCAGCGGCCGCTGCCTCTGTGATCGCTGCGATCACCTCAGGGTCCGCATGGCCAAGAATCAGCGGCCCCCACGAGCAGACGTAGTCGATGTACGTGTTGCCGTCTACGTCGGTCAGCTCGGCGCCCGCGCCGCGCTCAATGAAGATCGGGTCGCGGCCGATCGCGCGCATCGCACGGACGGGAGAATTGACACCACCGGGCAGGTACTGAAGCGCCCGCGCGTAAAGCTCAGCGGAGCGCGTGTCGCGCAGCGAAACGGTCACTAGAGGCCACCGTACTCCCGCTCCCAGTTGCGGAAATCATCGGTGAAGTAGAGCAGCCGAATCTTCTTGAACTCGGTGCTGGAGTAAAGCGTTGCGCGCTCCTCGATTGGGAACTCAGCGGCGATCGCGTCGAGAATCGCGTCGCACTCCTCCTTCGAGCGCCCATGGGCCATTGTGAAAATCTGGTACGGCCAGTCTGCGTATGTCGGGCGCTCGTAACAGTGCGAGACCCCCCGGTAAGCAGCCATCTTCGGACCGATCTCGGCGATCTTGTCAGCTGGAACCTTCCAGACGCCCATCCCGTTAGCTGAGAAGCCGGCGCGGCGGTGGTAGAGGATTCCAGCGACGCGGCGCAGCAGGCCACGCTCTTTCATCGCTTCCAAGTGAGCGAGTAGCTCGTCAACGGTAATCCCGAGCTCCTCAGCGGCGCCAGCCCATGGCTCGCTGACAACCGGCAGGTTGCCCTGCGTGGCACGGATTACGGCACGATCAAAATCGTCGTAATCCTGCGCCTCGAGGTCAACCGGCTCTTCGGCGACGCCGCGCTTGGCGAGCGTGTCGGTGTCGCCGCTCATCTCGAGGTCCATGCGGATTTTGAACAGCTTCAGCGTTGGTAGCTGACGGATCGACTCGGCGCCAGTCAAATCTTGAAGCACGTCAAGCGTTCCTTGCAGCCCAAGCTGTGAATCCTCTTCAACGGCGAGCGTGAACCACATGTTGAACTCGTGGTTGCGCAGGTAGTTATGTGAAACGCCGGGGTGTGAGTTGACGATTTTGGCAGCACGCCAAGGGTGCTCCGGATCAACCTTCGCGGCGACAAGCATCGACCCGTAGCCGAGCGCGCGCGTGTCGTAGATCGGCGTTACTTGACGGATGATGCGGTCCTTCAGCAGTCGCTCGATGCTGACCAAGACCTCCTCCTCGGTGATCCCTGCTTCAAGCGCGACAGCCTCATAGGGGCGCGCCGCGATCGGGAACGAGCCCTGCATCAGGTCGAGCAGTTTGCGATCTAGATCGCTCAGCTTGACGGCAGCGCCGTCCTTGCGACTGCGAATCTTTGGCGTTGCGGTTACGTCTTTTGAAGCCATCGGGCTGCATCCTTCGCGTGGTAGGTAATGACGAAATCTGCTCCGGCGCGGCGGATCGAAGTTAGGAGCTCGAGAACAGCTGTCTGCTCATCAAGCGCGCCAACCGCGGCCGCTGCTTTCACCATCGCATACTCGCCACTTACGTTGTACGCAGCTACCGGCGCTCCCGTTTGATCGGCAACGCGTCGAATTACGTCGAGGTACGCAATTGCGGGCTTGACCATCAGCGCGTCGGCGCCCTCTTCAAGGTCGAGCTGCGCTTCGCGGACGGCCTCGCGCAGATTGGCCGGATCCATCTGATAGCCGCGGCGGTCGCCAAAAGCCGGCGCACCATCGGCCGCCTCGCGGAACGGTCCGTAGAAGGCGGAGGCGAACTTGGCGCTGTAGGCGAGAATCGCAACGTCTTCGTAACCGGCCTCGTCGAGCGCGGCTCGGATGAAACCGACGCGGCCATCCATCATGTCGCTAGGAGCGATCACGTCGGCGCCGGCAGTGGCCTGGCTAACCGCGGTCCGCGCCAGCAGTTCCAAAGCAGCGTCGTTGTCAACTTCGCGTGAATCATTGAGCGGCCCGCAGTGGCCGTGATCGGTGTACTCACAAAGGCAGCAGTCGGCGATTAGGACAAGATCGGGGTGCGCGGCCTTGATCGCGCTGATCGCCTGCAGAACTCCGCCCTCAGGATCCCACGCTCCCGAGCCTTCGGCGTCCTTCTGAGCCGGGATACCGAAGAAGAGCATCGCTGGAATTCCAAGCGCCAAGCATTCGGCCGCTTCTGAGAGAGCGCCACTGACCGGCTGGCGGCTGACACCCGGCATCGAATCGATCGGCTGCGGCGTGTCGAGCGCAGCTTCAACGAAGATCGGCAGCACCAGATCACCGGCGTTAAGGCGCGTCTCGCGCACCAACTCGCGCAGCGCCGGGGTTCGGCGCAGGCGTCGCATTCGGGTTAGCGGAAATGCCATCGCCGCCAATCTTAGGGACGGCGCTCTCACGGGGCGGGAGCGAAGCTGCGAAAGTCACGCCTGATGGCACCAGATCAGGCAACAATCTGCTTCGTTGGAGACCTCGTCGGCAGCTGCGGACGGCGCACGCTGCTTGCGCTGCTGCCCGCAATCCGCGAACGCTACGAGCCGACATTCGTCGTCGTCAACGGCGAGAACGTTGCTGGCGGGCTGGGGATCACGCCAAAGATCGCCGATGAGCTATTCGAGGCCGGCGTCGACGTGATCACGCTCGGTAACCACTCCTACCGCCGCGCTGAGATTCTCCCCTACCTCGATCAGCACGAGCCGATTCTGCGCCCCGCCAATTACCTGCGCTCGCAGCCCGGCCACGGCCACTGCATAGTCGAGAAGGAAGGCGTCAAGCTCGGCGTCGTAAACCTTTCCGGCAACCTCTTCCTCGACCCCGCTCACCCTGCTTTCCAAGCCGCCGATAGCGCAGTCGAAGAGCTAATCAAGGGCGGCGCCGACCAGATCCTCGTCGACATGCACGCCGAAGCGACGAGCGAGAAGGTCGCGCTTGGTTGGTATCTCGACGGACAGGTCAGCGCCGTCGTCGGCACGCACACCCACATCGCGACAGCCGACGCGCGTGTGCTTCCAGGAGGCACGGCGTACATAACCGACGTTGGGATGACCGGCGCGCGCGGCGGCGTGATCGGCGTCAAGCGCGAGCAGGCGGTCGGCTCGCTGGTCTCCGGAATGCGCGTTCAGTTTGAACCGTCGGAAGATGACCCTTGGCTCAACGGCGTGATTATCAGCTGCCAGGGCCCGCGGCGGGCGGAGTCGATCGAGCAACTCCTACTGGCCGCTCCGGCCATCCCTCGCGCAGCCCAGTGAGCGCTGGGCGGCCAAGGAAGGCGATCAGCGCCAGCGGGATCACCCAGGCGAGGTAGAGGTAGAACCAGTAGGTCGCGGAGAGCTGGACTGCCGCCATGATCGCTCCGGCCATTGCCGCCAGCGTGATGATGCTGCGCCGCCGTGGAATGAAGAAGGCGCCAAGTGCCAGCAGGACAGTCGCCACCTGCACGACCTTCTGAGCGGTCCGCCAGCCGCCGCCGTAGAAGCCCCAAACCGAGAACGGTGCGTCGCGACCAAACTGGTATCCGAGCGTGTGATCCCAGAAGCTCTTTAGATCGGTCGTGGGAGCGAAGATCGCGGCCGTGATACCGAGCACCAAGACCACGCCTAGGCAGTAAGCGGCCAGCGCCTTCAGCCGCGCCGATCGAGGCCGCGCCGAATCCCAGAGACCGTCGCCGGCAAAGAGCGGTAGTAGTGCCAGTGGTGCGAACTTCGTGAGCCCAGCCGCGACGCTGAGCGCGCCGCGCGCGAGCGGCTGGCGGTGAAGCCAGATCGCCGCCAGCACGAGCGCCGCGGGAATCGCGTCGTTGCTGCCGGAGTTGGTGACGTAGACGGTGAAGGGAAAGGCCAGCCAGGCGTAGGCGAGGACGACGCCGAGCGCGTTGTCGCGCAGGCGCCGGCCGATTAGGAACAGAAGCGCCGTGCAGGCGACGTCAACGAAACCGGCGACGGCATGAGCGGATGGAAGATCGTCCCATGTCCCCTGCCAGGGCCAGATCCACTCGAATGGAACGTAGAGCAGATAGAGCAGCGGGCCATAAGTATCTCCGCTGCCATTGTCGAACGGGAAGGAACCGTAAATCTCTCGCCCGTGGCTAAATTTGTCGGCGCCGATCACGCCGGCGTAACCGACGTCAATCACGTTGCCGTCAACAATGTTGAGGCCGGCTCGAAACCCGATCAAGAAGAGACCAATCACGGCCAGCCAGCGCCACGGAATAAGCAGCCGCAGCGGTGGCGGGCGGCTGCGGGGACGCAGCCCGATAGCGAGTAGACGGATCACCAGCCAAGCCAACAGCGCGCTGCTGATCGGCACCGAGATGCCGAGGTTCGCGTCGTTGAAGAAGGCCAGCGAAACACTGAACCCGAGCAGCGCCAAGAGGTCAAAGTGAAGCCAGCGGAAAGGCTTGCGCCAGTCGAAGAAGGGCAGCAAGAAGGCGATGCATAGCGGGATCCAAATCCATGGCGAGTTGACTGAGCGACCAAAGGCGCCGGGGTAGCCGCGGGCCATCGACCAAGCGACTTGGAAACCACCCCAAACCTCAGTCACGGCGCCGTTGGCGGCGATCTTCGCCAGCGCAACCTGCTTTGGGTCCTTGCCTTTGCTGAAAAGACTTACCTCCCAGCTGCCGGCCGCTTTGCGCACCGCGCTGATAGATGCACCGCGGTGCGCACGGCGCTGCTCGACGAAGACCTTCGTCTTCGAGGCGATCGCCTCGGCCCGAGTGCTCGTTAGTGGGAGCGGCGCGGCGCCTGCAGCAAGAGCGCTGGCCGACGGACCGAAGAAGGCCAGCGCAAGCGCGACCCCGGCCAGCAGCCGCACGCTAACTGTCGCCGCCGCCAAAGTCCTCAGGCGAAACCTGATCGAGGAAGTCCTTGAAACGATCGACGACCTCCTCGGTGTCCTCAACCTCGTGCTCGAACTCGATTGCCGATTCGGCAATCACGTCCTCAGCAGCATAGATCGGCGATTCCGAGCGGACGGCGAGGGCTAGCGCGTCACTGGGGCGTGAATCGATCTCGATCTCCTTGTCACCGATCTTCAGCGTGATCGTCGCGAAGAAGGTGTTGTCACGCAGTTCGGTGATCGCAACTTGCGCGCAGTTGGCATCCATCTGGTCAAGGATCTCAACGACGAGGTCGTGCGTCATCGGCCGCGGCGTCGCCTGACCCTGGAGTTTCATCAGAATCGCCGCCGCCTCGGGGTGACCGATCCAGATCGGCAGGAACTTGTTCCCGTCAACGGTCTTCAGCAAGACGATCGGCTGTTTGCCGACCATGTCGAACGAAACTCCGTAGATGACCATCTCCTGCACTTACAAACCCCCATGATTCGTGGCTCGTGGGCGCAGCATAGCCCGCGCG